>Ga0306918_10002176_pt1 | contig 9934 bp, 11 predicted proteins | sample tim00Cox0000000H_FD_203315 | JGI IMG/M metagenome (GOLD analysis project Ga0306918, IMG submission 203315) | Lab enrichment of tropical soil microbial communities from Luquillo Experimental Forest, Puerto Rico - timezero.00C.oxic.00.000.00H (v2)... | ecosystem: Environmental > Terrestrial > Soil... | reverse complement strand
TGCTCGATCGGCTGGATCCGATCTCGTTGCGCGGCCCGTTGCTCGCCGTGCTGCTGACCGTTGCGGTCGTCGTCATTGCCCGGTTTATCTGGGTCTTTCCGGCAACTTATTTGCCGCGCTGGCTGAGTGGTACCAGAGGGATTTCCGCTCCGTAGAGCTCCATAGAGCTCTTGCAAACGTCCGATAAAACGGGCATTTCCTCCATTGCACTCGTTGAGGCTCCATAGGACTCCGCCCACACATATTGCATGGATATTGCACACGGGGGGAGTCACCGAACGACCGAACGACCTCTGAGGCTGTTTTTGGAAAGGACACGATCATGGCCCGCACCGTTCGCGATGCCACCCTCGAAACCCGCACCGCCCGCGGCAAGCTCGAGCCGAGCGGCCAGCCCTACTACCGCAACCTCGAACCCGGGCTCTTGCATCTCGGCTACCGCAAGCCGCGCGCCGGTGCCGGAAAGTGGCTGGCTCGGGTCTATGCCGGTAACGGCAGCTATCGTCTGCACAAGATCGGCGTCGCCGACGACTTCAGCGACCCCGACGGCACGATCATCCTCAGCTTCAAGCAAGCCCAGGACGCCGCCCGCAAGATCCTGCGCGCGCAGGCCGGCGGCGGGGTCGGCACGGTGGCCGATGCGGTGGACGCCTACATCAAGAACCTGGAGGCCGAGGGGCGTTCGAAGTCGGCGATCCAGCGCGCCCGCGACAACATCAATGCCTTCATCCTGCCGGCGTTGGGCCATGTCGAGCTCGCCAAGCTCACGCACGAGCAGCTTGAGCGCTGGCGGGATGATCTCGCGCGGCGGCCAGCGCGGCTGCGCACCCGGAATGGGGAACGGCAACGCTACCGCGACCGCAGCGACGATCCCGACGTCAACCGTGCGCGCCGATCCACCGCGAACCGTATTCGTTGCATCCTGATCGCCGCCTTGAACCGGGCCTACCATGCCGGACACATCGCGAGTGACCAGGCCTGGCGGCGGGTGCGTCGGTTTAGGGGCGTCGACAAGGCGCGTGTGCGCTATCTGTCGGTCGCTGAGTCGAAGCGCCTGATCAACGCTGCGCGGGAGGAATTCCGGCCACTGCTACAAGCGGCGTTGCTGACTGGTGCGAGATACGGCCAACTGTGCGGGCTAACGGCGGCGGACTTCAACGACGACAGCGCCACGTTGCGATTACGCAGCCGCAAGGGCGACGGCAGCGAAAAGGTCTACTTCACGCATCTGACCGACGAGGCGCAGGAGTTCTTCCGGGCCGCCTGCGCGGGCAAGCGCGGAACCGATTTGATCTTCACCCATGCCGACGGCACGCGATGGGGCAAGTCGCATCAGCAGGAGCACATGGATGAGGCCTCGGAACATGCTCGCATCAGCCCGCCGGTTTCTTTCCACACCACAAGACACACGTACGCTTCACACAGCGTAATGAACGGCGCACCGCTCATAGTGGTGGCCGGAGCGCTTGGTCACGTCGACACACGGATGGTCGAGCATCACTACGGTCACCTCGCACCGAGTTATGCCGCCGACGCGATCCGTCGGGCTGCGCCCAAGTTCGGCATCAAACCTGGCAATGTCCGACCGCTGAGATAAGCTGGGACGGTCACCCCGGCGTGGTTCGAAGCAAACGCCGGGGCTGACCTCACCTTCCTTCAACCAACGGGGTCGGGCCCGTGGCTCGGAAAGCTGTCGACAGATCTAGCAGCGCTAGTCGCCCTGCCGCAACCGCGGAAACATTACAATGGCTGGTGCTCGGCGCCACCCGCGACCGCGTTACCGCCGAATACACCCACGGCTCCCAAAAGCGGGCAGAGGATATTTTGCTGGACGGATTAGAGCAGCGACTCATCCGCTGGAGATATTGGAAGCTGCGTATGCAGGACCCTCAATACGTTTGGACCATCGAGGCCGTTGACCGCTTTTTCTGGGACCGTCTTGGAGCCGGTGAGGTCGTCGTCGATTGGATCAATCACGATGCGGTTCGTACCGGCCCCGCTCAAGTGCTCATGGGCGAAAAGGGGGCACGTATTCTTGCCAATGGTCCGCGAACCGTCCTTGAGATGTTGCAGATTTCCCTGTGCTGGAACGATGTGCTCGACTTCCTGAGGTTGATTGGGCTGCCGCGATCGAGCGATCCATTGTCCGCTCCAACCCCAACCTCGGCTTCCGTACCGGCGCCCTCGCCATTGCAGGTCGAGGTGATCAGGCTGCCGCCGATCGCGATGATGGCGCCGCAGCGGGGGCCGTCAGAACCGCCGCGGCGTCAGGTCACGGCGGTCGAGTGGATTACGGGTGAAGCCCAGCGGCTGAAACGGGACAACAAGATACCTGCTGGCATCAGCAAGACAGCGTTCGCACAGATGCTCGCAACCAATATGGAGGAGGCCGCCAAAACGGATCATTCGATCTCAATCAAGCCTGTCGGGCCGGGATACATCCTCAATCAGCTGGAGGGATGGAGTCTCTGGCCAATCTCTTCCATCAAATAGCCGAAACACACTTTCGGACTCACATCGACACACATTTATGAGTTTGATGTGAGTCGTCGATCGTAGTCGTATCGCTCTCCACAGAGTTTAACGGAGCGGCGATACGATGACATGTCGTCGCGAGATTACCGGCCGTAAGCCGCGCACGACTGCCGACCACGCGAAGCGGCGCAAGGTGCCCCGCACCGATTCGCCGATCGTTGAGCCCGATCCATATGCGATCGAGGCTATGACGCGCAGCGGCCCCAGTTCAAACGACTGGATGACAGCGCCGCCAATCCGTGGCCCGCCGCCGCCAGCGATCTATTCGATAAAAACCTTTTGCCTCGCACACCTGATTTCGGAGGCGTTCTACTACGATCTTCAGAATAAGGGCCAAGGGCCGCGCGAGACGCGGATCGGCTCACGCGTCTTCATCACATTCGAGAGCGCCGCCATTTGGCGAGCGGAGCGGGAAGCCGCAACGACGGCAGCGGGGGAGGCCGCCGAATAGCAGAACAACGTAACGACGTCGCTCGCCTCGACGTCGGAGCGGAAATGGAAGCTTAAGGCGAAATGCGGCCGGCCAGCGGATCTCTCGATCCAACTGGCCGGTGAAACTGAACTCTCACGGGCCCTGCAGGGCCCAGAAATGCTGGTTAAGAAATGTTCTCCTACACTCAGGTACAGACTGAAGTCAACGACCGTCACAACGGCCATCACAGCGGCAACGGCCGCGGCCACCACAACGGCAACGGCCGTCGGCGTCGTCCCCAGATCCGAAACGGCGTTCGCCTAGCGGTCGCGCAAGCCGAGGCCGGTCTCCTCTTGGTCCGGCAGAACGGCTTCACAGTCCGTGAGGCGGCTCAGGGCACCGGCAGCAATGCCCGCGCCATCGCGGCGATAGGTGTTTTGCACGATTACGGCGACCCAGCGCTTCTGGCCGCCGTGAAGGCAGGCGAGGCGCCGTTCCTGCCGACTGCGACGCGCATCAAGCCGATCGTCAAAACGACGCGCGCATTCAACGCCATGTCCACAGCTGATCAAATCATGTGGGCTCGGCAGCTGCCCGGCGGCCCCGAGAAACTGTTCAACGACGTCGTGGTCCCGGCGTCGGAGCCCGCGCAGGTGGACTTGGTCTTCTAAATCCCTTCGGGCGCTGCCGGGCGTGAATGCCTGGCACGTCCGTTCCGCAAAACCGCAGACACCTGCGGTTCTGCCGAGCGGACCAACAAAGTGAAAGAAGACTTTCCAGGGCGCGAGTGAGATCTCCAACGGCCGGCGGCGAGGTCGGAAAAGGCAACCTGCGAGTCGCGTCCTGGAAAAAGAGAATGCGTTGCTCGTTTAAAGGCTGTCGATCGCCGCACAACTCTCTCAGTGAAGTGAAGCTGAGTAAAAAGAGTCAGTGTCATGTTGAAGCGTACCGACCACCGTCCGTTATTGGCGCACGTTTGGGTCAAGGACCCGCACGGATTCTATATCGAGCCGGAATGGTGCTCGCGTCGATTGTTCGAGGTCGAGCGGTTCGATGGGGTTATCAAGGATCCAGCTTGCGGAATCGGACGCATCACTGACGCCGCCCGCACCGCCGGCTATAGCGTAATTGCCACCGATCTGGTCGATCGTGGCTATCCGCAATTCGATGGCGTCGAGGACTTTCTCCGCAGCGAACGCCGCGTCGATAACATCGTCTGCAATCCGCCGTATCACATTTGCCGCGCCTTCGCCGAGCACGCGCTGAAACTGGCACGCCGCAAAGTCGCGATGATCTGGCTGGCGCGCCGGTTAAATGCTGCGCGCTGGTTGGCGAACACTCCTCTTACCCGCGTCTATCTGATGAGCCCGCGGCCAAGCATGCCGCCGGGGCACGTCATCCTCGCTGGCGAAAAGCCCGGTGGCGGCAAGCAAGATTTTGTTTGGCTGACTTTTTCCCATGGCCATCAAGGGCCACCAAAGCTGCATTGGCTTTGTCGTGAGTCTCCTCCGTCAACCACCTGGGTGAAGAGCAGGAAGTGACCGATGCGCGCCGCCGTAAAGATGCATGAACCCTCTATCGGTGAAACTTCAGACTGGTTCACGCCGCCGCAATACTTCGACGCGCTCGGGCTCGTGTTTGACCTCGATCCCTGTTCGCCTGGCCCAGGACATTGGGTGCCTGCGAAGAAGATCTACACCATCGAAGATGATGGCTTACGCCAGCCTTGGCACGGGTTGGTGTTCATGAATCCGCCGTTCGGCGGCCGCAACGGCCACGTGCCGTGGTTGGTGAAGTTTCTCGACCACGCCAACGGCATCGCCATTGTCCGCGCCTACACTTCGAGTGAATGGTTTCACCGATACGTCTTCCCGCGGGCTCATCTGCTCTGCTTCCCGCGCGGCAAAACTAAATTCATTCGCCCCGACGGTTCTATCGGCAAGGCGCCCGGTCATGGCGTGGTCCTGATTGGCATGGGCGAGGTCGCGTGCGCGGCACTGCTGCGCTCTGGTCTCGGGTTCTGTGCCCGCGTCGTCTCAGACGCAACTTCATTAGACGATTGAGATCACATCATGCGCGAGCGCCTTCCAGACCGCAGACGATCCGAAACGTTTGATTTTGATATGCCTGTCGGCACCACTGTGCTGCACTACACGGCGACCGTTAGCTATTACTCCGACGGCCGCGTCGGCGAGCTGTTCCTGAACAATCACAAATCCAACAGCACGGCCGATACCAATGCCCGCGACGCGGCAATTGCGTTCTCGTTTGCCGTACAGCACGGCGCCAACATTGAAGACATCCGCAAAGCGCTCTGTCGCGAAACGGACGGACGAGCTTCAGGACCGCTCCGCCGCACCCGACCTGATCACAAATGCGATCGAGCCTGGTCCGGTGCCGTCGCCCGAGATGACGGAGTAGTGCCATGACCGAGGCAATCACCATCACCGTAAACGGCGAAGTGGTCGCGAAGGGCCGACCGCGGATGACGCGGCGCGGCTTCATCTACACACCTGCTGCCACTCGCAAATACGAGGCCCATGCCCGGCTCGCCGCGCAGCAACAAACGCCGGCTCGCCGCGCTTGCGGGGGAAATCGCGCCAACCGCTCGGCCAGATCTCGACAACTACATCAAGGCCGCGCTCGACGCGATCAACACTATCGTCGTCACCGACGATGCCCAAGTCGTAGAGATACGAGCCCGCAAGCAATTCAGCGATCAACCGAAGCTAGTTGCGACCATCGTCCCGCTCGATGCAGTTGCCTCGAATTCACGGGCCACGCAGCGCGAAGTTATCACCGCGGCGGAAGAGGCTGCACCATGAACGTCGAGCTCCCACGCGAGCCGGCTCATTCGCCCTTCGGCGGCAGCGTCGCGGCGCGCATTCTGCGCTGCCCGGCATCCGTCGGCCTCGTCGGAAAAGTCCCTCCGCATCTGCGGAAAGTTTCGGCCTATGCCGACCGCGGCACCGCGCTCCATGCGGCGATAACCTGCCTCCTCGCCGAAAACACGCATGCCCTCGTCGAGAGCCTCGCCGGCAAAACGTTCGGCAGCTACACGATCACGCACGACGACGTCGAGACCGCTCTGTGGCCGGCATACGCCTACGTGGAGACGCTCCTGGATGCGCCCGGAGCTGAATACTATCTCGAACGGCGCGTCATCTTTCCCGCTATCGTCGACACCTTTGGCACCTGCGATCTGCTCATCCGCATCAGCCGCAAGATCTATGTGATTGACTTCAAATTTGGCGTCGGCGTGCGCGTTCTCGCACTCTCTCCGGAGGGCGACGAAGACGTCATCAACGCGCAGCTCCTGTTCTACGCCGCGGCCGCCCGTCATTCGTTGCCAGAATTTTTCGCCGGCGTCGACGAGATCGCACTGACAATCCTGCAGCCGATGTCGATCGAGCTCGATGCCGAAATGGTCTCCTCGGTCGCGGTGACGCATGCCGAGCTGGACGCGTTCGTCGCGGCCTATCGCAGCGCCTGCGAGGAGGCGCTCTCCAGTGCGCCGCGCTTGCAGCCGGGCACTCACTGCCGCTTCTGCCCGGCTCGGCCGATCTGTCCGGCGCACACCGGTCCGCTGCTCGATCTCGCGCATTTCGCGATGTCCCCGTCGTCGACCACAAAGGAAGCCTACTTGCAGATGCTCGCCTACGGCTTGGAGCTGGTCGACGCGATCAAAGACCTTCGCACAGCGCTGCATGATCAAGCGAAGCGCGCATTGGAGGAAGGCGACCACGTGCCGGGTTACGCGCTCTCAGCCGGCCGTGCCGAGCGGCACTGGCACAACGAGGACGCGGCGATCGGCGCGCTGATCCGCCTCGGTCTCGCCCGCGGCGATGTCATCGCCGAAACCATACGCTCGCCCAAACAAGTTGAACTGCGCGCAAAAGCGCGCGGCCTGAAGGTTCCAGCAGAATTAATCGTTTCACGCCGCTCCGGTGTCTCGCTGGTGCGGAGTGAAAACGCGCACGTCCCGGTGCCCGGACGGGTCGAGCTTGCGCGAACATTCTCCGAGGCGCTCGCAGCCTTCCAGGAGGGAGGCAACCATGAACCAAGATCACAATCATGATCGCGACCGCGATCACGCCGCCAACGACATTGGCAAACACAGGAGATAGGTAACTATGAGTAACGACCACGACCATGATCGCGACCGCGATCACGCCAACGATAATGGCGAACACGAAAGGCTCGGGGACAAGCTTGCCCCCGCGCCAGCAGCGGGAGGTGCGCTCACTTCCCTGACGGCGCTCCAGACGGTACTCAACCGCGTCGATACAGCGTCCATCGCCGGTCGTTCAGGCCTGCCGATGATGCAGTTCAAACGGGAAGGTGACGGCACCTGGTCGTTTGGACAGAAGCGCATCGTGCCGGAGAAAGGCAGCAGATGGGCTGTCAACCCGACGACCTTCAAATGGGGCTTCATCTGTTTCGATGAGGCCAACAAGCCGACCGAGCGCCTCGTTTCGGTCAGCCAGCCGAAGCCCGGTATCACGACGTTACCTGACACGGGCTTCCCGTGGCAGGAGCAATGGGCCGTGAACATGAAGTGTCTCGACGGCACCGATGCCGGTGTTGAAGTGACCTTCAAAGCGTCCACCGTCGGCGGCACTCAAGCTGTCGCCGGATTGGTTGAGCTGGTACGCGACCGGCTTAACAGCGGTCAGCATGACGGCAAGATCGCGCCGATCGTGTTCCTCGAAAAAGACTCTTATCCGCACAGTCAATACGGGAAGGTCTGGATCCCCGTAATGACAGTCGTGGATTGGATGCCGCTTGACGGCCCGGCGCCAACGCCGGCACCGGCACCAGCGCCGGGGTCGGCATCGCCGCCCGTCGAGCAGCCACGGCGCCGGCGCGTCTCGTAAATCGAGGCACGCTTGATCAAGGCGAGGCCGGCCGCGCGGCGGCCTCGCCTGATTTTCTGAGACTCAGGAAATCACGATGTTTCAAAGTCGACGATATCGTCTGGATCGACTTCGAGGCTGCAGCTCCCGAAGTCGACTTGAAGGCTGCCGGACCATTCCGATACGTCGCCGCGGCATCGACGCATGCCATCGTTCTGGCCTACGCAATCGGCAACGTGCCGGCTCGAACCTGGCACGCCGACAGCGCAATTCTCGATTGGGATCACGCGCCAGACGAGCTTCGCAATGCCTTCGAGCACGGCGCAACCTTCGCCGCGTGGAACGCGAGTTTCGACACCGCTGTTTGGAATTACGCCACGCTCGGATTTCCTTTCCTCACGCCGGAACGCATCATCGATCCGATGGTTCAGGCCGGCGTCTCTAACCTGCCGACTGATCTCGAAAGCGCTTCCCGCTACCTCGGCGGCGCCGGCAAACAAAAGGATGGCAAGCGGTTAATTAAATTGTTCTGCATCGAAGGTGCGAACCCGCACGAATACCCCGCGGAATGGGAGCGCTTTCTCGCCTACGCGCGCCAGGACATCGAGGCGATGCGCGAGGTCTATCGCCGGACCCGGCCGCTGCCGCACGAGGAGTGGCAGCAGTACTGGGCGTTCGAGCACGTCAACCGGCGAGGCGTGGCGCTCAACATGCCCTACGTGCGCCGCGCCGCAGCGCTCGCGGCCGAGGATGCCGTCGCCATCGGCGGCCGGTTGGTCGTGCTGACCGATGGAGCTGTCACCCGCGTCACACAAGCGAAAAAGATTGCAACCTGGCTGCACGACAACCTTGCCGACGCGGCAATGCGTGAAATCTTGATGGTCGGCGTTCCGGCTGATGACGGCGATGACGACGACGCTGATAACGGCGACGAGGACGAGCCGCAGGAGCTCAGCCTGACACGTGATCGTGTTGCCCGCGTGCTCGCGATGCTCGACATCAAGCGCGCAAACGGCGGCCTTAGCCCTAATGAGATGAAGGCGCATGAGGCCGCGGCGCTGCACCTTTTCGGCGCTGGAGCTTCACCAAAAAAGTTCGCACGCCTGGAAGCGCAACAAGTCGATGGCGTGTTACGAGGGCAATACCGCTTCGCCGGCGCCGGGCAAACCGGCAGGCTGACCAGCCATGGAGCTCAGATCCAAAACCTGACGCGGGACGTGCTCGGCGAGGACGGCGCCGCGGAAAGCCCGCTGGTCGAAGCAATCGCCAAGGGCTGCGATTACGCGACGTTGGTCGCGGCCGATCCTGTCGACATGCCGGCGGCGCGTAAGCTCGCCTTGATCGTCCGTCCCGCTCTCGTCGCGAGCCCGAGAACTTTGTTGGTTTGGTCGGATTGGAGCGCGATCGAGGCGCGGATCACGCCTTGGCTCGCCGCATCAGAAGGCGCCGAAAGAGTTCTCGACATCTTCCGCGCTAACGATCGCGACCCATCGCTGCCCGACAGTTACGTCATTGCCGCGGCCGACATCTTCCACAAAGACGTGCGCACGATAACGAAGCCAGAGCGACAGATCGGCAAGGTGGTGGTCCTCGCCTGCGGTTTTGGCGGCGGGGTCGGAGCTCTCCAGGCGATGGCATTCAGCTATCGCATCCATCTTGAGGACGCCGAAGCGCGTCGCATCGTTGATGCCTGGCGGGCTGCAAATCCTTGGGCGCGGGAGTTCTGGGGGGTGCACCGCGACGGCGAAAGCTTCGGCTTATGGGGCGCCGCAATGCAAGCCTGGGAGCTACCAGGCCGGATAACGCAAGCAGGTCGAGTCGCTTTCATCTATCGCAACGACTACCTCGGCGGCGCACTGTTCATGGCGCTGCCATCAGGTCGCCTGCTGACCTATCCGCGGCCGCGCTGGCGCGAAGTTGACGTTTTGGACAAGAACAAAAAGCCGACCGGCGAGAAGCGCCACGAGTTGTCGTTTCGGCGTGCGCACGGGCGCACGAAGCTCTGGCACGGCACGCTTTGCGAGAACGCGGTGAGATGCTGACCTTGCCGAATTGGGCTGAAGGCTTGCTGCTGCAATCAGAAGAGCAAGCCTGCGCCAGATACTCGAAAAGTAAAACTACACTTCAGGGA
>Ga0306918_10002171_pt1 | contig 9943 bp, 8 predicted proteins | sample tim00Cox0000000H_FD_203315 | JGI IMG/M metagenome (GOLD analysis project Ga0306918, IMG submission 203315) | Lab enrichment of tropical soil microbial communities from Luquillo Experimental Forest, Puerto Rico - timezero.00C.oxic.00.000.00H (v2)... | ecosystem: Environmental > Terrestrial > Soil... | reverse complement strand
TTTCGCCCTGGCACCGACCCGCGGTGCCGAAGACAAGACTGATTTCGCTTCGCCCGACCAAGCGGCGGTCTTCCACCTCGGCCGCACCCTGGCCGCCGAAGCTGAACGAACATAGCGATCACCGCCCGGGTGCGCGCGGTCGTCGAATCGACCTTACTCGCCTCACCCGCCGGAAGCGGCATCTCTCGCGGAACGGTCAGGTCCCTGCGGTACCTTCGACGCGCATGGGAGCCACCGCGAATCCACCGCTCGACCGAGTCGCAGAGCGCCGACACGCCGTCGCACTCGCGCGGCATTACCGAGAGGCGGAGGGTATGTCGATCGCGCAGATCGCCGAGCGGCTCGGCCGCGCGCCCGCAACGATCAAAGGCTACTTCTACGACCCCACGGCGGAGAAAGCACGAGCGGTCACGGCGCGTCACGTGGGCGTGTGCCGTGGCTGCGGCCCCGCTACGCGAGGTCGATACAAAACCACGGCTCGCCGCTCGGCTGCTAGTGATCGGATGCGCGGCCAGCCAATCGCGCGGCCCCAGCGGTCGGCTCCATAAAGACGCGGCCCGATCCGCGTCTTGCAAGATCGTCGCTTCGGCCTCTCAGTCGGTAGGAGCTAACCGCGATCGCCGCTGAGCGCTGGCGCTCGGGCGGGGACGGTCTCGATCTCGTTATCGCGGAGCACGGCTGAGCCTTCGGGCACGAACGCGGCTATCACGGGTCGTTTGTCGGAGCGGCGGCGCGTGATCCGCGGCGGCTCTTGGCTGAGGTATTTGTCGCCCCACTGGCGCAAGCCGGCGAGCGCGATGCCAAGGTCGCGACCTTTGGGCGTGAGTCGGTACTCGTAGCGCTCGGGCCGGTCGTTGTAGCGGACGCGGTCGAGGATCCCTTCCTGGACGAGGCGGTTGAGTCTCTCGGTGAGGACGTTGCGCGCGATGCCGAGGCTCTCCTGGAACTGGTCGAAGCGGCGCAGCCCGAGAAACGCGTCGCGGATGATCAGGAGCGTCCACCGCTCGCCGACGACCTCGAGCGCGCGGGCGATCGAGCAGTCCTGTCCTTGGTAGTCGCGGTTGAGCATGTCGTGAGCTTAGCAAGATTAGTTGCATCACGCAACTCACTCTGCTACGATCCCGATTGAGTTTCGTCACGCAACTGACTGGAGACTGGGATGAAGGCCCTAAAGGTTCAAAGCGAGGTAGACGACACGCCGGGCCCGCGGCTCTATGCAGTCCCGAATCCTGCGAAACGGCGGCGTGTCCTGCCGGATCGCGTCGGGTATGCGTTGGCGGCGGGGGTGATCGGGCTAGGGCTGTTCGCTTCGGTCACGCCATCGCCCCTCTACCGCGCGTACAGCGTTCTATGGCACTTCTCGACGCTGACGCTGACGCTCATTTACGCGACCTACGCCTTCGGTGTCCTGGCGAGCCTGCTGCTCTTCGGGGGTGTCTCAGACGATGTGGGCCGGCGGCCGGTCTTGCTCGGCGCACTCGGAGCGCTGATTGCGGCCACGGTTCTGTTCATGCTCGCCGATTCCTCCGCGTGGCTGTTCGTCGCTCGCGGCATCCAGGGACTCGCGACCGGTGCGGCGCTGAGCGCGGCCAGCGCGACCCTTCTGGACCTCCATCCGCGCCGCGATCCGGCGGGTGTCGGTCTCACCAACGGCACCGCCGCGGCGGCCGGGATCGGCCTCGGCGCGCTCGTGTCATCGTCGCTCGTCCGGATCGGCTGGGAACCACGCGTCTTGCCGTACGCGGTCCTGCTGGTTCTTATAGCGGTCGCGTTCGCAGGTGCGTTGTGGATGCCGGAGCCCGTCAGCGATCGTTCGCGTTTTAGGCTGACCGCCCAGCGCCCCCGAGTCCCCGCCGCCGTCCGCAGGCCGTTCGTGCTCGCCGGCCTGGCCGTCCTGTCGTCCTGGTCGATCGGAGCGCTGTTCTTCTCGCTCGGCCCCCAGCTCGCGCTCCACCTGTTCAACTCGACCAACGTGGTCGTGTCGACCATCGGCATCGTGAGCCTCGCGGCCGCGGCGGTGATCGCGCAGCTGTTGACCGCGCGCACGGCCGCTTGGATCGCTACCAGCGCCGGCTCGATCGCCCTCGCCGCCGGAATGGGACTGATCGTCCTCGCCGCCGCGACCGACTCAAGGGTGGCCTACCTACTCGGATCGATCCTCGGAGGCGCCGGCTTCGGCGCCGCGTTCCTCGGCGGCCTGCGCGCGCTCGTCGTCGCGATCCCGCCCGAGCACCGGGCCACCGTGATGGCCGCGTTCTACGTCGCCGCCTACGCGTCGCTGTCGGTCCCCGCCGTCCTGGCCGGCGTCGTCGTAACGCACATCTCGTTGCAATCGACCTTTGAGATCTTCGGCAGCGTCGTCGCCGCGATCGCGCTCGTCGTCGCCTTCGAAGCCTGGCGGACCCGCCCTACGCCCGACGGCACGCTCGATCCGGGGACCCGGCCACGTGCGCGGCTGGTCACGTCATGAACATCACCTGCAATGGCCTGCCCCGGCACGTGACGCTGCGGGACGGCTGCGTTCTCGACGTGCGTCCGCTCGAACCGGCCGATCGCGAGTGGTTGGCGGCCGCCGTCCGGCGACTGTCGCCGGAAACGCGCTATCTGCGGTTCGCCAGCCCGAAGCCGCACCTGACCAAGCGGGAGCTCGATTTCCTCGTCGAAGTCGACCATCACACTCACGAGGCGATTCTCGCCGCCGACCCCACCAGCGGCCGCGGGATCGCGGTGGTCCGCTACGTCCAGGTCCCGGGCGAGCCGGGCGTGGTCGAGATCGCAGCGACCGTCGCCGATGACTGGCAAGGACGCGGGGTAGGGACCGCCCTGCTGGCGCAACTCGCCCAGCGCGCCCGCGAAGAGGGTCACTCCGCGCTGCGCGCCACCGTTCTGGCGACCAACCGGCGCTCGATCGCGATGCTCCTCCGAGCGGGTTTCGCGCCGATCAAGAGCCAAGGGACCATCCGTGAGTACCAGCGTCTACTCACGAGCGCCGACGCCGATTGAGCTTCGAGCCTGCGCCCGAAGTTGTGGCGGGACGCGCCGACCCGGGAGCAATACCTCTATGACATGTCTCGGCTCGAATCGGCGGGCGCTTACGACCGTGTGATGGAGCGGCGGCGGGCCGTCGCCCTTGCGCGTCATTTCCGCGAGGCCGAGGGGCTGTCGATCGCCCAGATCGCTGACCGACTCGGCCGCTCATCGGCGACGGTCAAAGCCTATTTCTACGACCCGTCTGATGCTAACAAAAGACCTGCGGATAGCACGCAGGAGCGACAGTGCTGGGCGCTTGCTGGTCATGCACGGACGTCGATCTGCAAGCCGCTCCTCGACTCCTCGCTGCGACGGCACGAGGCCGGCGTTCCCCACTGCCCGATTTGTCCGCCAGCGGCAGTCTAGAGCCAGATCTTCTTGGGCCGCGGTCGCTGCTGCTGCCTAGCCCTTGGAGGCTTCCGCCGATGCCGACTTCGAGATTCCCAGCTACGTGTAAGACGTCCATACCCGACAGGGCAAGCAGTCGGGCAGGACGAGGCAGGATTTCCTCGTCGAGGAGCACGAGGCGGTCGCCGACTCCTCGACCATCGTCCGCAAATTTCGGGGAGATGGTCGAGTCAGAGAACTACGTGCAGCCGCAACTCGACTTCGATCTCGGCTGAGCCTGATAGCCAAACTGTCAGCTGGTTCCCGAGCGGCTCCAGGACTGCGTTCGCTCGTCTCGGAGCACGGCCCGCGACAGGGTGGCAGTATCACGGCCTTTCGCTGTCACGCTTGCCGCGGCCGCCCCTTGACGCCCGGCCTCAGTGGTGGGAAGGACGCTGAAGAGTCAGCTGTTTCACCGCCGCCAAGCGGCTGGCGTTCTCCTCCTCGGCGGCCTGGATTGTGACGAACAGCTTGTCTTGTTCCTCCACCAGGTCACGCTGGAGAACGGAGATGTGCCTCTGGGCCGAGGCCAGCTCGGACTGCAGCGCTCGGACCTTGGTTTGAAGGGAATGGACTTTTGTGCTGTTACCACATCCGGCGGCGAAAATCGCAATGCTGGCAATGGCACCCGCAACGATGATCTTTCTCATATTCCCCTTCCAGAACTGACCTTGTTTCGGCAAGAAAGGTGCGGATTACCGGGAAATGGCCGTCGAAGTTTGGTCCCAAATCGTTGGGGTCGGGCTGACGGTCGCCCGATACGATCGGCGGGCGGGCGAGAGGACCTTGAGGTAAGCGGTGTAGCCGTTCTTGCCGGTCGTTTTAGCGCCGACGCGCTTCCAACCACTCCGGTTCTGATAGAAATCGACGCTGCGGCCTTGTGAGTTGGTCCAGCTGCCGAGACCGAAGTTCGCGTTGGGATTGAACTGGGTGACGCGGGCACGCACGTAAACATTTTTGGCGGAGCGGTAGCCCGAGATGGAGATGCGGCTGTTTACCTTGATGGAGAACTGATACGAGTTCTGCGGGAGCGCGTCATAGTTTGTGTCATCAGCAGAATTTGGACTCGCCTGGTACGTTCCTAGCGGTTCGGTGCTCGGATAGAAATAGGCCTTGTCGCTCTGACCTTCTGAGAGCGGCGTGGAGCCGCCGCTCCAGAGAAACCACGAGCTGATCAATCGTGCGCCTTGCAGCATGTCCCACGATGCACTGATAGCACCGCAGGCGTGGGTCAGCGTGCCCGGGACGACGTAGGTGGAGCTGCTGGCGACATGAACGTTCGCCACCGCGATCGACACCGTGCAAGAGGCCTGAGCGCCGGCCTGAGCTCCGCCGCTCGAGTCGCCTCCGACTACCGCAATCCCGCCGACGAGCAACGCAAGAGCTGCCTGTCTAGCGCGTTTCATGGCCTAGGCCGCCGCTACACGCCGACGCAATGACTGCGGTAAGGCCAAGGACAAGGATCGCAGGCTGTCTGCTCGCATCGGACGCGATTTCCTCAGAAGGTGGCTCTGACCCGATCAGGACGCCAACACCAAGCTTATTAGACGTCGGCCTTCTGTCGGGCAGCACGTCTGTCACTGGCCCCGGCGTCGGACCTCCCGGCCGGCGTCATAAATCGCCTCCCGCCTCAGCACGATCCATGCGCGCAAGATTCGCTGCGCCAACAAGGAACCCCTGCCCCAGGCCCCGACGGCTGAACGCGTACCCGACACCGCTGCTTTCCAAGGCATTTGCGGACATGCAGCGCGTCGGTCACGGCGTGTCGCGTTGGCGGGCCCGATGAGGGAGAGCGCCGGACTGGACTGTCGGATCCCTCGCAATGCGGACGTGCGCCCGGTCGCCGTGGAGCACCGACCGGACATTGAGCAGAGCCGCACTACCGGTGATTAAGCAAAGCGCCTACGCCACGGTCGTGGCCCCAATAGGCGTAGAGCAACAATCGCCCCGAGGCGAGAAGGCATCCCCAATCGCGGCTGTCGCCAAGGTCGCGGACCTGCTTGCAGATCTCCGGTTCGCACAAGACCAGCAAGCTGGCCGGCGCTGTCGCGATGTGTCCCGGAGCTCGTAGAACTTGGGGAGAAACCCTCCCCCGGTGGATCGTTCCTTTTCGGTTGGGGGGCTGTCCAGCGTCTCCGGTAGGCTTGGGTTCGTATGCTCGACCGTGTCGCGGAACGGCGCCGCGCGGCGCAACTCGCCCGCCACTACCGCGACCACGAGGGTCTGGCGACCGCGGAGATCGCTCGTCGACTGGGACGCGCACAAGCAACCATCAAGAGCTATCTCTACGATCCGACAGGCGATAAGGCACGCGCGGTCAAGGCGCGCTACCGGGGAGTGTGTCGCGGCTGCGGGGCGCCCACCGCGCCGCGGAACGGCAAGGGCGACGCCTACACGTATTGCAGACGCTGCCATCCCGGGGCGATCGCGCCGCAATGGACCCGGGAACGGGTTCGCGAAGCGATGCGCGCATGGCGATCGCGCTACGGCGCTGCGCCGTCCTCGTATGACTGGTCGCGCACGCACGCGCGCCGGCGCGGCGGCGAACCGCTCAAACGACTACAGGCCGGAGAATGGCCCGCGCCGTCCACCGTCATCGATCTGTACGGCAGCTGGGCGGGCGCCCTCGCGGACGCCTTCGGCGGCGCCTGAACGGTTGGGGGTACATGCCGCTGACATACGGACGCGCGCTCGCGCTCCGGCCCGTGATCGGGAGCGCCGAAGGTCGCCGCGAAACGCTTCTGTGCCAGTGGCGTCTTTGAGAAGAGGGGCCGAACGAGCCACTGGTCGTCTGTCGGCGGCCGCCGATTGTGGCGAGGGCACAATTCGGGGATCGCCTGGCGGTCACGGCCACGCGGTCGACGCGACTGCTGCAACCGTGGGGAGGCTGTCGGAATATCGGTGCTGTCTGCCGGGTTTAAGACACTTCCGGGATGGCTCGAGATTTCGTTGGGTGTGAGCGCGGCCAACTGTTGTTGATGCCGCCGTCGTTGGTGGAGTGGCTGCCTGAGGATCATTTGGTTTGGGAGGGGTACCGGTTGGGTGGCACGGGTCGCGCTCCGTATGACCCGGCGATGCTCGTGGCGCTCCTTCTCTATGCGTACGCGCGCGGGAATCGGTCTTCGCGTCAGATCGAGCGGGCGTGCTGGGAGGATGTGGCCTACAAGGTGATCTGTTCGATGCGGGTGCCGGATCACTCGACGATCGCGGAGTTCCGTCGCCGGCATGAGGCCGCGATCGCCGAGCTGTTTGATCAGGTGTTGGGGTTGTGCCGGGAGGCGGGGCTGGTGTCGGTCGGGGTGATCATGGTCGATGGGACGAAGATCAAGGCGAACGCGTCGATGGATCAGAACCGGTCGTACTCGGGCGTGGTCAGGGAGATCTTGCGTGAGGCGGAGGAGACCGACCGGCGCGAGGACGAGCTCTACGGTGATGCGCGGGGTGATGAGTTGCCCGAGCAGCTGCGGACCGCGGAGGGCCGCAAGCAGGCGCTGGCCGATGCCAAGCGGCGGATTGAGGAGCGCAAGGGCCGCGAGGTCGGCCCGCAGGAGCCAGCGGGGGATGTGGAGGTGGATCCTGAGTTGGTGCTCGGCCGGGGTGGCCGGCGCGGCGGGCGTCGTGAGTGGCCTCGGGTCGCGCGCCGCGAGCTCGAGTCCCGGCGCGAGCGTGAGGCGGAGCCGATCCCGCGTGATCGGGAGGATCGTCTGTTCCAGGCGCTCGGTCGCTTGGAGGAGAACCACCGGGTCGATCTGGCCGCGAACGATGCTTACCAGCGGTGGCGGTCAAGCTCCCGCGACACGCTGGGGCGGGTCATGAAGGGCTACAGCAAGCCGCATACCCCGCCGACGGATCCGGACGGGACGATCAATCTGTCTGATCCGGACTCGCGGGTGATGCGCTCAAAGGGGCTGCCGCACCGCCAGGCCTACAACGTGCAGAGCGCCGTGACCGAGCAACAGATCATCCTCGCCGCTGAGATCTCGCTGACCGCGGCTGACTTCGGGCACCTGGAGCCGATACTCGACCGGGCGCTCGCTCACCTGTCCCGCCACGGGGTCACCGAGCAGCCCGAGGCGGTCGTGGGTGACGCCGGCTACTGGCACACCGAGCAGATCGAGGCGATCGCCGACCGCGGGATCGAGGTGCTCGTCCCGCCCGACGGCGCAGCGCGCGAGGGCAAACGACCCGGCTGGGAGAACGGGCTCTACGAGCAGATGCGAGAGAAGCTCACCACCGAGCGCGGCCGGCTGCTCTATGCCCTGCGCAAGGCCACGATCGAGCCCGTCTTCGGGCAGATCAAATACAACCGGCGCGTCGACCGGTTTATGCGAAGAGGCAGAGCCGCCGTGCACTCGGAGTTACGGTTAGTGGCAGCGACCCACAACCTGCTCAAGCTCCACAACCACTGGATCGCCAACACCGCCTAAAGCGGCGGGGACCGAAAATTGACACCGCGCGGTGTTCCGCGGAACACCGACCCGGCAGGAATCACGCTCATTCCGCATTTTCCGACGGCCTGGTGGCGTTGCAATCACGCCGATCCCGGCGCTCTCACTATCGCATTCGTCGAGCGCGCCGTCCGGTGCTTGCGGGGATCGAGCAAGCACCGGCGCATCCTCCCGCGGAGCGCGAATGTCGACCGCGACGGCTGCGTCACGCCTCAAGGGGCCACCGAGGCGACGTGGCTCGTGGGCATGAAAAGCGGTGGCGGCGACTCGGTCGGCGTCGCGTCGGCGCCTCGCCGGGGGAGCCAGCTCCACCTTTCCAGGCCCACATGCGATTCCGCGAATTCAGCGAGTTCTGCGACCAGGCGGGTCGGGTTCCCAGCGTTGGGACACGCGCGGTACGCCGGTACGTCTCGATCGGCTGTGAACCCGTGCCGGCGCACGACGTCGAGCCGCCTTCTTGCGTTCATTGCTGCTCACGCCCCATATGACAAGCAACCACAGGATGGCGATGATCGCGAGCCACCAAGGAGCTGAGTTGGCGAAGACCAGCAGGATGACGAGCAGGACGGGAACGCCCCACACGAGGACGGAGCGCCGCACGTTCTTCCGCGACTGCGCTGGCGTTGTTTGCTGGATACCCACGACTCCTCTAGCTGGCTCGCGTCCCGTGCATTTCGATCTGCTCGGGTGACCTCCTGCCATGCATGGATCTCTGCGCGACGTGGACGCTGCCGACGATCATGGGCAGTCGGCGTTGCAGAGCGCGGTCAGCAGTTACGGGAACGCCTCGGCCAAGCAGCAGGGAGACTGGACGACCGGGTACGAAAGGGCTCGGGACCGCCAAGGCGAACTCTGACGGCTCGATCACGGTCTCGGCGTGGAGGTACGGGCCGCTGACGACGATGATGCCCGCGCTGCTCAGCTCCGCCCGGTCCGGTGGTCTGGACGGCGCGCTCCTGACCAGCAAGCAGTTCTACCAGACCGACTGCACCAAACCGCTCCTGCTGCTGGCCGGACGGCGGCCTGCTGTCCGACCGTGCCCAGGCCGAGCACCTGCTCGGCGAGCAGTGGGGCATGATGAACGAGACGGGCGGCTTCCCCGGCCAGGTATGGCTGTGGCTCTACACGTTCTGGTACCAGATCAAGCCGATCTCCACCTCGGCCGACGCCGACGTCCCTGGTAATGGCGGTCATGGGGGTGCTGGGCCTCGCGATGATCCTGGTCCCGTTCATTCCCGGGGTGCGCGACGTCCCGCGCCGGATTCCGATCTCCAGACTGATGTGGCGCGAGCACTACCGGGCGTCTGCCGGCTGATCGAGTCTCCCGCGTTTCGCCGCCGCTCCCCGCGTCAGCGAGCGCGCATCCGGACGATGCTTCATCGACGGATCCGCGATCCGCGCCGGTGGGTGGAGCGTCGCGCTGCGCGTTGCTCCTTGAGCTCGTGTTCCTTGACTTCGGCGGCAACGTAGGATTTCTTGACGAGCTCCTTTCCGCCTGACCATCCGAACACCCATGCGACGAGCACTACCGCGAACACGACGTCCCAGGCGGAGATGATCAGCTGCTGGGCCAGGGAATAGTCGGCGGCGGTTGACTTGCTGGTGATGCCGCCCAGCACAGCGACGTTGAACGCCTGGTTTACGCCGGCGCCGCCCGGAGTCACCGAGACGCTGTTGGAGATCGAGTTGGAGGCCGTGACGGCAATCACCGAGTGGAAGCTGACGGGGATCGAGTAGGCGGCCATGAACACGGCGACGATCCCGAGCCGCGCGAGGTAGCTCGCGAGCTCCGGCAGGGCGACACCGACGAGGAACCGCCGCGGCTGGGCGAGGATCGCGCCGCCGTTCTTGACCTGCTCGCGGAGCTTGGCGGCGCGGCGCCAGAAGATGCGCGCGAGCAGCACGAGCAGCACGACGCCGCCGAGCACGATGACCACGCTCGCTGCGGGATGGTCCGCGAGGAAGTCGAGCTTGATCGACAGCGAGCCGCTGACCGTCACGAACAGGTAGATGTAGGCGGCGATGTTGAGGACCGAGAACGGGATCTTCTGCACGATGAATCCCGAGAACACGGCTGC
>Ga0306918_10002161_pt1 | contig 9958 bp, 7 predicted proteins | sample tim00Cox0000000H_FD_203315 | JGI IMG/M metagenome (GOLD analysis project Ga0306918, IMG submission 203315) | Lab enrichment of tropical soil microbial communities from Luquillo Experimental Forest, Puerto Rico - timezero.00C.oxic.00.000.00H (v2)... | ecosystem: Environmental > Terrestrial > Soil... | reverse complement strand
TTTCAATCGTACAAGCTCGCCCACAATGTCGGGGAACCGCTCGTACTTCCCCTCCACGGAGCGCCACTCGATGACGAAATCCTTCCCTTCGACATAGCCCAGCTCGCGCATCCCTTGCTGGAGTGCAGCATACGAGCGGGAACCAGATTCACGCGACACTGCGGAGAGGAAACCAATGCGCCAGACCTTGCCGGCCTGCTGCGCGCGTGCCGCGAGCGGCCACATAGCCGCGCAGCCGACTAGGGCTATGAACTCGCGTCGCCCGGTGTGGATTGCCATGCGACCTTCCCGTGGGGGTCATGCCTCGACCGCTGTGCCGATGCGTTGCGGCTCGGCACCACCCCATGCATGCACCTCGAGAGTAAACCGGATGCCGATTACCGCCTCGCAATTTTTTTGTACTCTGCGACAGCTCGCTGCAAATCATCGTATTCCTCACAGGGGATGAGGCAGATTCGCTCCAGAGCGTCGAGATGCTCTTCAGCTTTAGCGAGATCGCCTTGCACTAGGTGTGCTTCGCCCAGATGTTCGTGCGCGCTGCGGTGCCGAGGATTAAGGATCAGCGCCTGCCGGTAGTGTAGCATCGCCAGATCGAGCATCCGCAAACGGCGATAGGCGTACCCGAGATAGTTCTGAATATCTGCGTTGCGGTCATCCCGCAGTCCTGCGGACGTGAGTGCCTTGATAGCGCCCGTCCATTCACCTGCGACAATCGCTCGCTTGCCGATGGCGAAATCCGGATCGAGCGCCGCCCAATCCGCACTCTCTGCCAACGATGCCATCGACGAGCAGATCGGCCAAGCTTCGGCTGCGACAGCCGCTTCGGTCGCTGCGCGGTTAGCATTAGGTCGCGTTACGGTCGAGTCTTGCTGGCGTGCAGATAGCAAGTAATAAGCCGCCGGCGCCGCGGCCAAGATACCAAGCACGGTGGCTGCAAGGATCGAGCGCATCATGATCGTTACTGCCCGGAAATGGGGCGGTAGTCCCTTATCAGCGCGCTACAAAGGCCTTGGCTTCGCGGATTTCTGCACGGTCGGAATCGGAGTCCTTAGTCAATTCCGCCAGCTTGTTGAAGTAAGTGGCCGCCTTCTCCGGCTGTCCTGCTCCTTGCGCAGCCTTCGCCGCACCGTACAGACCCCGCAATCGGTTGGCCGTTGACCGAAATGAAGTCTCGTACTCATTTAGTGCCTGCGCCGGCTGTTGCTGTTCCAGCAGGAGATCGCCCAACAGCTCGCGCATCGGGTAGAGCCTGTTCTCCATTGCGATGTGCTTTTCGCTATTATCCTCCAAGTCCGCTGCGGCGCCCATGAACTTGAGCGCCTCCTCTTTTTGTCCCTTGGCTTGGGCAATCCAGGCCGATGCCGCTAACATCTGGATTTCGACCTGTTCAGCCCAATAGGATTGGTTCGCCTTCTCCAGCGTGGCCCGCAGTTCCTTGAGCTTGCCGACCGCCTCCTGAGCCGCGGCGAGATCGCCGCCGCGTGCCGATCCGATGGCGCGCGCAAAATAGGTGATGGCCTCAGCCTGCGGAAACTGGCTGTTTCTCGGTTCGAGGGCAGCGGCTTCATTCCACGCTTGGCGCTCAAGTGCGAATCGCACTGGAACTGCGGCGAGCCCGGTGTAACTTCCCAAAAATTCGAATCCCAGTTTCTTGATTGCATTGCTCTCGTCGCGCAACTGCCTTGCATCTTGCTCCTTGCCCATTTGCAGGAGGGCATATTCCGCGAAATCCAGATGGTGCGGCTCGCTCGGGTGGGCGGCGCCGGGCCAGAGCCTGGCAGCCTGTTCCTGGGCACGCGCCCGCGACTTGGTATTCGACTCCACTGACTGTGGCCACAGCCCGAGCATGGAATAAGTGTGCGCGGGCATGTGTTGCGCATGCTGAGCCGCCGGAGCCACGCCAGCATATTTGTTGGCGGCGCCAAGCGCGCGTTGCGCCAGAGGTGGGTAATCGTAGGTATGGATAAGATAGTGCAGCACACCAGGGTGATCCGGTCGGGTGGCGGCGATCTTTTCCAGGATGGCACCGGCTTTGAGCTGATTGGCATAGGTCTTGTCGCTGGGCAGAGCCGTTTCGTTCAACGCCAGTGCGTAGAAAATAGGCGCCTCCGGGTCGTCCGGGTATTTTTGCACAAGCTGTTCCATCGCTTTTTGGTAAGCGAGCCCTCGGGTCGTCTGGTCAACCTTTTCGTAATCCTTGTAGTAAGCCTCGATCGCCGCGAGCCAGTCGCGCTGGCGCTCCGTCTTGCCACCGATCGTCTTACCCTTTTCCACAGCCTCCAATCCGTTCTTCAAAACAGTTGCGGGCAGAGGGAGGATCAGCGGATTGGGACGGTGACTGATCGCGATTCCCCAGTAGGCAATGGCGCATTGCGGATCGGCAGCAGCGGACTCGGTAAAAGCTTGAACGCTGTCCGGATAGACAAATGAATGCACCATCGCGAGGCCGCGATCGAACTTCTCCTGCGCTGCCGGTGTACATGAGGTGTCGAAGTGCACGCGGCCGAGCTCTTGTGCCCCGGCCATCGTGGCGAAAGCGGTAGTTGCCAGCATTGCTCCTATTGTGGCTCTGGACTTTGTTGTCATGGCGCTGCCTCATCGAGGTGAAACGAACGCAGCCATCAACGGGCTGCACGCGGTGTTGCTAGAGACCGGCAGAAAAGGCGTCGGACTATGAGAGTGTAATGCCTGCCGATGGCAGCTTCGCAGCTAATCGAACGGAGACCGTCGGCGCGTCCCATTCAAGCGCTAAATGTAGCCGACTTCATTCCGCGGAGAAATAGGGCTCTCAAACACCTGAGGATGAATTTTCTCCGCCCGATGTGGATTGCCATGTAACCCTCCCGCGAGGGATCGTATCACACGGCCTGGGTCAAAACGATAAGTGGGCCGTTTCGGGCTTACGTCGGCTTCGGCCGAGTGTGGACATGCCGTCGCCCAAGGTTATGTGCAAGGAGTGCCTCTCAATGCGCCGCAGCAAACAACGCGACCCGGACACGCCGTGTGGCTGGCGCTACATCGCTTATTTGGCAATTGCTTTCGGCCAGACCTTGGTCCCGGTCGGGGCGGTTCCGACCTCCTGGAGAACGGCCTCGCTGTCCGTCGTCCAACCATAGTGCGGAGCATCAGCGGGGATGATGACGACGCTTCCGGGCTTTAGGACCACCGATTTTCCTTGGTCCATTTCGGCCCCCATGCCGACGTGAATGATGCCGGAGAGGACGGTCACCACCCGCTGGTCGGGATGGGTGTGCGGCAAGGCCTTCGCTCCGGGCGCGAATTTTACGAAGATCACGTACGTTCCGCTCGCCATCGGGTTTCCGGCACCCACCGCAATCGTGATGCCGGGAAATCCGATCGGACTCCACTTCAGCGAATCCAGCGCAATGATCGTCGCTTCGGGCTGCTGCGCAGTGGTGGGGGCGGCAACCAGGAACGTGAGAGTCAATGACGCACCGAATGCAGTGACGCGAAATAGCCCTATGCAACATTTAACCGCTCCCCGATATAGCGGCTCAGTCGGTCTTGCGCTGCGCGCGGGCGGCTCATTGTTCGATCGAGTTATCATTTTGCGTGGACATGTGGGACAGTCATGACAGTCGCCTGGATCGGGCCACCTGGCTCGCAACGATAGACAGTCTACGCTTGATGTGTCCAATGCATTTATTGCTTCATGATTGATGCAAAATTATCATACCGGACATGAACCTTCGCCATTTGCACGCCTTCGTCACCATTGCCGACGCCGGTGGCTTCGCGCGTGCGGCCGATCGACTCAATCTGAGCCAGCCGGCGCTCTCCAGACAGATTCACGCGCTGGAGGCTGAGTTGGGCATATCGCTGTTTGACCGGATCGGCCGGCGCGCTCATTTGACATCGGAGGGCGAGGACTTGCTCCGGTACAGCCGGCACCTGTTGGCGGAAGCTGACTCTCTCGGCGAACGCGCGCGCCTGCTCAGGTCCGGCGAGACCGGAATACTTCGGGTCGGCGCTACCCCGCAGGTGATCGAGAACTTAGTCGCGAGCTTCCTGACCCAGTACAGGCGACGCTACCCTGGCGTGGAGGTGCACCTAGTGGAGGACGGCGGCGTGCGGCTGCACGGGCACCTCGAACGCGGCGACATTCACCTGGCGCTCACGGCGGCGGCCGGCACGCGCTTTCAAGAGCGGCTACTCTATCCGATGCACCTACTCGCAGTGCTGACGCCGCGGCACCGGCTGGGTCGCCGCACCGTGCTGGAGCTCGCCGAACTGGCGAACGAGCCATTACTGCTACTGCGTCGCGATTTCGGGTCGCGTGAGTGGTTCGAGATGGCCTGCCAGATGGCGCACATTCGGCCGCGTGTGCTGTTGGAAAGCGCCGCACCGCACACGCTTGTCGCGCTAGTGGCCAGCGACTATGGGATCGCAATCCTTCCCTCGAACGCGCAAGTGCCCCGTGGTATTGTTCGCGCGGTGCCACTGGTTCTCCGCGGTGCATCGGTCGGGAGATGGGCGCACATCGCATGGGACCCGCGGCGGTTCCTGGCGCCCTATGCCGAGCAGTTCGTCTCGGAAATCGTGGCCTTCTGCCGGCACAGCTATCCGGGCCGCGATCTCATCCGTCGCACGCCGCCGCTACCACGACCAAAGCTCGGAAGAGCTACGGCCTGACCACACTGCTGGCGGAAGGCCCGCTGCACTTTAAGATTTCGACCCGGCTTTTGAGGTCGTGCGTCGCAAGCGCCGTGTGAGTAATAACGGCGCGCAACTGTACGAGAGATGAAGGGAGGTCCTTCGCGCGTTGGTCGATATTTGGACTGGGGGAGGAGACCTCAGCGATTGTGTGCAGCGAGCCGCTAGATCATCGAATGTCTGCTTCGGCCAGCTGCGGACATGCCGTTGCAAATGCTTATGACCGGGTAGTGCCAATTCCGGACCTGAGCAGGTGCAGCAAACAACGTGAGCCAATGCGGCTATTCAATGATTTCGTCTGCGCGGCCGAGCACCGTGGCCGGCAGCTCAAGGCCAAGCGCCCGCGCGGTCTTGAGATTGATGACTAGTTCGTATTTGGTCGGCGCCTGCACTGGCAGGTCGGCCGGCTTTTCACCCTTCAGGATGCGGTCGACGTAGCCGGCCCCATCGGCCCACCGGCTGAGAATGTCAGGTCCATACGAGATCAGACCACCGGCGGTGACGAAGTAGAGGAAGGGATAGACCGCGGGCAGCTTGTACTGGGCCGCCAATGTGGCGATCACATCGGGATGGTTCCGCCCGAACGGGCTTGCCGTCACAACGAGCCCTGCATTTGAGCCGCGCGCAAACGCCGCCACGGCTTCCTCGATGGTGGCGCCATCGTGTAGACCGATCACGCTCAACTCCATCCCGATCGGCCCCACTGCCTGGATCGCGGCAAACTGGCCGATGCCTGCTGCAATGGTGGGGTCCCGCAGCACCGCCGCTCGCGTCACGTACGGCGCAACCTCCTTGAGCAGTTGGAGCCACTTGGCGCCGATGGCGTATTCGAACATGGCAAAACCGGTGGCATTGCCGGCGGGCCGAGCGAGGCTCGCGACAAAACCCGCACCCACCGGATCGATGACGCCAATGAACACGATCGGCATGGCGCGGGTCGCCTGTTGCAATGCCGCAACCACGGCGCTGCTAACGGCGACGATGACATCCGGCGCGAGCGCGACCAGGTCCGCCGCGTAGCGGTGGTAGCGTTCGGCGTTGCCAGCGCCCCAGCGAATGTTGAGGCGCACGTTACGCCCGTCGACCCAGCCGAGTTCCTTGAGCTTCTGCCTGAATGCGGTGAGTTGGGCCTGTCCTTCCGGATCGCTCTCGCCCACACTCATGAGGATGCCGATGTGTCGCAGCCGCTCCGGTTGCTGCGCGTGCGCCGCGCGTGGCCACACCGCCGCGCCGCCGAGCAGCGTGATGAACTCGCGGCGTCTCATTCAATAACCTCGTCGGCGATGGCAAGTATGCCCGGAGGAATTGTAAGGCCGAGTGTGTTGGCGGTCTTGAGATTGATGACCAAATCAAATTTGGTGGGTATCTGCACCGGCAGGTCAGCCGGCTTGTCGCCTTTGAGAATGCGCCCAGTATAGATACCTGCCTCGTGATACGCTTCGCTAACACTGCGGCCGTAGCTGATCAAACCGCCCGCTATGGCGCTGTCGCGCCATGCGTAGATTACGGGTACCCGATAACGAAGCGCTAATTCGGCAAGCTGATGGCTTCGATCGCCTAAGAAAAAGGCGTGGGCAGCGACGGCGAGGGCATCAATCCGCTGCTGAACTAGTTTCGTGAATGCCGCATCGACTTCGCTGCCGGTGCTGGCGCTGGCGACCGCCAACTTGTACCCAAACCGGTCCACCGCCGCCTGCATATCTTCCGTCTCAAACTCGGTATTTGGATTAGTCGGGTCAACGAGAAGCCCAAAAGTGGTTGCTGTGGGCACGAGCTCGTGGAGCAAGCCCAGCCGTTTCGAGCTAAGTGCATTGATCAGATGGCTCATCCCGGTGACGTTGCCACTTGGTCGCGCGAGGTTGTTTACAAGTCCGATCTTTATCGGGTCTGCGCCCATCGAGAACACCATCGGAATCATCGCCGTTGTCGCCTTGGCCGCAAGGGACGAAGCGGTGTCAAACGTCGCGATCACTGCCACCCGACGATGAACCAGATCGGCGGCGAGCACTGGTAAGCGATCGTAGTGATCCTCTGCCCAGCGGTATTCAATCGCCACATTCTGCCGCTCCACATAGCCGGTTTCCTTAAGACCTTGGAGAAATGGTGCGGTAGCAACCGAATATGCGTTGGGCGACGCGCCGGCGAGAAGTCCAATCACCGGCATCGCCGGTTGCTGCGCACGCGCCCCAAGTGCCCACGCCGCAGCGCCACCGAGCATGGAGATGAACTCACGCCGTCTCAGTCGATCAAATTGCATGTGACGCCGCTAGCCGGGGAGTTGGTCTCAGCATAACGCATTGGCGACGATTGGTCAGGGGCTTGCTGCAGTGCGGGATTTCGACGCGGCCTAAGTCAGCTCAGGGTCACTTCCGGACCTGAGCAGGTGCAGCAAATTGCGGTCGAGCCCCCGACCACCATGGGGATTGGGGGCCATAAGTGTCGCCGCGCCCTTTTCTGGCCTCATTTTGGGAACGGGAGGGGGGTGAACCCGCTGATCCTCTCAAACTTGACGACGTTGTAAGCCTTGACCTTCTGTGTCCAGGCGGAATCGATTGAGGGCGGCACAACTGGCTGTGCAGGATTACAGTTCGGCGGAGGCGCGGGAAGAGGAGAACACGCTGGGGACTGTTGCGTGAACGCGGGGTTTGACACATACAGCGTCTCCCCATCGTTGCTGAAAGCCAAACTTGCCGGGAACAGGAGCCCAATCGGCGTACAATCCGGCGGGCACTCAAGGCCCGAATACGCGACGAGACCGTTGAAGTCGCCCGTCTTGGTGATCACCCTCCCGGGGGTCGTGGTGCCGCTGACGGTGTCGATGACGACGATCTCGTCCGACTGATTGGCGGCGACCCAGGCTCTGCCTGCGCCAGAGCCTGTTTTCTGAACTGCGATTCCGTCCGGGCCGTTAATCCCGGTGACGAGGATGAACGGCACGCCAGGGATACCTGGCGCGCCAGGGATACTGTTGGCGGTCACCGGGATCTGGATGATATTGCGAAATGCGGTATTGGCGACGAACATTCTGGTCTCACCGTTGCTAAACGCAATGCCGTTCGCCCCGCAGCAAAACGGATTGAGCCTACCAAACGGCGTGGGGGGCGAAAGCAGACCCTGGGGATCCGTAACTGTGCCTCCGATCCAGTTGGTCGCCTGGACAGATATCCCATTCGTAGCGGACAACTTCGCCGTCCAGATTATTCCGTTCATAGAATCGGTCACGTAGATGTTGCCGTTAAAGTCGAATGTGATCGCGTTGAGGAAGGAGGTGGCCCGAAAGGCCTGCGGGAGGGTCATGGCAACGAACGCAGTCGAATTACCGCTGGTCGGGGTCGTCAAGACCAAGACCTGGCCACTCCCGGCGTCAGCAACCACCAATCTGGGGGTCGCCTCCCGCGCGAACGCCAACCCGAGCAGGTTCGATTGCGCGGTTACTGCGCCTGTGATTGGCAGCGTTGTGACGCACGTATCGCACGGGGCGAACTGCGAGATTATGAAAAGATCGGCGCCGCTGGTGCTTACAGCAAAAATTGAGTTTGCGAGCCCCACCAGGGTGGTGGGACCGACAGCGATCCCTTCGACTTGTTGTGTCAGAACGGCGATGGTCGTGGGTGCTTCGCGCGTAAATGCGCTAGCAGGTTCCGCCGCGAGAACTCCTATAATGAGCCCGAGCGCCACCGAAGCGACTTTGACTTCTCTCATAGCTTACTCCTGTACTGTTTTGAGGGCCCCAGATGACCAGACGTAAACACGCAGCGGTGCACGCCCACCGAATGCGTGCATGCGGTCTGGACGCAAAGTGATGACCGGACCAAAAAAATGCCGGTCGAAAGTTTGATGCTTCGAGCACTGCCCCCCGTTTGCCCTGACGGAGACTTCAGGTCCCGTTCAAAAAGGCAGTCTGCCCGTGTCAGAATGCTACTACCGCGTGTACGGCAAAAATGCGACACTATCAGTTGTTGTTTATGGAAAAATACACGGGTCCAGAAGCGATGCCGCCCGTTGAGCAGCTTTCGCATCGTAGATTGTGCAAACCTGGTCGCTGATAGCTTGGCCTGCCGCTGCTGCGGCGCGGGATTTCGGCCCGGCTAATGACCGCTTGGGGTCAAACCCGGAATTGCCCATCTGGGCGCTTATGTCAGCTCTCGCCAGCAGCGGACTTGCCGTCGCAAAGGCTTATGGCCGGGAGTGTGCCAGGAACCGGCATTAGGCTTCCGCGGGTTTTCGCGCTGCACTCTATTGCTTATCGGCTCGTGATCCTGCTTACGTCTTTACGGTGTAGCTCGTATTGGAGCCGCCAATCTGGTGCCAGCCATTGAAGCTGCCGTTGGCAATCGCCTCGAACCAGGTGTCGCCGGTGCTGTTGTTGCGGAACAGAATGTCCTGCGTGCCGTTAGCGAAATAATCACCGACGCCGACCACGGCATAGCTGGTGAGGTTGTTAGGGCCGCCGCTCCCGAGCACTTGCTGCCAGCTCTTAAGCGCCCCGTTGCTGATCTGCTCGATCCAGGTATCCCCGGTCGAGGCGTTGCGGAAAAGAATATCGTCGATACCGTTGCCGAAGAAGTCACCGACGCCGACAACGGAGTAATGTGTGTCGGAGCCGCCGATCTGATTCCACGCTAGAAAGGCACCATTGCTGATCTGCTCGAACCAAGTATCACCGGTCGAGTTGTTTCTGAGCAGAATGTCGTCCGTGCCGTTGCCGTAGAAATCGCCGGTGCCGACCACGGCGTAATGGGTGTCGGAGCCGCCGATCTGATTCCAGCCGGCGAAGGCGCCGTTGCTGATCGCCTCGAGCCAAGTGTCGCCGCTCGAATTGTTGCGGAAGAGGATGTCATCGGTGCCGTTGCCGTAGAAGTCGGCGACGCCGACGACGGAGTAGGTGGTGTCGGAGCCGCCGATCTGATTCCAGCCGGCGAAGGCGCCGTTGCTGATCGCCTCGAACCAAGTGTCGCCGCTCGCAATGTTGCGGAACAGGGCATCCGAGGTGCCGGTGCCGTAGAAATCGCCCACGCCGGCGACGGCGTAGCTGGTGCTGGAGCCGCCGATCTGATTCCAGCTACCAAAGGCGCCGTTGCTGATCAGCTCGACCCAGGTGTCCCCGCTTAGATCGTCGCGGAACAGGATGTCCGAGACCCGGTCGCGGTTGAAATCGTCCGTCTGGCCGCCAAGGCGGATGTTGGTGCCGTGCCCCACGCTGCTCACCGACAGCTTGAAGTCCCATCCGCTGAAGCTTTGGCTCGGATCGAGATTCAAATCGTAGGTGATACCATTCTCTTTG
>Ga0306918_10002159_pt1 | contig 9960 bp, 7 predicted proteins | sample tim00Cox0000000H_FD_203315 | JGI IMG/M metagenome (GOLD analysis project Ga0306918, IMG submission 203315) | Lab enrichment of tropical soil microbial communities from Luquillo Experimental Forest, Puerto Rico - timezero.00C.oxic.00.000.00H (v2)... | ecosystem: Environmental > Terrestrial > Soil... | reverse complement strand
AGATTTCGAGGCTATCCCGCTTGCAGGGACACGCAAGCAACCAAATCCGATTGGTTCGCTTGCCGTCAATCTCTCAGGACTCAGTGAAGCGCAATTTGCAGTTCCCTCGCCACATACACTCGCTGGCCAACAGCGCGCTGCCGAAGCTGTCGAGATCTATTGGCAGGCGTTGCTGCGCGACGTTCCTTTTACCGAATATCGGGATGATACAAGCCATCAGGGCATCCTCGTTGCCGTAGAGGAACTTAATAAACTGCACGATTTTTATGGCCCGAGATTAAATCGCCGGGTTACGCCCTCAACTTTATTTCGTGGTACGGCTCTCTACGTAAACCCTTCCGATCCGTCAAATAAGACAGGCAAGCATGTTGTGCCGCCCGGTGTGCTGGCAGGACCTTATGTTTCCCAGTTCTTGCTGCACGATGTCCCGTATGAAATTCAAGCAACCTCGGCAAAGGTTCTCGCGCCAACAAGCGATAGCGAATTTCTCACAAACTATGCTGAATGGCTGCTCGTACAAAATGGAAATCTGTCTGGCAGGACAACCAAATTTCTTGCGAACCCGCGCTATATTTCGACAGGCCGCGATTTCGCTCAGCTCGTGCACGGAAATAATGTGGCGTTTTCCGGTGCGGCGCTGCTACTTGCGAGCCCGACATCTGGTGTTGTTCCAGGTTTCAACACGCCGCTCAATCCTTCAAATCCCTATGTCACATCAAAGACGCAAGCGGGCGGGACGGGAACATTCGGCTTAGGCTATTTTCAAAGTCTTCTCAATCTCGGCGTTTCTCGGGCGATTCGTGCTGCCTATTGGCAGCAGACCTATGTGCATCGGACGCTGCGCCCCGAGGCTTATGGCGGGCTTGTCCACATTAAAATCGCCAACAACGTCAATTATCCAATCCACGACACTGTCTTAAACTCGACCGCGCTGGCGCTGACTTTCAAAAAATACGGAACCTATCTGCTGCCGCAAGCCTATCCGGAAGGAGCCCCCCTCCACCCCTCCTATCCAAGCGGGGCAGCAATAACTGCAGCCGTCAGCGTGACTCTGCTTAAAGCTTTTTTCGATGAAACAGCCATCATCCCAAATCCGGTTCAGCCACATCCTAACGATCCTACAAAACTCATCCCCTACGAGGGTGAACCACTGACCGTCGGAGGTGAACTTAATAAGCTCGCCGCACATTACGCCATCGCCCGGGCCTGGGCGGGGATCCACTGGCGGTCCGATGTCGCGGCCTCACTTGCTCTTGGTGAGGCCGTCGCCATCAGCCTACTGAGTGAAGAAAGTGCGACGTTCCGCGAAAAATTCAATGGTTTCACTTTCACTCGGTTCGATGGCACGAATGTGGTTGCCTGAGGCCAGCTACGAGAGGCAGGGGCAGCGCGCGCGGCCGAGCTATTCAAATGGGCACCCTGCTCGGCCGCGTTGTCGACAAAACAGTTGTCGCAAAGGATGGTAAGCGCTTCGATGGCCGACGCGTAGACGAGCGCCGTTTGTCGCTGCCGTAGCCTTCCCGGTGGGGGCGTTTCTGGATCGATTTGAGGATCGAGGAGGCCGTCTTGACGAATTCGTCGCGGATCTTGGGGCGTGGCCGGTTCCCGAGCGTCTGTTTCAGATCATTGTTGAGGTATTCATCCGGGTTGTGCTCGGGTGCATAGGCCCGCGGGCATCACCAAGCTTCATTCAATGACCCTATCACGTCTCGGCCTCAATTGCCCGCGAGAACGAAGTTGAAGCTGCGGTCCCAAAGTTTCGAAACATCGACGGGTTCCTGAATAAGACCTGCTCGCGCAAACACATCGGCGACTTCCTGTTGTGAGGCAATGACCGCATCATCTACAGGAGCCGACAGCCATGGTGAGCTTTGCTTGAGCGTCTCTTCGAGAACAATCTCCTTGGGCAAGCCCAAGGACTTCGCCTCGAGTTCCGCCCATGCTTCCGGATTGGCATTGCCCCAGGCGAGCGCCGCGCGCAGCTGCCGCAGCAATTCCTCGATTTCTGCATGGCGCTTTGGGTCCGCGATGGTTTCAGGATGCGCCGCGAGGAGGTAATTGCCTGATAGATAGCCGAGTGCCGTTTTCAAAACACGCGCCCCATTCAAATGGATCGCCAGGGGAATCGAATAACCATAGATTGCCCAGGCATCGAGTGCGCCTTTCGCGAAAGCGGCCTGTCCATCCGGCGGGGTGAGATTAACCGGTACGATGTCGTCGAAAGTCAGACCTGCTTCAGCGAGCATTTTTAGAAGGAAATAATGACTGGTGGTCGCGCGAACATAGCCAACGCGTTTGCCTTTGAGATCGGCGATCGAGGTAATCTTCGAGTCGCGTTGGATCAAAACAGCCTGATTATTCACGTCACCCTTTATCACGCCGATAAGCTTGAGACGTGGCCTCGAAGGAATCGAAAAAACCGGCGGAATTTCACTCATGCTACCGAGATCCAGTGAACCTGCATTCATGGCTTCGAGAATCACCTTACCGGAACCGAATTCTTCGTAGCTCACAGGAAAAGACGGGGCTGGCAGGCCAGCGGCATGGAACATAAGCTTATAGTCGCCGATGCCTTTATAGATCGCGACGCGCAGCGGTTCGCCCGATCCAGCTAGCGATTGGTTGCTCATCCAGACTGCAGCACCAAGGGCGCCCCCGGCGAAGAGAAAGCGCCGGCGCGACTGGCCGATGCCGTCACGAAGATTAATCCTCATGCGAGAATGCTCCGTTTTTGAGAATTGATGAGCGGCCGACACCCTTCCTACGCAAGACTGCTCACATGACGTTAGTACAGTATTTGTATGGACTAACTTGACTTTATCTTAGCGATTAGCCATTGTTAGGGAAATTTGAAAATTCCGACGTCAAGCTTTGGAAAAATTAACCAATGCGCCTGACCAATCTCGACATGGACCTCTTGCGGACACTCGCCGTCGCAACTGAACTCGGTGGACTTGGTCGAGCGGCCGAACAGCTCGGCCGTTCGCCTTCAGCTATCAGCCTGCAGATGCAGAAACTGGAAGAGCTGATCGGTCATGCCTTGTTCCGCAAGGAGGGCCGCGGCATAAGGCTCACGGATACCGGCGATCTCTTGCTTGGCTATGCACAGAAGATCCTCGCCTTGAACGACGAGGCTGTCGCGGCCGCGCGAGGTGTCGACGTGGAAGGTATGATCCGGCTGGGCGTTCCCTTCGATTTCACCGAAAAATGGCTACCCCGCGTGCTCGCACGTTTTCGCCAAACGCATCCGCGCGTCCATATCGAATTACGGGCTGATCGCAGCGCCGAGCTGATGCAGAAACTCGCCACTGGCGCTCTGGATCTCGTTTTGACCTTCGGACCGGTAGATCGCCCCGGTGCCTCATTTGTCGCGGAATTGCCAGTGGCTTGGATCGGCTCAAGATACTTCCGCCGTGATCCCGCAGAGCCGCTGCCGTTGGTGTTGCTCGATCCGCCCTGCAATTTCCGGCAAATGGGGCTTGACGCCTTGGATCAAAATCGGACCCCGTGGCGTCTTTCCTTTACGAGTCCAAGCCTTGCTGGACTCTGGGCCGCGACCGAAGCGGCCCTCGGCATCACGGTGCGGACTCCTTTGGGCCTGCCTGATACGTTGACGCTACTTCCAGAAAGCCTTGGTCTGCCAAAGCTGCCAAAGGTTAGCCTCGCACTTTACAATGCCGGTCAACGCTTGCCTTCAATAACGTCGCTTCTCGAAGCCATTCTGATTGAAACCTTACAGACTGCTCTGCCAGCCGGTTCGATTCGCTCGCGCCCCGAGTCTCTCGCGCCGTGTCCGGCGGGGATTGCATAATTATCAGTTTCGCAATGAGTGGCCTCGGCCCGCGGGCTTTGCCCGACAAAACCTTTGTCCAAGCTTCGCTCCCTGTTCCGATATTTGGAGCGGGGTGCGATTTCATGAACAGAGTGCCGCTCGCAGCTCCGAGCGAAAAAAATGCGCAATTGCGAAACGTCTTTGTGAGAAAACTGCAGGGTTGGCCGGTTACCAGCTCGCTTCGAGTCCGAGGAGCCCGAGAATCTCGCGGCGCAGACCGACGAGTTTTGGGTTGTCGCGATGGCGCGGATAGGATTGATCGATCTTGATGTCGGCCTTGATGCGCGCCGGGCGTTCGCTGAAGACGATCACGCGCGTCGCCATCAAAAGCGCTTCCTCAATGTCATGGGTCACGAGAAGCGCTGTGAAACCGGCCTCACGCCAAAGCCGCACGATCTCGGCCTGCATCGAGATGCGCGTGAGGGAATCGAGCTTGCCCAGCGGCTCGTCGAGGATCAACAAATCCGGATCATTGACCAGCGCGCGCGCAAGGGCGACGCGTTGCGCCATGCCGCCCGATAATTGATGCGGATAGGCTTTCGCGAAGCCCGACAACCCGACAAGGGAAAGCGTGGCATCAACCCGCGCGCGGCGTGCCTTCAATATGTTTTGCGCTTCGAGGCCGAGCGCGACATTGTCCCAGACCTTGCGCCAGGGAAACAGGGTCGGGTCCTGAAACACCACGACGCGGGAGGGGTCCGGGCCCGTAATTGGCTGGCCCGCCGCCTCGATCCACCCTTCGGAGGGCTTTTCCAGCCCGGCGACAAGACGCAAAAGCGTCGATTTCCCGCAGCCGCTTGGACCGAGCAGCGCGACGAATTCGCCAGGGGCGACCTGAAAGTCGACACGGTCGAGAACCGGCAGGGGCTCTCCCTGCATCGTGAAGCCGTGACTGACATGGTGAAGCGCGAGATCGGTCCCGGGGCTCCTTTCGGCACAAGGGGCGGCGCTCACCATTGGACATTGCCCTTCTGATAGGAAAGCACGCGGTCGCGCAGCTTGAAAAGGATCGTGATCAGCGCGGAGCACATCAAGGACATAACGAGAAGCGCGGCATACATATTGGCATAGGCCGCCCAGCCTTGCGCCCATTGCAGATAGAAACCAAGACCGGCTTTGACGCCCATCATCTCGGCGGTGACAAGGACAGCAAAGGAGGCCCCGAGACCCATGAAGAGCCCAACGAAGACATGCGGCAGCGCCGCCGGGATCGCGACCTTCAGAACCAGAAAGCGTTGATTCGCGCCGAGCGTGCGCGCGACATCGTAATAGGCCGGATCGACACTGACGACGCCGGACCAGGTCAGGATTGCAACCGGAAAGCCGACCGCCAAGGCGATAAGAAAAACGCTGGCGCTCCAGCTCGAGGGAAAAGCGAAAAAGGCGATCGGCAGCCAGGCCGTTGCTGGCAAAGGCCCGATCAAACGCAGCACCGGATGGAGCCAATAGCCGCATGCCCGCGACCATCCGATCGACAGGCCTGTTACAAATCCGATCGACGCACCGAAGGCGACACCGAGCCCAAGCAGCCGCAGGGAGGCGACCACACTCGCGATAAGCCTATCCCCGTCGTCGCAATAGACTTCGAGCAAGGCATGCGGCGGCGGGAAGAAAGGCATGGGAAGAAGGCCGGTCTTCGCCGTCAAAATTTGCCAGATCGAGAGGAAAAGCCCCAGGGCTATGGCCCAGGGTGAAACCATGGCGAGACGAAGCGCGAGCCGTTCGAAGCGGAGAGCCAGCAGACCGCCGGCGATCAGCAGCGCCCCGAGGCCGAGGGCGCCCATTGCCAATTCCGGCCCGCGCCCCCAATCGCCGACATCAGGCCACGCCAAGGTGACAGAGGCGAGAAGAATCCAGGGCGCCCCGGCCAGCAGAGCAAGAAGAAGCGCGCGCCCGGCGCTCCGCCCCGCAGCCGATTGCGCTTGCGCCGGGAGCGGGACGCGGGACGCGGCGGCAGGTGAAAGAACGGACACGCCCGGTCTCCCTCAGCTCAAAACGTCGGCGAAAATGCGATCGGCATATTTCGCTGGATCGGTCGAAGGCTTCATGACCCGGACGAGTTTCAGATCCTCGGCATAAAGCGCGAGCTGCCTCTTGAGGTCGGCACCGATGGGATGTTCGTGATGGGTATGATAACGCGCCAGGGCGGCCAATTCCTCGACGCTAACGTTCGTGATGAACGGGGCAAGCGTCGCGGCGGATTCGGCGGGATGATGCACCGTGTATTCGCTGGCCTCGACCAAGGCCCGGGCAATGCCTGCAGCCGTCTTCCTGTCCTCGCGAATAAGGCGGCCGCTGACACCGATAATGCAGCAGGTCCGATGCGCGTATTCGCCGGTGAGGTTCGACGCGAGTTCGGTGAACTTGCCGTCCTTCAGCCAGACATAGGTGTTCGGATCGCCATCGGCGCAGGCATGGGCTTCCCCCTTTTCGACTGCCGCGCGCAATAGGGGCGCCGGATAGATCTTGTAATCGACATCCTGATCGGGATCGACCCCGGCCTTCTTCAACAGGATCGCGAAGAAATTCTTTGCGGGCGAGTTCATGTCACTGACCGCGATGGACTTGCCCTTAAGGCTCCGAAGATCCGTGATGCCGGAAGCGGCCGGGACGAGCAGCCGCATGCAGCCGCCATGCAAGCTCGCGACGATCTTCACATCAAAGCCCTGTTCGAGCGGCTTCAGCCAGCGCAACGCCATGCCGACGGCGGCATCGGCCTTGCCGGTCGCCAGCGTTTCGAGCAATTGATCGGTCGAGCCGGAATAATTGATGAGATCGACATCGAGGCCATGTTTGGCGAAAAAGCCCTTGTCTTTCGCAGCCGTGATCGTCGGCAGGCAGGCGGCCGTCGCGTTCCAGGCGAAGCTCACCTTCTTCAGAGGACCGGATGCGGGCGCGGGCAGCTCAGCGGCGACGCGGCAGATCGGAGCATTCAAAAAATCTTGCGGCAAATTGGTGCCGGGCCGTGCAAGCACACGGCCGGCCACGACGCTCGCCGGCGCAGCGAGGCCTAATGCCCCAGCCCCCGCGAGAAACAAGCGCCGCGTGCCGAGTTGTTTTGGATTGCCTGTAAAATCAACCATTGGAAGGGCTCCCAAAGATCATATGCGTTCTCGAATTTTCGCTTTTTCAAAGCGTTGGCGAAAAATTGAGAGTGGCACCAACGGTCATTCTTTATGACCGTAAGTATAATTGGTCCCACGCGCGGCAATGACCGCTTCGTTGAAGATCGGATCGACGACACGCGCGGCATCGACAGGCTTGGGTATCAGCCCCGCCCGCAGATAAAGATCGATCGTCTGTTGTTCGTCGGAGATCACGTTATTGTCTATCGCGACTGGCTGCACCCGTTGGCGATCGATCGATTTCAATCCGACTTCCGGCGGCAGCCCGACAATCCTGCTCCAGGTCAGGGCGTAACTGTCCTGATGGGCGAGGCCCCAGGCGCGCGCCCTGGCGAGACGGCCGGTCAGATCGGCGAGGGCCGCGCGCTTGCCGGTATTCTCCAAGGCATCCGTCCGCGCGACGAAAAAAGTAAGGCCCGGCGTGATGCCTGCCCCATCGGCGATGATCCGGGCTCCGTTGCCGATTTCCAACTGCGAGACATAGGGCTCCCAGGTCGACCAGGCGTCGATTGCGCCGCGACTCAATGCGGCGGCTGCATCCGCGGGCGAGAGAAAAATGAGATGCACATCCTCTGGCTTAAGCCCCTCTTTTTGCAGCAAGGCGAGGATGAGCTGATGTCCGATCGAGCCGCGTCCCGTGGCGATCCGCTTGCCAACAAGATCCTTGAAATTTCGGAACGGCGCATCGCCGCGCACAACAACCGCAAGGCCCGTTGGCTGCGAGCGGACCGCAGCAATGGCCTTCACCGGAACACCCGCCGCGACGGCGAAAGTAAAAGGGGCGTCGCCGACCGTTCCTGCGTCGACCGCACCCGCATTGGCGGCTTCCAGCAAAGGGGCGGCGGCGGGAAATTCGCTCCATTCGATTTTATAGGCGAGATGTTCAAGCGCGCCTGCGGCTTCGAGGATCGCGCGCGCATTGCCTTTCTGGTCGCCGATCTTGAGCACGGTCTCGGTCTCGGCCACTCCGGCCGCGAGTGCCAGCGCCAGCAGAGCCGAAAGGATTCGCTTGCCAATCACCGGCTTCATTCTGCCGCCACGATGTTTTGGGCTTTCCGCTCGGCGACGAGAGCTTTCACGCGCGGAATGAGATCACGGCCATAGGCAGCGGCATCTTCGAGCGGATCGAAACCCCGGATCAAAAACGTCGTGATGCCGAGATCGTAATAATCGAGCAAGGCATCAGCCACCTGATCCGGTGTGCCGACAAGCGAGGTGGAATTGCCCTTGGCGCCGGTCAGCACGGCGAGTTCCGTCCAAAGCCGCTTGTCGAGCCGTGCGCCTTGCGCGGCCGCATCTAACAGACGCCGCGATCCGGCATTCTGCGGATCGGCGCCACGTGCATAGCCGGTTTTGTCAGCGACTTCGCGGGCGCGTTCGAGAATGGATGCGGCGCGGGTCCAGGCCTTGTCCTCAGTGTCGGCGAGGATCGGCCGTAACGACAGGCTGAAACGCAATTCACGATGGTGTTTTGCCCCCGCAGCGCGGACCTGCGCGACGTTCTCGCGGACCTGCGCGAGCGTCTCGCCCCACAGGGCATAAATATCCGCGTGTTTACCTGCGACCCTGATGGCGGCTTCCGAGGAACCGCCAAAATATATCGGGATATGCGGCGTCTGGCGTGCCTTGACGGTCGAGAATGCCTGTTCGAAACGATAATAGCGGCCGTGATGATCGAAGGGCGCGGCACTTGTCCATTCGTGGCGCAGGATGTCGAGATATTCGTCGGTGCGCTCGTAGCGCTCATCCTTGCCGATGAAACTGCCGTCCTGCCGCAGTTCCGCATCATCGCCGCCGGTGATGATATGCACCGCGACTCGCCCACCGGTGATCTGATCCAGCGTGGCGAATTGCCGGGCAGCGACGGTTGGGGCAACAAAGCCTGGCCGATGCGCGATCATCAGGCCGAGGCGCGTTGTTTTAAGCGCCGCGTAGGTCGCGACAATCATGCTGTCGGGGCTCGTCGAATGGACAGCGACGAGGGCGCGATCAAACCCGCCCTCTTCATGGATTTGAGCCGCAGCCTCGATATAGGAGGGATCGACCACCGGCCCTTGCGGCGGGTGGATTTCGGAAAAATGATGCGTTCCAATGAAGCCAATGAATTGAATGTTCTCGCTCATGGGTCCGTCCAGGCACTTACGGCGCTTGATCGTTTGGACATCCTGCGGTCTCGCGGCGTTCGGGGCCAATGATGAAGAGGGCCGTAGGTTCTCGACCCGGGATACAAGACAAGTTCAGTATGTTAATAGACTTTACAGAGTATCACAAGCCCGCAGGCTGCGCTTCACGAGGAAGTGTACCGCCGGATTGAGAGAGCACAGGAGAACGATTTAGCGACCGCTCGCGCAGGCTTGGCAGGTGTTGTTGAAACCTTTGGCCTGTAACCACGCAGAGCTCAGCACCGCTGACCGAGGACCGTTCTGTCTATACGCCGCCCGTGCATCGCCATTATGGACCCATAGCGCCTCACCCGGGAGGTTGGCAAAAAAGGAAGCCCCCAAGCAAGGTCATGGGGATCTACATGCCATCGGCCGGCGATTGATCGCGTCTTGTCAGCGGCCAAGAATCGTCCAGTCATCGACGACATCACTTCTGTCACCTGACGACGTGAAAGCGGGACACGCCATCATTGGCGAGCTGCGCCACGAGCTGAAGCTCCCAATCGGTGTAGGCTTGCATCGCCTCGCGGGTGTTGCCCGTGCCCTCATAGGGGCGAGTATAGACATCTTTTGGCGGGGCGATCCAATGTTCGACTCCCGTCTCAAGCGTGAAACCGGCGGCCTGGAAGGCCTTGGTCCCGCCTTCGAGTACGAATATCTCGCGTGTCACGGCTGATTTGATGTCGGGGAGATTAGCCGCGGCGACGAGACTATCTGGCGACGTTAGGACGATCGGCCCGTCACCACATAGACCCGCAGCCTCGGTGGCAAGCCGCGGGCCGGAAACATGCCAGGCGCCGGGAACATGGCCCTTTCGATAGACCGGACTACGGGCCATGTC
>Ga0306918_10002154_pt1 | contig 9967 bp, 10 predicted proteins | sample tim00Cox0000000H_FD_203315 | JGI IMG/M metagenome (GOLD analysis project Ga0306918, IMG submission 203315) | Lab enrichment of tropical soil microbial communities from Luquillo Experimental Forest, Puerto Rico - timezero.00C.oxic.00.000.00H (v2)... | ecosystem: Environmental > Terrestrial > Soil... | reverse complement strand
GTGAACTCAAACGCCTCCACTACGACACGGCAAACGCAACGTCCGCGCCCGCAATGGCGGCGCTAACGAAGCTCGTTCCAATCTCGCAAATTACGTACGGGAGCGATTACCCGTACTTTCCGCTCGACCAGATCACCAACTTGCGGCATCTCGGCCTGACCGAGGAGCAGCTACGAGACATCGGCAGCGGCAACGCGGCGAAGCTCATTCCGAGCTTGAAGAGTTGAGATCGCGAAAACTGCGCGATTTTCGGGCATGGGGATCCTCGCGGGCTACGACGCCCGTTCGAGGTCCGACTTGAGCGCCACCAGAAAGCGCGCGGCCTCGCCGCCCGTCACGACACGATGGTCGACGGTGAGCGACAATGGCAGCACGCGCCGCGCCGCCGGCTGACCGTTGTGGACCAGCACGCGTTGGTCGATGCGGCCCGCTCCGATGATGGCAACTTGGGGCGGCACGACGATCAGGTTTGCAAAACGCCCCCCGATCATGCCGAAATTGGAGAGCGTAATCGTCGCGCCGCGCAGTTCCTCGGGCGGGATCGAGCGCGCCGCGGCGTCGGCGCGCAGCCGGTCGAGGCCATGGCGCAAGTCGCTCGCGTCGCGCTCGCCGACATTGCGCAGGACGGGCACGATGAGGCCGCCCTCGGTGTCGACCGCGATGCCGATGTCGATGCGCTTGATCAGCCGCCGCTCGCCCGCCTCGGCATTGTACCAGGCGTTGAGCGAGGACTCGGCCTGGCAGGCGGATGCGATGGCGCGCACGAGGCGGATCGTGACGTCTTCGCCCTTGCGCCAATCGTCGATATCGGCCTCGTCGTTCACGGTGGTGCGAACCACTTCGGCGTGGGCTGCCGCCATGCGTTGCGCCATGGCCCGGCGCATGCCTCGCAGCGGCTCGGCCGGACCCGCTTCGGCCAGGCTCTTGGCGGCGCGCTCGACATCGGCACGCGTGATCGTGCCGCCGGGGCCGGTGGCGTGCACGAGGTTGAGGTCGACATCGAGCTTGCGCGCCAGCGCCCTGACCGCGGGAAGGACCTGAACGGTTCGCGCCGGCGTCGGGGTCGGGACCTCGGCCTCTCGCGGCGCCTTCTCCTCCTGCCCGAGCTCGCCCACCACCGTCCCGGTGTCCCCTTGCTCACCCTCGGCAAATTCGACCAGCGGCGCCCCGACCTTGATGAGATCACCCTTGCCGCCGAACAGGCGCGCGATGCGGCCGCTCCAAGGGGACGGCACCTCGACGACGGCCTTGTCGGTCTCCACCGACACGAGCGGCTGATCGACGACCACGCGATCACCCTCGTTGACGTGCCACGTCACGATTTCAGCCTCTTCGAGCCCTTCGCCGAGATCTGGCAATATGAATTGGCGCATGGGACGTTTCCGGGTTCAGGCGAACTGACAGACTTTGGTGGTCGCAGCCACGATGCGGGCGACAGAGGGGATATAGCGTTGCTCGAGCCGCGGAAGCGGCATGATCGTATCGTAGCCCGTGACTCTGGCCACCGGCGCCAGCAGGGAGGTGAGCCCGCGCTCGGCGAGGAGCGCGGCGATCTCGGCGCCGAAGCCGCCGGTCCGCGCCGCCTCGTGCACGATGACGCAGCGTCCGGTCCGCATCACCGACGCCAGCACGGTTTCCTCGTCGTACGGTTTGAGGGTGGCAAGATCGATGACTTCCGCCTCGATCCCCTGCGCGGCGAGTTCGTCGGCAGCCGCGAGCGTCTCCTTCACCGCGGCGCCCCAGCTGATCAGGGTGACGTCGCGCCCTTGCCGCAACACGAAGGCGACATCGAGCGGCAAAGCCTCGCCGTTATCCTCCACCTGTCCTTTCGACGCGCGGTAGATGCGCGTCGGTTCCAGGAACACCACCGGATCCGGATCGCGGATGGCGGCGAGCAAGAGGCCGTACGCGCGTTCCGGCGAGGACGGCATGACGAGGCGCAGGCCCGGGATATGGGCGAGCATCGCTTCGGTGCTCTCGGAATGATGCTCGGGTGCGCGGATGCCGCCCCCATGGGGCGTACGCAGGACCATGGGGCAGCTCAGCCGCCCCTGGGTTCGGTTGCGCAGCCTGGACGCGTGGTTCACCAGTTGATCGATGCAGGGATAAAGAAAGCCCATGAACTGAATCTCGCCGACCGGCTTGAGGCCCTGCGCCGCCATGCCCACGCACAGCCCACTGATCAACAGCTCCGAAAGCGGGGTGTCGATCACGCGCTCGGAGCCGAAGCGCTGCTGCAGCCCGACGGTGGCGCGGAAGACGCCGCCGTTGACGCCCACGTCTTCACCGAGCACGACCACGTTGGCGTCTTCTTCCATGGCGCGGGCAAGCGCGAGATTGACGGCTTCGACCAACGTCACCTCAGGCATTGGAGCCCCCGCTGAGCTCCGCCCGCTGGCCGGCATAGGTTGGCGGAAGTTCGGCGTAGAGATGGTCGAACATCGTCTCCGGCGCGCGCGGCGCGGACGCCAGATAGCGTTCGATCGCCGCCTCGATCTGCTTTTGGCATTCGGCCGCGAGCTCTTCCTCCTGCGCCTTGCCCCACGCGTTTTGGCCGACGAGATAGGCGCGCAGGCGCGCGATCGGCTCCTCCTTCCAGCGCGCCTGAACCTCCTCGGGCGGGCGGTAACGCGCCGCGTCATCGGCGGTCGTGTGATCGCTGAGGCGATAGGTCACGGCCTCGATCAAGCGCGGCCCGGCGCCGGCGCGGGCCTGCGCGATCGCATCCTCCGCCGCGGCGCGCACCGCGATGACGTCGTTGCCATCCACCTGCTCGCCGGAAAAGCCCGCGGCGATCGCCTTCTGCGCCAGCGTCTCGGACGCCGTTTGCAGCTTCAGCGGCACGGAGATCGCCCACTGATTGTTGTTGGCGACGAACACCACGGGCAACTTGTGCACGCCGGCGAAGTTCATCGCCTCCCACACGTCGCCCTTCGAGGTAGCGCCGTCGCCGAATAGGCACACCGCGACGCGCGGTTCCTTTCTGAGCTTGAACGCGTAGGCGACGCCGGCGGCGTGCGGCGCCTGGGATCCGACGGGGATGCAATACGGAAAGTCGTGGGCGGGGCCGGAAGAAAGGTTGCCGCGCTCGTCGCCGCCCCAGAACAGCAGGATCTCCTCCATCTTCGTCCCGCGCCACATCAGCGTGCCGTTGTCGCGGTAGGAGGGAAGCACGACATCCTCCGCACGCATGGCGCTGGCGATGCCGACCGAAACCGCCTCTTGGCCGAGCGAAACGGCGTAGGTCCCCAGCCGCCCGGTGCGTTGCAGCGACACGGCCTTGAGATCAAAGGCTCGTGTCAGCACCATGCCGCGATAAAGGGCGAGCAGCACGCCGGTGTCGGAGGCAAAGCGCGGGAGCGGTCGAAGGACCGTGCCGTCCGGTGCGAGATAGCTGCGGCGGCGCACCTCGAAACGCGCAATGACGGGGAGCCCTTCGTCGGCCATGGCTCTTTATCCCTCAATTTCGGTGCGTTTGCTTGCCTCGCGGCGACGGGAAGGCCTGCCCCGCCATTGCAACGGGGTTTGCGATCAAGCTTAGGGCCTCCGTGCCGGCACACAAGCTTTTAGGCGCGAAGGCAAGCGGGCGTGGCCTCCTCTGCCGGGACCAGCGTCGGGCGGGCGCAAACCCGACCCAACGCACCGGTCCTGAGGTTAAGATAGGAGCCGCGTTCGCTCTCCAAGGCGATCGCGAGGGGCCGCGCGTTGCTTGCGCGGCAGGCATCGTGCGCGAAGGTGGCGGCATGGATCCGGCGACAAGCGCATTACTGACCGATCTCTACCAGCTCAACATGATGCAGGCCTATCTCGATCGCGGTGAGACCAAGACCGCGAGCTTCGAATTCTTCGTGCGCAAGCTTCCTAGCCAGCGCGGCTTTCTGATTGCGGCCGGGCTCGAACAGGTGCTCGAGTTTCTCGCCAAGCTGCGCTTTGCTCCCGAAGAGCTTGATTGGCTCGCGGGAACCGGGCGGTTCGGCAAAAACTTCATCGATTATCTCGCCGGCTTGCGCTTTACCGGCGATATCCACGCCGTGCCGGAAGGGACGGTGTTCTTCGCCGAAGAACCGATCCTGCGCGTGACGGCCCCTTTGCCCGAGGCGCAGCTCGTCGAAACGCGGCTGATCAATCTGCTGCAGTTCCAATCAATGATTGCCGCCAAGGCCGCCCGCATGGTGCTTGCCGCACCGGGCAAACGTCTCGTCGATTTCGGACTGCGCCGCGCGCACGGCGCCGAGGCCGGCCTGCTGGCCGCGCGCGCGAGCTACATCGCGGGCTTTGCCGGTACTGCCACGGTGCTGGCCGACAAGCTCTTCGGCATCCCCATCTTCGGGACCATGGCGCATTCCTACGTCCAGATGCACGACGATGAGGCCGAAGCATTCGAGAATTTCGCCCGCGCGCGGCCCAAGAATCTCACCTTGCTCATCGACACCTACGACACCGAGGCCGCGGCGCGTAAGGTCGTGGCGCTTGCGCCTCGGCTCAAAGCCGCGGGCATCGCGGTGGGCGGTGTGCGCCTCGACAGCGGCGACCTCGTCGCGTTGTCCAAGAACGTACGGCGCATCCTCGACGAGGGTGGGCTCGGCGATGTGACCATCTTCGCCAGCGGCGGCATCGATGAGAATTCGATCGCGCATATGATCCGCGCGGGCGCGCCCATCGACGGGTTCGGCATCGGAAGCAGCCTGACCACCTCGTCCGACGTGCCGGGGCTCGATTGCGCCTACAAGCTCGAGGAATACGCCGGTGTGCCGCGACGCAAGCGCTCTGCCGGCAAAGCGACTTGGCCGGGCCGCAAGCAAGTGTGGCGCCGCTTTCAGTCGGACGGCCGCATGGCGGGCGACATCCTGTCGGTGGAGGATGACCATCGCTCCGGCGAGCCGCTGATCGAACTGGTGATGCAAGCCGGGAAGCGCCTCGAACCATCGCCGACGCTTGCCGAGATTCGGGCGCGAGCGGCGCGCGACCTCGCGCGCCTGCCCGAGCCTTTGCGCAGGCTCGAGCCGGACGCGTCTTATCCGGTCGAGGTGAGCGACGCGCTGCGACGGCTTGCTGCCGAAGTCGATGGGCGCATGGCGCACGGGCAGGAGGCGAAGCGATGACCGACACGATCACGGTCGGGGAAAGCGACGTCCTGCTGGTCGTCGATATCCAGAACGACTTCTGTCCCGGCGGCAAACTTGCCGTTCCGCGCGGCCATGAAGTCGTGCCGATCATCAATCGCATCGCCACGCGCTTCGAGCACGTGGTGTTGACGCAGGATTGGCACCCTCCCGGCCACCGCTCGTTTGCATCGTCGCATCGCGGCAAACGTCCATTCGAGACCGTCACGGTCGACTACGGACAGCAAATCCTGTGGCCGGATCATTGCGTTCAAGATACGGCCGGTGCGCAATTCCACGATGACTTGCGGATTCCGCACGCCGAGCTCGTTTTGCGCAAGGGCTTCCGATCTACGATCGATTCCTACTCCGCCTTCTACGAGAACGACCGCAAGACCCCCACCGGCCTCGCCGGTTATCTGCGCGAGCGGGGCCTGACGCGAGTCTTCGTTGCGGGGCTCGCGCTCGATTTTTGCGTCCGCTACTCGGCCGAGGACGCGCGCCGCGAGGGCTTTGCCGTGGTCGTGATCGAGGATGCTTGCCGCGGCATCGACGTCGACGGTTCGGTCGCCGCCACGCGCGCGAGCTTTGCGCCGTTGGGCATCACGGCTGTTGCCGCTGACGCTATCGGTTGAGCCGACCCTGCTGTCCGAGCATCCGCAGGAAGGTCTTTCCCAATTCGGCCGTGCGTGTGAAGATTGAACGCCCGCCGCCTGATGTCATGTCCGCTCTCCTTCGGCGGCCGATCCGTCAGCAGGCGAGGGGGGAAGTCGCCGCCAATCCCAAATCCTGGGCGGCGCGCAACGAGGAGGCGGCCCATGGGTTCGGCGCCGACTGGGGCCTCCGCCCGCCGTGTCGATGCATGCCGGGGTCGATGCGTCGCGCGCGCGCTTTTCGCCGCGATCATCGCCCTGTTCTTGGCGGCGAGCGACGTTGCGGCGGCGCCGCGCGCGGTGGTGCTCGACATCGACGGTGCGATCGGTCCGGCGGTTGCCGACTACGTCGTGCGCGAGCTTCGTGGGATCGGGCAGTCCGACACGCGCCTCGTCGTCTTGCGCATGAATACGCCGGGCGGTCTCGACACGTCCATGCGCACCATCATTCGCGCCATCCTGTCCTCGCCGGTGCCGGTTGCCGCCTACGTGGCACCGAGCGGCGCGCGGGCGGCGAGCGCGGGCACCTACATCACCTATGCGAGCGCGATCGCGGCCATGGCGCCTGGCACCAACCTCGGCGCCGCCACCCCGATCCAAATGGGACGGGTGCCGCGCCTTCCGGGCGGAGCTCCGGATCAGCCGAACGGGCAAAAAGGTAAGGAGAAGGGGAGCGAGGATAAGACGAGCCCCGCCGCCGAGCCGGCGGACACCGAGACCCGCAAGGCGGTAAACGACGCCGTGGCCTATATCCGCGGCTTGGCCGAACTCAACGACCGCAACGCGGATTGGGCGGCGGAGGCGGTGCGCACGGCGGTCAGCCTCCCAGCGTCCGAGGCGCTCAAGCTTCACGTCATCGACGTGATCGCCGATGACGTGCCCGATCTTCTGCGCAAGATCGATGGACGGACCGTGAAGGTGGCGGGAAAGCCCGAACGCTTGGCGACCGCGGGACTCGACGTGGTGACGGCGGCGGCGGACTGGCGGACCGAGCTGCTCGCCGTCATCACCGATCCGAACGTGGCTTTCATCTTGATGCTGATCGGCGTGTACGGACTGATATTCGAATTCCTCAATCCGGGGGCGGTCGCCCCTGGTCTCATCGGGAGCATCTGCCTCTTGGTCGCGCTCTATGCGCTCAACCTGCTCCCCATCAACTATGCCGGCGCGGCGCTGGTGCTCCTCGGTATCGGCCTGATGGTGGCCGAGGCCCATATCGGCTCCTTCGGCGTCATTGGTGTCGGCGGTATCGTCGCGTTCGTGATCGGCGCGATCATGATGTTTCCCTCCGGTGCGCCGGGCTTCACCCTCTCGCTTTCGGTGGTCGGCGCGGCCACGGTCGCGACCGCCGCGCTCTTCCTGCTGGTGCTCACCATGCTGCTGCGGTCGCGGCGGCGTCCCGTCGTCACCGGCAAGGAGGGGCTGCTCGGCGCCGAGGGCGAGACCGTGGCGTGGGACGGAGAAGAGGGGAGAGTGCGGGTCAACGGGGAGATCTGGCGTGCGCGCGCTCCCCGGCCGCTGCAGCCGGGGGCTCGCATCAAAGTCATCAACCGCGAAGGCCTCGTTCTCGTCGTCGAACCGGCCTGACGATCCCCCACCGACCACAAGGAGGAAGACCTATGCTTTCCCTCGCCACCATCGCCCTTTTGGCGATTTTCGTCGTGATCATCTTGTTCTCGGCGGTCCGCATCCTGCGCGAATACGAGCGCGGCGTCGTGTTCACGCTCGGGCGTTACACCGGCACCAAGGGACCGGGGTTCTTCCTGCTCGTGCCGCTGGTGCAGCAGATGGTGCGGGTCGATCTGCGCGTGGTCGTCGACGAGGTGCCGACCCAGGACGTGATCTCGCGCGACAACGTGTCGGTGAAAGTGAACGCCGTGATCTACTTCCGCGTCGTCGACGCCGAGCGCGCGGTGATTCAGGTCTACAATTATCTCGCCGCAACCAGCCAGCTTGCGCAGACCACGCTGCGCTGGGTCCTCGGCAAGCACGACCTCGATCAGATGTTGGCCGAGCGCGACAAGCTCAACGCCGATATCCAGGATGTGCTCGACAAGCAGACCGAGGGGTGGGGTATCAAGGTCTCGACCGTGGAGATCAAGCGCATCGATCTCGACGAGAGCATGATCCGGGCGATCGCCCGCCAAGCCGAGGCCGAACGCACCCGCCGCGCCAAGATCATCAATGCGGAGGGAGAGCAGCAAGCGGCGCAAAAGCTGCTCGACGCCGCCCAAATCCTGGCGCCGGTGCCGCAGGCGATGCAGCTGCGTTATCTCGCGACCTTGTTCGATATCGCGGGCGAGCGCAGCTCGACCATCGTGTTTCCGTTCCCGATCGAGATGATGCAGGCTTGGACATCGCATGCCCCCGCGGCAAAGGGCTGAGCCGTTTGCACGCGGCCGTGCGGACGAGGGCCTGTGGCGCGACGAAAAGAAAGGCCGCTTGACGTTACAAGCGGCCCAAGTCTGGGAGGAACGCGACGGACGAACTGATGCCGCCCATCGCACCGTTTGATTTGCGAAGCGCGTCATTGAAATTCAAGGGACATCCATCGGCGCACCTCCTCGCGTCGGGATTTTTGGAGAGGAATCTCGATTTCTGGCATCCGTCCTCGGCAAAATCGGCGACCTCGCATGCGCGCAGCACATGCCTGCCGCTCATCCGTGCCACGCGGCTTCGACTTCGCGCCGCAGTTGATCCTCCCGGTCGATGTATCGAGGAGAGAAATGAAACGGCACCAGCCGAGAAACGCCGGCGTTCTTTGCGAGCGTGCCCGCCTGCGCGGCGGTGAGATGGCGCCTTTCAGCGGCGAGCTCGGCGTCCTCGTCCAGGAATGCCGTCTCGATGAAGAGCTGATCCGCGCCGCGCGCCAACTCGGTAATGCTTGCGATGTTCGATGCATTGAAAGCGGCGTCGACCACGTAGGCGATTCGGCGTCCGCGCGCGCCGCGCAGCGCGCGCTGCTTGAGCACACCGAGGGGGACGAAGAGATCCTCGCGGATGAGAATTCGGCTATCGTCCGGCGCGCCACGCCTGACCGCTCGCTTGGCCTCGTTCAGCCAGGGACCAACCGGAAGCTTCAGCAAATCGAGGCCCTCTCGCCACACGTTGATCCGTAATTTTTCCTGGAAGGCGAGGGCCAGGCAGGGCGTTCCGTGATCGAGCACGACGCTCTCGATCCGAAACTCCTCTTCGTCCAGCAGCGTACCAGGCGCCAGCGGCGGTAACGCCAGCTCACGCCGGCGGAACGCCTCCCGCGCGCGGAACTCGCAGACACCGCCGACGCCGCCTCCCGCGAATTCGGCCGCCGTCAGTACGAAGTCGAGCGCATCTTCATCGAGAAGATTCCAGTTATAGGCTCTCAATTTGTGTTCCACCTGATCGATGAAGCCGGACGGACCGACGAGGTGAAGGGGGGCGGTCCGATGCAGGCACAGCCGCAACAGGCGATCGAAGCCTGCAAAATGATCCATGTGGGTGTGAGAAACGAAAGCGTGCGTGACGCGCAGGAGTTCGCGCGCGGACAATGGCGTCACGTCGCCGAGGTCGAACAGCAGGGCCCGACGACCGAAACGGAAATCGATGAACAGCGCGGGATCCGAAAAGGGATCATTGACGAGCCGAGGTTGCACGAGCCAAGTCATGTCGTCCCCCTTCTCGTTCGATCGGCGCGAACGTGCCGCGGGCGGAGCGCGGCATCGTGCGAGACAAAGGTCCCGGGGAGGGACCTTTGTACGCGCTATTTGATTGTCGAAAATAGTCGCCGAAAATGCCGCCGGGGCCTCGCAGGGCGCGCTTCGTCTACGGCCGCCGCTCGTCAAATTCCTTCAGGACGCCTTCACACAACAGATCGGGATTGCGCTCGCCGGCCTTGGCGAGCTCGATGATTCGCTTGGCGATGATTTCGTTGGTGAGATCGCCGCGGTCCGCAAGCCTAAGGGCTACGCGAGCCATTTCGAACGCGAGGCCCAAGACGCGCTTGGCCTCGGGGTCGAATTTGGTGTCGTCCAGGCATGGGGTGATCGGCATGGGCGCCCCCTCGTCGTGCAGACGGGAGCGCGACCGGTCTCTCAGCCACTGGCGCTTGTCGGAGCCGCTACCGGTGGTGATGAAGTCTTAGGCGCAATTGGTGGGGCCGTCTGTACGCTAGCCGACTTATGGCATGCCGCCGCTGCAATACGGCATGTTTCACGGAACCACCGGCATGGACGC
>Ga0306918_10002144_pt1 | contig 9987 bp, 9 predicted proteins | sample tim00Cox0000000H_FD_203315 | JGI IMG/M metagenome (GOLD analysis project Ga0306918, IMG submission 203315) | Lab enrichment of tropical soil microbial communities from Luquillo Experimental Forest, Puerto Rico - timezero.00C.oxic.00.000.00H (v2)... | ecosystem: Environmental > Terrestrial > Soil... | reverse complement strand
GGCGTGACTAGCCACGTCCGATGAGGGCGATCGAGTGAGCGGCCCCCTACCCCGAGCTGTTCGGCGTCGCCGACAACAATGGCTACGGGCTCAAAGTGTTCGCTTTCCTTCGCCTCGCCGCTTGGCATTCCGGCACGAGCACATTTTCGATCCGTCTCATGCGCCCCGCGGCCAGCTTCCCTACATCGTCGACGGCGCCGAGACGATTGGCGACAGCGACACCATTATCGCCCACCTCATTCGCTCCGACGCAAGTGCGTTCCGATGAGATGTGATCAGCGGCGCGAGATACTCGGTCTGCTCCCTCTCCCCGTCCTTACGGGGAGAGGGTTGGGGTGAGGGGCGCACCCCACGGCACCAGCTTGCCCCTCACCCCCACCCTCTCCCCGCTCCAAGAGCGGGGAGAGGGAGTCCCACCGAATCTGTGGCACCGTTGTGCATCAACTTCACCGGAACGCGCTCTCTAGGTGGCGAGCAGCAGAACCACGCCGCCGACGCTTATGGCCATGGCGGCTACGAGCCGCGCATGGACGCGTTCGCGTTTCAGGAATCGAAAGCTTAGCAGAAGCGTGACCAGCGGATGGGTGGCAATCAGCGGCGCAATGAGCGTGATCGGTCCGCGGCCGAGAGCAGTGTACATAGAAAGAACGGCGGAGCCGTTGCAGAGTCCCACTGCTGCAAACCACAGCGACGGTCGAAGCTTTGTTCGAGCACGCGGCCCTTCACCAGGGCGGCCAGGACCAGCATCGCCGACGAGACCGTATAGCCGATGACAACCGCGGCAATCGGATTGTGCCAGCGCTCCAGACCCAGCTTGATTGCGGGCTGGACGAAGCCACGAATGGCGGACGCAGCGAGGGGCAAAGCCAGGACCCAAAGTCCCCTGACCGTGAAAGCTTGCCGTTGTGCGGCATACATCAGCACGACGCCGGTAACGATCGCTGCAATGCCGGAGAACTGCCAAAAGCGAAGGTGCTCCCCGAGCAGCATCACCGCCGGCAGCACGGCGAAGAGCGGCGCCGCTCCGGCGACCGCGCCCGCGATGTTCGGTCCCATCAGGCGGTTGGACTCGAAATTCAACAGTGTGACGGCCGCCGGAAAGAGCAGTCCAATAACGGCGAACAGACCGGCCGCGCTCAAATCCACTTCCGCGGGATGGATCGAGAATGGCGCGAGGCACCAGAACAGCAGCGTCGAGGTCGGAATGCTGAAGGCGGCGCCGAGCCAGGGCGGCATCCAGCGCAAGGCGAATTGGGTCAGCACAAATGCCGCACCAAATCCGATGGTTGAGAAGAGTGCCAAAACGACGGCGAGCGGACGGTCTTCCACGATCCCTCTGCTCGTTTTGTCGATTAGGGGCCGCCGGAAAACCATCTGCCCGGGCGCTTGATAAGTCCAATGCATTTATGATCTTATATTCGATGCAGTGTATGCATCATGAAGGTAAACCCCGGCCAGCTGCGCACCTTCGTGACTGTCTTCGAGTCGGGCGGTGTCCACCGGGCGGTCGCGCGACTTCATTTGAGTCAACCGGCTGCGTCGAGGCAGATCAAAGCGCTCGAAGCCGCGCTCGGGGTGCCCTTATTTGACCGGATCGGCCGGCGTCTTAAGCTCACCGCGGAGGGCGAGGAGTTGCTCCGGCTCAGCCGCCGGCTGCTCGGAGAAGTCGAGACCTTCAACGAGCGGGCTGCCGCGCTAAAAAAGGGTGAGACCGGCATTCTTCGCGTAGCGGCTACGCCGCAGGTCATCGAAAATACCCTTTCGAATTTCCTCGACCACTATCGGCGCCGGTACCCGGGCATCGAGGTTCAATTGGTCGAGGAAGGCGGGATCGCGATGCCCCGTCGTCTCGAGCGCGGCGATGTGCACCTCGCTCTCATGGCGCTGGATGACGACCGATTTCGGATTCGGCTGCTCTATCCCGTGCGAGGCATCGCGGTGGTTCCAGATCAGCATAGGTTCAGCCGCCGCCGCGCGATCGAGGTCGCAGAACTCGCCGACGAACCGCTTCTGCTTCTCCGCAACGAATTTGCGTCGCGCGACTGGTTCGACACTGCATGCCGGGTTGCGCGCATTCGGCCACGCGTGCTCCTTGAGAGCGGCGCTCCGCACACGGCCATCGCCTTGGCGGGCGCCGGCTATGGAATCGCGGTGGTTCCTTCCACCGTCGTCATTCCTGCCGGTCACGTTCGCGGCATTGCGCTCCTGCAGCGCGGGGCGGCTGTCGGCCGCTGGCTGCGCGTCGCATGGCACCCTGAGCGGTTTTTGTCCGTTTATGCCGAGCAATTCATTGAAGAGCTTTGGAGTCATTGTCAGCGAGCCTATCCCGGTCGGGAGTTTAACCGGCGCGCTGCGGCGTTACCTCGGCCAAGAGAGCCAACGGGGTGATCAACCGTCTCATGTAGGCCCACACGATGCCAAAATGCTCCACGGAAGCATTTTCACCGGAACAGGTTCTGAAAGAAGAACGGCAAAGGGAACTGATCGCCACTGCGCGGGCGCCGCTGCACCGGCGCACTGGCGCCGGCGGTCTGCGCCCCCTGGCGTGGCGCGGCCACCTGTTTCTCCGGCGCCGGCGCAGAAACGGAGATCGCTGCCGGGGTCTTCTCCAGCGGGCTGGTATCGATGTTGACGCCACTTGTCCGCGGCCAACTGAAATCGTCTGCCCGTCCGCCCGGCGCGGAGATGGGCTCGCCTTTGGCCAGGACGCGGCTTACCAAAGGATCGGTCGCCGGCGGGCGGTTACCTTGGCTACTTCCGCCAAGGAGCTCGTCTGATCTGACGTTAAAGGCAGTGAGGGGAACGACCGGCCCAACGGACGGCCGTTGGGTGGGCGCCCCGGGCTTCGCGTTCGGCACTGGCGATCCCATCTCGGGCATCGGCAATGCCGCCGGAACCGCATGATTGATCATGTGGCGTTGAATCTCGCGCTCCACGTAGTGCGCGAGCTTCCGGGCGCCAAACCTGGTGAAGTACACTCCGTCACCGGAACGCAGGCGACGGATCTGCCCCTCGTAGTCCGGCCCCTGTGGTGAGAAGCGCCCGCCCTCGTCCACGAAGCCATCCCAGATGTCGACATAGGTGATGCCGGCCTTCTCCGCCCGGCTGCGGTAGATCTCGTTGAGATAGGAGGAATCAGCGCTCGCCTTGGTACTGCGCTGTGAAGGCAAGCCCACCCAAAACACGGGAACACCGGCACTCTTGAGCGCCGAGACGGTTGCGTCTATCCGCTTGATGTATGCAATCTCCCACTTTTCGGTATGGAATTCCCAAGGACCGTAGGATGCGGTGCGCGCCTGCTCCGGCGTTAGGTTGGCAGCCGGCGCCGGGTGGTCCGGCGGCTGCGCCTCCGGGTCGAGGTCCTCAGCCTTCGGCGCCGGCGGTGTTGCGACTGCAGGCTGGACCCCCTGCTGCCTGGATGCAGCGTTCCTTGTACCAGCAGGGCTGGCTGCCCCAGGCCGCACGACAGGCGGCATCTTCTCACGGATCGATTGGTGATCGTTGTTGCCGATCATCATGACGATGTAATTCGGCTTCTCCGCCGCGATGATCTCGCGCGTCACCTGCGGCCAGTCGCTCTCCCGGCGCTGGTCGTAACGGATAAGGCCGGAATCGGCGCGCTGCTTGCGCACGATGGCGATCTCGGGCTTCTCCGCGAACGCATCCTCGAGGCCGTATGCAAGCCAGTCGGCATTGGCGTCCCCCATAACGACAATGCTCGTCGTCGCCTCAGGCTTCTTCGCCGCGGGCGCGGGCGCATGCAAGAAATCAGAAGATCCTTCGCGATCGCCGCGGTCCCAACCGCGCGGAACCCCGAACAATTCGCGCAAGGGCCTCCCCAAATCCAGGAACTGCGCTTGCGCCGGCGCGAGCAGCCAAACGCTCAGCCCGATTGCGGCAGCGGCCGCAATATTTTTGGCAAATCCTTGAGATGTGAGCCGAAATGCCATTCCTCGCCCACCGATCGAAACGGCCGGCGGGGGAGCCGTCAGTCGGGGCCAGCGGCCGTCCAGCTGTCGGGCTCCCCCGAAAGCTGCGGGCACATGGAAGCGCAGATTGTCGCTATCGCGGAGGTACTTCGATGGGTACCCCGACTTCTGTTGCGACCGTGATATTTAGATCACAACGGATGCAATTCGATCTAATGCCTGTAGTGCCGCGTGATTGGAACATATTCTCGCGAAATGTCTGTACCATTTCATGGCTGTCCAAACTCAGCCCCGCAAGTATCGAGCATCGGGGCTTTTTTCAGGCTGCTGCCAATGCTGTGCTGGGAGTGCGGCGCAGAGATGCGCTTGGTTCAGGTGACCAAGGACACCACAATGCTCGTGTCCGGTTACGAGCATCATACATGGCAGTGCTCGAGCTGTTCGGCGGCGGAGCAGCGGATGACATTTACTCGCGAGAAGACGCCGACCCAAACAGTGCCAGATGAGCCGGCCCAAATAATGTTGGCGGAACCCACCGAAACAGCGCCGGCGGCGCCGACCCAGGCAGTACCGGTCGAACCGATCCAAACAGTGTCGGTGGAGGCCACCCAAATAATGCCGGTCGAACTGACCAAAATAGCGCCGCTCGAGCCAATCCAGTTAATCCCGCCGCAACCTACCCATCCAGAACCACCCGCCGCTGCGCCGAAGATGAATGCGCGGGTGAAAGCGATCGAGGAGAAGCTCCGCGACCTCAAGGAGCGGGCAAAGGCCGCGCGCGAGGCTGCGGGCGATACCGTGCGACCTAGACCGATCAATCGCGACTGGGACAACAAGTCCAGTTCTGTTCCTGCGCCTTCGGCACCGTCCGAGGCACCGAACCATGTGAAGCTTGAAGAACCCTTGCGGTCTCCTGCGGAGCCTGTTGTCTCTCCAGCGCCAACATCACACGACGAGCCTATCGCACCTGAGAGCAACGGGCCGGTTGCGACGAAGTTTCGCGAAAGGCTGGGAGAGCTGGTGAGGGCTATGCGCCGAAGGGAGTTTCAAAGGTTCGCTAGTGCGTCGACGAGGTGATCGAATAAGCTGCAATAGATATCTGGTATTTAGCCCCTGATCCGCGGCGGCGAATGAAATCGACAAGACGGAGTAAATTTCTCTGTAATCTGGACGATTTGATCCGTGATGGAGCGGGAGATTCGTGGGACCCATCGATGATACGGCTCACGATGGAAGCGCACTCATTGCAGATGTAGACGCGTGGACCCGCGACGAGCTTTGAGACTTCGGTCTCATTCTTACCACAGAATGAACAGTGAAGGAGCTTGCGAAAGAACATACCGGTTTCCTCCTGAATTAGAGAGCGCGTTCCGGTGAAGTTGAAGTACAACGGTGCCGCAGATTCGGTCGGACTCCCTCTCCCCGCTCTTGGGCGGGGAGAGGGCGGGGGTGAGGGGCAGACGGATGCGCGACGGGTGATAGCCCCTCACCCCAACCCTCTCCCCGTAAGAACGGGGAGAGGGAGCTGACCGAGCATGTCGCGCCGCTGATCACATCTCATCGGAACGCGCCGTAAGCGGGCGGCGTGGTCGACCTGTATTATCAAGTGGATACGACGGCTCCGGAGCTTATGTCAGGATTGCATTGTCGAGGGTATGCCCGTGTCGCAACCATCGCGACTTGTGGCCTTCCGCACGGCCAATATGGAGTTGCTTTGATAAATTGGGAAGGGCGATCTATCAAGACACTTGACACCACGCTTGCTTGGCTCGTGCAATTCTTAGGTTCATCTGCGGTATTGGTCGTCCGGCTGGACTCTTTGGAGGGCACGAAATTTCAAAAGGCCGAATCGATGCTTGACAGAGTTGGTTTCCAGGTCGAGATCGGCGCTTTCTGCGAGCATGGCACCGCGGTTTCGGCCCGCCGCCGAGATACGCCGGACATGGCGGTTGCCGCGTAAAATTCGATGCTGACCCTCTATTCCTACCCCGAGCTGTTCGGCGTCGCCGACAACAACGGCTACGGGCTCAAAGTGTTCGCTTTCCTTCGCCTCGCCGGCCTAGCGTTCCGGCACGAGCACATTTTCGATGCGTCGCATGCACCCCGCGGCCAGCTTCCCTACATCGTCGACGGCACCGAGACCATCGGCGACAGCGACAGCATCATCGCCCACCTCATTCGCAAATACCGGCTGACGATTGACGACGGGCTCACCGGCGCCCAGCGCGACATGACGCATCTCGTCACGCGCATGCTCGACGACCTGTATTGGGTCATGTCGTATTCGCGCTGGCAGGACGAGCGGTTCTGGCCGCTGTTCCGCGATGCGCTCATCGCGCAGCATCCGGGCCTGACGGAGGCAGGCCTGCAGAAGGCGCGGGAATTCAATTTTCAGCGCTACCATTTCCAGGGCATCGGCCGCTACAGCCCTGACGCCGCCTACGCGCGCGGCTTGGCGGATCTGCAGGTGCTGGCCGATCTCGTCCCGTCGAGCGGCTATGTGCACGGAGCGAAGCCAACCAGCATCGATGCCGGCATTTATGGATTCATCGCCAATATCTACTTCTTCACGATTGACACCCCGCTTCGGCAGTTCGTGATGTCGCATGCCGGAATTGTCAAGCACTGCCGCGCCATCCATGCTGCCGTGATGACGGAGCCGCCCTACGCGAGTGCGCCATGATGCGAGTGGCGACCGCTGCTGTCCTTGCCGCGGCATTCGCGGTGTCAGGGGCCGCGCAGGACACCACCGCGCAGCCGGGCCCGCCGGCACGCGCATTTCCGAAACCCGACCGCCCGGTGGCAGACATCGTCAGCCCGATCTGGCATGACGAGAAGGAGCGTGACGCTGCCGGCGAGCCGGAGCAGCTCGTGCGGCTGCTCGGCATCGGGCCCGGAATGACGGTCGCGGACGTGGGCGCTGGCAGCGGCTACTACGTCGCGCGACTGTCGCCCATCGTCGGGCCCCACGGCCGCATCTTCGCAGAAGACGTCATGCCCGAATATCTGCGCAGCCTGCGCAAGCGGGTGGGCGATCTCGGTTTGCACAATGTCACCATCAGCCGCGGCGAGCCGCATGATCCGAGACTGCCGCCCGCCTCAGTCGACATCGCGATCCTGGTGCACATGTACCACGAGATCGCGCAGCCCTACGGCCTGCTCTACAACCTCGTCCCCGCGCTCAGGCCGGACGCGCGCGTCGGCATTGTCGACGCGTTCGGCCCCACATCCAGGCATGGCACCCCGCCGGGCCTTCTCGAATGCGAGCTCGCCGCCGTCGGCTATCGCGAGATCAGGCTCGATCGTCTGGCCGGCAGCGATGCCTATCTCGCGATGTTTGCGCCGCCGTCGGTAGCAAGCCGCACGCGCCCGGAAGCGACGGTCGCGTGCAAGGCGCGCTGACGCGGTTGCGGCCGGCCGGGGACCGAATGACCGGCAATGGCTGACGGCGGCATTCTTCCTCGACGCCCAAGATGCGCGCTACTTGCTCATTGAGGCTTCGAATCCGAGCGACGTGATCTCGATACGCGATTGAGTCCACCCAGCTTCGCTCGACATGCGGCGGATATCGTCCAGCGTATAGGCGCGCTTGATCAGGCTCGTGCGAAAAACGAGCAGCATGAAACAGCGGTTGGGCCAACCGAGACCAAGCCCGCCGACGTAATGCTTCAATGCCGCGATCGATACATCGCGCCGCATGTCGATCAGCAGCGCAGTCCCCCCCGGTCGCAGGACCCGGCGCATCTCGGCCAGCGCCGTCACCGGTTGGGAGAAATTCTTGAATGCGGCGCGACAGACAACGAAGTCGACAGTGGCGTCGCCGATCGGCAGAGCCGCAGCATCGCCGAGCTCGAACCGCGGCGTGACCCCCGCCGCCGCAGCATTACGGCGCGCAATCTCGACGAAGCTCCTGCTGACATCGACCGCCCATACTTCGAGGCCGCGCCTGGCAAGCTCGATCGCGAGAAATCCCGGGCCGGGCGCGACTTCGAGCACCGTGGCGGAGGCTGGGACGAGCGCCGCGATCCGCGCCGCCAGTTGCACGAATTCCGGCATGTCTCTGCGGGTTGCCTTGTCGTACCAGCGGGCCACGCCGCCCTCCATCCCCATCCCCTTGTATGCCTTCACCGCGTATGTCATTGTCTCATTCTCCATGTATCTTATAAAATGAGATACTTTTTGAATAAGGCAATGGCCTTTTTATGGCGACCTCCGGGAAGGGCAAATCGCGGCGCGCCGCCGGCCAGGCAGACCTGACCGCGATACCGGTTCCGGTCACTGCGGCGGACCGCATCGTCCTGGAGATCCGCAAGTTCATCGCCGCGGCGATTTTCTTCAATGCGCAGGCCGCGGAGAAGGTCGGGCTCGGCCTCACCGACATCCAGATCGTGCACATGCTGCAGCTCTACGGGCCCGCGACGCCGAGCCGGTTAGCGGCAGGAACCGGCCTCAGCAGTGGCGGCGTGACGGTTGCGCTCGATCGCCTGGAAAAGGCCGGCTACATTCGCCGGCAGCCGCATCCCACCGATCGCCGCAGTCTGCTTGTTACGCTCATCCCCTCCACGGTCGGCAGGCTTGCGGGGCTCTACGAGGGGATCGAGGCCGAGACGCGGCGTTTATTGGCGATGTTGCCGCAGCGTGATTTGGAGGCGGTTATCCGGTTCTTCGAGACAATGGGCGCCCATCGGATTGGCGGTCGCGTGCACGCTGAATGATATCTCACGAAGTTGCCGGTGAATTAGAGACCGCGTTCCGCTGAAGTTGAAGCATAATCATTGCCGCAGATTCGGTCGGACTCCCTCTCCCCGCTCTTGGGCGGGGAGAGGGAGCAGATCGAGTTTGTCGCACCGCCGATCACATCTCATCGGAACGCGCTGTAACGTAACGAGCAGCGACCGCCATTCTGCTGTACCGAACACACTGCGTTGTGGCTCCTGCGCACCGCCTGCGCCTACGCGGACGTCTCGAGCATCTGGTCCTGCAAGAGATCAAGCAGGCAAACGATGTCATCGTCACTGCGCGGAAACGAAGGTCGGCGACCTTGCAATGGCCCCTCCTTTATCACCCACTGCCGAAGAGAACGACGGCGCAGCTCGACGCACTCATGAACGAATCCGCGCCTGCTGCGCCGCTCCCGTTCGCCACGCCTTGAAGGCGACGACGAGCAGAAGGACGGCAGCCACGGCGAGCGTGGTCAGGTAGGCGGCATCGAAGGCGCCGTGCACGGCCTTGGTCAACGCGCGGGCGGCGTCGGCCGGCAGGGTCTCGGCCACTCGCAACGCCTGGTCGATGCCTTCCAGGGCCGTAGGCGGAAGCACCGATCCTTTCGGGAGCACAAGGACTGCTGAATAGACGCCAGCCAGAAGGCTGCCAAGGATGGTGATTCCGATCGCCCCGCCGAGCTCGAACGATACTTCCTCGACCGAAGCCGCCATGCCGGCCCGCTCGGCCGGCGCCTGGCTCATGATGGCGTGCGAGGATACCGCGATCGAGGCTCCCAGTCCCAACCCGAAGATCGACAGAGAGAGGAGCTGAGGTGTCGCCCCAGCGTTGGCGGCAAGGAGCAGGCCTGCCACCCCGAGCCCGGCCAGAAGAAGCGCGCCTGCCATCATCCGGCCCGCGCCGAACCCGTGCGATGCCCAGCCGGCAAGCGGCCCGCCGATGAAGGCGAGCAGCGAGCCCGGCAGCACGAACAGCGCCGCCTGCAGGGGCGAATAGCCCAGCACGAGTTGCAGCCGCTGGCTCAGCACGAGCTCGAGCCCGACCACGCTGAACGAGGACACCAGCGCCACCACGACGGCCAGCGTGAAATTCCGGTTCTCGAACAGCTTGAGGTCGAGCATCGGCGCCTTGCTGCGGCGCTGGCGGCGAACGAACACCATCAGCGCAAGCGCCCCGATCACCGCCGCCACCGCCGCCTCGAGCAGCGAGGGCGCCTCCCTGGCAAGCTCCTCGATCGCGTAGGCAAGACCGACCAGCCCCACCAGGATCTGAAGCGAGCCGACGGGATCCCAGGCGACATCGCGGCTGCCCTCGCGGCGCGGGATGAAAACGGCGG
>Ga0306918_10002140_pt1 | contig 9996 bp, 8 predicted proteins | sample tim00Cox0000000H_FD_203315 | JGI IMG/M metagenome (GOLD analysis project Ga0306918, IMG submission 203315) | Lab enrichment of tropical soil microbial communities from Luquillo Experimental Forest, Puerto Rico - timezero.00C.oxic.00.000.00H (v2)... | ecosystem: Environmental > Terrestrial > Soil... | reverse complement strand
TCGTGCACGCTGGTGGTCAATCCTCAGCATGCCACCTGCTTCAGGCTCATCTTGTGTTAGAAACCGACTCCTCCTTCAGGCTCATCTTGCATTGGAAAAGACTGAGAACTGACAACTAAGAGCTGAGTGGTTATACTTTTCCGTTTACCTATCTTCAAGGAGACCTCATATGTCCTCCCCAGCCGTCGCCTACGCTCGTGAAAATAAGCAGCGCTTCATCAGCGAGCTGAAAGATCTTCTCCGCATTCCCAGTGTCAGCACCGCGGAGGAACACAAATCCGACGTTCTCAAGGCCGCGGAAATGGTTACCAACGACCTGAAGCGCATCGGCTTCGAGCATGTCGAGCTGATCCCGACCGCCGGCCATCCACTGGTTTATGCCGACTGGCTGCACGCGCCCGGCAAGCCCACCGCACTCTGTTATGCCCACTACGACGTCCAGCCCGCTGAACCGCTCGACGAGTGGGTCACGCCTCCCTTCGAACCCACCGAGCGCAACGACAATCTCTATGCTCGCGGCGCCGTCGACGACAAGGGCCAGCTCTGGATGCAACTCAAAGCCTTCGAGTCCCTGTTCAAGACGGGTGCGGGCAAGCTGCCCATCAATGTGCGGGTGCTTATTGAGGGTGAGGAAGAAGTTGGCGGCGAGTCGATTGAAAAATACGTGAAGGAGAACGCCGGCTCGGAAAAACTGAAAGCTGATTTCGCGCTGGTCACCGATACCGAGCTCTTTGCGCCGAATCTCCCCACTCTCTGCGTGGGTCTGCGTGGCCTGCTCTACACCGAGATCGAAGCGCGTGGCGCCAAAGTTGATCTGCATTCCGGCGTTTACGGCGGCGCCGCCCCGAATGCCATCTTCGGACTGGTCGAGATTCTCAGCAAGCTAAAGGATGCCGACGGAAAGGTCCTTATCCCCGGCTTCTACGACGCCGTGCAGAAGCCGACCGATGACGAGCTGAAAGCCTGGGCCGCATTGCCCTTCAACGAAGAGGAATACCGCAAAGCCGAAGTCGGCTCCGACGTCCTCACTGGCGAGCCTGGCTTTCCGGTTCTCTACCGTACGTGGGCGCGTCCTACGCTCGAAGTTCACGGAATTGTCGGCGGATTTACCGCTCCCGGCGCGAAAACGGTCATTCCCGCGAAAGGCTCGGCCAAGGTATCGATGCGGCTGGTCCCCAATCAGGATCCCGACGACATCCTCAAGAAGTTCACCGATTACGTCGCGAAGATCACTCCCAAAGGAATCTCGACATCGATCAAGGTCCACAGCAAAGGTCCAGCCTGCGTGGTCAATACTGACAATCCCTACGCGCGCGCATCCGTCCAGGCGATGCACGAAGTCTTCGGGAAAGATACCGTCTACATCCGTTCCGGCGGCTCCATTCCCATCGTCACTCAATTCGACAAAGACCTGAAGATTCCCAGCATCATGATGGGCATGGGTCTACCCGACGACAATCTCCATGCCCCGAATGAGAAGTTCCACATCCCGAACTTCCATTGGGGTGTTGAGTCGATTGTCCGGTTCTTCGAGATTCTGGGAAAGGCATAACCCTCAGCCGACTGAAAAAAACCTCCGCCACTTACCGGGGTGGTTCATGGTCGTCTCATATAGCTTCGCTTCTGACCTTCGCGTTCACCAGGAACTGACTCTGATCTTCCATAGCGTTCGCATTGCGAACACCTTCCGTTATGCCGCGAATGATGATAGCTTCGACTCACTAACTCTCCCGACAGGACGAATGAAACCGACTCTCAAATGAGAGGTGCGACCAAAAGCCATGCCTGTCCACAGCAATCATTCCTACGATCTCGTCGTAATCGGCAGCGGCCCCGCAGGACAAAAAGCGGCGATTTGTGCCGCCAAGATGCGCAAGAAGGTTGCTGTGATCGAGCGCAAGCGTTCCATTGGCGGAGTGTGCGTCAACACCGGAACTATCCCCAGCAAAACATTTCGCGAAGCCGTTCTTTACCTCAGCGGACTTCGACAGCGCTCCTTCTATGGGCGTGGCTATGCGCTTAAGGACCAGATTTCCATGGAGGACCTGGTGTTTCGCGCCGACGCTGTCATGGCCCGCGAGATCGAAGTCATCAAGTCACAGTTGCGTCGCAATCGCGTCACCATGCTGGAAGGGAATGCCAGGTTCATCTCCGACCACACTGTCGAGATCCAGAATGACATGGGCTCGGCGGTCGTGCATGGCGATTATTTCGTCGTTGCCTGCGGCACAAGGCCCGCCCATGACGCGCAGATTCCCATCGACGGCAAGCGAATCTTTGACTCCGACCAGGTGCACGAACTCAAAGATCTGCCACGCGAGCTGATCGTCGTCGGCGCCGGCATCATCGGACTGGAGTACGCCTCCATGTTTGCCGCACTGGGCGTGAAGGTGACGTTGCTCGAGCAGCGCCCGATCATTCTGGAATTCGCCGACCGCGAAATCGTGGAGAGCCTCTGCTTCCAGCTTCGCCAGCTGGGAACGGTCTTCCGCCTCGGCGAGAAGGTCGCCGAGGTTGGCTTCGACGAGGATCGCGATCGCGTGTTTGCCAAGTTGGAGAGTGGCAAGATGGTGAAGGGGCAGGCGCTCTTATACGCCGTGGGTCGCCATGCCAACAGCGATCAATTGAATGTCGAGGCAATCGGGCTCCATCCCGACGAACGCGGCAAGCTCCGCGTTGATCCGAGCTTTCAGACGGAAGTGCCCTACGTCTATGCCGCAGGGGATGTGATCGGTTTTCCGGCGCTCGCCAGCACCTCGATGGAGCAGGGAAGACTCGCGAGCTGCCATATCTTCGGCGTAGCCGCATCGATCCCGCCGAACCTGATTCCGTACGGCGTGTACACCATTCCTGAGATTTCCATGGTTGGGGCGACCGAAGAGCAGCTCACGCGCGACAAGATCCCCTATGAGGTGGGTATCGCGCGCTATGCGGAGTTGGCAAAAGGTCAGATGTTGGGCGACGATCAGGGATTTCTGAAGCTGATCTTTGATCCGTCATCGCTCACGCTGCTCGGTGTCCATATCATCGGCGATCGCGCGGCCGAAATCGTCCACATCGGCCAAGCCGTGCTCGCCATGGGTGGAACCATCGAGTACTTCCGCGACACCGTCTTCAATTACCCAACCCTCGCCGAAGCCTTCAAAGTCGCCGCCCTCGACGGATTGAACAAGCTGTAGTCCTACCGTTTAGCCTACGGTTTTGCAGGTGTTTGCTCGGTGAAAGCAGTGCCTCTAACTAAGTGACACCGGGCGGCGGATTCGCGAAGTACGAATTGCTTGTCGCCAGCCGCAGCCAACCGCTAATTGTTACTTGGTAGTTGCTTTGTCTCTCCTCGGCCTTTCGCTGTTACACATCGATGAACCCATTCCCGCCGCTCTTTATACCCACCATAACGATTTTGAATTTCCCTTCCACAACAAAACCGGTTACGCTCTCACCAAGTGAATGCTCCCCGACGCGCATTCGCTTCCAATCCAAGCTGATCTGTATCCCCGAGCCGGAAAATCAGCATTACTTCCGGCTTACCCGGCCAGGGCAATCTTTGAGCTTTCGCCATCGCTCTCCCCGCTGAGCAGCTTTACGGCGACGAAGGTTCCGGCCCAACCCTGAGCATCCCGATCGCATTCACCCGCCGGGCGCTCCTACTTTCGATTGGAGACGAACACCATGAAATTCGCGAAGAAGATGAGCCTCGTTTTGATTCTGGCCACAGCCGCATCCACCGCACACGCGGTGGATGCGCAAGCGAAATCCAAACTTACCCACGCTGCCCACATTGGCACAGGTGTCCTGCCGGCCCGGCGAGTACCTGGTCACCATGTACGCCGAGGGCACCACGAAGGCGTTTATCACGCCCGCTGATCACTCGGGCGCAGCGATCATCGCCCTTCCCGTCGGCACCGACGGCTATGCCGGGTGTGAGAAATCGTCGCTTACTATGCAGGTCACAGGATCAGCGTGGAACATGCGTTCGGTGTGCTTTGCCGGATCTCACACAACGCTGTACTTCCCGGTGCCGGTGGAGAAGGCGAGCGCAACCGCCTCCCGCAGTGAAACCACCGTCATCGCTGCCGCCAAATAGCTTTTACCTGGGGACGGTCGCATTCCACCCACCGTCGGCCGTCCCTGTTTTTTCGCGATGGCGAAACGCGGCCAGCGATTCATAAATAATTACGTTTCGATCGATAGCAACTATCGATGATCGCTCCGCTCAATCCTCGTTAGCATGAAACACATGGACACGGCTGAACCTATTCCTGCGCTTGAATTCCTTCATACCGTGAGCAGTCGCATTGCGGCCGCCGATCCCCTGCACGATGTCCTGAACGAAATTGTGGAGATTGTTTCCGAATTCGTAAGCTGCGACTCCTGTTTCATCTACGTCCTTGAAAGCGATGTGCTGGTCCTGCGCGCTTCCAAAAACCCCCATCCCGACGTCGTCGACCACCTCAAGGTCCCATTTGGCGAAGGTATCACTGGTTGGGTTGCCAAACATCGCAAACCTGTCGTCATCGCACGTAATGCGCCCTGAGATGCTCGCTTTCGCGCCTGCCCCGAGTTGTCCGAAGACGCCTACGAATCATTTCTTTCCATTCCGGTAATCTCGCGCGGGCGCGTGGTCGGCGTCATCAACCTGCAGCATCGCGACCCGTACGAATTCAAGCCACGAGAAATCAAATCCATTGCCACCATCGGACATCTGGTGGGAGCGGCCATCGAGCTGGCGCGAATGGAAAATGAAATTGCCGAACTCTCCGACAAGCTCGCCATGCGCAAGACCATCGAATGCGCAAAGGGAATTGTGCAGAGCGAATTTGGCGTCAGCGAAGAAGAGGCCTACTCCATCATCAAGAAGCAGGCGCGCAGCCGCCGCAAGACTATGAAGGAAGTCGCCGAAGCCATTCTCCTGGCCGACGAATTAAAACGCAGCCAGAAGACTACCTCCGACCCCGTGGCCTAGAAGTTCGCATGCACTTAGAACGCGAAGGGGCCGCAATCACCCTCAGATCTCAGCTAATTGCTCGTCGCCAGTTGCTAGTTGCTTTTTCTATCCACTATCCACTAGCCCGCCACCGGCTCCTATTCGGGCCGATCAATCTGCGCCTTCTGCAGCTTGTCCGAGTAGTCCACGTACACCGACTTCCACTCCGTGTAGAAATCAATCGCGCCGATGCCGCCTTCGCGATGCCCGTTTCCCGTGGCTTTTGTTCCACCAAACGGCAGATGTACCTCCGCGCCAATCGTCGGAGCATTAATGTACGTAATTCCCGCATACAGGTCACGCATCGCCGTGAACGCCTTGTTCACATCCTTGGTGTAGATCGACGACGACAGCCCATACTCAATGTCGTTCGCAATCGCAATCGCGTTCTTCAGCCCATCGCACGGAATCACGCTCACCACCGGCCCGAAAATCTCTTCCTGCGCAATCCGCATCTTCGGATCGACATCCGCAAACACCGTCGGCGCCACGAACCACCCATACTTGTACGCCTCGCCTTCCAGACGGTGCCCGCCGCACAGCATCTTCGCACCCTCACCCTTGCCAATCTCGATGTACTTCAGGTCTGTCTCCATCTGCCCCTTGTTGATCGCCGGACCCATATCCACCGACTCATCCAGCCCGTTGCCGACCTTTAGCTTCTGCGCGCGCGCCACCAGCTCATCCACAAACTTCTTGTACACGCCCGTCTGCACGATGATGCGGCTGGTCGCGGTGCATCGCTGACCGGCCGTCCCGAACGCGCCCCACAGCGCGCCGTCCAGCGCCAGCTCCAGGTTGGCGTCGTCCAGCACGATCATCGGATTCTTTCCCCCCAGCTCCAGCGAGCAGTGCTTGAAGGTCTTGGCCGCCTCCTGACCCACCACGCGCCCCACCGCCGTCGAGCCCGTCAGCGACACGGCACGCACCGCGGCATGTTGCGTCATTGGAGTGCCCACTTCGCTGCCGAAGCCGGTCACGATGTTCACCACGCCTGCCGGAATCCCGCCATCCGTGAGCGCCTGCACGAAGTTAAAGGTCGAAAGTGGCGTGTCCTGCGCCGGCTTGATCACCGCCACGTTCCCGGCAACCAGCGCTGGAAACAGCTTCCACGACGGAATCGCCATCGGGAAGTTCCACGGCGTGATCATCGCGCACACGCCCAGCGGCTGCCGCACCGCCATGGCAAACTTGTTGGGCAGCTCCGACGGAACCGTCGGCCCAAACAGCCGACGCCCCTCGCCCGCCGTGTAGTAGCCGCAGTCAATGGCCTCCTGCACGTCACCGCGTGTCTCTTTGATCACCTTGCCCATCTCGCGCGTCATCAGTTGCGCGTACTCTTCCTTGCGCCCAATCAGGATCTCCGCCGCCTTGTACAGCATCTCGGCCCGCCGCGGAGCCGGCACCAGCCGCCACTTCTTGTACGCTTCGCTCGCCGCGTCGATGGCGCAGTTTACGTCTTCGGCGTCCGAGCGCTGAAACACGCCCACTACATCGCGCGTGTCCGCTGGATTGAGGTTCTCAAAACTGCGCCCCGTGTGCGTCTCCACCCACTCCCCGCCGATGAAGTTCTTGTACACCGCCACCTTGCCAGCCGCGACTTTGGGAGCCGCCTGTTCCATCGTTGCCATAAAACTGCCTCCGAATCTCGATAAGTGCAAACTCTCCATCGTATCGGGCGGCAGGAAATGGTTCAACCCGGTGAATTGCATCAGTTTGGTGCAGCCATGCCCGGCGAGGCTCTGGCGGTTGGGCGGGGTAGGGGCTTTTTCGTTCCGGTAGCAAAAATCCTTGCCCTCGATACGAAAAGACCCACCCGGCCAAACCCAGGCCGGATGGGCAGCCATTTGGAGTGAGCTTCGCAGAGGCCCCGGTCAACCCCTCCCATCCAAATAAGTAATTGAAGGACTAGAGACATGCCGCGTTTATGGCTGCACGGGTGGTAGCGAGCTCGATCCCGAGGTGTTGAGGCACGTAGGATATCCGAAGCCGCCGGCGCTGATGCCGGTTCCCCCGAACGGATTGGAAGCGATATCAAACACAATATTGTCGGGACGCGCGGGATCGCCTGAGACTCCGCCGACTCCGGACAGGTGATCGAGTCCGAGGTTGTTACGCACGCGCCACGCAATGTTGTGGTCGGTGCAGGAAGTATCGCCACTGACGCCCACCCCGCCGACAATTAGCTTTCCGGGGCCGTAGAGCGCCAGGCCTCCCCCGAACACATTGACCCCGCCGATCTTGTTGCCGACCATCGGGTCGTTTGCGGTGCCGATCTGATGGGAGGGTCCGGCGTAGGCGTCCGCAGCGTCCACTGGATTGCTGTGTTGCAGACCGTACAGGCTGCCTCCCGGCTGCACAGCCGAATATAGGTTCGCCGTGGACAGCGCGAGGCCGTTCGCCTGTCCCGAGCCTCCGCTAAACGAGGAAGAATCGAGGCTGAACGCGTTTGCGGTATTGGCCTTCTGCGCCGAGATCACTCTGCTGCCAGGCCACTGGGCTCCGCGATTCACCCCAGAGAACGCAACTGCACACACCACGCCGTCACGATCAACGATGGTGGCCCACATCTGGTTATTCAATCCGCTGGTCTCCGCGGCTGTGGCCGCTACCAGCGCAGCTTTCAGGGCATTGTAATCGGGCAGTCCTTTGCACCCGTTGTTTCCATTTCCGGCATTGAGAGTCGCGGCTGTGCACATCAATAACAGCGCCAAGGCGGTTGAGCCGGAGGCGTCGGACTCACGCCGATTTGGCCGGCGGTCAGGTGGTTGAGCGGGTTATGTGCGAATCCACCCGCACCCGCACCGCCCACGCCACGCGGCTTCCGCCGCTCAAGACCTAGGCCGAAGCCCAGCGAACGGCAGACGCAAAATATCAAAGGGGCAACTAGTCGGACTTGCCTCGGCTGGCCGGCGGCGTGATTCCGTTCATCCGCAGGTACTCCACCATTTGTCCGTAATGATCGTAGGCATGGGCAACGGCAAAGCTGGCACGGTTCAGGCGCGCCGTCGATCCTCCGGGCACCGCCGGCTGAAGCATGTTGTCGGCCGTCAACGTGCCCGCTGCCTTGTGGCCCAGGGCAAAGGAATCCTTCAGGAACTTCATGATCTCGGCTTTGGTCTGCAGGTTCTCCGGACCGTTACCACCCAGGAAATCCTTGGGAAACCTATCACCTGTAAGCGGCGACCACAAGGCATAGTTCGACGCGGCAACGTGCTTGACTTCCATGGCGAACGTGCGCACGCCCTTGTAGTCGGCGCCTGGAATATTCAGGTTTTCCGGAGAGAAGTTGAACTTATTTTCCGGCATGGCTTCCGCGGCCTCCGTGATCAGCTTTTCGACGGTGCTGATCTGGCGATCCACGATGGCAGCGATGGTTGGCGGAAGCTGCGGCGGTTGCGTCTGGGCTGCAGTCTGAGCCTCAGCGCGGGATGTCCCCGGGCCCAAGCCGGTCACGGAAAGGATGAGCGCCGCCGATAGCAAAACGATTCCAGTTGGCTTCATTCGAGTGACCCCCTTCAAGCGCGATGGTGTGACGCATTACTAATCCCTTTGTCATCAGCCACATCCCTGCTCATCTGCGCTTCACCTCGTTTCCACCTCTCTTCCACCCGCCGTGCATTGAGGGTTTTTCCGCTGGGGCGCAAAGTCGGCGCATCGGAGCCATTGCTCCCGTGAGGATGGAAATGAGAAACACAACCCGTGCGACCCTGTTCACACTGGCTCTGGTGCTGGTGGCCTTGGCCCCCGCCGTTGCCCAGAAGACTTCCGCAACCGTTAACATTCCGTTTGCCTTTACGGTGGCCGACATCGGGATGCCCGCCGGGGAGTATCTGATCTCATCTCCGAGTGAGCGGGCGATCACTGTACAGCATGTCGGCGGCCCCGAGACGCGGACGACCATGACGAATAGTGGTTCGCCAGCTTATTCCGATGGTCGCGCCAAGCTGGTGTTCCACAAATATGGCAATGCCTACTTTCTGGCAGCAGCGTGGTTGCCGAACTCCGATCACGCGCGAGAGTTCTTGGCCTCAGTTAACGAGATCCAAGTCGCGCGTAACGGCGGACAAGATGTCGTCGAGTTGACACTGCTGGCGAAGAAGTAGAAGAAAGCCGAGTTGCCGCCCGGACATGTCCCACCAACATGACTAAGCGGCTCTGAAACGGGGCGCTAAGAGCAGAGAGCGCCCCGTTTCGTTTCTTGAGTCAGATGCGGAGCGGAAGGGTCTTGCACTAGCGATAGTCCAAGTCGAGCGAGTACAGCTCGTCGGTTCCGCGGTCGACCAGAACCAAGATACGATCGTCGGGCGTCAGTTGGAACCAGAACCCCCAGCGGAACACAGGACTCAAGACCGCCAGTTCACTGGCATCGGCGACTTCTTCAACACGACTATCGGTTACCCGGTAGCGATAGATTTTGTGGGCATTGTTCATCGCGTACACGTAACGACTATCGTGCGACCACGTCGGCCAACCCATTTCGGTAGTGTTAGCAGGAGTAGGAAACTCGCTCCACCGATTTGCAACAAAAGAGTAGAGGAGAATTCTCTTTTCGTCCCCGGATTCAGCCACGAGATAGCGGCCGTCAGGTGACCAGCGCGGTCCGAACTTACCCTTCGACCCCGTGACAGTTCGCGACTGCCGCGTAGAGATGTCGAGAATCCTCACTTCGGAGGCGTCGCCGACCCCGGATGCTCCACCATAGGCAATCGATTTCCCATCGGGTGACCAGGATGCGTCGGCGGGTTGAAAGTCCCCCGACACAAGCAATAGGGGAGCGCCGCCCCCGGCGGGAATCATGTAGATCTTCTTGTAGTCGTCAATGCGGCGATCCACTTGCCAGGCGTTGAACAGGATGAAGCGCCCATCAGGGGACCATCTCGGGCTGAAGATCACACCGATGGCGGGCGTCGTGAGCTGCTGGCGCTCACCACCGTTTACACGGCTGCGCCACAGGGTCCCGTCGGGAAAGGAAACGTAGGTAATCCACTGGCCATCGGGGGAATTATCGA
>Ga0306918_10002111_pt1 | contig 10061 bp, 8 predicted proteins | sample tim00Cox0000000H_FD_203315 | JGI IMG/M metagenome (GOLD analysis project Ga0306918, IMG submission 203315) | Lab enrichment of tropical soil microbial communities from Luquillo Experimental Forest, Puerto Rico - timezero.00C.oxic.00.000.00H (v2)... | ecosystem: Environmental > Terrestrial > Soil... | reverse complement strand
CTGAGCCCGCGCGAAGGCTCCGAAACCGGACGCGCCGTCGTGCTCGAGCCGCGTTTGCGCGATCGCGCTTCGGCGCTGGACATGCGCGCGACGCCAGCGCTGCGCTCGCCGGAAGCCAGGCTCGACGAAGCGGCCGGGCTCGCGCGCGCCATCGACCTCAATGTCGTGTCGGCGGGCATCGTGCCGCTCGGCGACATTCGTCCCGCCACTTTCATCGGCAAGGGCAAGGTCGACGAAATCGCCGGGCTCGTGAAAAGCGAGGAGGTTGGCATCGTGGTGATGGATTGCGCGCTCTCGCCGGTGCAGCAGCGCAATCTGGAGAAGGCCTGGAACGCCAAGGTGGTCGACCGCACCGGGCTCATTCTGGAAATTTTCGGCCGCCGCGCGCGCACCCGCGAAGGCGCGCTGCAGGTCGAGCTGGCGCATCTCACCTATCAGAAAAGCCGGCTGGTGCGCTCCTGGACGCATCTCGAGCGCCAGCGCGGCGGCTTCGGCTTCCTCGGCGGGCCGGGCGAGACCCAGATCGAATCCGACCGGCGGCTCATCGAAGAGCGCATCGCCCGCATCGAGGGCGAGCTTGAGCGGGTCAAGCGCACGCGCAAGCTCCATCGCTTGAGCCGTCAGCGCGTGCCGTATCCGGTGGTGGCGTTGGTCGGCTACACCAATGCCGGCAAATCCACGCTGTTCAACCGCATGACGCAGGCCTCGGTGCTGGCCGCGGACACGTTGTTTGCCACGCTTGACCCGACTTTGCGGGCGGTCGACCTGCTCAGCGGCCTGCGAATCATCCTGTCCGATACGGTCGGTTTCATCTCGGATCTGCCGACCATGCTGGTCGCGGCGTTCCGGGCCACGCTCGAAGAGGTCATCGAAGCCGACCTGATCCTGCACATTCGCGACGTGTCGCACGACGACGCGCAGGCGCAGTCGCAGGACGTGGAGCAGGTTCTCGACCAGCTCGGCGTCGCCGCGCAGGACGAGGGGCGGCTGATCGAGGTCTGGAACAAGATCGACCGGCTCGATGACGCGGCGCGCATGCGCAACCGCAACCTTGCCGATCGCCAGGCGCATCGTCCGGTCCTGGTATCGGCGCTGACCGGGGAGGGGACTGACCGCCTCGTGGTCGAGATCGAGGAGCGGCTGGCCGCGCGCCGGGTCACGCTCGATCTCGAGCTCGATGCCGCCGACGGTGCCGGGCTGAGCTGGCTCTATCGCCATACTGAAGTCATGCGCAAAACCGCGCGTGAGGACGGCCGCCTGGCGGTCATGGTCCGCGCCGATCCCGACAACGCGGAAAAGGCGCGCGCGAAGTTTTTGCGCACGGCCGATCGCGCGCACTGAGCCGGAAATGCCGCGGAACACGTTCAGCAATGCGTTGATTGCCCTCATCGCGCTCGGGTGCGCGTGCTGGCCGCATGGAACGCGCGCGCAAACGCTGAAGCTGCGTTACGGCCAGGCTTATTCGGCAGCGCGCAGCATCTTCTCGCTGCCGGTCGCGATCGCCGAGCGCGAAGGGTTTTTCGCGCGCGAGGGCCTCAAGGTCGAGGTGCTGCAGCCCATCCCCGGCGGCGCCGACCGTCAGATCGAGGCGCTGCACAACGACAGCGTCGATCTCACCCACGTGGCCACGCCATTCCTGATCCGCGCGGCGCTCGGCGGTTCCGATGCGGTGGCGGTCGCGGCCGAGTTCAGAAACCCGATCTACAGCGTCATTGCCAAGCCCGAGATCACGAGTTTTGCCGAGCTCAAGGGCAAGCTGGTGGGGCTCGCCGACGAATACGGCACGATCACGGTTTCAACGCGCAGGCTGATGGCGCTGCATGGGCTCAAGCGCGGGGAGTTCGGGGCGCGCATCATCGAAGGAACGTCGGGGCGATTGGCCTGCCTGCGGCGCGGCGATTGCGATGCCGTCGTGCTCGGGCAGCCGCAGGACCTGATCGCCCTCGATCAGGGTTATCGGCGACTCGGCGACAGCACCGAGGCGGTGCCGGAACTGCTCTACACCGTCACCGCTGCCCGGCGCTCGTGGGCCGAGGCCAACCAGGAAGCCGTGCGGCGCTACGTCCGCGCGCTTGCCGGCGCATTCAAATTCATCCGTGACGGCGCCAATCGCGACAGCGTCGTCCGCGTGGTCATGGAGAGCACGAACGCCTCGGAAAAAATTGCGCGGCAGACGCTGGCGCTGTTCTTCGAGCCGGAGCGCGGCGTTCTGCCCGAACGCGGCGAGATCGACCTTGCCGGCCTGGCGCAGGTAATCGCGATGCTGGGCGATACCGGCGCCATCAAACCGCCGCTGCCCGCGGCAGAGCAATTCGTGGACCTGCAGTACCTTCGCGCGGCCGGCGTGCAATGAATCGCCGCTCGTGCAACTGACCCGTCATGCCCGGCCTTGTGCCGGGCATCCACGTCTTGCTTTCTGATCTCGAAAAGACGTGGATGGCCGGGACAAGCCCGGCCATGACGGCGCGGATAAGTACAATCGAACTCCGTTGCTAATAAATCGGTCAAGCCCAGGCAGGAGCACATCGATTATGGGTCGTCAGCGCATCGCTCTGCTTGCCTTTCTCATTCTCATAGATGCAGCCCCGGCGTTGGCGCAGCCCGGCAAGGCAGGGCAGGGCACTGCGATCTATTACCCGGATGGCAGCTGGCAGGAAAAGCGTCCCGCCGATGTCGGCTTGAACTCGCGATCGCTCAAGGAGGCCATCGACTTTGCCATCGCGAGCAAAACCAAGAACCCGCGCGATCTCAAGCTCAACCATTATCAGACCTTCGGCCGCGAGCCGTTTGGCGAGGCAATCGGCCCGATCAAGGACCGCGGCGATCCTACCGGCTTGATCGTTCGCAACGGTTACCTCGTCGCGCAATGGGGCGAGCCGGCGCGGGTCGACATGACGCACAGCGTCACGAAAAGCTTTCTCTCGAGCATCGTGGGAATTGCCTACGACCGCGGCCTGATCCGCAGCATCGACGATACCGTGCGCGAATATGTGCCGCCGGTGCAGATCTACAATCCGATCGCTAGTGGCAACAAGGCCGAGCGCTTTGCCGTCCCCGATCTGCTCACGCCGTTCGAGACCGCGCACAATCGCACGATCACGTGGAATCACATGCTGCGGCAGGTGAGCGACTGGGAAGGCACCTTGTGGGGCAAGCCGGACTGGGCAGACCGGCCCGAGCCGAATGCCGCGCAATGGCTCACCCGGCCGCGCAACCCGCCGGGCAGCGTCTACAAATACAACGACGTGCGGGTCAACGCGCTGGCGCTGGCGGCGCTGAGCGTATGGCGGCGTCCGCTGCCGCAGGTGCTCAAGGACAACATCATGGACGCGATCGGCGCCAGCAACACCTGGCGCTGGTACGGCTATGAAAATTCCTGGATCGTGCTCGACGGCACGGCCATGCAGTCCGTCACCGGCGGCGGACATTGGGGCGGCGGAATGTTCATCAACGCCTATGACATGGGCCGGTTCGGCTATTTCACCTTGCGCAACGGCAAGTGGAAAGACCGCCAGCTTTTGTCTGAGCAGTGGATCGCCTGGGCGCGCACGCCGACCCCGGCCGAGCCGACCTACGGCTTCATGAATTGGTTCCTCAACACGGACAAGAAATTGCTGCCGAGCGCGCCGGCGAGCGCGATCGTGCATGTCGGCAACGGCACCAACATGATTTACGTCGACCGGGAGAACGATCTGGTCGCGGTGGTGCGCTGGATCGATCGGCGGCGGGATGGATGGATTCGTCAAGCGCCTGCTGGCGGCGGTGAATACGAAGTAGGCGCTAGCCTCAGTCGGCTGTGCCCGAGCCGGCTTCCGCGGCCTTGGCTTCGTCCCAGAGCGCGTCCATTTCCTCAAGCGTCGCCTGTTGCGGGGTCTTGCCGCGCGCGGCGAGCGCACGCTCGATCGCCGCGAAACGCCGCTCGAATTTCGCGTTGGTGGCGCGCAGCGTGGCTTCGGGATCGGCGTCGAGATGACGCGCGAGGTTCACCACGGCAAACAGGAGATCGCCGACCTCGGCGGCCGCGTCACGACTGTTGCCGCGCGCGAGATCGGCCTCGATCTCGTCCGCCTCTTCGCGGATTTTCGCGAGCACGGCACGCGGGTCCCGCCAATCGAAGCCGACCTTGCCCGCGTTGCCCTGCAGCTTGAGCGCGCGGGTCAGGGCGGGCAGCCCGACCGGGACCCCGGCAAGCGCGCCGCCCGGGCCGCTTTTGCGGCTCGGCTTTTGCGCGCGCTCCTCGCTCTTGATCTCTTCCCAGAGCCGGTTCACCGCCTGTGGGCTCAGGCCGCGCGCCTCGCCGAACACGTGCGGATGCCGCCGCAGCAGCTTTTCCGTGATCGCGTGAACCACGTCGCCAAAGTCGAAGGCGCCTTGCTCCTGCGCCATGCGGGCGTGAAACACCACCTGCAGCAGGAGGTCGCCCAGCTCATCGCGGAGATCGTCGAGGTCGCCGCGCGTAATCGCATCGGCGACCTCATAGGCCTCCTCGATCGTGTACGGCGCGATGGTCCCAAAATCCTGCTGGAGATCCCACGGGCAGCCGGTGCCCGGGGTGCGCAGCGCCGCCATGATCTCGAGCAGACGGCCGATCTCGCGGGAGGAGGACATGGGGAAGGGCGACGCCGGAAGAAGCCAGAAGATCGAACGAAGCAAGGTATAGCGCGCCGGCCCGGCTTACGCTTCCAGCCCTCGATTCGCATAAGAGATATTATGGAACATTTGCCGGCGATGTTTGCCTCGCTGGATCCAGAATTTGCCGAGCCTTCGATTGAACATCACCGCGTAACGCTATGATCAACCCGCAATAATCTCTATATCGCCCCAGCCGCGCGCGCCGGCTCCGCATCGGCCAATTCGACGACCATGCCGTCGAATGCGGGCTCGACATGGGGCGGCAGCTTTGCCCGCAGCGCCGCGTAGTCGAGATCGGAATGCAGGTTGGTCAGGATCGCCCGCTTTGGCTTGAGCCGGTCGATCCAGGCCAGCGCCTCGTCGACGCTCCAATGACTCGGATGCGGCCGATAGCGCAGCGCATCCACGATCCAGATATCGAGCCCGCCCAGCGCGGCAATGCTTTGCGGCGGCAAGCCGCTCAGGTCGCAGGAATAAGCGAGCCCGCCGAACTTGAAACCAAGCGAAGCGATATCGCCGTGCTCCTGCAGGATCGGCAGCGCGGCAATCGGCCCGCCCGCTCCCCGGACGGTCAGCGCCTGGCCCGGGACCAGCCGGTGCTCGTTCGCGATCGGCGGATATTCGCTGCCGGGAGGCGATTGGAAGCAATAGCCGAAACGCGCGCGCATGGTCTTGGCGGTGTGCTCATCCAGGTACACGTCGAGGCGCCGGCGATGGCGGATGAACAGGCCGCGCAGGTCGTCGATGCCGTGGGTGTGGTCGGCATGCTCATGGGTGATCAGGACCGCATCGAGCCAGTCGACCCCGCTCTCGATCAGTTGTTCGCGCAGATCCGGCGAGGTGTCGACCAGCACGCGGGTAATGCCGGTGGCGCTGTGCCGCTCGACCAGCAGCGAGGTGCGCCGGCGGCGGTTTTTAGGGTTGGCGGGATCGCAATCGCCCCAACCCAGCGCCGGGCGCGGAACGCCGCCGGACGAGCCGCAACCGAGGATCGTGAATTTGAGCGCCATGCCGCAGGTCAGGCTTGCACGGTCTGGGTGACGCGGTCTGCGGCCATCGCCGGGGGCGGCACTTTGGCGAAGAGGCGGAAGAAGTTCTCGGTGGTGGTGCGTGCGATTTCGTCGAACGGAACTCCGCGCGTCTGCGCCAACACGCTCGCCGTTTCCACGACGTAAGCGGGTTCGTTGCGCTTGCCGCGATAGCGGCCCGGCGCGAGATATGGCGCGTCGGTCTCGACCAGGATGCGGTCGGCAGGAAGCTCGCCGGCGATGGCGCGCAGTTCCTCGGACTTCTTGAAGGTGAGGATCCCGGTGAACGAGATGTGGAGGCCAAGCCCGATGGCCCGGCGCGCCAGATCGCGGCCGCCGGTATAGCAATGCAGCACCGCGGGGAAGGCGCCCTTCCCGCTCTCTTCCTCGAGAATGCGCGCCATGTCGGCGTCGGCCTCGCGCGAATGAATCACGAGCGGCAGGCGGGTCGCGCGCGCGGCAGCGATGTGCGCGCGAAAGCTGCGCTCCTGGGCGTCGCGCGCGCTGAAGTCATAGTGATAATCGAGCCCCGCCTCGCCGATCGCCACGACCTTGGGATGGCGCGTGTGCGCGATCAGTTGATCGACATCGATGTCGAGCTCCTCGTCGGCGTGATGCGGATGAGTGCCGACCGAGCAATGGACGTCGGGAAAGCGCTCGGCGATGGCGAGCACGTCCGCGTGCTGCTTGACCCGGGTCGAGATGGTCACGATGCGGGTAATGCCGGCCGCTTGCGCGCGCGCGATCACGGCATCGAGCTCGCCGGCAAAATCGGGAAAATCGAGATGGCAGTGGCTGTCGATCAATGTCAATCCGGGCGGCATGGCGTCATTTTCTGCGATGCTTGTCGGTATGTTCGCGAAGAAAGCCGCTTTAGGTGCTTGGTCGGCACTCCCGGGGCTTTGCTTCGCAAGCTCGGGAGCGGCACCCTACCCTATCGCATTGCTTCAGTTCGAGGGCGGGTTCGCCGAGCAGGCCGGGACCGCCGCGGGCGGACACGAAAGCCAACCGCGGGGTCTATTTGGGCCAGAAATGCTTTGGGTTCGGCCCTCTGCGAATGAAGGCCACCCCGCGCGCCGCCGGGGCAGCCGCTTCGAAACCCTCACACAGTGCTGAAGGTCCCTCCGACGCAAATAGCGCGATAGCGACGCGCCCAGTCCAAGCCGTTGTGGACCAAGCGTCGCACGCCAGCGGGCATTCCGGCAGGCACCAGCGGGAAGCCGGAGAGGTGGCGAAATTGTCCTTTCTGTGAAGCCCGTCACAGTGGCAGGACGACTGGCTCGCCATAGTGCAGGGGTACGGGTTCCTTAACAGGAGGCAACCCATGACATCGAAGATCAGTGTTATCGTTGGCTCGGTGCTGGCTCTTGCATTCATGGCAACGGAACCGGTGCATGCCAAAGGTTGTGATTGCACCGGGCAGGACTTGAGCGTGGACAAACCGGTGCGGCTGCCGGCGCCGATCCCCGCCCCTAAGTCCGATGCATCTGGGGGCGCCCGGGTGGCGGGCGGAACCCGGTGAGAGCCGATTGTTCCTAAGCAGACGGCGCCGCTGCCAGAAAACGGCGGCGCCGCTGCCAGTCGTTTTGAAGTTTTCCGTAGCCGTTGGGCTGGGTGCTCAGCGGTGGGAGGAGGCATTGACGAAGGATGGCGGAAGGCGCCTCCCCGCACGCCAACCAACCCCATTCCAGCCGCGCCCGACCTCCCGAACGGGTTCGCACAATTCACAGAACATTTTTGGATTTGAGATCCGCTGCAATTAAGTCGAGCGGGATCGCCTGATTGAATTGCGGGTTGGTGCTCGGATCCCTTGCATGATGAAGACCAAATATCTCGAGATCGACGGTGAGACAGGGCGCCCCCGATGATCCAACGGAGGTGCTCGTGTCGTATCGCACCCGTGTGCCGAGACTGCTGAAATTCAGCACGGTTCCCAGCGCAACCTCCAGCCTGCGGCCTTCCGGATGTTGTGGGACAATTGCAAAGTCATGGAGGGCAAGGAGTGGCCGCTCAGTCTGCAGACTGAACCATCCGCGTTGATCGCCGTCTCCGGTTGGCCGTTCCCCGATACGGTCGGCAAGCTGAAGCAACGCGTAATCGAGTTCGTCTGCCTTCGGTTCTCCCTGCCCGCTCGTATCGCTTTCGCTGTACCTACTCGTCGCCAACGGTTGTCCGGACGCCAGGCGACAAGCGGTAGGCCCCGACGGTGCCCGACCCGCGGCCGCCGCGTCCCCGTCTTCATAATAGTCGAACCGGCAGGCCGTCTGCGCAATCGTGTTGGACTTTTCGTCAGCTTCAATGACGTGAAAATTGGTCAGCACGCGATCAGGCCCGATCAGGAACCCGGTACCCAGCATCTGCGGTGTTTCGACCCGACAGATGCGGTGGCCGAGGGCGCGAAACCTGCTCAGGAACCGGCCATAGTCGACGAATCGCGACTGACGCGCCACCAGGGCCTCAAGAGCAGGCTTTTCTGGAGGCTTTTGTGTGAGATCGTACTTTTGCCTCGCGTCGGCGCTGCTAATTCCCAGCGCACGCCCAACCTGCTGCACGGTCTCATTGCCAGGCCTTTCGGCGCATACCAACGCAACCAGTTCGAGCGTCTTTCCTCGCCGCTCGGTCCACGCGATTAGATCGCCAACAGCGCCGTAAAAGCCCTGGTGCAGATCGATATAGTTGCCGAGCGTGATGCCCCACTTGAATCGCAAAACTTGTGTGAGTTCTCTCATGTCGAAGGCGTCAACGATTGCTTCGCTGACCTCCTCCAATTGCGGGCCTGATAGCTTGGGAGCCGGTTTCAATTCCGTGTCGCCCATCGCCCGAACCTCCAAAGCGCAGTCCCTGTGGCGCGGCCCTCAATCTTGAGTTACAGTGCGAATAAACTGTAACTACTGGTCGTTGAGAGTGCAACGTGCCGGTCTTAACACCAGACCAATTTGAACAGTTGGAGCGCATCCTCACTGATGCCTTTGACAAGCGCGGCATTGCAGAATTGGTGCGCATAAAGCTGGGAGACCGGTTGGACAAGCTGGTCAACCCCGATCAACCAACCCCGGGCATCGTGTTCGACCTCCTCACATGGATCGACAAGCGCGACAAGCACACGCTGGAAGTTCTTTTGCAGGGCGCCATAGAGGTGAAGCCGGAAAATGGCGCCCTTCGTGCATTTTGCGAGCACGACGTTCCGGCGGCGCTCAAGCCAATCGACTCGAAAGTCTTCGTACAGAATTTGACCTCGGGCCTCGATGTCTTGATCAAAATGAAGGACGAGTCTGCCGTGCGCGAAACGGTGGGGCACGTACGCGCCGACCTCGAAGATACGAACAAGCAGATCGACACCCTGAAGAAGTACAAGGAATTGCACGATTGCCTGCACGAGCTCGAAGTGCGACTGACAGCCATTGCGGATGCGGTCGTCCGGGCCAAGGAGGCGCCGGCTCGACGTAGCCTCGGCATCTATGCCAGGGATTTGAGGTGGCTCGGCGAACGCGCGCGTGCGGCAATTCCCGACTTGCCCAGTAGACAGAGTGAAGAAATCTGGGTTCCTGATTTGGACGCTTGCGCCGAGGATATTGAACGCGCCCGGGTCGCAACCGTCGAGAATGCTCAAGACCCGCTTTTGGACGTACCCATTAAGTTGAGGCGGCTGTTGACCGAGGCAAATCGAATTAACGGCTTCCTCGCTCAGCTCGCTGGTCAACTGAAGCTGGACAGTTTTTCCGACACCATGGATGAGATAGCGAACAGAATGAAGACCGACACGAGGCCGGATGATGTGTCATTGATGCAACTCATGACCGGCTCGGCGGCGGTCAGCGTTCTTCGCTCTCGGATAACGCTGCTAGTGCACGAACATTATGAGTGGCAGTTCCTGACCACTCAACTCGCGGCAGCGGATACCTCCCCGGACCATCGGCCTGATAAAAAAATAGCCAAGTGGCCCTTATTTAACAACAAATTGCTCGCATTGTGCGACTTGGCCCCGCAGGAGGAATCGTCGCAGGAGCTTCGAACTCTGATGGAGCGATGGGTGGACGCAGCGTCGGCAACCCAGCAGAGCGAGGCGCAAATCGCAGCGGCCGAGGATGCATTCGCCGAGTTCTCGCATACCTGTAAGCTGCATTTCTTCGAGGTCGACAAGCAACTCAAAGAGCTTTGTTCAAAAATGACCGAGGTCGCGATGCCTCTTACCGCGCTCCTCAATGTGATTCGCTAATGTCCCAGGAGCAAAAAAGCATGGATGAACAACCCGCGCCGCCGTACCGATCGCTCAATGCACTGCGCCAAGCCAACGATGATCTGTTGGCTAGTCTCCCGGAAGATAATTCGGATACGGAAGCATGGAAGTCATCCACGACGCGAATATTCGAATTCATCCAGCGTGCAGTCGCTACCGGCGTT
>Ga0306918_10002097_pt1 | contig 10085 bp, 6 predicted proteins | sample tim00Cox0000000H_FD_203315 | JGI IMG/M metagenome (GOLD analysis project Ga0306918, IMG submission 203315) | Lab enrichment of tropical soil microbial communities from Luquillo Experimental Forest, Puerto Rico - timezero.00C.oxic.00.000.00H (v2)... | ecosystem: Environmental > Terrestrial > Soil... | reverse complement strand
GAGGATTTGCCTGCCTTGATGGTGAAGAGCAAGGAGCCGGCCTGCGGCAGGATGCGCTCCATGAAGAAGCGCGCCGTGCCGATTTTCGCCGAGTAGAAATCATCCTCGCCACCACCAAGTTTCTCGGCCGAGAGCAGCGCCATGCGGCACCACATATAGCCAAGTGCCACGAGGCCGAAGAGGCGCAGATAATCGGTCGCCGCCGCACCTGCTTCCTCGGGGTCGGAAAGCCCCTTTTCGGCGATGAAGCCGGTGGCGAGCTGCAGCGCGCCGAAGCCGCGGCCGAAGCCCGACACCATTTTGCCTAGCAGCGGATGGTTGCTGTTGGCCTCGATGAAGTCCGACACCGGATGGAAGAAGCGGCGCAGATAGCGGCCCATATTCGCCGGCAGCTTGCGCCCCACCAGATCCAACGCCTGCACGCCGTTGGTGCCTTCATAGATCATGGCGATGCGCGCATCGCGGGCGAACTGCTCGATGCCATGGTCGCGGATATAGCCGTGCCCGCCATAGGTCTGCATGGCGAGATTGGCGCTGTCGAAACCGAGATCGGTGAAGAGCGCTTTCACCACCGGGGTGAGCAAAGCGACGAATTCATCAGCAACCTCCCGCTCCTCTTCCGTCGTGCCGTGATGCGCACGGTCCATGGCCTGCGCCACCCACACGCAGAGAGCGCGGCAGCCTTCGTTATAGGCGCGCATGGTGAGCAGGTTGCGGCGGATATCCGGATGCACGATCAGCGGGTCCGCCGGCTTGTCCGGGAATTTTACCCCGGACAGTGAACGGCCCTGCAGGCGCTCGCGCGCATAGGCGACGGCGCTCTGGTAGGACACCTCGCCGAGGCCGAGCCCCTGCGTGCCCACGGAGAGGCGCTCGCTGTTCATCATCACGAACATGGCCTGCATGCCCTTGTGCGGCGCACCGACGATCCAGCCTTTTGCGTCATCGAAATTCAGCTGGCAGGTGGCCGAAGCTTTCAAACCCATCTTATGCTCGATGGCGGCGCAGGACACACCATTGCGCGCGCCGGGTTTGTTGTCCGCATCGGGCAGGAATTTCGGCACCAGGAAGAGCGAGATGCCTTTCACGCCGGACGGCGCGTCGGGCAGGCGTGCCAGTACCAGGTGGATGATGTTTTCGGACAGATCATGCTCGCCGGCGCTGATAAAAATCTTTGCTCCGGAGATGCTGTAGCTGCCATCCTCCTGCGGCACAGCTTTCGTGCGCAGCATGCCCAGATCGGTGCCGCAATGCGGCTCGGTGAGGCACATGGTGCCGGACCATTCGCCCGAGACCAGTTTCGGCAGATACTGGTTTTTCAGCTCTTCCGAGCCATGGCTCTCCAGCGCCACATAGGCGCCGTGCGAGAGGCCGGGATAGAGGCCGAAGGAGAGGTTGGTCGAGCAGATCATCTCCTCCACCAGCTTCGCCACTGTTTCCGGCGCGCCCTGCCCGCCATATTGCGGGTCGGCGTTCAACGCGCCCCAGCCGGATTCGGTGAAGCCCTTGTAGGCCTCCTTGAAGCCTTTCGGGGTATGCACCACGCCATTTTCGTAGGTGCAGCCTTCAAGATCGCCGCTGGCATTCAACGGCAGCAGCACCTCTGTGCAGAATTTGCTCGCTTCCTCGAGGATGGAATCGACCAGCTCTTCAGTAAAATCCCGGTGCGCGGGCAAAGGCTCGGCGGCGTGCAGCTCATGCAGCACGAAGCGCATGTCGCGCAGGGGAGCGTTATAGACTTGCATGTCGTTCTCCTCAGTTGCGCAGAGGCTTGCCGGTGGTCAGCATCGATTCGATGCGGGCCGCGGTGCCGTCATTGCGGATGAGTTTCATGAAGGCGGCGCGCTCAAGGGCCAGAATATCCTTTTCGCTCACCTCGTCGATAATATCGGCCTCGCCACCCGACAGCACATTGGCCAGTTCATTGGCCACTACCATGTCGTACGGCGTGGCGATGCCCCTCTTGAGGAAATCGGAAGCGGCGATATTCATGGCGGTATGGCCCGAGATGCCGGGCAACTTGTAGGCCGGCGGGGTTGGCGGGGCGTAGCCGTCCACCAGCGCCAGCGCGCGGGCCTTGGCATCGGCCAGCAGCCGGTCGCGGTTCATGGAGATGCCGTCCGTGGGTTTGAGGAAGAGATATTCCTTCGCTTCGGCAGCGGATTTCGAAACCGTCGCGGTGCTGACGATCTCGAACACTTTCGCTGCCGCCGGCATCGGCCCGCGCGGCATTTTCGGCGCCGCCTGCCAGCGCGCCAGCATTTCCGAGCAGCCGCCCCAGGCCGGCACGAGGCCGACGCCGCATTCCACGAGCCCGATATAGGCCTCGGCATGGGCCTGGATGGCGGAGCTGTGCAGCAGAATCTCGCACCCGCCGCCGAGCGCCATGCCGAAGGGCGCGGCCACGGTGGGGAAGGGGGCGTATTTCAGTTTCTTGTAGACATCATGGCCCTGCGCCACGAGTTTCTCGATCTCGCTCCAGGCCGCGATATTGGCGGCGAAGAGGCCAAGGCCGAGATTGGCGCCGGCGGAGAAATTCTGGCCTTCATTATAGATGACCAGCGCCTTGTGCGCCTTCGGCAGGAGGTCGATGGTTTCGTTGAGCAGCCCGAGATTCTGCGCGTCCAGCGAATTGCTCTTGGAAGTGTACTCGAAGCAGAGCACGCCATCGCCGATATCCCACAATGCGGCGGATGCATTCTTCAGCACCGGTTTCTTGCTCCGCTTGATGTCTTCAAGCAGCAGCACGCCGGCGGGGCGGACGACATCGTGATAGGCGCCGTCAACGCCGAGATATTTCTGCGCCGTACCTTCAAGCTTGTAGAAGCTCCTGCCCTTGGCGGCGGCGAGCGCGGGCGGCACGGCAAAGCCGTCCTGCGCCAGCTTCTCCGTCAGCCAGTCGGCGCCGAGTTTGTCGATCAGCTCGAACGGGCCGAAGCGCCAATTATAGCCGAGCTTCATCGCCGCATCGATGGCGACGATATCATCCGCCGCATCGCCGACGAGGCTGGCGGCGTAAGAGAGCGTTTGGCCCAGCACGCGCCAGGCATAGCGCGCGGCCGGGCTTTCGCCGCTCAGCAGCTTGCGCAGGTTTTTCTGCTCCGCCTCGAGCGCATTCGATTTCTTCGAGGCGCGGTAATCGCCGGTCGCTAGGTCGATCGATTCCTTGCCCGCCTTGCCCTTGCGGTAGAAGCCGCCTTTGCCCTTGCGGCCGATATAGCCCTCCGCGATCATCTTCTTGATAAGCGGCAGGTCTCGATTGGCGGCGTGGAAGGCGTCTTCCTTTCGCAGGGTCGAGGCCAGACTCGCATTGATATGCGGCATCAGATCCAACCCGACCAGATCGATCAGTCCAAACACGCCGGTCTTGGGAATCCCCACCGGCTTGCTCATCACCGCATCCGCATCCTCGATGTCGAGGCCCAGATCCAGCGCCTCGATCACACCAAGCTGAAGCCAGTACACGCCAAGGCGGTTGGCGATGAAGCCGGGCGAATCCTTCGTCCGCACGATGGATTTGCCGAGATGAATGTCGGCAAATGCTTCAACCTTTGCGGCCAGCGCGGCATCGGTCTTCGGCCCGGCGACGATTTCCAGCAGGCGCATATAGCGCGGCGGGTTGAAGAAATGGGTGATGAGGAAATCGCGCGCGAACGCCTCGCCCGAACCGTCCACGAGTTTCGTTAGCGGAATGGTTGAGGTGTTGGAGGAAACGGCGGTGCCTGGTTTCCGCACCGCGTCGATCTTGCGGTAGAGATCCTGCTTCAGATCCAGCCGTTCGATAATGGCTTCGACGACCCAGTCGACATCGGCCAGCTTGCCGAGATCATCCTCGATATTGCCCGGCGTGACCAGTTTGGCCGCAGCGTTGGACATGAAAGGTGCAGGATCGGTCTTCAGCATTTTCGCGATGGCGCCTTCAGCCAAGGCGTTGCGGTTCGTGGCACCCTGCGGCACGATGTCCAGCAGCAGTACCGGCGTGCCCGCATTGGCAAACTGGGCGGCGATGGCAGCGCCCATGGTGCCGGCGCCGATGACGGCAGCCTTCTTGATGTCTGCCATCACACGCGCTCCAGGATGGTGGCAATGCCCTGGCCGCCGCCGATGCATTGCGTGGCCAGCGCGTAGCGCTTGCCGGTACGCTGCAGCAGGCTGGCGGCCTTGCCGACCAGGCGCGCGCCTGTGGCGCCAAGCGGATGGCCGAGAGCAATGGCGCCGCCATCAATGTTCAGCGTCTCGTCCTTGATGCCGAGATCATGCGCGCAGGCGAGGGATTGCGAAGCGAAGGCCTCGTTCAGCTCGACCACATCTATATCGCCGATGGCAAGCCCAGCGCGGGCCAGCGCCTTCTTCGTCGCGGCAACGGGGCCGATGCCCATGATCTCGGGTGCACAGCCGGCGCTGGCGGAGGACACGATGCGGGCCATGATCCTCAGGCCGTTGGCCTTGGCATAATCCTCGCTGCACACCAGCACGGCGGTGGCGCCATCGGTGAGCGGGGAGGAGGTAGCGGCGGTCACGGAACCGGCAGCGTCAAAGGCGGGCTTCAGCCCGGCGAGCCCCTCCGCGGTGCTGTCCGGACGCGGGCAGCCATCGACGGACACTTCGCCCGCCTTGGTTTGCACCGGCACGATCTCGTCCTTGAAATTGCCAGCGGCGATGGCTGCGGCGGCGCGCTTCTGGCTGCGCAGCGCGAATTCTTCCTGCGTGGCGCGCGAGATATTCCATTTCTTGGCGACATTCTCGGCGGTTTCGCCCATGCCCATATAGGCGCCCGGCACGGCCTCGGCGAGCTTTGGGTTGGGCAGGATGTTGAAGCCGGTCATCGGCACGCGGCTCATGCTCTCCACGCCACCGGCGATGAAGACCTCGCCCGCGCCGGTGGCGATATGCCCGGCGGCGATATGCACGGCCTGCATCGAGGAGCCGCAGAACTGGTTGACGGTATAGCCGGCGACCGATTGCGGCAGGCCGGCGAGCAGCACGGTAAGGCGGGCGATGTTGAGGCCCTGTTCCGCCTCCGGAAAGGCGCAGCCCAGGACCAGGGCTTCGATGTCTTCGGCTTTCACGCCGCTGCGCGCCACCAGGGCGGACACCACGGCGGCGGCCAAATCGTCAGGCCGCGTATGGGCGAGCGCGCCCTTGCCAGCCAGAGTGAAAGGAGAGCGGACATAACCCGCGATGACGGCTTGCTTCAAAGGGACCTCCCGGTTGGTAGGGGTGTGGGTGGAGACTTGGCCGCAGCGATTGCCCTCATCTCCTGCAGTGCGGTGATGGCCTGCTGCTCGATATCGTGCAGTTCCGCCAAAGTTTCGGTGAGGGCGGCCTGCTGTTCGGTGAGCTTGTTGATACGGGTTTTGATGGCTTTGAGCAGCGCCTTGATCTGCTGCTCATGCGTCGGGTCCATATCGTAAAGTTCGAGATATTCCTTGATCTCGCGGATCGAGAAGCCGAGCTTCTTGCCTCGCAGGATGAGGATCATGCGGCCGCGGTCGCGTTGTGAATAGACGCGCGTATTGCCCACCCGCCGCGGCGTGATCAGCCCCTGCGCTTCGTAGAAATGCAGCGTGCGCACCGTCACGCCGAGTTCGGCGCCGAGCTGTGTGACGGTATAGAGCGGATCATCCTGGGTCATCGATTGGTTCCTGCGTTCAATGGCGCCGGCGGCCGGGCCGGCGCTGCGTAAAGGGTTAGAAGATCATGTTTATACCTGCCGTAACGGAATTATCGGAAGCGGAATAGTTGCCCGTAATGATGCCCGTCGGGGTAAGGGGCGAACTGCCCGCGGAGCTATTGATGCGGCCGCCGGGCGTGAAGACATGGCCATAGGCCAGCTCGAGCCGCGTATTGGCCAGAAGCTGATATTGCGCGCCGATGCCGAGATCGTAATGGTTCGCATCGGGGATGCGTGTGGTGCGGTTGGAGTCCGTCACCGGCGACTGGTCGAAGGCGAAGCCGGCCTGCAACATCAGCTTGGGGGTGAGCTGGTAATTGGTGCCCACGCCGGCGAACCAGCTATTGCGCCAATTCTCCGCCAGCGTCGTGCCGGAGGTGCCATTGGTGGGGGTGATGTGGATCGCATTCAGCAGCGACCATTCCGTCCATTGCAGGGTGCCCATCACGGCCCATTGCGGGTTGATCTGGTGATAGATGCCGAGGCTGACGGAATCCGGTAGGGTGATGCTGGTGCGCGCCTGGCTGTTGGCTTGGCTCAGCAGCGCCACGGCGGCCGGGCTCAGATCGCCATAGATGGCGGGAATGGAGATATATTGCCCGCCCGTGATGTTGTGGCGGATGCGCGAGCGGTAATCGAGGCCGATGCGCGTCTGGTCGTCGAATTTGTAGAGGGCGCCGAGATTATAGCCCACGCCCAGGTTGTTGCCGCGCACCTCGCCGATCGGGTCCTGGCCCGTGAAGGAGCTCAGCACCGGCACATTGATGGCCTGCGTCAGGCGAGCCTGGAAATAATCGAAATTCGGCCCGCCGCCGATGGAGAGATGTTCATTGACTTTATAGGAAACGGCGATGCCGAAATTAATGTCGGTGATGCTGGAGACGAGGCTCTGATAGCGCCCCAGCCAGTCGTCCGGATAGGAGGTGCGCTCGCCGAAAGGCGCGGTGACGGAGAAGCCGATGCGCCAATCAGGGGCCAGCTTGAACACACCGAACGCGGCGCCCGAAGCGGCCGGGGCCACCGCATTGCCGCCCGTGCCGCCGGAGACGAGCCCGCCGGTCTGGGCGTTGCTGGCCGTGCCGGAAAACTTCGCCGAGGGGGCGATGAGGCTCAACGCGCCGTCCAACTCATTATCGTTGAGCAGCGCCATGCCGGCCGGATTGCTCCAGACGGTGCTGGCGTCATAGGCCTTGGCCTCGTTGCCGGAAAATGCCGTGCCCAGCCAGTCCGCCGAGCCCTCGCGCAGGCCGAATCCACTGGCATGGGCGGCGCCCGCCATGACCAGCATGCCGCCGCAACAAGCCGTGGCCGCAAGCAGGCGCGTCTTCAGTGAGACGGATTTTTTCATTGTTTTCCTCCTGTAAAACCTTGTCGAGCCTGATTAGCTAGCTAGGGCGTTCAGCTTGCCATCCGGCTGCTTTTTTCTTAGGGTGGTTACCTGACGTATTGTGTATGTTAAATACCAAATAGGGATGAAATGCAAGTGGCACCATATTTTTCCCGGTCATTGAAGTATATTGCTGTTTTAGCCCTGTTTTTTCTGGGTGCCGCGGCCGCGCGGGCGGATCAGCCCGGCGCCGGCCAGGATGTTGCAGGCTGGTGGGTCACGGCGGATGGCAAGGCCGCCGTCGTCATCGCCCCCTGCGACGGACAATTATGCGGGTCGATCGAATGGCTGCGCCAGCCGCTCGATAGCGCCGGCAAGCCCAAGACCGATATCCATAATCCGGACGCATCGCTCCGCCCCCGCCTGCTCTGCGGGCTGACCATTCTGGGCAATTTCACGCCGGATGGGGATGGCGGCTGGAAGGGCGGCTGGATTTACGATCCTGCCAGCGGCAATACCTATAAATCCATTATGCATGTGGCGGCCGACGGCAGGCTGCACGTGCGCGGCTATATCGGTATCCCGATGCTCGGCCGGTCGGAAATTATGACACGTCCAGCCACGCAGTTGCCACATTGCGTGGTTGGCTCAGTTGCCGCTCAGCCAGCCGCTGCAGCCCCAGCACCGTGATCGAGCCGTAATTCACCCGGATCAGCCCTTCGCGCTCCAGCGCTTTCAGCTGCCGGTTGAGCGTCTGGCGGGCTGCCGCAAGGCGGTGGCTCAGTTCTTCTTGCGGCATCTCGATGAGAATCCCCTGCTGCTGGCGCAGGGTTTTGCCGTGGCTGAAGGAGAGCATATAGAGCGTGCGCAGCAGCCGCTCCTTTAGCGGCAAGGCGTTGCGGTCGCGCGCCTGGTAATAGACGGCGGAGAGGCTGACGCTGAAAAGCTGCAGCAGCCGCCGCGCCAAAACAGGATGATGGTCGAGCAGCACCTCGAATGAATGCTGCGGGATGACGCGCAGCTCGGCCGGCGTGATGGCGATGACATCGGCGGCCGAGGGCATGTTGCTGAAAGTCTCCGGCAGGCCGATCCAGTCCCCCTTACCGAGGGTGGCGGCGACAGTCTCCCCGCCCCGCCCGTCCGCGACCCGGTATTCCACCTTGCCCGCGCGCAGCTGATAGAGTTGGGCGCATTTGCAGCCGGTGCGCAGCAGCACCTCGCCGGCGGCGGCATGATATTCATAACTGATGTCGTCGAACGCCAATTGCAGCTGAGGCGACAATTCTTCGAAAAAGTGATTCGTTTGGTCGATGGGCACCATCATGGTTTCTCCCGACAGTCATTTTTGGTCTTGTTATGATACAGCCTATGCCAAAACTTGGGTGCTCTGCAACAATCGTGCGCGTAGGCGGGGCAGGCGGGACGGAACGGGGCGGCTCAGATTGCAGGGCTGGAGATATATGATTGAATTTCCAGGCAAGGCGCCGGCGGCGGTTGGGGCAGCTTCGCTGTTCCAATTGAGGACAGGGGGGCGCCGGCACGGTATCGCCCCCGCGTTGCCGGGGGAATTTTCGAGCCCGGTGAAGCACTTCGCGCGCAGGCTGCCTCCATTTGCGGCGCGCGGCGGCAAGGGGCGCGAGATGGGCGGTGCAGCTTGGTTCTGTTCCGTTGACATAGGCATGAGGTTGGCGTTACCCGAAGCGTGACAGATAAGCTAAGAGGGCGTTCAGGCTTCGCGGCCAGGAGGAAACCGCCACAATACCAGGCCCGCCATGGGCAGCGCCACGATAACGAACAAACTTTAATCAGACAGAATTTAGCGGCGAGAGGGACGGAGCATGACGATGATGAGCCAGGTGAAAGACGCGCAGGGAAGCGGCATTCCGTTCCCCATCACCGACCCCGAGCGCATCCCGACGCAGCGTTATTATGACGAGGCATTCTACAAGCTGGAAAATGAGCGCTTGTGGCCGCGGGTGTGGCAGATGGCAGCCCGGCTTGAGCAGATTCCCAATGTTGGCGACTGGATCGAGTACAAGAATCTCGGCAAATCCGTCATCATCATGCGCGCGGCGGATGGCATCAAGGCCTATCACAATGCCTGCCGCCATCGCGGCGTCCCCATCACCGAAGGCAAGCCGCACGGCAATTGCGAGCATGAGGGCTTCACCTGCCCGTTCCATGGCTGGCGCTGGAATATCGAAGGCGAGAATACCTTCGTCTATGGCAAGCAGAAATTCAGCGAGCACCAGCTGGAGAAGGCGGATCTCGCGCTGAAGCAGTGCCGTGTCGATATCTGGGGCGGCTGCGTCTTCATCAATTTCGACGATAACGCCCCCTCGCTGCGCGAGACGCTCGGCCCGGTCGCCGATCGGCTGGAGGCGCATGGGCTCAGCAATCTGCGCGCCGAATGGTGGTTCGCGACGGAGCTGCCGGCGAACTGGAAGATCGCTATGGAAGCCTTCATGGAAGGCTACCATGTGATGAAGACCCATCCGCAGCTGCAGCGCACTTTGCCCAGCCTGTACAACTCCATGTACGCCTACAACATGACCGATACGGGCGGCGTCGGCTTGCCGACCAATCCGTATCTGTCGGGCCGTGAGAATGTGAAGGCGCAGGTCAAGCATCTCGAACTGCTGAGCGAGGGCATGGCGGGCATGGTGCATGCCAAGGAGATCGAGATCGCCAAGGAGCTGCTCGAGGTCGAGTTGCCGGAAGACCCGATGCTGGCGGTGCAGACCTGGTACGGCATCTTCCAGGACCAGATCACCAAGCGCCTGCGCGCCAAGGGCGAGCCGGTGCCGGATCTGAACGCGGTCGCCGTGTCCGACCCCGTGCATGCGGTCGAATTCATCTTCCCGCACTACTTCCTGCTGCCGATGTTCACCTCCATGTCGGCCTACCGCATCCGCCCCACGGGGCCTGAGACCTGCATCTTCGAACTCTGGTCCTTGACCCCCGCCGCCCCCGGCGAAGAGCCCCCGGTGCCGATGGAGCCGACCTGGCTGCCCTTCGACAGCCCCGAATTCCCGCCCATCCCGCGCCAGGATTATTCCAACATCCCCATCCAGCAGAAGGGTC
>Ga0306918_10002091_pt1 | contig 10098 bp, 8 predicted proteins | sample tim00Cox0000000H_FD_203315 | JGI IMG/M metagenome (GOLD analysis project Ga0306918, IMG submission 203315) | Lab enrichment of tropical soil microbial communities from Luquillo Experimental Forest, Puerto Rico - timezero.00C.oxic.00.000.00H (v2)... | ecosystem: Environmental > Terrestrial > Soil... | reverse complement strand
AGCGCCAGTGCCGGGAAGAAGGTCAGGCCGCCGATGATCAGGATCACGCCAACCACGAGGCCGACGAACAGGCCGCCGGTGGTCGGGAAGGTGCCGGCTGACGGTGGATGGGATTTTTTGCCCGCCAGCGAGCCTGCAATCGCCATGGCCGGGACGATCATGAAGAAACGCCCCACAAACATCGCGCTCGCCAGGGTCAGGTTGTAGAAGAAGGTGTTGCCCGACAGGCCAGCGAAAGCCGAGCCGTTGTTACCGGTCGAAGAAGTGTAGGCGTAAAGTACTTCCGTGAAACCGTGCGGCCCGGCATTGTTCATCGAGGCGACCGCCGAGGGCAGTACTACGCCAACCGCGGTCCAGCCGAGATACATCAACGGCAGCACCAGGATCGCGAGCATCGCCATCTTCACCTCGCGCGCCTCGATCTTCTTGCCGACATATTCCGGCGTGCGGCCGACCATCAGGCCGGCGACAAAGATCGAGATGATCACGAAAATGAGCATGCCGTAGAGGCCGGCACCAACGCCGCCGACGATAATCTCGCCAAGCTGCATGTTGATGAGCGGGATCATGCCGCCAAGCGCGGTAAAACTGTCGTGCATGGCGTTGACCGCGCCGCAGGACGCGTCGGTGGTAATCACCGCAAACAGCGACGAAGCAACGATGCCGAATCGGACTTCCTTGCCTTCCATGTTGCCGCCGGTCAGTCCCAGCGCATCGAGCGCGGTGGTGCCGTTCGCTTCCGCCCAATAGGTCACGGTGACGCCGGCAAGGAACAGCACGCCCATGGCAGCCAGGATCGCCCAGCCCTGGCGCTGGTTGCCGACCATGCGGCCGAACACATTGGTCAGGGCCGCGCCGAGCGAGAAGATCGAGATCATCTGCACGAAATTCGACAGCGCGGTCGGATTCTCGAACGGATGCGCCGCGTTGGCGTTGAAGAAGCCGCCGCCATTGGTGCCGAGCATCTTGATCGCGATTTGAGAGGCGACCGGTCCGACCGCAATGGTCTGCTTAGCGCCTTCGAGCGTCGTGGCCTCGACGTACTCGCCAAGCGTTTGCGGCATGCCCTGCCAGACCAGGAACAGGGCGTAGACGATGCAGATCGGCAGCAGGATGTAGAGCGTGCAGCGGGTCACGTCGACCCAGAAATTGCCAACAGTCCGCACCGAGGCGCGGGCAAAACCGCGGATCAGCGCAACCGCAAGGACGATGCCGGTCGCAGCCGACAGGAAGTTCTGGTGAGTGAGCCCGAGCATCTGCACCAGATAGGACAGCGTGCTCTCGCCACCGTAATTCTGCCAGTTGGTATTGGTGATAAAGCTGATCGCCGTGTTGAAGGAGAGGTCCTCGGCGACCGCCGATTGCCCGGCCGGGTTGAAAGGCAGGAACGCCTGCAGCCGCATCAGCCCGTAGATGATGAGGACGCCGCCCACATGGAACAGCAGCATCGAGACCGTATAGGTCAGCCAATGCTGCTCTCGTCTCGCGTCGACGCCGCTGATCCAGTAAAGGCCAGCCTCGACCGGGCGCAGAACCGGCGACAAAAAGGTGCGCTCGCCGTTGAAGACGCGCGTCATGTACCAGCCGAGCGGTTTGACCAGCGCGACGATGATGACGCAATAGAGAATGATTTGCAGCCAGCCGATAACGGTCATGGGATGAACCCTTCAGGAGATGCGCAGAGGCGAGATGCGGTCAGAACCGCTCAGGTCGGAGCAGCGCGTAAGTGAGGTAAACCAGCAGGCCGACTGAAACGGCCGCAGCGAGCGAATAGTCAAAGATCATGACCTATTCTCCCTTTAGAGCCGCTCACAGGCATAGACATAGCCGATTGCGAGCGCGAACCAGCCGATTGTGAGGGCCACCATCAGAACGTCCATCATGGAATGCTCCTTATTGCGCCTGGTTATTATGGAAATAACCATCGCCGGTCTCCGGGAGGCGCTTTGCGGCAAATCAACAAAGTTGAGGCCACAAAGCCCCTGACCCGTCATGACGGTGTTCGAGGTGCCACTCCGCGCGTATGTTTTCGAGACGGCCGATACGCCAAAATTATAGGAATCGTATAAATGTCGGCGACTCAATCGATTGAGCCCGCCGATCAATTACAGTCGCTCAAAATCTGAGACTTCGGCCAATTTGGTTTATTGCGCACGCCAGGCTGCGTAGGCGCGAACCTCGCAAGCCGCAGGGATCGCCCGAACAGAACAGTACTCTTATGAAATCCCTATAACTCTTTGCTGGGAGTGATCTCGTTTTCAAATGGCGCTTTGACCATCTTGCCGGCTGTGAAGGCTGTCTCATCCCTGGCGAGATGACGTCTATGCTGCATTTTCCCCAGTTTCAAACTACCTGCGCAATCAACCGCCCGCTGAGCGAAGCACCAAATCCGAACGCGGCACTGCTTTGGGATTTCATCCGCAAAACTTGCCGGCGCTTTCCCTCGCATTCGCAGAGTGCCAGGACGGTGCGGATCGAACGCCTGATCGGCGCCGGAGCCTGGACGGATGCGGCGCTGGCCCTGATCGAGCTCGAACTGCCGCAATGGCAGCTACGCCGAATCGCCTACGACGGCGGCGAATGGCATTGCGCTCTGTCGCGTCAGCGCGAGCTTCCCGACTGGCTCGATCAATCGATCGAGACGCATCACACGGACCTCGCGCTTGCACTGTTGACCGCGCTCGTGGAGGCACAACAACTCGCGCCCGCCTCGAGCCGGCCGAGCGTGCCTCCTGCTCCGCGCGCGGAGGCTCTCATTGCACCGCTCTGCTGCGACAACTTTGCCTGACAGCGCCTCGGAACTTCGATACCTCATCCTATACGACTCTTATGAGATCGCGATCGCCCCGGCCTCCGGCGCGGCTTAAAAATCCCACTTGTCGGAGAGGATCAGCGGGCGCTGCGGATATCTTGCCGCGTTTTGGTCTGCGGACTCCTCCCCGCCGTCGTCCGCATGGAACATCAATTCGCTCTGCAGCCGCCGCAGCTTGGCAACCTTGATCGACTGATGGATCAGCCGAAGCGCCGCATGAAGCCGCCGGAAAGCGTGCGCGAAGGTCGCGCGGCCGCCGCCGGCCGTGCCACGCAAATCGTGGCGATGCAATTGAAGCAAGGTCATGCCCATCATCCCAGGCCCGGCGCGGATCGCCGGGCGAAATGAAGGATGCACATCGCCTCATAGGAAATCGAGACGGGGCTTCGCGCCGCGCCATAAGCGCCGCATAAAGATGCGCGCCTACTCCGCCGCGGTGCGCATCTCGACCGGTTCCGCCCGCACCGCGCAGAACTTGAACTCCGGAATCTTGCCGAACGGATCGAGCGCGGGATTGGTGAGAAGGTTGGCGGCCGCCTCCGCATAACAGAACGGCATGAACACCATGTTGACCGGCACGTCGCCGTCGGCGCGCACCTTGACCTCGACCGCGCCGCGCCGCGTCTCGAGTCGGATGAAATCGCCGGGGCGCAACTTCATCCGCCGCATGTCCTTCGGCGACATGAAGGCGACCGCCTCCGGCTCGATCTCGTCGAGCACGCTGGCGCGCCGCGTCATCGCGCCGGTGTGCCAATGCTCGAGCACGCGGCCGGTCGACAGCACCATCGGATACTGGTCGTCGGGCAATTCGTCCGGCGGCAGCACCTTCGCCGGCACGATCTTGCCGCGGCCGCTTTCGGTCGGAAAACCCGTGGTGAAGATGATCTCGTTGCCGGGCTTGTTGGGATCGTCGGCCGGATAGGTCACGGCCCCCTCGCGCACCACCCGCTCCCAGCTAATGTTGTCGAGCGATGGCATCAACTGCGCCATTTCGCTGTAAACCTCGCCCGGCCCCGAATAATTCCACGGCAGCCCCATCCGCTTGGCGATCTCCTGGATGATCCAGAGATCCTGGCGGGCGTCGCCCGGCGGCTTGATCACCTCGCGCGCGAGTTGCACGCGGCGGTCGGTGTTGGTGAAGGTGCCGGATTTTTCCGCGAAGGCGGAGGCCGGCAGGATCACGTCGGCATGGAACGCCGTCTCGGTGACGAACAGATCCTGCACCACGAGATGTTCGAGCTTGGCCAGTGCTTCGCGCGCGTGCTGCAGATCCGGATCGGACATCGCGGGATTTTCGCCCTCGATATACATGCCGGTGATCTCGCCGGCATGGATCGCGTTCATGATCTCCACCACGGTGAGACCGCGAACCGGATCGAGCTCTTTCTGCCACAGCTTTTCGAAGGCACCGCGCATGTCGTCGCGGCCGACCGGCTGATAGTCCGGCAGGAACATCGGGATCAGACCGGCGTCGGATGCGCCCTGGACGTTGTTCTGGCCGCGCAGCGGATGCAGGCCCGTGCCGGGACGGCCGACCTGGCCGGTGATCAAGGCGAGCGCAATCAGGCAGCGCGCATTGTCCGTGCCGTGCACGTGCTGGCTGATGCCCATGCCCCAAAAGATGATTGAGGCCTTGGCGCGCGCATACATCCGCGCCACCTCGCGCAAGGTTTCGGCCGGAATGCCGCAGATCGGCGCCATCTTCTCCGGCGTGAACTCCTTGATCTTGACCTTCAGATCCTCGTAGCCCTCGGTATAGCCCGCGATGTATTGCTCGTCGGTGAGACCTTCAGTGATGATGGTGTTGATCATCGCGTTCAAGAGCGCGACGTCGCTGCCCGGCTTGAAGGCGAGGTGCTTGTAGGCATGCCGCGACAGCGTCTGCCTGCGCGGATCCATCACGATCAGTTTCGCGCCGTTTTTTGTCGCGTTCTTGATGAAGGTCGCGGCGACCGGATGGTTGATGGTCGGATTGGCGCCGATCACGACAATGACATCGGCATCGAGCGCAGCCGAAAACGGCGCCGACACCGCGCCCGAACTCAGGCCTTCGAACAACGCCGCAACCGACGAGGCGTGACAAAGCCGCGTGCAGTGATCGACATTGTTGGAGCCGAATCCGGTGCGCACCAGTTTCTGGAACAGATAGGCTTCTTCGTTGGAGCCCTTGGCCGAGCCGAAGCCGGCGAGCGCCTTGACGCCCTTGGTGTCGCGGATCTTGACGAGCCCCTTGGCCGCGAAGTCGAGCGCCTCCTCCCAGGTCGCTTCGCGGAAATGCGTGAACGGATTGGCGGGGTCGACCTGGTCGTTGGCATCCTTCTTGACATGAGGCAACCGCACCAGCGGCTTCGTCAGCCGGTTGGGATGATGGATATAGTCGAACCCGAAGCGGCCCTTGACGCAGAGCCGGTTGTGATTGGCGGGACCATCGCGGCCCTCGGCATAAATCAACTTCTCGTCCTTGACCTGATAGGTGACCTGGCAGCCGACGCCGCAATACGGACAGAGCGAATCGACCTTTCTGTCGGGATAGGTGACGCGGGTCTGCTTGTCGTCGAGCATCACCGCCGGCATCAGCGCGCCGGTCGGACAGGCCTGCACGCATTCTCCGCAGGCGACGCAGGTCGATTCTCCCATCGGATCGTCGAAGTCGAACACGACTTTCGAGCCGTGATTCCGGTAGGCCATGCCGATGACGTCATTGACCTGCACCTCGCGGCAGGCGCGCACGCACAGGCCGCACTGGATGCAGGCATCGAGATTGACGCGCATCGCCGGATGGCTGGCATCCGTCGTCCAGCGCTCGGCCGCGGGAAAGCGGCTTTCGGTCACACCTGTTTTTTCAGCCCAGTGCCAGAACTTTGAATCCGGGTCATGCGAGGTCTGGCGCGCCGGCTGGTCGGCGACCAAAAGCTCCATCACCATTTTCTGGGCGGCGACCGCGCGGTCGCTTGCCGTCTTCACCTTCATGCCGACCGATGGCGTGCGCTTGCAGGACGCCGCCAGCACCCGTTCGCCTTCGATCTCGACCATGCAGGCGCGGCAATTGCCGTCCGGCCGGTAGTCCGGCGCGGGCGAGTAGCACAGATGCGGGATCTCGGTGCCCTGACGCTTGGCGACCTGCCAGATGGTCTCGCCGGGCCTGGCCTGCACCATCTTGCCATCGAGTTCGAACTGGATCTTGGTCATTCGGCAGCGTCCTTGAACTCGTCCGGGAAGTATTTGATCACGGAGGTTAGCGGATTTGCGGCCGCCTGGCCCAAGCCGCAGATCGACGCATCGCGCATCGCCTGGCTCAACTCGTCGAGCAGTTGAGTGTTCCAGACCGGGCGTTCCATCAACTGCGCCGCCTTCTGCGTACCGACACGGCACGGCGTGCATTGGCCGCAACTCTCGTCCTCGAAAAAGCGCATCAGATTGAGCGCTGCAGCCTTCACGCTGTCCTGCTGCGACAGGATCACGATCGCCGCCGACCCGATGAAGCAGCCGTATTTTTCCAGCGTGCCGAAATCGAGCGGGATGTCGTCCATCGACGCGGGCAGGATGCCGCCGGAGGCGCCGCCCGGAAGATAAGCGCGGAAGGTGTGTCCGTCGGCCATGCCGCCGCAGTATTCGTCGATCAGTTCGCGAACGGTGATGCCGGCCGGCGCAAGCTTGACGCCGGGATCCTTCACCCGCCCCGAGACCGAGTAACTGCGCAGTCCGAAGCGGCCGTTGCGGCCATAGCTCTTCCACCAATCGGCGCCCTTCTCGACGATGTCGCGCACCCAGAACAACGTCTCGAGATTGTTGATCAGCGTCGGCAGGCCGAACAGCCCGACCTGGAACGGATAAGGCGGCTTGTGCCGGGGCAGCCCGCGCTTGCCTTCGATGCTTTCAAGCAGCGAGGATTCTTCGCCGCAAATATAGGCGCCGGCGCCGCGCCTTATGTGCACGGTCGGGCCGCCTGCCGGGAGTTTGGCAATCTCGAGCGGCAACAGCTTTATCGCGGCGGGATATTCGTCGCGCAGATAGATGTAGACATCGGACGCGTCGATGATCTCCGCGCCGATCAGCGTACCCTCGAGAAAGCGATGCACGTCACGAAGCAGATAAAAGCGGTCCTTGAAGGTCCCGGGTTCGCCCTCGTCGGCATTGACGACCATCACGCGCGGCCCAGGCTCGCCCAACACCGCGCGCCATTTCCGCCCGGTCGGAAAGCCGGCGCCGCCAAGTCCGCGCAGACTGGAATCATCGAGCGCCTTGAGAACATCCTCCTTTTTGATCCGTCCTGCGCGAAGGTCACGGAGCAGCTTGTATCCGCCATCCTTCACATAGGCGTCGTAATCGACATAGCTCGGAATGATCGGATCGGTCTCGCCGCGCGCGGCGGTCGCGAGAACCTCGGAGGTGGTTGCGTTGAGAACGTAGCGGTGACCGACCTCGGCGACCGGCGCATTGTCGCAGAAGCCGACGCAGGGCGCGCGCACCACGCGCATCGTGGGACCGGCCTTGCTCTGCAAGTCCTGCAGCAGCTTTTCGCCGCCCAGCATCGCGCAAGTCAGGGAATCGCAGACGCGGATAGTAAGCGGGGCGATGTCGGGCTCGCCCTCCTTTACCACGTCGAAATGCGCGTAGAAGGTCGCGGTCTCGAACACTTCGGCGAAGGACAGCTTCATCGCGTCCGCAAGGGCTGCCAGATGCGCTGCCGAGATCTGGTGATATTTGTCCTGGATCAGGTGCAGATGCTCGATCAGGAGGTCGCGCCGGCGCGGCCGGTCGCCAAGCAACAGTTCGATCTCCTCTGCGGCAGTGGGGTCGACCTGGCGGCCCTTGGGAGTTGCCTTCGCCCGCTTCCGTCCCTGGCCCGGATGTTCGAACGAGCGAACCTGGTGCACGTCAGTCGTCATCGTAGGTCTCGTTCCTGCTCTCAATTAAGACTCTAGTTATTGGCATGCCAGATGCCAAGAGAATAATTGTGCTTGAATAATGATTTAAGGGGCGGGCAGCGTTCCACTGCCCTGCCCCTCACAGCAAACTCCGTAGCCTCCCGGGCGATCAGCCCTTCTCCATGCAGTCCGCGATAAAGAACCAGCGGTCGTCGCCGATCAGCCCCTTGGCCTTCACTTGCGCACGGCATGCCTTCAGCTTGGGCCTGTTGGAGGACCATTTGGCCTTCATCTCCTTCAGCTTCTCCATCGTCAGCTTCGTCTTCGACGGCTTGGCAGTAGTCGAGGCCGGCGGAGGCGAGCTGGAAGCCGGCGCCGTCGTGGTCTGGGCCGTCGCGGTTTGAAGGCTGGCGGCGAGCAGCATGGCAGCGAGGCAGGCGCCGGTACGAAACATGGAAAATCCCCCTAAGCTCATTTTTGATTGATCAAGAAAGACCGCCGCGGGACGCCTTACGCCCCGCGGCGAAACCGGATCAGAAGATCTTGGCCGCGCTCAGCAAGGTCTTCCAAACGCCCCAAGCGAGCGGAATGCCTACAAACAGCCAGAACAGCGCGGCCTTGCCGTCAAGACCGCCCTTGCCGATGCCGAACGAGCCGTGCTGGACACCAGCCTGGCTCTTGGCACTTGCGGCCTGCAGCTTCGCGACTTCCGCCTCGCTCATGTACCACTTCGGATTCACGGGTTTGATCAGATAGTTGCAAATCAGGCCCGCGACCAGCATCGCGCACAACACGTACATGGTGCTGTCGTAGAGCTTGTCGCGGGGAACGCCGGCGGCGAGCTGGAACTCTCTGAGATAATTCACCACCACCGGGCCGATGATGCCGGCGGTCGACCAGGCCGTCAGCAGGCGGCCGTGGATGGCGCCGACGAACTGCGTGCCGAACATGTCGGCGAGATAGGCCGGCACCGTGGCGAAACCGCCTCCATACATCGACAGGATGATGCCGAAGCCGAGCACGAACAGCGCCTTCGAACCCATATTGGCGAAGGTCGGCGCCAGTGCATAAAGGGCAATGCCCAGCAGGAAGAACGTGTAGTAGGTGTTCTTGCGGCCGATATAGTCGGACAGCGACGCCCAGAAGAAACGGCCGCCGATATTGAACAGCGACAGGAGACCGGCGAAGCCTGCGGCGATACCCGCGATCAATGTTTTCTGCTCGACCGAGAGTTGGCCGAAGGTCAGGTGGGGCAGCCCGATCAGCTTGCCCGCGAAGATTTCCTGCAACATCGGCGAGGCCATGCCGATCACGCCGATGCCGGCGGACACGTTCAAGCAGAGCACCCACCAGATCAGCCAGAACTGCGGTGTCTTGTGGGCGTTGTCGAGGTGCACGTGATGCTGCGAAATCATCGACTTGGTTTCGCTCGGCGGTGTCCAGCCCTCAGGACGCCAGCCGACCGGCGGAAGCCGATAGCGGAAGGCGCCGATCATCATGAACACGAAATAGATCGCGCCCATCGTGACGAAAGTTTCCCAGACGCCAACCGAGGTCGGAGTCTTGAAGTAGTTCATCAAGAGATCGGCGAGCGGCGCGCCGATCATCGCACCGCCGCCAAAGCCCATGATGGCCATTCCGGTTGCCATGCCGCGCCGGTCGGGGAACCATTTCACCAGCGTCGACACCGGCGAGATGTAGCCGAGCCCGAGCCCGACGCCGCCGATCACGCCGGAGCCGAGCCACATGATCCAGAGCTGATGCACGTAAACGCCGATCGCGCCGATCAACAATCCGCCGGCCCAGCAGCAGGCGGCGACGACACCTGCCTTGCGGGGTCCGACGCGCTCGAGCCAGCCACCCCAGATCGCAGCGGAGACGCCAAGGAACACAAAGAACAGCGTGTACATCCACCCCAGGCTCGCGACCTTCCAGTCGCAAGTGGTGGTGAAAAGCTCCTGGACGAGCGAGATGTCCGGGCAGGCTTTCGGCGCGGTCAGCCCGATCGCGCGCGACAGCGGCAGCCAGAAAACCGAGAAGCCGTAAGCCATGCCGATGCAAAGATGGATACAGAGCGCGGCCGGCGGCACCAGCCAACGATTGAAGCCGGCGGCCGCGATCGTTCGCTCCTTATCGAGGATTCCCACCCCGGCGCCGGTCATGGTGCCAGCGGTTTCAGCAGTAGCCATCTATTCCTCCATGCAGCCGCCCGTGCCGGACGGCTCTGCCTTCTGTGATCCTGTTGTGCCAGCCTCGCAGGCGCGCCCCGCTTTGCTGCTCTGCATCATTCTCGTTCTGCGCCAGGACCGGAAAGCGCATCCGAAAATGCAAACCCCTGTTGCGGCGCATTATGCCCAGCGCCGCCACGCGGGCCGAAAGGATCTGAGCGCGCCTACGTGTAACCGGGGCACGACTCAA
>Ga0306918_10002083_pt1 | contig 10121 bp, 9 predicted proteins | sample tim00Cox0000000H_FD_203315 | JGI IMG/M metagenome (GOLD analysis project Ga0306918, IMG submission 203315) | Lab enrichment of tropical soil microbial communities from Luquillo Experimental Forest, Puerto Rico - timezero.00C.oxic.00.000.00H (v2)... | ecosystem: Environmental > Terrestrial > Soil... | reverse complement strand
GCCCGATCATCGACAAGATCGCGGCGGAGGTGAAACGCGTATTCGCCGATAAGGACTTCGTCGCGAAATACGTGATCAGCCGCGGCCAAGTGCCGGCGATCAGCACGACGGAGCAGTTCGCCGCGCACATCAAGGCCGACCGCTCCGCCGCGCAGGAAGTGGTCAAGGCCTCCGGCATGCAGCCGCAGTAGGGTGCGCCCTCGTCATCCCGGGCGCGAGCGAAGCGTCGGAATCCAGAAGCAGTCACCGTACGGCGCGTAGCCCTCACCCCACTTCGATCAAGATTTCCGTCAGGTGCTCCGGCTCGTCGATCATCACGTCGTGGCCGCAGGGCACTTCGTAAGTGCGCCACGACGGATCGGCCTTTGTACGCGCGTGCGCCTTCTCGAACGACACATTCGGATAGCCGGACGCTCGGATGTAAGTCTTCTTCGCAATGCGCTCGCGCGCGCCGGTGAGCATGAGCTTTTCCGTCATGGTGGCAATCGGCTGCGGCGTTGCGAGCGAATCGACCCAGGCGCGGTCTTTCTCGTTCACCTTGAATGCCGCGGCATCGCGCACCGGCACGGTGATCTCGCCGCGCGCGAGCGCGCCACGGATGACCTCCTGCACGGCCGGTTGCACAAGGTCGAGCGTTGAATCGCCATTGTCCGGAATGAAGGCGTCGACAAAGACCATCGCGTGGACTGCATCCGGTACCGCTTCGGCAATGCCCGAGATTACGCAGCCGCCGTAGGAATGGCCGACCAGTACGAAGTTTCGCAACCGTTCATATTTGATCACGCCGAGCACGTCGGCGATGTGCAGGGAAAGATCAATGCCGGGGCGGAGCAGGTGCGCACGCTCGCCGAGGCCGGTCAGCGTCGGGGCGAATACGATGCGTCCACGCGCCCTCAGCCGGTCGACGACGTGCCGCCAAGCCCAGCCGCCATGCCAGGCGCCGTGGACCAGGATGAAGGTTTTTGCGTTTCCGGGTTGCATGTATAGAGCATCCTCCAAGGCCGTCATTCCGGGGCGCTGCAAAGCGGCGAACTCGGAATCTAGCGTGGCCTCGAATGTTTCTGGATTCCGGGTCCGGCGCTATGCGCCGTCCCGGAATGACCGGCTAATCCGATGGGCCTGTGGAAAACTCATTGGCGCCCGCCGGCCTGCCGTTGGGATAACGGGGACGTTCTGGCCGCCTCAAGCATGGCTCGATTTGGATCATAGAATAACCGATAGGACGATTCGGCCTTAACCCCATGCGCTTCACGCCCCAGTTCCTCGACGAGCTGAAAGCCCGCCTTCCGGTTTCGGAGGTCGTTGGCCGGCGCGTCAAGCTCGTGCGCTCCGGGCGCGAGTTCAAGGGTCTCTCGCCGTTCAACAAGGAGAAGACGCCGTCCTTCTTCGTGAACGATCAGAAGCAGGCCTGGTTCGATTTCTCCTCGGGCAAGAACGGCAGCATCTTCGATTTCGTGATGGAAAGCGAAGGCATCACGTTCCCCGAAGCGGTCGAGCGGCTGGCGCAGATGGCCGGCCTGGCACTGCCGAAAATCTCACGCGAGGACGAGGCGCGCGCCGAGCGGCGCAAGTCGCTGCACGATGTGATGGAGCTTGCGGCGAAATTCTTTCAGGGCACGCTCGCCTCCCGCACCGGCGCGAAAGCGCGCGGCTATCTCGCCGACCGCGGCCTTGATCCGGCGACCCAACTCAAGTTTCGCATGGGCTATGCACCGGGCGAACGTTTCGCACTGAAGGAGCATCTCGGCTCGCATGGCATTCCGGTCGAAGACATGGTCGAGACCGGCCTGCTGATTTCCGGCGACGACATTCCGGTGCCGTTCGATCGCTTCCGCGACCGCGTGATGTTTCCGATCACCGACCTGCGCGGCCGCGTGATCGGCTTCGGCGGCCGGGCGCTCGAGAAGGATGCGCAGGCGAAATATCTCAATTCGCCGGAGACCTCGCTCTTCCACAAAGGCGGGACGCTCTACAACATCGCCACTGCACGTCAGGCCGCCCACGATGGAGCGACGCTGATCGCGGTCGAAGGCTATGTCGACGTGATCGCGATGGTGAGCGCGGGCTTCGGCGCAACGGTCGCGCCGCTCGGCACCGCGCTCACGGAAGATCAGCTCGGCCTGCTCTGGAAAATGGCGGACGAGCCGGTGCTCTGCTTCGATGGTGACGGTGCCGGCGTGCGCGCGGCCTATCGCGCGGTCGATCTGGCGATGCCGCGGATCAAGCCGGGCAAGAGCCTGCGCTTCGCGCTGCTGCCGCAGGGTCAGGATCCTGACGATCTCGTGCGTGCGGGCGGGCGCGAGGCCGTGCAGGAGGTCATTGGCGGGGCTCGGCCATTGGCCGACATGCTGTGGGCGCGTGAGACGGAAGGGCATTCCTTCGACACGCCAGAGCGCCGGGCGGCGCTCGAAGCACGCATCATCGAGTTGACGGGGCAGATCACCGACGAAGCGGTGCGAAAATACTACCGGCAGGATTTCGCGACGCGCCTTACGAATTTCTTCGCGCCGCCACCGCGTGAGTCGCGCGGGCGGAGCGAATGGCGCGAGCCGCGTGGCGGCGGCCGAGACTGGCGCGCGCGCCGTAACAATGGCGACTGGCGGCGGCAGGCGCCACCGCGCGGCGCGGGTTCAGTGCCCTATGTAGTGGCGAGCCAGCAACTCGCCTCAAGCCCGCTGCATCGCGGCCACCGCACGGCCGTGCCCCGGCGCGAGGCGCTGATCCTGCTGGCCGCGCTCAACCACCCCTGGCTGCTACACGATCATCTCGAGGAACTCGCTTCGCTCGAATTCCGCCATGCCGATGCCGAGCGCCTGAAGCGCGCATTGATCGATATCGCGGCCCATGCCTCGGCGCTCGACGCCGAGGCGCTGCGGGCGGAACTCGCGGGGCGCAATCTGGCCGAGGCCATGACGCGGGTCGCCCAGTCGATCACCACCCCCTCGGTCTGGGGGGCCCGGCAAGAGGCCGCGCCGGACGACGTTCTTGTGACCTGGCAGCAGCTCGTCGCCTTGCATCGGCAGTGGCATTCACTAACTAAGGAGCTCAAGGACGCCGAGCAGGCCCTGGGCCAGGACGCGAGCGAAGCCAATTATTTGTGGTTGCGCGACGTCAAAGCCCGCCTGTCAAAGATGGAAGGCACCGAGGCCTTGATTGAAGGGTTCGGAGCCTCTTCCGGTCGGGGCGTTCGTAGCTTATGACGTCCCGCCACCCTTTTTGGGCGGGCGGGAAATCAGGGTCGGCGTGGAATAAAGGGTCGATTCCAGCGGTATTCTTGGGTTAATCGGAGCTTAGCGGGTTCCGAGGAGACTAAAGACCTGATTCGGGGCGGCGCCTCGCCGGCGCGGCCCTTTTTGGCCGTGGCGCCGAGGGGCGCGGGCCAGGTGTGAGACGGCCAGGACGGTCCAGGAGAAACGGAATGGCGAGCAAAGCAAAGGCGACGCAGGCAAAAGAAAAAGAAGAAGCCCCCGAGAAGGAAGAAGGCGCGCCCGATACACCGCTGCCGTTGCTCGATCTCTCGGATGCCGGCGTCAAGAAGATGATCAAGGCCGCGAAGAAGCGCGGCTACGTCACCATCGATCAGATCAACGAAGTGATGCCATCTGGCGAGGTGTCCTCCGACCAGATCGAGGACATCTACGCGATGCTCAACGAGATGGGCATCAATGTCGTCGAGACCGAGGAAGCGGACGCCGACGAGAAGGCGGCCGAAGACGATGATGATGATGACGACACCGGCACGGAAGTCGTCGAGGCGAAGACCAAGTCGCTCGCCACCACCGAAAAGAAAGAGCCGTCCGAGCGCACCGATGATCCCGTGCGCATGTATCTGCGCGAGATGGGCTCGGTGGAGCTGCTCTCGCGCGAGGGCGAAATCGCCATCGCCAAACGCATCGAGGCCGGTCGCGAGGCGATGATCGCCGGGCTGTGCGAAAGTCCGCTTACCTTCCAGGCCATCATCATCTGGCGCGACGAGCTCAACGAAGGAAAAGTCTTCCTCCGCGACATCATCGATCTTGAAGCGACCTATGCCGGTCCCGATGCAAAGCAGATGCAGCCGCCGGTGATCGGATCCGATGGCAAGCCGGTCATGCCGGCGATGGGCACGCCCGTTCCCGGCGCGCCGCATCTGCAGGTCGTGCAGACCCCGGCGCCACCCGCCGCGCCACCTGCCGCCACGCCGTTTAAGGTGCCGGGCGCCGAGGGCGAGGAAGGCGAGGAGAAGGATCCGGGCGAAGCCGCAGCCGAGAGCGATTACGACGAAGACGATATGGAGAATTCGCTTTCGCTCGCCGCCATCGAGGCCGAGCTGAAGCCGAAGGTCGTCGAGACTTTCGATACGATCGCGGATTCGTTCAAGCGCTTGCGCCGTTTGCAGGAGCAGGACATCGAATTCCGGCTGAAGAATTCATCGCTCTCGCCCGCGCAGGAGCGCAAGTATAAGAAGCTAAAGGAAGAGATCATCTCCGAGGTGAAGTCGCTGCGGCTCAACCAGGCGCGCATCGATTCCCTCGTCGAGCAGCTCTACGACATCAACAAGCGTCTCGTGTCTAACGAAGGCCGGCTGATGCGGCTTGCGGAAAGCTACGGCGTCATCCGCGAGGACTTCCTGAAGCAGTACATGGGCGGCGAGCTCGACCCGCGCTGGCTCAATCGCGTCTCGAAGCTTTCCGCTAAGGGCTGGAAGAATTTCGTCGCACGCGAGAAGGATCGCATCAAGGAGATCCGTTCGCTGGTGCATGATCTCGCCGCGCAAACCGGCGTCGAGATCGCCGAATTCCGCAAGATCGTGCACATGGTGCAGAAGGGCGAGCGCGAGGCGCGCCAGGCGAAGAAGGAGATGGTGGAGGCGAACCTGCGCCTCGTCATTTCCATCGCCAAGAAATACACCAACCGCGGCCTGCAGTTCCTCGACCTGATCCAGGAAGGCAACATCGGCCTGATGAAGGCGGTCGACAAATTCGAGTACCGCCGCGGCTACAAGTTCTCGACCTATGCGACGTGGTGGATCCGGCAGGCGATCACCCGCTCGATCGCCGACCAGGCGCGCACCATCCGCATTCCGGTGCACATGATCGAAACCATCAACAAGATCGTGCGCACCAGCCGGCAGATGCTCAACGAGATCGGCCGCGAGCCGACGCCGGAAGAGCTGGCCGAAAAGCTCGGCATGCCGCTCGAGAAGGTGCGCAAAGTGCTCAAGATCGCCAAGGAGCCGCTCTCGCTCGAGACACCCATCGGCGACGAGGAAGATTCGCATCTCGGCGATTTCATCGAGGACAAGAACGCGGTCCTACCGATCGACGCGGCCATCCAGTCGAACCTGCGCGAGACCACGACGCGCGTGCTGGCCTCACTGACGCCGCGCGAGGAGCGCGTGCTGCGCATGCGCTTCGGCATCGGGATGAACACCGACCACACGCTGGAGGAGGTCGGCCAACAGTTCTCGGTGACCCGCGAGCGTATCCGCCAGATCGAGGCGAAGGCCCTGCGCAAGCTGAAGCATCCGAGTAGGTCGCGGAAATTGCGGTCGTTTCTGGACAACTGATCAGACAAAACCCCGGCCAAGGCCGGGGTTTTTGTTTTCAGCCTTGCTGTTTCTTCCTCGGCAAACCCTTCCGCTTTGTATGCGCGAATTCCTCGAGCTGCTTTTCGCTCATGGAATCGACCATTTCGCGTGAGGCGCCTTTAAGGCTCGAGACCGGGCGCTCGCCGCGCTTGGCGGACAAGGCAGCACCCGCGGCCATCTGCTGTTTCTTCGATTTTGCCGGCATGACGTTCACTCCCTGCTACTGAGGGTGGAACGCGCACAGGTTCGAACCGTTCCGGGCGAGGTCGGTCAACGCTGGCCGCGCTGCGATCTGTAGAGTTCGGCCTGCGTCTCTTTCGTGCCAGCGCGACGGATGCTCTTGATCGGGCTGCGTGGCATGCCCGACTTTGCCGCGATCTCCGCGTCCTGTTCTTCGATAATGGCTTTGGCTGGTTCGTCGCCTTCGAGACCGCCGAGCGCCGAGCCCGGAACCCTGCGGTTGGATCGCTGCGTGCCGTCCTCGTATACCACGTCGAACAGGACGAATTCGCCAACGGTTCGCGTTCCTGGTTTACGAGCCATGTTGTTGTTCCTTGATTCGGCGCCCCGCCGCGCTGGGCCGGGGTTTGCCTGAAATTTCGCGGAAACGCAATCGGCGCTAGTCGGCGCTCTTTAGAGTCCGGCCCGTTAATATTAATCGATTCGCCGTCGTCAGGCCGCGCTCAATTTCCCTTGTCGGCCTCAGCCACTGTCACAGGCTGGTCACGCCAGACATCGGGGAACATTTTCTTCAGACTGTCGACCTTCGGTAAGTCGTTGATGGCGATGTAAGGCTGATACGGGTGCTTGATCGCGTAGTCCTGGTGATAGCCTTCGGCCGCGTAGAACGGCACCTTCATCGTGTGGGTCTTCGTCACGATCGGACGCTTGAAGATACCCGTCTTGTCGAGCTGCGCGATGTAATCCTGCGCGATCTTCTGCTGCGCTTCGTTCTGCGGGAAAATCTCCGAGCGATATTGCAGACCAGTGTCCGGACCCTGGCGGTTGAGCTGCGTCGGATCGTGCGCGACGGCGAAATAGATCTGCAGGATCTTGCCGTAGGAAATCTGGCGCGGGTCGAACGTAACGCGCACGCTTTCGGCGTGGCTGGTGCGGCCCGAGCTGACCGTGTCGTAAGTGGCATCTTTCTGCGCACCGCCGGCATAGCCGGACACGGCGTTCTTCACGCCTTTGACGTGTTGGTAGACGGCCTGAATGCCCCAGAAGCAACCGCCTGCGAGCACGGTGGTTTCCAGCCCGGCACCCGGCGCCGATGTTTCCGTCGCGGGAGGCGGAATGGTCACGGATTCGGCCTGCGCCGCAAGCGGGCTGAAGGCGAGGGCAGTAGCAAGAAGCAGAGCGGAACCGCGGATCATGATCTGTATCCCCCGACGTTTGTCGCCCCCATATAGGGATGAATTCGGCGCTTGGCTTGACACAGACGGTACACGACTACGTGAGAGGGTGGTTATGAGACCTTTCCCAAGTCATTCCGGGGCGCGAGCACCGCGAGCGAACCCAAAATCCATATAAAACCCGCGGTGTCTGCATCTGGATTCCGGGTGGTCCGGGCCTTGCGGGTGGTCCCCGAACGACGTGCGATGGCCACATGACGGTGTGCGCGGTCCCCCGCGCGGGACTATAATTTGCCGGCTATGTTCCTCCTGAAAGCGGAGATGTCGTCATGGCAACTTACCTGTTATTCGGGAAATATTCGTCTGAGGCGCTCAAGGGCATCAGCGCCAAACGCTCCGAAGAGGCAAAAGCGCTGTTCAAGAAGCATGGCGGCGAGCTGAAGGCCGCCTACGCGACGCTCGGCGGTGTCGATCTCGTGATGATCGTCGACCTGCCGGACAATGCGCGTGCGATGGCCGCTTCGGCCGCGCTCGCGAAATCGACGGGCATCGGCTTCACAACCGCACCGGCAGTCACGATCGACGAGTTCGACAAGCTTGCCGGGTGATGCAGCCGGTCAGTCCAGACCCTCGATAATGCGGACATCCCGGACGGCGCCGTCGCCGAGCGCGCGCAGCGCTTCGGCGTAGCCCGGGCTGTCGTGCCCGGCGATCGCCTTTTCGAGACTGGGAAATTCGGAGACCACGAGGCGCTCGTTAAGCCCGGCCTCGAAAGTCGCATGCGGGTTGCCGCGGCAGAGGTAGCGCACGCCGAAAGGCGCAAGCGCAATGGGCGCCAGCTTGGCATAGGCCGCAAGCTTCGCCGTGTCCTTGATCTCGCGGTACGTAGTGACCCAATAGGCCTTTGGCATCGTTCCGCTCCCCGTAATATTGGTGCTGGCGGCGATCCTAGCGCGTGCGTGACGGTGCGCGAAAGACGGTGGTCGGCATGCGTCGGACTGTCATACTGATCTTGTTCGGGAACGACCGGCGCGGCGGGACAAGGCGGGTCATGACAGTGTAAAAATAGTTTCGGGGGCAATGCAGGTTCAGTCATGCCAAAATTCATCACCAGATCCATCGCTTTGGCCTTTCTTGCTTTCGCCGTCATCCCGTCCGCCCAGGCCGCGCAATGCGGCGGCGATTTCCAGACATTTCTGTCCGCCATGGCGCGCGACGCGCAGGCCGCGGGGGTTTCGCGCGCCGTCGTCGACCAGGCCTTTGCCGGCGTCACGATCGATCAGGCGGTGCTGACCTTCGACCGCCGCCAGCGCAACACCTTTCGCAAGAGCTTCGAGGAATATGCCGCGACCCGCGTCGTTCCCGCGCGCATCAACCGCGCCAGAAAGCTGATGCAGGCCCACGCGGCGCTGCTATCACGCGTCGAACGGCAATTCGGCGTACCGAAGGAATTGCTGATGGCGGTCTGGACCCTGGAAACCGACAACGGCACCGGCGACATGGGCAAGCTGCCGGTGATCCGCACGATCGCCACGCTCGCGCATGATTGCCGGCGCAGCGAGCTGTTTCAGACCGAGCTGATCGCGGCGCTGAAAATCGTCCAGCGCGGCGATCTTCCGCTGCGCGATCTGATCGGCGCTTATGCCGGCGAGATCGGCCAGACGCAATTTCTGCCGTCCTCGTACATCAAGTATGGCGTTGACTATGACGGCAACGGTCATGTCGATCTGCGTCATAGCGTGCCGGATGTGCTTGCGTCCACCGCCAATCTGCTGAAGGTCAACGGCTGGCGTCCCGGCGCGCCATTCGGCGAGGGCACCGAGAATTTCCAGGTGATGCGCGAGTGGAACAGGTCAGAGGTCTATCGCAAAACCATGGTGCTGTTCGCGGAGCGGCTGCGGTAAGCACCCGTCTTGTTTTCCTGTCATGGCCGGGCTTGTCCCGGCCATCTCGATTCATCGGCACGACTTGCTAGCATAAGCGGGATCGCCGGGACGAGCCGCGGCGATGAGGGAACGGAATTCTAGGCATTAAGAGGATGTCAGAACCGCTAGTCCTTCGTTGGGACGCAGTACGGTTTTCGCTTCGAGCCCGGCGCGATCCGCGTGGGTTGTTGCGAGTACGAAGGAGCGGCCGAAATCCTCCACCGGCAGCGGTTGTTCGGTGTCGCCGAAATTGAGACAGACGACGACACGTTCACTTTCCTCCATCCGTTCAAAGACAAGCGCATTGCCCTCAGTGCTTAGCAGGCGGAGCGTTCCGCGCACGAGCGCCGGATGCTTGCGGCGAATCGCCAGCAGATCGCGGTAGAGATTGAGGATCGAGGCGGGATCGGCGCGCAGGACCTCCTCGTTGCGCGATTTGTACGACGCATCGACCGGCAGCCAAGGCATGCCGCTGGTAAATCCTGCGTTCGATGTGGCGTCCCATTGAAAGGGCGTGCGCGAGGGATCGCGGCCGAGGCCGAGGCCCGGCTCGTTTTTCCCCCACGGATCCTTCACCGCGTCATGCGGTATCGCCACTCGGCCGATGCCAAGCTCGTCGCCGTAATACATTGTCGGCGTGCCGCGCAGCGTCAGCAGCAGCATGGCTGCGACACGCGCCTGCGCTTCACCGACGCGCGCGGCGATGCGAGGCTGGTCGTGATTTCCCAGAACCCAGTTCGGCCAGCCGCCGGGCGGCAAAGCGGCTTCGTAATCCGCGACCAGCTTGCCGATGGTCGTGGCGGTCCATGCCGTATGCAGGAGCTGGAAATTGAACGGCAACTGTGCGCCGCGCAGATCCTGCCCGTAGTAGGTGACCAGCCGTTCGATCGGGAGATAGATTTCGCCGATCAATACGCGCTCGCCGTATTGGTCGAGGACAGAACGCATCTCGGCGATGACATCGTGCGTCTCGGGCTGGTCGGCGCTGTAGACCTGCAGGAAACGATGAATGCCAGCCTCGGTCGGCCGATAGTTCGGATTTGGCGGATTGTCGTGCAAGGCGGCGTTCTTGATCAGGAGCCAGATGACGTCGACGCGAAATCCATCGACGCCGCGGTCGAGCCAGAACCGCAGCACGTCATACGTCGCGGCGCGCACTTCGGGATTGCGCCAGTTGAGATCGGGCTGCTGCGGCAAAAAACTGTGCAGGTAGTACTGGCCGGTCCGGGCCTCGCGCGTCCAGGCCGGTCCGCCGAATTGCGACAGCCAATT
>Ga0306918_10002073_pt1 | contig 10155 bp, 9 predicted proteins | sample tim00Cox0000000H_FD_203315 | JGI IMG/M metagenome (GOLD analysis project Ga0306918, IMG submission 203315) | Lab enrichment of tropical soil microbial communities from Luquillo Experimental Forest, Puerto Rico - timezero.00C.oxic.00.000.00H (v2)... | ecosystem: Environmental > Terrestrial > Soil... | reverse complement strand
GAGGCCGTACCCGCTCGGTGAGTGCCGCGACACAGGCTTAAGGCTTGGCAGAGTCGATCGATTGTTGCACCTTCGGGCTCATTGAACGACCGGTTGGAGAATCCCTTTGGCTGAACCGAATCCTAAATGGCCGCGGCCAGATGAAGCGGGGCGGTATTTGATCCTCGTGCGGTGGACCAAAGTCTGGGGAATTGCCTGCCCTGCCTTCGTTTTTGCAGCCATGGGTGGCATTCTGGCGATACTTCCTGTGGCGATACAGCAGCGTTTTCTCGGAAGCATTCTGGCCATTTTGCTGGGAGCAACTGGCATATTGATTGTTCGAGGCGGCAGGAAGGCGTCTATAATTGTAGATGACACCGGCTTTGCTATTGCGGGGAAACACGTGGCCTGGGACGAGCTGGGGAGTGCTTTCCGCCTGAACATTGGGAAATATGGCCCATTCGGCGTTGCTGATCCTGGCCAGTGGCTTGAGTATGAGTGCCACGGTAAAACCCGCTTGCTGTGGAATATATATGTATTGTCGCCGCCTGTACTTGGCGATTTCATCAACAGTATTTGGGCAAGGCATACTCCCGGCGCGATGCTTCCAAACGCAACTCTTGAACAGCAATACCCCATTTTGCTCAATGAAATGAGGCCGCTGACAGCTGTGTTGATCCTGGGAGGAGTTGGGCTTTTTGTCCTCTCTTATGCGACGCCGTTAGGCCAGTCTCTATGGCGCCATGTGCTCCATTGAACGGCTGGAGAAATGAAAGAACGGCTGCTCAAGGCGCTGGTCGCTGCTAATTTACTCCCTCCAATTCCATGGCAGCAGTTCGTCGAGTTGGCGGGCCGGGTGATCGTTGATCCGGCGTAGTGTATCGGCGAGCCAGGCGTGCGGATCGACATTGTTGAGCTTGGCAGTGACGATCAGGCGTTCCAGCACCGCAGTATTATGGGCCGTGCCGGCGTTCAGTTCCTCAAGCAGTTGGGCAACCCGGCTCCGGTAAGCCGCTCTTCTCCGACGATAGATCACGCCGCGGCAACAGCGTGCGTTTCTGCTTTCTGGTAACCCTGGCGATCTTATTGACCATTTTCAGATTTACAGATCTCCTCTCGCAGGTCCGGCGGTGCCACGCACAATAGGCTGAGTGGTTACCGAACTTCGTCATGCACCGCGATATATGCCTTGCATGATGACGTAGGTACCGACGAGCAGAACCACGACGGCAAAAATCCGTTCGAGCAATCCCTTATAACCAGCCAAACGCCGGCCCAATAATATGCCAAGCTGCGTGCCACCAAAGCCCCCTAAAATCAGCACTGCGGCAAGCTCCCATTGGACATAGCCTGAAAGCGCATAGGACGCTGCGGTCGTCATCGCCAACGCACTCACAACCACCAACGATGTGCCAACCGCATAGGCTAACGGCATGGCCGTGGCAGCAACCAGCCCAGGGACGATTAAGAAGCCTCCGCCGATACCGAAGAACCCAGCCATCAGGCCGGTACTTGTGGCAATCGGCACTAGGCGCGGCAGCAATGCCGAAGCCGTCGCGCGGGAAAGACGAACATCAGGGGCACTCGCCTTGCGGCGCCGTCTCAGCATTGCAAGACCAACGCCGATCATCAGCACGCCAAACAAGGCAAGCAGGTGTTTGCCATTGAACGCCTTGCCAAGCGCCGCCCCAATGGCAGCACCGATAACACCCAGTACGGCGAAGACCGTGGCGCATGGCCATTTCACCTTGCCGGCGCCCGCATGCGCCGCCAAACTTACCAGCGCATTGGCCGTGACAGCAACGCTTGCCGTTCCAATCGCGGCATGTGGCGATCCGATGCCCACCACATAAACCAACAACGGCACGGCAAGAATCGATCCACCGCCGCCAACCACCCCGAGTACAATGCCGATCAAGCCACCTGAGGCCAGGGCCAGCAGAATTTCGGAAAGAGGCATCACAGAGCCTAGCGTGCCAGGCTGCGCCGGTTCCACGGCATTAGCCGCAGCAGATTGGCCATTCCGCACCAACCAGTGGCGCCTGCCAGCATCAATCCTGCGCCAACAAAGGCTGAAATGGCGAAAAACTCCGGCGCCGCGAGGAAACCGAGCACAACTCCCAAAAGGACGAGCGCCCCCGCGGCAAGCTGCACCTGACGCATGATCTCGAGCGGCTGATGCCGGTCAAGCCATGTCGGGAGCCCTGCCGCACGCCAGGCATCCATACCGCCAGCGACGATATAGCAGGGCGCGCCGCCACTGGCGGCCTCCAGCCGCGCGGCATTCGCCTCGGTCCTCATGCCCGAACGGCAGTGGAATATCACCGGACAATCCTGTTGTGCCAACTGCTCAATGCGCGCGAGCGGCAGGTTGACCGCACCGGGAATGTGCTCGCGCATATGCTCATCGGCATCGCGTATATCGATCAGCCGCGCGCCGCCGGCGATCAGCCTCTGCGCTTCTGGCGCGCTCAGAGTGGCAATGGTCATGGGCTTAGTCCTTTTGGCAATAAAGTTGATAAAGCGTGCCAAGCAGCGTCTCGATGCGCGGGTCGGCAATACGGTACCAGAGCGTCTGACTCTCGCGGCGGAATGCGACGAGCCCTTCATCACGCATCTTCGCCAAATGTTGCGATAATGCGGATTGAGAGAGATCGACTTCGTCCGCCAGCTCGCCCACCGTCATCTCTCCATGCTCGGCGAGTTTGCACAGCGCCATCAGGCGCCGTGGATTCCCCAACAGACTCAACAAATTCGCGACCTCGGCCGCCTTCATCTGAAATGTGAGAATATCCATCGGGGGCTTCATCATGGGGGTAGTATAAATTAGTATTTACTAAAGTAGCAATATCTAATATATATGCGCCACAACGGAGGCTGCCATGCAGACAAAACCCTTCATCGAGGCGTTTTTCCACGAACCCACCAATACGGTCAGCTATCTGGCCGCCGATCCGGTGACGGGTGACGCAGCGGTGATCGATCCGGTGCTCGACTTCAATCCCGCGTCAGGCGAAACGGACACATGCTCCGCCACAAATATTCTGGCCTGCGCGGCTGAGCGGGGATGGCGCATCACCATGGTCTTGGAGACCCATGCGCACGCGGATCATCTCTCCGCCGCCCCTTACATAAAAGCAAACACAGGTGCAATAATCTGTATCGGTGAACATATCTGTGAGGTGCAGAAAATCTTTGCTCCTGTCTTCGCCTTTGAGGAGATGAAGACCGACGGCACCGATTTCGACCGGATGTTTCACGATGGTGAGCGCTTCAACATAGGCGCGCTTGAGGTTGAGGTGATGCATGTTCCTGGCCATACCCCGGCCGACGTCGCCTATCATATTGCCGATGCAGTTTTCGTCGGCGATACGCTATTCATGCCGGATTACGGCACTGCCAGGGCCGATTTTCCTGGCGGCAACGCACGCCGACTCTACCGTTCGATCCATCGCATTTTGAGTCTGCCCAATGAGACGCGCCTGTTTCTGTGCCACGATTATAAAGCGCCAGGCCGCAGCGAGTATCGTTGGGAAACAAGCGTCCATGACCAGATGAAAGCCAACATCCACGTTCATGACGGCATAAGCGAGGACATGTTCGCAGCGATGCGCGAGGCGCGGGACGCGATGCTTGCTGTGCCGGCGCTGCTGCTTCCCTCAATTCAAGTCAACATCCGGGCCGGTAGGTTTCCGCCGGCCGCAGCGAATGGCGTGCATTATTTGCGCATCCCGGTGAAGGCCACTTCCGGGATATGTCCCGCCCAATAACATACCTGACCGCGATGGACACAAAGCCGCTCCCATCGCCAGGCCGTCGTGATGCGTTGTGGCAATACTGACGATGCCAGGCCTCATATCCACGTCTCTTACCCCTAACCTTGAGCAGCTACGCCAAACAAATGGCCAATACCGGTCGTTGCTGCCATGGCAAGCGCGCCCCAAAAAGCTACACGCAATGCCGGCTTAAGCATGGGCGCTCCACCCGCTCTGGCGCCTATGGCCCCCAGTAGCGTCAAGAAGAGCAGTGCACCGATACCGATAACCGGCAACAGCAACGGCAATGGCGAGAGGGCAGCGAGGATCAGCGGTGCCGCCGCGCCGGTCGCGAAAGTCAAAGCCGACGCAAACGCGGCTTGGATTGGGTTGGCGCCGCTGAGTTCAGAAATCCCCAACTCATCGCGCGCATGCGCCGCAAGTGCATCGTGCTTCATGAGTTGCTCTGCAACCTCTCGGGCCAGTTCAGGTTCGACACCGCGCGCTTTGTAGATTTGGGCAAGCTCCGAAATCTCAAAGGCGTGATCCGCCGCCAGCTCATGCCGTTCTTTGGCTAACGCGGCATGCTCCGTATCCGCCTGCGAACTGACCGAGACATACTCGCCCGCTGCCATCGCCATGGCGCCAGCCACCAGCCCAGCCACGCCGGCAACCAGCGCGTCATGACGCAGGCCACTGGCCGAGATGACACCGAGGATCAGGCTCGCCGTAGAGATGATGCCGTCATTGGCGCCCAGCACGGCCGCGCGCAGCCAGCCGGTTCGTTCAATGAGGTGGTTTTCCCTATGCAACTGTCGCATCTACGCCCCCGCTCCAACCTGCAACCCAGACAATATGCCTCTTCAGCACAAACCTTGTTGAGGCAAATCAAGGTCATTAGCATCTGGAACATGCCATAGACCATAATGATCACATCTTGGGGCACGGCCGTTGGACCCAGCACAAGAAATGTCCCAGAAGGCAAACAGTAGCGAGCTCGCAAAGTTTGCGAAGCGCGCACTGGTCGTCGCACTCATCATCACACTTGGCTTGGCCGCATGGCGGCTGGTTGATCTTGTCATTCTCCTGTTTGGTTCCGTGCTCATCTCCATTGGGCTACGCCGGGCCGCATTGATCATCGGAAAATGGGCCAGGGTCGGCACGGTTGTGGGATTGGCCGTCGCGGTATTCATCGTCATAGCGGCTTTGGCAGCCGCCCTCACTTTCTTCGGCAATGTCGCCACGGGTCAGTTCGGGGAACTTGTCCGTCAGGTGCCCCAGGGCTTGGCCATCGTGCTGGCATGGCTGAAACAGCAGCCTTACGGACCCTATGTGCTGACACAAGTCCGGGGGATTGCCCCCTCCGACGTTACCAGCGCTGCGGGCCATATGGCAGCGCTCATCGTACAAACCATTGTCACAACGGCTGGTTACGCCATCCTGGTTTTCCTGGTGGCAATCTATCTTGCCGCTCAGCCAGCGCTTTACCGCCGCCTAGTGTTTCGCCTGGTTCCGCCGAGCTACCGTGCAACAGCAGCGCAAATATACGACCGCACCGGGCAAATATTGCTGCACTGGCTACTGGGACAATTCGTGGTCATGCTGACAATCGGCATATTATCGGGCCTTGGCTTGTGGGCATTGGGGATCGAAGCGCCAATTGCGCTTGGCCTGGTCGGCGGCCTGTTGACCTTCATCCCCTATCTCGGGGCAATCATGGCTGCGGTGCCAGCAACGCTTGTCGCCCTTACACAATCCCCCCTCGACGCGCTTTGGGTTGTCATGATGTATGCGGGCGTCCATTTTATCGAGGGTAATTTCATCACGCCGCTGGTGCAGGCGGAGGCCACGTCGCTACCGCCGGTCCTGTCGCTGCTGTCCACGGTCGCGTTCAGCATTCTGTTCGGTATATCGGCTGTATTGCTGGCAACACCGCTGACCTTGCTGCTGCTGGTCGTCATCGAAGTGATCTATGTCGAAAGAATACTGGGCAGCGCACCGCAGGACATCACCGGTAGAGCTGTTTTACCGGTAGAGCATGATTCATGTTGAGCGGGCCGGATAGCCCTGGCACCTTGACTGGCCTGTCGGCGGACGAAGCAACCGCGCGGTTGAAGCTGGATGGACCGAACGAACTGCCCCAGGACCAGCGGCGGCGCCTGCCGCGCATTGTCTGGGATGCTGTGCGTGAGCCGATGCTGCAATTGCTGCTGGCGGCGGGATTTATCTATCTGCTGCTCGGCAACCTCGCCGAGGCACTGATCCTGCTCGGCTTTGCCGTGCTCAATGTGGTCATGGTCGTGGTGCAGGAGGCGCGCACGGAAACGGCTCTGGCGGCGCTGCGCGAACTGGCCAGCCCACAGGCGTTGGTCTGGCGCGATGGGCACAAGATGAGACTGGCGGCGCGGGGTCTGGTAGCGGGGGATATAATCTGCCTGGCAGAGGGCGAGCGCGTGCCGGCGGATGCGGTGCTGATGGACGCGGCATCGCTGCAAGCGGATGAGGCGTTGCTGACGGGCGAGTCGGTGCCGGTGCGCAAGCTGGCTGATACCGGGCAAAAAATGGAGGCCGTACCGGGGGGCGAGGATTCGCCCTTCATGTGGGCGGGCAGCCTGATAACGGGCGGCAGCGGCACGGCGCGTGTGACCGCCACCGGACCGCGCACCGCCATCGGACGCATCGGTCATTCACTGGGTAGCGTAGAAACCGCGCCGCCGCCCTTGCAGGTGCAGATGCGGCGGCTGGTCTGGCTGTTCGCGGCGGCGGGCGTTGGTGCCTCGGCTCTCCTGGCCGTTACCTATGGCCTGTTGCACGGACAATGGCTGCAGGCCGTGCTGGCGGGCATTACCCTGGCCATGGCCACGCTGCCGGAGGAGTTTCCGCTCGTCCTCACCATCTTCCTGGTACTCGGTGCTTGGCGTATGTCGCGCCAGCATGTGCTGGCCCGCCGAGCGGCTTCCATTGAAGCTTTGGGCACGGCCACGCTGCTCTGCACCGACAAGACCGGCACATTGACGCAGAACCGCATGTCCGTGGCGCAGCTGGCAGTGGATGGTGAGAGCCTAGCCGTGACAGAGGCGACCGGCGCGCTGCCGGAAACGTTCCACGAGCTGGTAGAGTTCTCCATTCTGGCCAGCCGCCCAGACCCGTTTGACCCGATGGAACTGGCGTTCCATCGGCTTAGGCAGCAGGGACTGGCCAATACGGAGCATCTACACGCCGATTGGATGCTGGCGCATGACTACCCGCTGCGGCCGGAGCTGCTGGCAATGTCCCAGGCATGGCGGGGCAGTACCAGTGGCGTGCATGTTATCGCAACCAAGGGCGCGCCGGAGGCGGTCGCGGATTTGTGCCATATGGATGAGGCGGGGCGCGAGACCGTGCGGCGCGGTGTGGCGGAAATGGCAGCGGCGGGACTGCGCGTGCTGGGCGTGGCCAAGGGCGTTTACGCCAAGCCGGGCTGGCCGGAAAGCCAGCATGATTTTGACTTCACCTTTCTTGGCCTGGCGGGTCTAGCCGATCCGTTGCGTCATGGCGTGCCGGAAGCCGTGTCCGCCTGCCGGGAGGCGGGCATTGGCGTGGCCATGATTACGGGAGACCACCCGGCTACGGCGCTGGCCATTGCCCGGCAGGCGGGCATAGAGGCTGCTGGCCGGGTTTTGACCGGCGCGGAGATGGCGGAAATGAACGATGCCGCCCTGCGCACCGCCGTGGCAGACACGCGGGTGTTTGCCCGCGTGATGCCGGAGCAGAAATTGCGGCTGGTGCAGGCCTTCGCTGCCAATGGCGAGGTGGTGGCCATGACTGGCGATGGAGTGAATGACGCGCCATCCTTGAAAGCAGCCCATATTGGCGTGGCCATGGGCGGGCGCGGCACGGATGTGGCACGCGAAGCGGCAAGTCTGGTGCTGCTGGATGATGACTTCACCAGCCTGGTTGCGGCCATAAGGCTGGGGCGGCGGATCGATGCCAATTTGCGCAAGGCGTTCTCATATATCCTTGCCGTGCACGTACCCATCGCCGGAATGTCATTGATTCCCGTGCTGCTCGGCTGGCCGCTTTTGCTGGGGCCGGTGCATGTGGTGTTTCTGGAAATGATCATCGACCCTGCCTCTTCAATCGTCTTCGAGGCTGAAAAGGCGGACCCGGCAATCATGTCCCGCCCGCCACGGCAGCCTGGCGCGCCTTTGTTCAGTATGGGTCTCCTCGCCGGAGGGCTGTCGCAGGGGATTACGGTGCTGGCCGCAGCACTGGTGGTGTTTCTGCTAGGCACCCACGGCACAGGCGGCGAGGCTGCCGGGCGGGCAATGGCGTTTATTACCCTGGTGGCCGGGAATCTTGGGCTGGTGCTCAGCAATAGGGCTTTGGGCAGCAAGGGGCTGGCGGCTTTACTGCGGCCGAACCAGGCGCTGGTCATTGTCACTGGCGTTGCCGCCACGGCGCTCATTCTTGCCCTTACCGTACCGCAACTGCGCCATTTGTTCGGCTTCGCGCTATTGTCTGGGGGCAGCGCAGCCGTGGCGGCGCTGGCGGGTCTGGCCAGCTTGGCCGTGAACGCGGCGGCCATTGCTGTGTGGCAGCAACTATCCCGCGCCTGACGCGCTATCGTTTCAGCGCTTAGAGAATGCGGTGAGCAAAAAGCTGGATCGGCAACTGAAGGCCGATAGTTCACGGGCCGCTTCGATGTTAAAATCGCGGACAACAGACACGCCAGTAGGTGCCCGCCAGGAGCGCAGGCGCTCCTGATCAGCCACTTATTATTACTTATTACCGGCAACCGATGCCTTGTAGTTGCGGCATAGATTTGTGCCGCGCGGTCTTCAGGGCCTCAGCTGATCAAGCAAGCGCCCTTGGGCCACGCGCAGGGCCACGCCGAGTTTCCAGAAACGATGGAAGGGAATGGGTTTGATAGGGCTGGGGGGCAGGATGAGCGCTTGGGGATCGTTCATCGCGATGCGCTGAGCCAGACGTTTGCCAAGGGCGGTCATCAGCGCCACGCCGCGCCCGTTACAGCCGAGCAAAGCTGTAAGCCCAGGTGCTGGTTCATGGAGATGCGGCATATGGTCGAGCGTGATGGCGAGTTGACCGTTCCAGTCATTCGTCCAGTCAATTCCGCGCAGAGCCGGCCAAAGCGTGGCCGCGTAGCGGCGCAGAAAGCCAGTGTCACCCTGGGTGATTTCACGCGAGGGGCTGCGCCCGCCCATCAGCAACCGTCCCGCGGCATCCAGCCGGACATAAACAGTGATGTCCGCTTGCTCATAGAGTACCGCGCCTGAGGACATGACGGAATGGCGTAGCGCATCCGGCAACGGCGCGGTGGCGGTGATCATACTATAAACCGGCACCTGGGATTGCGCGAGGCCGGGGACCAACCCCGACTGATAGGCATTGGCGCAGAGCGCTACATGCGCCGCAATGAGCGTGCCGCCTGGGGTCGTGAGGCGCCAGCCTTCTGATGTGCGGGTGAGTGAAGCAACGAGGGTGCCGGTATGGATATGCGCCCCGGACCTAGCTGCGGCATCCGCCAAACCCCTTGTATAGGCCAGCGGATTTATCGATCCACCACGCGGGTCGAACAGCGCGCCGTGATAATGGGCGGTGCCGGTCATCGCGGCGACATCGCCAACCTCCAGGTAGCGCGCGGGGGCACCGTGATTGGCGTAATCCTCCGCCAGCGCTTTCGCCAGCGCGGCCTGGCGGGAAGATTTAACCGCGCGCAGCGTGCCGTTGCGGCTGGCCTCGCAGGCGATGCTGTGGCGGGCAATGAGATCAAAGAGCAGATCCGGCCCTTCGCCGCCCAAAGCGATCAGCCGCGCACCAAGCTCCGCGCCGTAAAGCTGTTTCAGCGCACTGGGGGAGGGTTTCAACCCGGGATTGACCTGCCCGCCATTGCGTCCAGAGGCTCCCCAGCCGATCTCGCGCGCTTCCAGCACCGCAACGCTCTTGCCTTGTTCCGCCAGATGCAGTGCGCAGGAGAGCCCGGCAATGCCACCGCCGATGACCGCCACATCCACATGCGCCGCGCCAGCGAAGGCGGGGTAATCGCCGGAGGGCGGCGCGGTTTCAGCGTAGAGATTTATCATTCTGCCTCTTTCGGGAAGAGGCGGATGGTTTCTGGCTCCAGCAACAGATGGATCTGCGCGCCGATGGCGGGCGGGGGCGGGCCGCGATGCGGCAGATCCAGGCTGACGACCTGCCCATCTGCCAGACGAAGCTGCACGCGCTGCACCAGCCCCAGGAAGCTGCGCGTTTCCACGATGGCAGGCAGGGAGAGGCCGGGTACGGGCGCATCGCCGAGGCCGAGACGCTCCGGGCGGACGCAGAGCCAGAGGTCATCGCCTGGCGGCGCGGAGAGGCCTGGCAGGGTCAGTGCGGTGCCTGCCACATCCAGCGCGATACCATTGGCACCGTTGCCGCGCTG
>Ga0306918_10002053_pt1 | contig 10201 bp, 5 predicted proteins | sample tim00Cox0000000H_FD_203315 | JGI IMG/M metagenome (GOLD analysis project Ga0306918, IMG submission 203315) | Lab enrichment of tropical soil microbial communities from Luquillo Experimental Forest, Puerto Rico - timezero.00C.oxic.00.000.00H (v2)... | ecosystem: Environmental > Terrestrial > Soil... | reverse complement strand
CTGTTTCAGCTGGTCGATCAGGATCAACGCCGGGTCGCGCCAGGGCGGAACATTGCGCGCTGCGACGCTGACGGCCAGCCGCTTGTCGGGACCGTAGCCGAGTTTCTCCATGATCTGCCGCGCCTCGATGCGCCGCTGCGCGACATCGGGGCCGTAGCCCGGCAGCGCCTTCAGCATGTCGGCCGGCATGCCCCATAATCCCTCGGGCGGCGGCTCCATCGGGCCGCCCATCGCTCCCTGCCCCTGCCCGATAATGTCGATGAACGCCTGGCGGTCCAGGGTCAACGACATCGCGTGCCTGAGATCAGGGTTGTCAAAGGGCGGCATGCCGCGATTGACGATCAGGTTGCGGCTGCCATTCACCAGGTAACCGTCGCAGATCGCGTCCGGCACTTCCCGCTTGACGTCGTGGAGCTGCGGGATGGTGACACCGAAATAGACGTCGGCCTGGCCAGCAAAGAAGCTCAAGAGCCGGGTGGAAGTATCCTTGACAATCGCCCATTCGAGGCCGTCGAGATAGGGCCTTCCCGGTTTCCAATAATCGGGATTGCGTGTCACAGTGATCGACTGGTTCGGCTTGAATTCGACGAATTTGAACGGGCCGGTGCCGATCGGGTGGAGGCGCATGTCGCGCGCCGGCACGTGACAGGGATAGACCGGCGACCATCCCGATGCGAGCAGGGTCAGAAACGACGGTTGCGGCCGCTTGAGATGGAAGGTGACCTCGAAATCGCCGGTGCTGGTCACGGCATCGAGATTGTCGTACCAGGATTTGCGTGGGCTGATGCGAAGCTTTTCGTTGCCTCTGCCGGTCAACAGATCCCAGGTGCATTTGACGTCTTGGGCCGTGAACGCCCGGCCGTCATGCCATTTGACGCCGTGGCGCAGCGGCATTGTCAGCTCGGTGCCTTCCTCGTTCCAGCTCCACCCCGTCGCCAGATCTGGCACGATCGACTGCGGGCTGTTCTGCGCGACCTCTTGGTCGAACATAACCAGATTGTTGAACACCCCCATGATCGGCCGGTTGACGGCGAGCGTCGACTCTTCGAGCAGCGACATGCTGGCCGGGCTGTCGAAATGACCGGCGCGCAGGATGCCCCCTTGTTTTTGCGCGAAGGCCGTGCCCACACCCAGCACCGCGACCAGCATCGCACTCACCGCTGCAGCGGCACTGAGTTTAAGCGTCATTATGCGTGTCTCGCGTTAGCGTGATTATCTGTCGAGCCAGACGTCTTCCATGCGCCAGCCGTTGTAGATGCTGTTGGACATGATCGTCAGCCCCTTCACATAGGGCTGCCGGCAATTACCCGCCGGGGCGTAGAAAATGATGGGCCGCGCTCCGTCCTCGGCCAATTTCCGCTCGATTTCCCAAACCAGCGTCTTGCGCTTTTCCTGATTGGCCTCCATCGATTGCCGGTCGACCATTTTGTCGAGCTCGGGATTGCAGTATTTGTTGTAGTTGCCTTCGGCACCGCACACGTAGTTTTCGTAGAAGTTCTGGTCAGGCTCGTCGATACCGTTGCCGGTCAGGTTGAGCGCCACCGTATAGTCTTTGCGATTGACCTTTGGGAACCACTGGGTCGTGTCGATCGGCTCGAGCTCGGCGTCGATATAGATTCCCTTCAGCTGGTCCAGCAGGACGACCGCCGGATCACGAAATGGCGGAATGTCGCGGGTCGACACCTTGACGGTCAGCCGCTTGTCGGGTCCATAGCCGAGCCGCTGCATGATATCCCGAGCCTCCTTGCGGTTATTGGCCACGTCGGGACCATAGCCGGGCAATGTGTGGAGGACCTCGGGCGGCATGCCCCACACGCCTTCCGGCGGCGGCAGCATAACGCCGCCGGTATTGCCCTTCCCTTCGGTGATGATGTCGATGAATGCCTTTCGGTCGAGGCTCAGCGACATGGCCCGACGCAGCTCCGGGTCGTCGAAGGGTGCGGCATCGGGGTTGATGATCAGATTGCGGCTGACATTGGTCGGGTTCAGCTCGCACACCGCCTGTGGCGCCTGATTGGCTATGTCCCGCGTCAGCGGCACCGTCAGACCGCCGAAGGTGATATCGAATTTCCCGGAAACGAAGGCCAGCCCCGCCGTCGAAACGTTGCGGATGATTGTATATTCGACGCCATCGAGGTACGGCCGTCCGGGTTTCCAATAGTCGGGGTTGCGGACCAGCTTGATCGACTCGTTCGGCTTGAATTCGACAAACTTGAACGGGCCGGTGCCGACCGGGTGCTGGCGCATGTCGCGCGGCGCGACATGACAGGGGTAAACCGGGGAGAACCCAGAGGCGAGCAGCGCGATGAAGGCCGGCTGCGGCCGCTTCAAGACGAACGTCGCCTCAAAGTCGCCGTTGGTGGTGATCTCCTCGAGGTTGCGGTACCAAGCCTTGCGAGGGTTGATGCGCAATTTCTCGCTCGTCTTGCCCTGCAACAGATCCCAGGTGCATTTGACATCGCGGGCGGTGAACGGCTTGCCGTCGTGCCACTTGACCCCCTCGTGCAACTTGAAGGTCAGCCGGGTGCCGTCCTCGTCCCACGTCCAGCTGTCGGCCAGTTCGGGCACGATCGACTGCATGCTATTCTGCTTCACTTGCTGGTCGTAGAGGACGAGGTTGTTGAACACCCCCATGACCGGACGCAGCGCGAAGACGGTGACCTCTTCGTGGATCGACATGCTCGCCGGGCTGTCGATCGAATAGGATTTCAGTGTCCCGCCCTGCTTCTCCCCCTTGGCGGGCAGGGCGCCGAACATTGCCACCAGGATAGCGGCACCGAGGATGCGCAGATTGCCTCTCATATGCATTCACTCCCTCGATTTTACGGACCCGTTACTTATCGAGCCAGATGTCCTCCCGGCGATTGCCGTTGAAGATGCTGGTGACCATGATTGTCACCCCCTTGACGTAAGGCTGCCAGCAGACCCCGCCCGGAGCGTAGAAGATGATCGGCCGCGCGGCGTCCTCGGCGAGCTTCCGTTCGATCGCCCACAGCAGCGGCTTGCGCGTTTCTGCATTGGCCTCGATAGATTGCCGCTCGATCAGTGAGTCGAGCTCGGGGCTGCAGTAGCCGTCCCAGTTGAGGTTCGAACCGCAGCCGTAGAAGTCGTCGAGAACCGGGTCGGGGTCGGGTCCGCTGGTCTGCAGGCTGAGGCCGACGGTGAAGTCCTTGCGCCGGATCCTTGGGAAATAATTGGTCGTGTCGATCGGCTCGAGCTCGCCGTCGATATAGACCTCCTTCAGCTGGTCGATCAGGATCACCGCCGGATCGCGGTAGGCGGCTAGATCACGCGTCGACACCGTGATGTTCAGCCGGCGGTCAGGCCCGTAACCGAGCGTTTCCATGATGGCGCGGGCCTCGGCGCGGTTTTTCTGCACGTCGGGGTCGTAGCCCGGCAACTGTTGTAGCAGCTCTGGCGGCATGCCCCACAACCCTGCGGGCGCAGGCTGCAATACTCCCCCAATCTCGCCCCGGCCCTGATACAGGATGTCGGTGAATGCCTTGCGGTCGAGGCTCAGCGCCATTGCCCGCCGCAGATCGGCGTTGTCGAAGGGCGGCTTCTCACGGTTGACCAGCACGTGGCGGTTGATGCCGTTGGGTGCTAGCTCGCAGATCGCCTGCGGCATCTGGCTCTGGACGTCCTTCAACAACGGAACGGTCAGACTGACCGGCATAAAGGTCGAGTCGAATTTTCCGGCGGTGAAACCCAATACCGCTGTCGATATGTTCTTGATGATTGTGTATTCGATGCCGTCGAGATAGGGCCGGTCCGGTTTCCAGTAGTCCGGGTTGCGCGTCACCGTGATGCGTTCGTTCGGCTTGAATTCGACAAACTTGAAGGGGCCGGTGCCGATTGGATGCTGGCGCATGTCACGCGGCGGCACGTGGCAAGGATAGATTGCCGAAAACCCGTCGGCGAGGAGCATCGGAAACGCCGGTTGCGGCCGCTTCAAATGAAATGTGACCTCATAATCGCCGTTGGTGGTAACTCGATCGAGATTGCGCCAGGAGGCCTTGCGAGGATTGACCCGGAGCTTCTCGCTCGGCGAATCCATCAGCAAGTCCCAAGTGCACTTGACGTCCTGCGCCGTGAACGGTCTGCCGTCGTGCCATTTGACGCCTTGCCGCAGCGGCAGGCTCAGCTCGGTCCCTTCCTCGTTCCACGACCAGCTCGTCACCAGATCGGGCACGATAGACGCGAGGCTGTTTTGCTTCACATGCTGGTCGAATATGACCAGGTTGTTGAACACCCCCATCATCGGACCCTCGGCAAAGACCGTCGATTCCTCGAGGATCGACATGCTCGCCGGGCTGTCGATGCTGTACATCTTTAAAATGCCGCCCGGCTTTTGAGCCAATACCGGCCCGCCGGCGAGCAGGCCGCACAGCAACGCCCCCGCCACTGCCAAAGCTCCCAGATGCCGCGTCATTCCCGTTTACTCCCTCCTCCGCTCGCGGCCCAATTGCTGGGTTCTGGTCAACAACGAAAGCTATCGGTCGAGCCAGAGGTCCTCGAACCGAAACCCGTTGTAAATGCTGTTGACCACCATGGTCATGCCCTTCACCTGCGGGTGCCGGCAAGTCGCTTGACGGGGGTAGAAGATTACCGGGCGGGCGCCATCCTCCGCCAAGCGCTTCTCGATTTCCCACACCAACCGCTTGCGCTTTTCTTGATTGGGTTCCGCTGATTGCTGGTCGACCAGCTTGTCGACCTCGGCGCTGCAATAGCCTGTGTAGTTGCGTTCGGCCGCGCAGGTGTAGTTTTCGTAGAATTGCTGGTCGGGATCGTCGACGGCGCTCTCGCTGACATTGAGGCCGACGGTGAAGTCTTTGCGCATCAGCCGGGGATACCACTGCGCGGTGTCGATCGCGTCGAGCACGCCGTCGATGTAGATCTCCTTCAGCTGGTCGATCAGGATCACCGCTGCATCGCGGTAGCCCGAGACGTTGCGGGTCGACACAGTGACTGCGAGCCGCTTGTTTGGCCCATAGCCGGCTTTTTGCACGATCTCGCGGGCTCGGCTGCGGTTCATCGCGACGTCGGGATCATAGCCGGGTAGGGTCTTCAGCATCTCCGCCGGCATGCTCCACACGCCTTCGGGAGCCGGCAGCATGGTCCCGCCGATGTCGCCCTGCCCCTCGGCGATAATGTCGATAAAGGCTTTGCGGTCGAGGGTCAGCGACATCGCGCGGCGCAACTCGGCATTGTCGAAGGGCGGCTTTTCCCGGTTGATGATCAAGGTGCGATTGACGTTGGTCGGGGCCACCTCGCAGATCGCCTGCGGCACCTGGTTCCTGATGTCCCGCAGGATCGGGATCGTTATGTTGTGCGGCGAATACATATCGACGTTGCCGGCGATAAAGGCGAGATTGCGCGTCGATGTGTCTCTGATGATCATCCATTCGATGCCATCGAGATAAGGTCGGCCCTCTTTCCAGTAATTCGGGTTCTTGGCGACCCGAATCACTTCGTTCGGCTTGAATTCGACGAATTTGAACGGGCCGGTGCCGATCGGCTGGGTGCGCATCTCGCGCGGGCTGACATGGCAGGGATAGATCGGCGCCCAACCGGAAGCCAGCAATGCCAGGAGTGCCGGCTGCGGCCGCTTGAGGCGGAACGTCACCTGGAAGTCGCCGTTCGGGACCACCTCTTCGATGTTGCCATACCAGGATTTGCGCGGATTGATGCGCAGCCTCTCGCTGGCCTTGCCGGCGAGCAGGTCCCAGGTGCATTTGACGTCTTGCGCCGAGAACGGCTTGCCGTCATGCCATTTTACGCCCTGACGCAATGGGAAGATTAGTTCGGTTCCTTCCTCGTTTGTCGACCAGCCGGTGGCAAGTTCAGGGACGATCGAGGCCATGCTGTTCTGCGGCACGTTCTGGTCGTAGACGACAAGGTTGTTGAAGACCCCCATCATCGGTCGCACCGCCGCTGCCGTCGATTCTTCGAGCAGCGACATGCTCGCCGGGCTGTCGAAATGCGAGATCTTGAGGATGCCCCCAGCCTTTTGGGCAAACGCCGGGCCGACGGCGCATGACATGATAAGCAATGATCCGGCGATTACGAGCCCGCAAAGGTCCCGTTTCATTTGCAATTCCTCGGATGCCTATTTGTCGAGCCAGACGTCCTCGAAGCGCCAGCCATTGAAGACGCTGTTGACCATCATCCTCAGGCCCTTGACCCGTGGTTGCCAGCAGGTGGCGAACCGCAGGTGATAGACGATCGGTCTCGCCTGGTCCTCCTGCAATCTCCTGTCGATCTCCCACACCAGCCGCTTGCGCTTGTCTTGGTCCGTTTCCATCGATTGCTGCTCAAACAGTTTTTGCAGCTCGGGATTGCAATAGCCGGTGTAGTTACGCTGCGAGCCGCACGCGTAATTCTCGTAAAACTGCGCATCGGGGTCGTCAACGCCAACCCCAGTGAGGTTCAGGCCGATCTGGTAGTCCTTGCGGTAGATCTTGGGAAACCAGTTGGCGGTCTCGATCGGGTCAAGCTCGCCGTCGATATAGATCTCTTTCAGCTGGTCGATCAGAATGACTGCCGGATCGCGGAATATCGGAATGTTCCGCTCCGACACCTTGACCTCGAGCCGCTTGTCGGGCCCGTAGCCGAGCTTCTCCATAATGCCGCGGGCTTCGGCACGGTTCTTCTGCACATCGGGATCATAGCCGGGCAGGGTCTCGAGCATGTCTGCCGGCATGCCCCACACCCCGTCCGGCGGCGGCTGCATGGCCCCGCCGATGTCACCATGCCCCTCGGTAAGTATGTCAATGAACGCCTTGCGGTCCAAGCTCAGCGCCAATGCCCGCCGCATTTCGGGATTGTCGAAAGGCGGGGCATCGCGGTTGGTGATCAGATTGGCGCTGGCGTTTGCCGGCACCAGCTCGCAGATCGCCTGCGGCGCCTGGCTCTTGACATCCCGCAACAGAGGTACGGTCACCTCGAACGGGAAGGTCATGTCGAACTTGCCGGCGATAAAGGAGAGGATCGCGGTCGAGCGGTTCGGTATCACAGTATATTCGATGCCGTCGAGGTAAGGCCGATCCGTCTTCCAATAATCGGGATTGCGCGCCACCTTGATGTATTCGTTCGGCTTGAACTCGACGAATTTGAATGGCCCGGTGCCGATCGGATGCTGGCGCATGTCACGCGGCGACACGTGGCAAGGGTAGACCGGCGCATAGCCCGACGCGAGTAGCGCAATGATCGCCGGCTGTGGGCGTTTCAGATGGAACGTGGCGGAAAGATCAGCGTCGGCGGTGACCGTTTCGAGGTTCTGGTACCAGGCCTTGCGTGGATTGGCACGCAGCTTTTCCGACGCGCTGCCGAGCAACAGGTCCCAGGTGCATTTGACATCATTGGCGGTAAAGGGGTGGCCGTCGTGCCATGTGACACCGGCGCGCAGCCGGAACGTCAGCTCGCTGCCGTCCTCGTTCCACGCCCAATCGGTGGCCAGATCCGATATGATCGACTGCAGGCTGTTCTGCGGCACGTCCTGCTTGTAGAGCACCAGATTATTGAAGACGCCCATCATCGGGATCTCGGTCGAATTGGTCGCCTCTTCGAGGATCGACATGCTCGCCGGACTGTCTCGGTGGTAGATTTTGAGGACGCCCCCCGGTTTTTGGGCGGAGGCAGTCTGCGCGCATGAAACGATGAGCAACGCTACGACCGCCGCGAGTGCTGGCAGATCCCGAGCCATCTCCATATACCTCTCTGTTCATTGCCTCGGCGCTTCGGCCCATGTGCTGGGCTCGTCCATCGCGTACGGTCGTCCTCCCCCCAAGCTATCACATTTCAGCGCAGGTGTATCTGGCTCCGCCGGATGCGCGCGGTCTAGGGGCGGCGCTTCCGACCTTGCAGGAGCCGCTACTGGTCGAGCCAGACGCTTTAATGCGCCGGTCGTGGTCATTGGTGTTGACCATGACCGGCGGGCCTTTCACCCAGCACGATCGTCGTGTGCCGTCGACCCAATGGAATATGACCGGCGGATCACGATAGCTCGGCGCGATTTGAACCGCTACAGCAGATCGGCGACCGCGTTCCAATACCGTTTCATCGCGGTGATATGATCGCCGATGGACCGGCCGGCGATGCGGTGCAAATGGCCGCTCTTGTAGTAATTGGCCAGGGTCAGATGGGTCACCCCGATCGACTTCCAGAAACGGAGTTCATCGCGCCACTCGGTCTCGCTACCGGCGCCGGCCGAGACCCGTGTGTCGATGCCGATCGTCGCCGGATCGCGGCCGGCCTCTTCGGCATACCGCTGCAGCGTTGCGATCGCCCGCCTTGCCTCCTCGCCCGGCCGATAGGCTAGCGGCATCCAGCCGTCGCCCCATTTCGCGCAGCGGCGCAGCGTTACGTCGGCGTGGCCGCCATACCATAGCGGGATCTTGCGCCCGGTCGGCAGCGGATTGATACCGGCGTCGTCGATCGTATGCCACTTGCCTTTGAAGGTGACGTGGGGTTGCGCCCACAATGCCTTCATGACCGCAACCTGCTCTTCGGAGCGGCGGCCGCGGTTGTGAAAATTTTCGTTGAGCCCGACGAACTCCACCTCGTTCCACCCGACCCCGATGCCGAGCCGAAACCGGCCACCCGACAGGACGTCGAGACAGGCAGCCTGTTTGGCGACGAGCACCGTCTGACGTTGGGCCAGGATTAAGACCTGGGTGGAGAAGTCGGCGATCCGGGTGCAGCCGGAAAGGAAACCGAACAGTACGAACGGGTCGTGATAGAAATCCGTCGAGCGGGCGCGCGGTTGGGTCCAGCCGGGGCGGCTCGCAATATTGGCGCCGAGCACGTGGTCAGGTGCGGCGATGCCCTGATAACCGATCTCCTCCGCCGCCTGGGCAAATTCCTTCAGGGCCGCGGGTTCACCGCCGATATCGACGATCGGCAGGGCTACGCCGAGTTTCATCTGCACCTCCTATTTATCGAGCCAGACGTCTTCAAAGCGCCATTCGTTGTAGATGCTGTTCGTCATCCGGGTCCACCCTTGGAGCCAGGGCTGCCGGCAGGTCGCTCCAGCCGGGTAGAAGATCACCGGGCGGAACGCGGCTTCCGCCAATTTGCGCTCGGCCTGCCAGACGATCTGCTTGCGCTTTTCCGGGTCGGACTGCATCGATTGCTGGTCGATCAGCTTGTCGAATTCCGGATCGCTGTAGCCGGCATAGTTGCGCGCCGCGCCGGTATAGTAGTTCTCGTAGAACATCTGGTCGGGATCGTCGACACCGGCCTCGATTGGGACATGGCCAACGGTGAAGTCTTTACGCGCCATCTTGGGATACCAAAGCGCGGTATCGACCAGGTCGAGTTCGGCGTCGATGTAGATTTCCTTGAGGTGTGAGATCAGGATCACCGCCGGGTCGCGCCAGCCGGGGAAATTGCGCGTCGAGAGCTTGACGGCGAGCGGCTTCTCCGGTCCGTAGCCGAGCTTTTCCATGATCTTGCGGGCTCCGGCGCGGTTCTTGGCCACACCGGGCCCGTAACCCGGCAACGTTTCCAGCACCTCCGGCGGCATCCCCCACACGCCGTTCGGCGCCGGCAGCATGTTCGCGCCGATGGCGCCCGGCACGCCCTCGTTTTCGATGTCATTGAACGCCTTGCGGTCGAGCGACAAGACCATGGCCCGCCGCAATTCGATGTCGTCGAACGGCGGCTTGTGCAGATTGATCAGCATCGTGCGCGGCACATTGCCGACGTTCACCTGGCAGATCGCCTGCGGCGCCTGCTTTTTGAAATCCTTCAAGGTCGGAATCGTTACCCCCAGCGGTATGGCGTCGAACTTGCCGGCGAAGAACGCCAGGTTGCGCGGTGCCGCTTCGCGGATGATCGTGTATTCGATACCGTCGAGGTAGGGCCTGTCCTTCTTCCAGTAATCGGGGTTCCTAGTCACCTTGATGTATTCGTTCGGCTTGAATTCGACGAATTTGAACGGGCCGGTGCCGATCGGATGCTGCCGCATCTCGCGCGCCGGAACGTGGCAGGGGTAAATGGGTGACCACCCGGAGGCGAGCAGAGCGAGCAGCGCGGGCTGCGGCTGCTTCAGATGGAAGGTGACCTCGTAATCACCGCGCCTGGTTACATCCTGAACATTCGAGTACCATGCCTTGCGCGGGTTGATGCGCAGCTTGTCGCTGCCCGTACCCATCAGGAGGTCCCAAGTGCATTTGACGTCGGCCGCGGTGAACGGTTT
>Ga0306918_10002050_pt1 | contig 10209 bp, 18 predicted proteins | sample tim00Cox0000000H_FD_203315 | JGI IMG/M metagenome (GOLD analysis project Ga0306918, IMG submission 203315) | Lab enrichment of tropical soil microbial communities from Luquillo Experimental Forest, Puerto Rico - timezero.00C.oxic.00.000.00H (v2)... | ecosystem: Environmental > Terrestrial >... | reverse complement strand
CGATCGTCGCCGAGGTCGAGATCGACCGCCATACCGGCAAAGTCTGGGCGCGCAAATTCACTGTCGCGCATGATTGCGGGCTGATCATCAATCCGGATGGGCTGCGGCATTGCATCGAAGGCAACGTCGTCCAGGGCACCAGCCGCACCTTGTCCGAGGAGGTCACCTTCGACCGCGGCAAGGTCACCAGCATCGATTGGACGAGCTACCCGATCCTCGACATCACCGAGGCGCCCGAAGAAGTCGACATCGTATTGATCAACCGCCCCGAACTGCCGCCCGCCGGCGCCGGCGAGAGCTCGATCCGCCCGGTTGCTGCGGCCATCGCCAACGCCGTCTTCGACGCGACCGGCGTGCGCCTGCGCCGCGCGCCCTTAACCCCAGAGCGCCTCAAGCCGGCGCTGGCATAGATCTCCGATATACCGAGATACATCCCCGATCCGAGCTCGGTCGCTGCGCTGTTTGATAAGGTCAAACAGACCCACGGCCGCATCGATCTCTTGTTCAACAATGCTGGCACCAGCACTCGCGGCATCGCGTTCGAGGATCTGACCTTCGAGCAATGGTCGAATGTCGTCGCGACCAACCTGACGGGCTCGTTTCTCTGCGCCCAGCATGCCTTCCGCATGATGAAGAGCCAAGAGCCGCAAGGTGGTCGCATCATCAACAACGGCTCGGTCTCGGCGCATGTGCCTCGCCGTCACTCCGCGCCCTATGCGTCGACCAAGCATGCGCTGACCGGGCTCACCCGCTCATTGTCGCTCGACGGCCGCGATTACGACATCGCCTGCGGCCAGATCGACATCGGCAATGCCGCGACCAGCCGCAACGAGGATACTGCGCGCGGCCGCTTGCAGGCGACCGGCCGGGTCGAAGGCGAGCCGCGCATGGATGTCGAGCACGTCGCGCGCGCCGTTGTCTACATGGCTACCTTGCCACTCGACGCCAATGTCCAGTTCATGACCGTGATGGCGACCAAGATGCCCTATATCGGCCGCGGCTGAACGCGCCGTGGCTGACGTGGGTCTCGTCGCTGGGTCGCAGGAACGTCCGGCGGCGTAACCCCGTCGCCTTGACGCGTCGCGGCGAAGGACCGTTCTCTGCCCGAGCTGACCCCGGCGCTGGTATCAAAATTTTCGATACAAAAGGCTCATGACGATAGCGAGTTCTAACACCGCCGAGCCTCGTGCAAATCATTGTCGACGTCATAGGACCGGATCGGGCGGATCCGACTCGCGCCAAGCCCGTGCCCGCGCCATCGCGAACGCAAACCCGCCGCATGGATGGCCGACAGAGCGCTCTATCGCTGGCTGGGTTTATGGCGGAACGTACTCTGCTGTCTCGCCTTATGTGCTCGGTCGCCGAGTTTTTTGGCCGGTACAACAGCCGGGGGGCCAATTTTGGCAGAACCGCGGCACCCGCTGCTAACCAAAGCCACTAGAAGGCGCGTTATCAACTCGCGCGTTGTTGGGTCGATTTGAAGCGAAGCGCCAGTACCCCGCCAGCCGTTCCAGCAATTCGGCTGATTGTCCACAAAGGGGGGAACGCGCCAACCCGCGCTGGTAAGCCGACGTGAGGAGCTCGCTCACAGCTTGATAATCACGCTTGCGGCATTTTTGAACGAGGGCGAGGTCGAGCAAAAAGGGACAAAGTGGGTTTCGCTCCGCTTCGCTCAACTCCGCCAGCTGAGCCTGCCAGTGACCCTGGTCGTGATCGAGAACTGATAGCAGGTGGTCCACGAATCGCTCATCGAAACTCGGTCCGGCTATTCGCGTCGGCGGGGCCCTTCCTGCTCGAAGCGAGGAGGCGCAAAGAAAGCCCATTACGTAAACGGTGTGGTAGGCGGTCGCGAGCGCGTATCGTGCTTTCTCCTTGCCCTCCAGCCGGCCGAGCCGATCTGGCTTGGTTGTCCCGCTGGGAAGTATGCCGACATGATCTTCCACCGAGGCCAGCACACGGAAGGCGAACGCCGGCGGAGCGCTCCAGGGCGCGCCGATAAGAGGCCAGGTGAGGAGGACTTCACCAGCCAAATCGTAATCTTCATCGTCAAGTGTCTTGGCCAATAATGAGCTCGCCTCTTCAAGAATTACAGATCGCTCGCGAGGCAAAAAAGCTGACCGAAAGCCGAAATCCGTTGCGTACATTAAAACATGGGTGAATGCGTACCCGTCATCGCGAAAACCGCCCAAGATATCGAGCGGTCGAGATAGCACAGAATCGTGCAAGTGCTGATACCAGACAGGATCTGGCTCTGCGCCGGTCCATAATGATTCGATCCATTGCTCCTCAAGTGATCCGAACGGCGGGCGCGCACGACCGTTCCGTACCTGCGCTGCGAGGCAGGATCGTAGAAAATCGTCAATCCGCGGATCACCGTATCCGAGCTTCGACAGCAGGATGTGGGGAACCGCCAAATACAGACACAGCGCTGGGTGCAACGCCATGCTAAGCAGTGTCTGATTGGAACGCGCATGCGGCACGAGAAGCTCCGCGATCTCGGCTATGCGCAATGCAACACTCGGCAGGTGGCGGACCCCCGATGCTAAGTAAATCAGCATCGCGGTTTCGGCGATCGGTTTCTCGGGATGGAAGCTGTTGGCCGGCGTCTCCGTGTCCGCGTAGCCCTCGGAGGCGAACGTCGCAATTACTCGTTTTCCAACGTCCAAGGCACGGCAGAGCCTTGCCTCCAAATCGGCTTCCCACCCCGTGTGCGCGGTGGCGTCACCCACGACTTTCGAAGCTTTTGTGGCGCCTACTCCTGACGTACCGCCTGGCCGAGTTCGCCCCGGACGATATCGCCTACTAATTCCGACGCCGCGGCTGGCGGGAGCATGCAAATAACCCAGTTGTGCAGCCTGCCGACCGCCACGAAATGGGCGCCGGCATTCTCGAGCGCCAAACTGGGTCCTAACTCTGCTACTAAATTTCCGATAGCCGTAAAGTCGACGGCCTTGGAGTCGATGACGCGCTTAACGATCTCGTCATTTGTCGGCATGTGACTGCCTCCCGGAAATGGTTAGAAACAACTCTGGCGCATCAGGCCCGAGGCCTTGGGTGCGCAGGATTTGTCATCAGACGCGAAGGTCCATTCGCATAATATGTGCGCAAGCAGCCCGCGTCAAGCCATCGCCAAGGTTGATCAACTCGGGGGGGGGTCGGTGTCCGTTGCCCTCTGTTCAAGCCAGGCGCAAGCTCTGGGTGCCTGCTTTGTCTCGGTATCGAAATCACGTGGCCGGGCGGTATGCAGCCCAGCGGCAGGGTCGAGGTCGAGCCGCGCATCAATGTCGAGCATGTCGCGCGCGCAGTCGTCTACATGGCCACCCTGCCGCTTGACGCCAATGTCCAGTTCATGACCGTGATGGCGACCAAGATGCCCTATATAGGCCGCGGCTGAACGCTACTGTCGGAGGTCCGAAAGATCGGGTAACACTCCAGCAGAAGCAGGGTCTCCACAAGCAACTCCGAGGGGCACGCACACCCCGTCGCCGTTGCCGAAGGGGTCGGGCACGCACCCGCCGGGCAAACAATCACCGCAGCAGTGAAAGCCCGGTGGACAGCAATGTGGTCGGCACGCCGACGGATCACAATCGCGAAGATGAGGGATACAAAAGCGCGGCGTACAGATAAGGCAACTCTGCACGCACGCGCCAGCGTCGAGATGGCAGGGCCCGCAGGAAGTGGAATTGTGTACCTGCTGCGGCACGGCGCCGCCGGCTTGGACCGACGCCCCCACCAAGCGGTAAGGGACAGTGGTCTTGTACAACGATGTCTCTGCGCTGAATCCAGGCAGGGTCATGGCCTCTATCCCTCTGCTAGCGTGACCAGAACGGTAGGTCTTCGAAGCTCGAGTTGCAGACTCGAAATTAACTCATATTAGAACGCAGGTACGCCCGGGATGACCGTAGCATATGCAGCTGCAATTGTAATCGGCGTAAGGGTCGTCATAGTTGTTCATCAGGCACTTTTCAAAGCAGGAACCTCGCCAGACATACTGAGGGACAATGCTATAGGTCGGATTGTTCGCGGTTGGGCCGCGAAAACCGCGATATTTCCGGGTTGTCGTGTAAAACGACGCCTCTGCACCAAATCCGGGCATGGCCATCTCACATTCTCCTTTGGATGTTGAGGATCACCGACCGTTTCGTCAGAAGCAGCAGACGTTGGGATCCCCGCCCGCGCAGACGCACCGGCAGCAATGCAGGCAGGCCGTATCGTCGGGGTTGCACCATCTCGCGCACTGTCTGTAGCAACCCACATAAAACGCTGGCTGGACTCGCTCTGTACCTCCTCCTGAGGGTACGGACAGCCGATAGGTCTGGGTGGATCGATATAGCGCTACCTCCGCTGTATATCCCGGCACGGTCATTTCGTTGTCTCCTTTCATCCTTGGTCAACGATCATAATACGGCGGCACCTTTGGCCTTGGCCTTCCAAGGTTATCAGCCGAATACCCGATGACACGGTTGAACCCAAAAAATGCAGTGCCCGGGCTCGATGAAGCAATTGTGGCAGGCTTGCCACCCGAAGATGTTGCATGGCCCGCAGACAGTGCCGGGCGGGTCTACCAGTTGCGGTATGACCCCAATGGGGTGGGCGGCTGACCCATGCGATCGGTAATCGACGCTTGTTTTGTATAGAGCAGTTTCTGCCTCAAATCCCGGTAGTGTCATGGCCTTTCTCCTCTTGCTTTCACCTGTCGTGGTACGGTGAGAGTTTCGCGACCAGAAACGGGAACTGTTCTGGTCTCGGTATCTCGCCGAAGCCCGATGCTCTTTGCCGCCAGAGCTGACAGCCAGCGCCGGCGCGGTCTCGCCAGGCGCAAGCGTGGAGCTGCCGAGCGCGGTCAGCAGCCGCTTGCGCAAAGCCGGGCTGTCCGGCGCCTTTTCGACATCGAAAATCGTACGGATGTTTAGCTGACGCAGCCACGCGGCCACTGCGCCGACCGGGCAGTAAGGATTTAAGGGCCTAACCGGCCAACGACACCCGGGGGTAGCGTGAGGAGTCGCTGGAGGCGACAATACGCATAGCAGTTGGCCAAAAGGTCCTGGCAGTTATCCATACACTCGCTGCCTACTCTCGGGTCTATATAGGAGCATATGTACGTGCAGTTCAAGTATGCGTCCCAGCAACCGCAACGGTTATAATTATCTAACCAAGGAAAGTCCAATGCCAGTTGAATGATCGCACCGGAGCGGACGGGGCTGACTGCGCCTTGATAGGTTCGGCTTGACGTGTAAAGCGACGCATCCGCAGTGAAACGAGGCGTGCTCATGACTCTCTCCTTGTCATTGGTAGAATCTGACGGTCATGGTACTGCGACCGGTTCGCGATGGTGCACGGCGGTCGCGCTCGCCGTTTCTCTGCCCGTGAAACCTTCCAATGGGCAAAGCCTCATGGTTGGGACAGAACCACTGTGCCTGCTGGAGATAGCACCGCTAATCCAAGGAGATAGAGCCGCCCCCAAGCGGCGGCGGTTTGGTACCACAAAGACAAACGTCGTCAGTCGGATCCCAATAGCAGCGCCCACCTCGCTCCCAGCACCCCTCGCAGCACAGTAACAGGAGTACCCCGAACCACGGCGATGATCTAATCATGCCTGGATACAGCGCTGGGTGTACTCGCTCCGTACTTCCTCCTGAGGCCACGGACAGCCGATAGGCTAGGGTCGTTCGATATAATGCAACCTCCGCCGTATATCCTGGGAGGGTCATTTCCTTGCTCCTTCCATCATTGAGCGCTGGTCGTAATACGGCGGCACCTTTAGCCTTGGGGTTCCAGCGTTGTCACAGATCACACTGTCGTAAAAAATAGAGGCAGTGCCTGGGCTCACCGGAGCATCTGCGGCAGACTTGATACCGGAAGCCGACGACGCCGACGCATGGCCCGCAGACGGTGGCGGGCGGGGCCACCAATTGCGGCACGACGCCGACGAGCGGGAGCGAGACTGCGTGCGATCGGTAATCGACGCTGGTTTTGTATAGAGCAGTTTCTGCGTTGAATCCCGGTAGTGCCATGGCTTCTCTCCTCTTGCTTTCACCGGTCGTAATACGGCGACAGCTTGGTGATCAGAAACGGGAACTCCTCGGTCACGTCTACCCTCAGGTATTGCTTCTCGACGACGTCGGTGGCGCGATCGGTGAACGAGAAGATCACCTCGACGATGTTGCGCACCGCACTCAATGCGGACGGACGCACGTCGACTGCGGTCAGCGAACAATTGCGGCCCTGCGCTTGGGCCACTGCCGCATAAATCGCCGGATAGCGCACTGTCAGATAGTTGAGCGCCCGATGCTCGTCGGTTGCGCCCGCATTGTCGGTCATTTGCATGATGCGGTCGAACACCTCCCCCGCCGCCTCCCTAAATCTTTCGGCTGTAACTCGTTCCGGTCGCGGTATCGATCCGATCAGCGAAGCGCGGTCGAAAGTATAGAGCTGATCGAACGCGACGATTGGCACGAGCAGACCGTTGCACATCTCGGGCGGGGCCAAGGGGCCCCGCATCCCGACGACGAGATCGACATCGCCTGGCTGGGGGTTCGGACGCAGCGTCTCGACGAGCAAATTCGCGTCACCGGGATCGCGAGGGACAACGATATAGGTTTCGAGCCCGCCGACCGTCATCACCCAGCAGAGCTGCTTGACCAGATAACGGTTGTGCTCGAGGACCTGTCGCAGCGCCTGGCGGTCGGTCAGATTGACGGTTTCGGCCCGGCCGGTCGCCTGAGCAAATTCCTTCTCTATCGACAATCGCGGAAAGCGGGGATCGATCCGGCCGAGGGCATACACATAGGAAGCAGGCATGGCAGCTCCGTTTGATCCACATGTGGGACATGGCTGCTGAGGCAGCGGCGAGGGGGGCGCAGGCGCGGTCGGTCCGTCCACAACCGGCCTGATCGGCGCCAGCGACGCGGTTGCCACTGATTCTTGAGCAACTGCTTCTTGCATTTCGGATTCCGGTTCTGCCATCTGCGCCTCCTCGTTTGAGTGCTCCCCGATTGGCGTCATCGCGTAAAGACCATCCAGCGGTTCATCGCCGCGGCGCGCCGCTCACATCCGCCGCAGGGTTTGATCCCCATCGCGTAGGCGGCGCGCTGGACAATATCGCCGAGCCCGACCTGTTCGTCGGTGATGAACCCCGGAAGTCTCACCTTGTGAGGCCTCGGCTGCGCCTCGTCTCTCGCAGTGGGATGTTCGTCTTGCATACAGCACCTCCCGGTATCTCGCTCAGCTTCGGGCCATGGACATTGCCTGGTAACTTGCCCAGGCGTTCAGCAAGGGTGGCACGATGGCGGTCCGTCGCGGTGCTGCAGCCTGCGTCACGGCAGACCTCACTTCCGCAGCGCTGGCACCCGGAAACTCCGACCATGTCAGCGCGACGGCGCCAGAGACGAACGGTGTCCCAGCGCTGGTGCCCCCCAGCGTCAGAGGAGTCGCCGTCGCGCCCAGGCTGGTGACCGCTTCTCCCGGCGCACCGAGCCCGCACCTTCCGATCGAGGCTCCGAAATTGGACAAATCCATCGGACGTCCGCGGCGATCATAAGCGACCACCGGTATGACCCACGGATGGCGGGTTATGACGGAGCCCCCAACCGTACCCTGATTGCCGGCCGCCGCCACGACGACGACCCCGCGACGCAGAGCGAAATCGAGGGCTTGCTGAAGACTGCCCCCGCCTTCAGGTGATGGTCCTTGCAGCGCCACGCTCAAATTGATCACCCGCGCCCCGGCATTGATGACGTCGATGATGGTCGGCAAGCTCTCCGGCGGAGGCGCTCGGCATTTGCTCGCCGTTGGTGGGCGCCTGGGAGAAAATCGGCCGAACCAGAAGATTGCAGCCTGGGCAGATCGCAGGGGCCACGGAGGTGCGCCTCGCCACCAGGATCCCGGCGATGAACGTCCCGTGCGCGCACGCCGCATCGCTCGCATCGGCGCACGCAGCCGGTATTTTGCCGGGGACTTCGCGGATGTTTTCGGCGGCGAGATCGGGATGATCGAGCGCGACCGGGCCGTCGATCAGGCCGATCGAAATCTCCGGCCTGCCACTCGCGCGTGCCATCAAGGGAAGTAGCCCGACCAGGTCCAAAGAGGCGGAGCTGCCGGCACTGTTGGCTTGAACGGATAAGCCCCCCACCTCGTCCCCTCTCATTTGTTTCTTCTCGGCCGAAGACGCAATTCCGCGCGAGGCCGGACATATAACGTCTTACTTACGATAACCTTACTGTAATTTTACTAGATCGCCGCCGCAGTCGGCGTCGACCCGGCCGGCTTCCGCCTGCGTTATCTGAAGGCGCCGCGTGACATCGCGGTCGTCAAGGCGGCGGCCGAACGCGCCGGGTGGCAGACGCGTCCATCACCAAACCCCGACCGCAATGGCAACACGTTGGTAGGGCGCGGCATTGCCTACGCCCAGCGCTCGGGGGCGGTGGTGGCGATCGTCGCCGAGGTCGAGATCGACCGCCATACCGGCAAAGTCTGGGCGCGCAAATTCACCGTCGCGCATGATTGCGGGCTGATCATCAATCCGGATGGGCTGCGGCATTGCATCGAAGGCAACGTCGTCCAGGGCACCAGCCGCACCTTGTCCGAGGAGGTCACCTTCGACCGCGCCAAGGTCACCAGCATCGATTGGACGAGCTACCCGATCCTCGACATCACCGAGGCGCCCGAAGAAGTCGACATCGTATTGATCAACCGCCCCGAACTGCCGCCGGCCGGTGCCGGCGAGAGCTCGATCCGCCCGGTCGCCGCCGCACTCGCCAACGCCGTCTTCGACGCCACCGGTGTGCGCCTGCGCCGCGCGCCCTTAACCCCAGAGCGCCTTAAGCCGGCACTGGCGTAGGCCATCGAGGACGCGCTTTACCAGCGGTTATGATACAATCGGCTCGTCATTCGTCGGAGACAGGCTGTGACGGCCCACCAATATCGATACACGGTTTTGTTTGAGCCGGCTGAGGAAGGCGGCTTCGTGGTCACGTGCCCGTCCTTGCCGGGGTTGGTAACCGAAGGGGACACATTGGAAGAAGCGCGGGACATGGCGGCCGATGCCATCCGCGGATATCTCGAGAGCCTTGCCAAAGACGGACTACCGATCCCGCCGGAAGATCCGCTGCCGCTGGGCAACATTATCAAAGAGACGGTCGCGGTTGCCATCGAACAGGAATGAATGGGCTTCCCGTTGTTCGACCACGCGAACTCATCCGCGCCCTAGAGCGAGCCGGCTTTTTTGTGCACCATATCCGAGGAACCCACTACTACCTTCGGCATCCCGCAAAACCACGGCTGCTGGTTACTGTTCCCTATCATAATCGGGATCTCAAACGCGGCACTCTGCGGTCGATCCTGCGCCAAGCCGGCATCACGCCTGAGGAACTGAGGGATTTGCTGTAAGCGTAACCACGTCGGCCGATCAAGCCGGTTTATGTCCGTCGCTTTGTCGCGTTTATCGAGGCGGCGCGAGCCAGTAATGAGTGACACTGAATATCGCTTTACGGTGCGGCCGCTGAGCGGGGATGAAGGCGGCGGCTATCTGATCGAGTTTCTCGATCTGTCCGGCTGCATGTCGGTTTCGCGCGCGACGCTGTCAAAGCAGTTAGCCTGCCCCGGGGCCGCAACGGTAATCGAATTCCTTTAGAGCAAAATCCATAGCCAGGAGGTCCGGCATGACATCGAGCCAAATCGAAAAGGCCAATCGTTTCCGCGCGTTGCACCAGGAACCCGGATATTTTGTGATCGCCAACGCGTGGGACGCGGGCTCGGCGCGGATCCTGGCTGGGCTCGGTTTTCCGGCATTGGCAACCTCGAGCGGTGCCTCGGCCGGTATTCTCGGCCGCCGCGATGGCATGGTCACGCGACAGGAAGCGCTCGACCACGCCCGCGCCATCGTCGCGGCAACCGAGCTGCCGGTCTCGGCCGATCTGGAGAAGGGTTTCGACGACACGCCGCAGGGTGCTGCGGAGACGATACGCCTTGCCGCGGGCGTCGGCCTGGTCGGCGGCTCGATCGAGGACTACAGCGGCAACCCGCAAAAGCCGCTGTTCGATTTGAACCACGCAAAGGAGCGGGTGGCCGCCGCGGCCGAGGCGGCGCGCAAGCTGCCGTTCCCGTTCACCCTGACCGCGCGCGCCGAAAATTTCCTGCGCGGCAATCCGAACCTCGACGATACGATCGAACGGCTGAAGGCGTTCGAAGCGGTGGGCGCCGGCGTCCTGA
>Ga0306918_10002046_pt1 | contig 10216 bp, 9 predicted proteins | sample tim00Cox0000000H_FD_203315 | JGI IMG/M metagenome (GOLD analysis project Ga0306918, IMG submission 203315) | Lab enrichment of tropical soil microbial communities from Luquillo Experimental Forest, Puerto Rico - timezero.00C.oxic.00.000.00H (v2)... | ecosystem: Environmental > Terrestrial > Soil... | reverse complement strand
ACCCGTTCCCGCAGGTCCTTTGAAATGACTTTGCCCATCATCCCCCCTCCATCACAAAGAGGGAATCACAAGAAGCCTCACAGGAAAAGGGACTGATTCCTATTTAACGCGTAACGCTGTAGAGCAAGATGACTTATCGTTGAATCGTCATCTTGCTCTTAAGTATTTGTTTTATCGCGTGTCCGGACGCAAAACCGGTATCCACTTTTGCTGGACACGCTCTAGGCACTTCACGTCGAAAATCGACGTTCCTGGATGCCCGGATCAAGTCCGGGCATGACGCATTGATACTTCACGACCGAATCTAAAAACTCAAAGCTCAAGGCCAATGGCGATCGCGGTGATCGGCGTGTCGATCGTCTCCAAAGCTTCCTTGCGCTTCGGACGGAAGCGGAATTTCTTGCGGATGCCCGCCGTCAATTGCTTCTCGACAATCTTCACGTCAGGAAAATCCTTCAGCTGCGCTTTGAAGTCGTCGTAGAGTTTTTGATAATCATCGGCATCATGCGCCCAATAGCGCAGTTGCACCGAAAACACCTTGCCATATTTGTTCACAAGATGGTCGCGCACACCCGGTTCCTGAGGCACAATCCAGCGCGGATCGAAAGTGCCATTATCCGAACTCATCGCCTTGATGCCCGTCTCCAGCATGTAGAAATAGCCGTCCGGATTGCCGTTGGCGTTGATCGCGACCAAGGCGCCGGTATCGGGATTATAAAGGTCGTAGCCAGTCTCTACCTCGCGCGCGGTGCTCGAAGCGAAAACCTCGAAATCGCCGAGATGTGCCTCGTCGACTTCCAGAACTTTTTCGGTCACTGCCAAAATCATATTGCAGGCATTGGCATAGACGAGGCTGACGCCGATATTGCAATTGGTGATCCAGGACGGAAAAGAATTATCGATGATCTTGGTCAGACGCTCTTCGATAGGTAAACCAAAGAATGCGCGGGCATATTTGATATCGTAACCGGTGATGGCCATTAGAATTTTGGTCCCTCAAAGAGTGTCGCCTCATTTTGAGGCGGTTCGCCATGAGAGCAAGCAAAAGCGAAGCCAACGCTGTCCGCGCCATCTGAATTCAGATTCGCTCCGTTTTCCCGAAAATCTGCTCGAATTCGCGGCGCAAGGCCACATCGACATCGGCCATCGTCACAGGCAGTCCAAGATCGACAAGGCTTGTAACGCCAAAATGGGCGGTGGAAATGCCGCAGGGCACGATGCCGGAAAAATGCGAAAGATCGGGCTCTACATTGAATGAAATGCCATGGTAGGAGACCCAGCGGCGCACCCTGATACCGATTGCCGCGATCTTGTCCTCCGCCATCTCGCCGCCGAGCCCGCGCGGCTTTTCCGGCCGCGCGACCCAGACGCCGACCCGATCCTCGCGTCTTTCGCCCTTGACGTTGAAGGCCGCGAGCGTTGCGATAATCCAGCCTTCCAAAGCGGCGACATAGGTGCGCAGATCCGGCTTCCGGCGCTTGAGATCGAGCATCACATAGGCGACCCTTTGCCCCGGCCCATGATAGGTGAATTGGCCACCGCGCCCCGTGGGATGCACCGGAAAACGCTGATCGACGAGATCGGCGTCCTTCGCGGACGTGCCTGCCGTATAAAGTGGCGGATGTTCGAGGAGCCAGACCTGTTCGGGGGCTTTGCCCTCCGCTATCGCCTGGGCGCGGCTTTCCATCTGCGCGACAGCCTCGTCATAAGGGACGAGCGCTTCTGAAATCCGCCATTCAACGGGCGCTCCAGCCTCGATAGGCAATAGGGCGGGGGTCAAACTATCGCGCGTCAGCATGGTTCGCTCGGATTGATGTAATGTTTCCAACTCACATATCTTATAAGCGCGAATGGGCAGTGCCAATTTTTGGGGAGGGGGTCGACACAAGAATGTCGAACCAAGCCTTGCAACAGATGCGGCGATTTGTTAGACGACGCGCCTGCCGGTCTTGTGAGACACACCCACAGATTCGCAAAAATCCGCGGCCATGGCGGAATTGGTAGACGCGCTAGCTTGAGGTGCTAGTTGGGCAACCAGTGGAGGTTCGAGTCCTCTTGGCCGCACCATCTCTTTACACAAGCGGCGCCTTTGGGCGCCGTTTTGTTTAGGGGACGGCCCCTTCTTGGCCAGGGGCATGCCGCGCCCCGGTGCGATGGGTGGAAAGCTGCGCCAGTATTTTTTCCGTCTCGGAGCTCCAGCCTTGAGGCGCGGGATCCGTCGGTGCCGTGCCCGGCCCAGGTACAAGATGGACGATCTTGAAGCCGCGCCGCTTCAATTCGCTCAAGAGATCCGGGAGCATAGCCGCTGTCGAGCGCTTGATATCGTGCAGCAGAATAATCCCGTGCTTTTGCTTCTCCAGCCGATCGAGAATCAGGGCAAGTTCGGCCTCTGGTGTCATGGGCAGCCAGTCGGAGGCCCAAAGATCGGCGCCAAAGATCGCGATATTGCGCGAGGCGAGCCAATTGTCGAGCGCCGGCGTATCGGCAAAGCCGGGAAAGCGGAAAAAGGGTACCTTGGGCGCGGTGCTCGCCTCGCCATAGGCAGCCTTGTCATCGGCGGCAAAGCCTCTGTCTATCTCTGCCCTTGCTGCAGAATCGCTCAGGCCCCGCAGAGTTGCCGCCGGATGCGAAAATGTATGATGGCCAAGCGTATGGCCTTCCGCCAATTCACGCCTGACGAGACGCGGCAAAGCCTCGGCATTGCGGCCAATCAGAAAAAAGGTCACCTTGACGCATTGTTTCGCCAAAGCGTCCATCACCTCGCCCGTTGTCCGGCTCGCGGGACCGTCATCGAAGGTGAGGACGACCTCGTGATCTTCGAGCTGCAAACTGCGGGGATAGGTCTTGAACCCGACCTGCAAACCTCCTTGGGTGCCGACAGTCAGGGTGCGGCTCACACCGAGCGCATCCGGTACACAGTGCGTTTCAGCCGAAGCGGCAAACGGCGAGGCAATGACAACAAGAAGAAGCAGAGCTTTCGCTAATTTTGATAGAAGCATGTTTTCCTGTAGGGCGTTCAGACGTAGCGCAACGTCGCGAACATGCCTGCTTCCATGTGATAGAGCAGGTGGCAATGGAAGGCCCACCAGCCCGGATTATTGGCATCAAAGGCGACGGTGACGCTTGTCTGCGGCGGCACCAGCACTGTGTCCCGGAGCGCGCCAGCAAAGCGCCTCCCGGCGATCGACACAACCTGAAACTTGTGCCCATGCAAGTGCATGGGGTGCGGCATCGACGTTTCATTAGTGATCACGAGTTCCACGCGCTCGCCCTTGGCAACAGGCAGCGGCGGGACGTCCTTGGTCCATGCCACATTGTTGATCGACCATTGATAGGCGCTCATGTCGCCGGTCAGGTTCACCTTGTGGATGCGGTCCGCCCTGCGCGGTGTCAATGATTCAGCTGCCAGGAGCCGCCGCTCCAGCGTGAGCGTAAGCGGCGCCGAGGCGGTAGTGGCCATCTCCGGGATTCGCGCAATCTGGCCGCGCCCGGCGATCAGGATAATTCCGGTGCGCCGCCGCTCGCCTTCGAGCTGCGCGAGCACCGGATAGGCCGCATCGGCTTGCGGAATGGTGAGCTGGATGTCGAGCCGCTGTGCCACACTGATCGGAAAGATACGGCCGCGAACTGGAATTGTGCGAAAACCATCGACAGCAATCAACTCGCCTTCGAGCTCGCCGAGATCAATATGATAGGCGCTCATTGATGAAGCGTTGATCACACGCAAAAGCGCGCGGCCTGCGGGTTCGATCTTCACCACTTGAGGGTCGGCGAGGGTCCGGTCATTGGCAAGGAACGCGTCATATTTGACGTCGTTCAGATCCGGTTTGTTGTCTCCCGGCGTTGCGCTCATGGGCATTGTCATGCCGGGCATATGATGGCCGCCGGACGGTGCGGAGGCCATGCCCGCCATTTTCTGTCCTGTCCGCAGCGTCTCGAAGATCTGCTCGGGCGCGGTGAAGCTGAAATCGGCAAGCATCATGATGATTTCCTGCTGGTCACCCCGGTCACGGTCATCGTGGATGATCAGTGGAGCGGCCATCAAAAGCTGCTCCTGAAGACCTTGATGTGAATGCATCCAGAACGTGCCGCCGAAGTCCAGCGGGAAATCGTAATCGGCGCCGCCGCCAGGAGGAATGGGTGGCGCGGAAATGCCAGAGACGCCATCCTGCTGCCAAGGCGGGGCGAGGCCATGCCAATGGATCAGGCTTGGCTCATCGATATGGTTCTCGACTCTGACGCGGAACGGCCGGCCAACTTCCGTGGCAATACCAGCAGTTCCATCCGGCTGGCGTATTCCAAAAACCGAGGCCGCTTTGCCATTGACCTCGATCGTGCGCCGCTCAAGCCTCAGCACGGCCGCTGGGGGCTCGGCCGTTTCTGCGCGTGCCAGGGCGGTGACGCCGGTTGCAAGCGAAGTTGCCAGGAAATCGCGGCGAGAGAGCATGATCGCTCCTCCTACCTGATCGTATCAAATCGGCTCTTTGGCTCTAATGCGGGTCTTCCAGGCTAAAGGTCGCGGAATTCTCATCATAGGCGAAGAGCTCTCCATAACGTCCCCAATTGACGACGCTTTTCAGGGTCCGGTCAGCATATTCCTCGGACATGTAGTCTTCGAGCTCTTCGAGGAATCGGGTTGCGCGGGCGCTGTGGGTGGGACGATCATCGAGCACCACCTTAATTCGCGCGGCCAAAGGTACGTAAGCCAGCAAGTGGTCGCCAAAGAGCTTCTTGCGCACGTCGACCTCGGCATCCGCGAAACGAAGCCCGGCCGGGGTCAATTTGATCGCGCCATCTGCAAGTTCGGCGAAACGGAGAAGTTGCAAGGTTTCGGCGACAGGGAAAAGATCGTCGATCTCCATTTGCAGACTATCGGCGAGCTCGGGCAGCGCGGCCTTGCCATTATAGGGCTCCGCCGCGACTTCCTCGATCATGCCGGCAAGCGTATTGGTCGAGAGACGTGGCAGCGCCATGGCGAGACCAAGGCCCGGGAAAGCGCCCTCTCGCCCGGGCTGTACCGGTTCCGGCCGCTTGGTCATCAACGCATAGATTTTATCGACCAGTTGGCGGAATTCGGGATCGAGGCGATTGCGCGGGTGCTGCATAGTCACAGTAATCTCGGCTGCGATGCGGCCGGGATTGGAGGAGAGGACGATGATGCGATTGCACATCAGGACGGCCTCTTCGATATTATGCGTCACCATTAAAATAGACTTTATCGGCATGCGGCCTTCGACCCAGAGGTCGAGAAGGTCGGTGCGCAAGGTTTCGGCAGTCAGCACGTCCAGGGCGGAAAAGGGTTCGTCCATCAACAGAATGTTCGGATTGACGACGAGCGCCCTGGCGAAGCCGACGCGTTGGCGCATGCCGCCGGATAATTCCTTCGGGTAGGCGGATTCAAACCCATCGAGACCGATAAGATCTATGGCCTTCAGCGCGCGCCGGCGCGCCTCGTCCTTTGGGACCTTTTTTGCCCGCAGGCCAAGTTCCACGTTGGCGAGGACGGTCAGCCAGGGGAAAAGCGCGAAGCTTTGAAACACCATGGCAACGCCGTCGACCGGGCCGCGCACTGGCTCGCCAAGATAGCTCACATTGCCCGAAGCGGGTTTGACCAGACCGGAGACGATACGCAAAAGCGAGGATTTGCCGCAACCGGAGCGCCCAAGGAGGCCGACGATCTCCCCCTCCTTCAGGGTGAGTGAGACCTTGTCGAGTACGGCCGGCCCTTGCTCGCCCGACCCAGTGCGGTAATTCTGGCTGACATCCTGCGCTTCAAGCAAGGTTTCCTGGCGGGCGCGGGAAGTCGCAGATCTCACGTCGAGCATGGCGATCACCTCAATCCAATCTCAGCCGCCGTTCGGCGAGCCCGAAAAGCGGCCGCCACAGCAGCCGGTTGTATAGAATCACAAAGATCGACATCACCGCGACCCCGAGCACGATGCGCGGAAAATCGCCATCCGCCGTTGCCTTGGCAATATAGGCGCCGATACCCTGCGCCGAAATCGTATCGTCACCCCATTTCACATATTCGGCAACGATCGATGCGTTCCATGATCCGCCGGAGGCGGTGAGGGCGCCAGTGACATAATAGGGGAAAATTCCGGGCAGGATGACGTTCTTCCACCAGGCCCAGCCCTTGATCTGGAAGCCGGAAGCCGCCTCCTTGAGATCATTCGGAAAGGCGGTGGCGCCGGCGATCACATTGAAGAGAATGTACCATTGGGTGCCGAAGACGATCAGAAAGCTCAACCAGATATCGGGGTTGAGCGAGAATTTCAGAATCAAGACAACTGCGACCGGAAAAATGACATTGGCCGGAAAGGCTGCAAGGAATTGCGCGAGCGGCTGCACTTTTTCGGCGAGCGCCGGTCTTAGTCCGATCCAGACGCCGATCGGCACCCAGATGAGCGTCGCAAGTGCCATCAAAACGATCACACGCAACATGGTTATCAGGGTGAGAAGCACGGCTTGTCCAAGATCGCCCCACGACAAATCCTGGCGAATATAATCGATGATGAGCCAAGTGGCCCAGGCTGTTGCGAGGCCAATCGTCAGAAGCCACAAAACATCGATGATCCGGCTGGTACTTCTTGCCTGCGACGAGGCGGCGGCTGCTGGACGGAAGGGCAATTCGAGGCGCAACAAGCCGATGGTCTGAAAGAGCTCTATTGGCCGGCGCATCAAGGCACGGAGCCAGTGTGTGCGGTTGAAAATTTGCGCCACCCAGGATCTTTCCTCGGTCTGGCTGACGGTCAGTTCGACACGAAACTTGGTGCTGAACACGACGAGGGGACGGAACAGAAATTGATCGTAAAGAATGATCACGACCAACATGGCGACGACCGCCGCCAGGACCGCATCAATGCGCTTTTGTTCTATGGCAAGCGCCAGATAGGAGCCGATGCCTGGCAGCTTGATCGTTGTATCGCCGACCGAGATCGCCTCCGATGCGACGACGAAAAACCAACCGCCCGACATTGACATCATCATATTCCAGATGAGGCCCGGCATGGCAAAAGGCGTTTCCAGCTGCCAGAATTTCTGCCAGCCGGAAAGCTTAAAACCCGATGATACTTCAACAAGATCACGCGGGACATTGCGAAGTGACTGGAAGAAGGAAAAGGCCATGTTCCAGGCCTGAGAGGTGAAGATTGCAAAGACCGCCGCGCATTCCGCGCCCAAGGTGGATCCCGGAAAAAGCCCCAGAAAAAAAGCGACTGTGAAGGATAGAAAGCCGAGGATCGGCACAGATTGCAGAACATCGAGCAAAGGGATGAGGATGAGCGAGGCGCGCTGGCTTTTCGCAGCCAGCGTTGCATAAACAAAGGTGAAGATGAGGGAAGCCCCGATTGCTGCGAACATCCGCAGGGTCGTGCGCAGCGCGTAATAAGGCAGCAGCACATAATCGAGCGAAACGAGATTGGCTTCTGGCGCCGTGAGCGGCAGAGTCAGGCCATGCGAAGCACGCGAGACCGCGATAAAAGCCCCGAAAATCAGCGCGAGCGCCACAATGTCATATTGATTGGGCAGCGCTTTCCGGCCGAGCGAAGTGAAGGCAACGAATCGGGAGAGCATCGAAACCTTTCGCGGATTGCGGCAAGAAAGAGCAGGGTAAGGCAGGATTCGCTTAAGCAAATTACCTTTATCGAAAGCTATGACATTTAAATGAATCTTCGCGCAAGATATCCCCGAATTCCAAGGAACTGTCCAGCGCATCGCGCGATCAGGAGCCCTACCTGAAGCTTTGCAGACGGCAAAGGAATATCCGGCGGAACCTCTCTAGGAACAGAATTTGCTCTGACAGGCCGCTACGCCCAGGTTTCGCCTTTTTCCTCTGGCTCAGATTGCATTCGATCCCTCATCAAAGCCAAAACGCCGACAATTTTGATTTTCGCGCCGGGAAAAGCTTAACCCTATCGAAGCAATTTCATGTCACGCTTTTTGACCAAGGCATTTCACAAAAGTCCTTAGCGCTGATGATCCATCCCTTTTCCCCATCGCCGCATCTTGCTTTTGCAAGCTCCTTGAGGAGGTCCCTTGCCAGTTCCTGGGCGCTTGGCTCGGTTCTCGGCTTGGCGCTTCTGGCCGCGGGCTGTGCCGGCGGCGGCGTGACCGGCCTCGATCCCTATCCGCGTCCAAGCGATTATGAAATTGGCGGGATCGACGTCTCTAAATATCAAGGCGATATCGATTGGAGCAGCGTGAAGTCATCCGGCGTCCGCTTTGCCTGGATCAAGGCGACCGAAGGCGGCGACCGTGTTGATGAAAAATTCGCCCAGAACTGGATGCTGGCCAAGGCCGCCGGGCTGCCACGCGGGGCCTATCATTTCGCCTATTGGTGCCGGCCGGCGCAGGAACAGGCGGCGTGGTTCATTGCCAATGTTCCCACGGATCCCGATGCCTTGCCGCCGGTTCTCGACGTAGAATGGAATGGAAATTCCAAAACCTGTCCCAAGCGCATACCGCGCGATGTCGCGATCTCCGAGATGAAGATCCTCCTTGACGCTATGGAACGCGCCTATGGCAAAAGGCCCGTCATCTATACGTCAGTCGATTTCCATCGCGATGTCATGCAAGGCGCATTCACCGATTACCCGATCTGGGTGCGCAGCGTGAAATATTATCCATCGGTCAAATATGGCGACCGGCACTGGCATTTCTGGCAGCATACGGCGGAGGGCCATGTGCCGGGCATCCATGGCAATGTCGATCGCAATGCTTTCAACGGCTCGGTGACGGATTGGAAGACCTGGCTCGAAGCGAGCAACGGCTGACGGGCATTGAAGGCGGGGTCGTCCCTTTTGTCAGGGCGCCCGGAACCTGCTCGAAACCCTCGCGTTGCGGACTCCATGCGAGGCAGAATTCACATTGGCACGTCCGGCTGGCACTATGAGCATTGGCGCGGCCCTTTCTATCCCGAGGGGATAGCGGCCAAGGATATGCTCGCATTTTATGCCGAGCATTTCTCAACAGTTGAAGTCAATAATTCCTTTTATCGCCTGCCAGGAGCAAAAGCCGTGGAGGCATGGCGGGATGAGACGCCTTCACACTTCATCTTTGCCTGCAAGGCCAGCCGCTACACGACCCATGTCAAGCGGCTGAAGGATGCGCCACAGAGTTTCGAAAAATTCTTTCCGCGCGTCGATCCCTTGGGAAAGAAGCTCGGACCGATCCTCTTCCAAACGCCGCCACGGTTTCCGCCAGACCCCGAGAGACTTGCCGCTTTCGTCGCGGCTCTGCCGCAGAAGCATTCTTATGCTTTCGAGTTCCGCGATGAGCGCTGGTTCATCGACGAAGTGCGCGAAGTGCTCACCAAGGGAAATTGCGCGTTCTGCATTTTCGACTTTGGCGGCATGCAATCGCCGATGTGGACAACGGCCGATTTCGCCTATCTGCGGCTGCATGGTCCCGGTGCAAAATATCAGAACAGCTACGGCGACAAGGCGTTGCGGGATTGGGCAGACCAAATCCACGCCTTCGCCGCCACGGCGTTGGATGTCTATTGCTACTTCGACAATGATCAATCAGGCTATGCGCCGCAGAATGCCTTGCATCTGTTACAGATCGTCGGGCGCAAGGCCGCAGCCTGAAGGGCTCTTGCAAAAAAGAAGGGCCGCCCTTCAGCAGGACAGCCCTTCCATTGCCAGACCGCAGTCCGCGATCCCGGAAAGCTCTTAGAAGGCAAAACCCTTCGTAAAGGCATGATGCCCAAGTCCGGGCCTGCAGCGTGAGACAATGAGACACTGGATCACCTCCTTTCGTTTGTTGACGATAAATCAATTTAATCAGAACCTTCTGCCAATGGTCAAGACACAATCGCTTTGCGAAGGAACAGGTGGTGCATAAGGGGTGCCCCTCATTCCTTGGCATCAATCCATCCATATTGCCTTTTCATCTGACTTTTTCGCATCAGATGGAAGCCGAGCCAGGCAAAACCGAGCGCAATCGTGAAATCGACTGCGTAATATTGTGCCGAGAAAAGCGGCTCGCCGAAAAGCGCATAATGCAGAAAGCGCACGCCGCCGGCGAGGAGCGTCATAAGAACAAAAGCACGCCAGAACGGTTGCCAATTTTTGGCAAGGGCGCGGCCGGCGCTGAAGGCTGCGGCCCCGCCGAGGGCGACACTCAGGGCAAGAAAGACCCAGAATGCGTTCTCATTGGCGGGGAGAAGGGTGGGCATCAGGCACCGCCTTCGAGATAGGCCGCACGCACTTCC
>Ga0306918_10002039_pt1 | contig 10227 bp, 9 predicted proteins | sample tim00Cox0000000H_FD_203315 | JGI IMG/M metagenome (GOLD analysis project Ga0306918, IMG submission 203315) | Lab enrichment of tropical soil microbial communities from Luquillo Experimental Forest, Puerto Rico - timezero.00C.oxic.00.000.00H (v2)... | ecosystem: Environmental > Terrestrial > Soil... | reverse complement strand
AGCCTCGGCGGTGGCTCGCATTCCAGCCGGTCGATGCGCCACGCCGCGACGTTGTTCACTAAGGCGGCGCCGGAGCTGATCGCCAAGGGCAAGGACATTGCCGCCCGCATTCTTGAAACGACTATAGACGAGATAGCATTTGCCGATGGGCGTTTCGCAGCGCCGCGCAGCAACCGCAGCTTCGACTTTACTTGAGCTGGCGCAGGAGGCGGCGCGCCTTGGTGTGAAGGGCGGATTTGCCGTCGTCATCCGCGAGGCGAAGGCGGGATCGGCGAATTAGCCCTTCCACAGGCCGGCGAACTGAGTGGCGACGACCTTTTCGTATGGGATCTCGCCCTGCAGAATGCCGATGTCGCGGGCGAACCGGTTCATGCCGGCGACAAAGTTCGGCGAAATCGATGGGTCGTAGTAAGGCAGGTCGCGGCGGATTAATTCGGCGATCAGCGCCGCCTCTTGCGCGGGAAAGAGCCTACGGCCGACTTCGGCGGCGCGGTTCACATCAGCCTTGAGCGCGGCCTGCGTCTTGACCAGGGCGCGCACTGCGGCGGCGACAACATCGGGGGACTGCCGGGTCAGCCGGTCGGTCGTCGCCAACGTCGACATCGTGTAGTGGAAACAGGGCTTGGGCCCGTCGCCGCGGCGCACATCGAGGACAACGGTACCGGCGCCCCGCCGCACCGCGACCTCGGTCCCCATGCCATTGGCCCAGAACCCGTCGATCAGGCCGTCTTCGAGCGCCTTCGCCGCGGTCAAGCCGAAATTAATCACGCCCAGCCCGGAAGCCCCCGGCACCGGGGCGATCCGGACGCTGTCGCGCTCGAGATCGATGCCGGCTTCAGTCAGCAGCCGCCGGAGGCCCATCTCGACCCAGGGTGCGGCCCCGATGCTGCGCCCGCGAACGATCCCCAAATCTCCGCGTCGAGCGCCGAGATCGGCGCGCATGACGAGAAACCAATACATACCCTGCGCCTGCGCGCAGAGGAGCTTGGCACCTTGCCACTCGGGAAAGGCTGCCAGCGTCGAATGGGCCGAGCCGCCGACGAAATCGATCTGGCCGTCACGCATCTCGCGATAGGCGCGGTCGACCGGAAAGACCAGCTCTAGCGAAACGTCGAGCCCTTCCTCCTTGAAGAAGCCGAGCTCGACGGCCGCTACCGCCGGGAAATAGGAGTTCGAGATTAGGTCGGGGACAGCAAGCTTCATGGGGAACTCCTTTTTCGCTACGAAGCAACCATATCAAGACGAGGCCGGATCGAGCAGGTGATCCAGATGAGCGGCAGCGACAGTAACCAGCGCGTCGACTGGAAGACCCACGGCGTCAAGGTCATTCCGGGCGACCAGCTCGACCCGAACACTGCCCAGACCCCGGGCATGGACCGCGCGGCCGCGATCAATCTTGCCAGAGTCGGCGCCCAAGAGATCTGGGCGGGTACGGTCAAGATCCATGCGAATGCCAAGACCGGCGCCCATCATCACGGCCATCTCGAAAGCGTGATCTATGTCCTGAAGGGGCGAGCGCGGATGCGCTGGGGCGACCACCTCGAGTATGTGGCCGAAGCGGGTCCCGGCGATTTCATCTTTGTCCCGCCCTACGTGCCGCACCAGGAGATCAACGCCTCGACCGAGGAGACGCTCGAATGCGTGCTGGTGCGCAGCCACAACGAGGCGGTTGTTGTCAACCTTGACATCGAGCCGGCCGAGCGCCCTGAGGCGGTGCACTGGATCGACCCGATCCACAGGCACGGCTGACCGCCATGATCGGGCGCAGGCTTCTCGTGGTCGCCGCCTGCCTCGTCGTCGCCAGTCCCGCGCTGACGCAGACGGGTCAGCTGGAGGTCAGTGACGCCTGGGCGCGGGCGACCCCCGCCAAGGCCGAAAACGGCGTCGCCTACTTGACGATCTGGACCCCGACCCCCGACCGCCTCGTTTCGGTCTCCTCACCGGTGGCAAAAACGGCCGAGCTCCACACGATGGAGATGGCCGGCATGGTCATGAAGATGCGGCCGCTCGCCGGCCTCGACATTCCTGCGGGTCAGTCCGTCACCTTGAAGCCCGGCGGCGAGCACATAATGCTGATGGGCCTCAACGGGCCGCTGCGCGAGGGTCAGTCGTTTCCGCTGACCCTGACCTTCGAAAAGGCCGGAGCGCGAGAGGTAACGGTCCCGGTCGGGAAGGCGGGCGCCGCCGGCCCTGCGTCGCAGCGCTGAAGGGGGATCCGATTGCGTCGTTTCGTCCCGGCCGCTGTCCTCCTCGGTGGCCTGTTGATCATAGGTGCCGGCGCCTTCCTCGTGCTGTCGCTGCACGAAACGCCGCGGGGTGCGGCTGGAACCTTGCTCGCCAGCGCGATCGGCGGCCCCTTCAGGCTCGTCGACCAGAACGGCAAAACGGTCACCGACGCCGATCTTAAAGGCAAGTGGTCGCTCGTTTATTTCGGCTATACGCACTGTCCCGACGCCTGCCCGACCGCGCTCAACGATATCGCGATCGCGCTCGACGAGCTCGGACCGCAGCGCAACGCGGTCCGTCCGGTGTTCGTTACCGTCGATCCCGAGCGCGATACGCCGGCGGTGCTCAAATCCTACGTCACAGCCTTCGACGCACCGATCCTCGCCCTGTCCGGGACGCCGGAAGAGATTGCCCAGGCGGCAAAGGGCTACCGCGTTTATTACGCGAAACATCCGGAAGCCGGCGGCGACTACTCGATGGACCATAGCTCGGTCATCTATGTGATGGATCCGGAAGGCCGCTTTACCGCCAGCTTCACGCAAGAGAACTCGCCCGAAGAGATCGCCGAGCGGCTGAAGAAGTTGCTCTCTTAGCGCGCGAGACCGCCGCCCATCAGTACCCCGAGCTCGCGCTCGCTAGCCGCGGGGCCGAGAGCTCCGGCGATCCGTCCGCCTTCCATCACCAGGATGCGGTCGGCGAGCGCGCGGATCTCGTCGAGATCAGCCGAAACGAGAAGCATCGCGGTACCGGCCGCCTTCAGCGCCAAGAGGCGCCGATGAATGAAGTCGCTCGCCGCGATATCGACGCCTCGCGTCGGCTGGCCGACGATCAGACAGATCGGCTGGCGCCCCATCTCGCGGGCGCAGACGAGCTTCTGCTGGTTGCCGCCAGACAAGGTCCGGGTCAGCGCCTTGGGCTCGGCCGGTCTGACGTCGTACTCTTCCATGCGCCGCCGCGCCGCCTCGGTAATCGCCCCCGGTGCGGCCAGCCAGCCGCGGGCCAAGGGGGACCTTCGCTGGTCGCCGAGGATCGCGTTTTCCTCGGCGGTAAACTCGGTAATCAGCGCCATGCCGAGGCGATCCTCGGGGATATGGGCGAGCCCGAGCGCGCGCCTGGCATCGACAACGAGAGAGGCCGCCTGATGCCCGGCGATGCGTAAGGAGCCGCGCACCGGAACCAAGCCGGCAATCGCCATCAGGAGCTCAGATTGGCCGTTTCCGGCGACGCCGGCGATCCCGACGATCTCGCCCGCGCCGACCGAAAAGCTGACATCGCGCAGTCCCGGGGCGGTTAGCTCCTCGACTTCCAGAACCGGGACACTCACCCCCTCCCCTCCCTCCCCCGCTTTCGGGAGAGGGGTAGGGTGGGCGCGAGTGTCGCCAGGACGCAGGCGCCGGCCGATCATCAGCTCGGCGAGGCTTTCCGCATCGGTTGCTGCGGTGTCGAGTGTGGCGACGATGCGACCGGCGCGCATGACGCTGACCCGGTCGGTGACTGCGAGAACCTCCTTCAGCTTGTGGGTCACCAGCAGCACCGTTCGCCCTTCGCCGGCGAGCCGGCGCAACACGGCGAAGAGCCGCTCGCTCTCATGCCGGGTCAAGACCGCGGTCGGCTCGTCGAGGATCAGAATATCGGCGCCGCCGCGCAGCGCCTTCAGGATCTCGAGGCGCTGGCGCAGCCCGACCGGGAGCGCCCCGGCGATCGCGTCGGGATCGAGCGCCAAGTCGAAGTCGCGGGCGAAACGCGCGAGATCTTCGCGCACTGACCGCGCCGCGCCGCGTAATAGCGCGCCCCCTTCGCAGCCGAGCAGCAGGTTTTCGAGGACGGTGAAGGTCTCGACCAACACGAAGTGCTGATGGACCATGCCGATGCCGGCGGCGATCGCGTCCTTCGGCGAGCGAAAGCGGACAGGCCGGCCCCTTATCGTGATCTCGCCGGCATCGGGCGGGAAGTGCCCATAGAGCAGCCCCATCAAGGTCGACTTCCCGGCGCCGTTCTCACCGATGATCCCATGAACGGTGCCGCGCGCAACGGTGAGGTCGACCCCGTCATTCGCCCGGATCGCGCCGAAGCGCTTGTGCGTGCCGCGGCACTCAACGGCGGATGTGGTCTCCTGACGCCCTGTCACGGTTCGGCCGGGCGGATCCGGCCGGCGATGATCTCGACGCGGGCGGCCTCAGCCTTGTCCCGCATCGCCGAGGTCACAAGCGTCTTGTTGTTGTCATCCATTGCATAGTCGACGCCGCGCTCGGCAAGGCCGAGGCTCTTGACCCCCGGCTGCCAGGTGCCCGCGCGCGCCGCAACGAAGGCGTCGTAGACCGCATTGTCGACCCGCTTTAGCAGCGAGGTCAGCACCGTCCCCGGGAACAACGGGTTTTGGTTCGAATCCATGCCGATGGCGAGCTTGCCCGCGTCATTGGCCGCCTGCAATGCGCCGAACCCGGTCATCCCGGCGGCGGCGAAGATCACATCGACGCCGCGGTCAAATTGGCTGCGGGCGTGTTCGGCGCCGCGGGCCGGATCGACAAAGGCGGCCGGTGTCGTGCCGGTGACGTTGTCGATGATCGCGATCCCGGGTACCGCCCAACGGGCGCCCTGTGCGTAGCCTTTGCCGATACGCCGGATGATCGGGATGTCCATGCCGCCCAGATAGCCGATCGTCCCGCTCTTCGAGGCCATCGCCCCGAGAACGCCGACCAGGAAGGCGCCCTCCTGCTCGCGGTACACGACGGATTGCACATTCGGCTTGTCGACGATGGTGTCGATGATGACGAGCCGGGCCTCTGGGAACCGGTCGGCGACGGTCTCGACCGCGGCACGCTGGTCGAAACCGACCGCGACGACGACCGGCGCGCCGCGCCGGATCAGAGTCGACAATGCCTGGACCCGTTGGCTGTCGTTGGTGATCTCGACCTCGTGATAGGCGATGCCGGTTTCCGCCTTGAACCGCTCGACGCCGGTGTAAGCCGCTTCGTTGAAGGATTTGTCGAACTTGGCACCCTGCGCATAGACAATCCCCGGCGGGGCGTCGTCCGCAGCCGCCGCCGGGGCGACAAGCGCCAGCAGGAATGCGAGAAGAAGAAAGGGCGGCATTTGCCTGCGCGACGGGAAATTACCGCGAAAACATCGGTTTTGGCCGTTTCGGAGGTCGTTTATGGATCGATAAGTCATTGTAATCTCAGTATAGGTGAGGGCCAATTCCCTAGGCGGGCGAACAGCGAATTAAATCGGCGGAACAGGGAGCCGAATCGGCCGAACAGGGAAGCACCAGGGTATCTCCACAATTATGTCACCTCGACTCCGGTCAAAGGCACGGACGGCAACCTGCACGCAGCTTGACAATGCCACGCAAGACCTCACGCGTTGCCGAGGGGAGTTGGGCCGGTGCATGCTGTGGTAGGCCGGCTCGGCCATCCGGGGAATGTTGCTCTACGGAATGCGAAGAAGAGGGAGACATGTCGAACATCACGGCAGTTGCCAAGCAATTCTTCGAGGCTTGCGAGACGGGCAAGGGCTGGGAGGGGTGCCGAGCCTACTGCCTGCCCAATGCGAGCTTTGCGGCGCAAGCCGAGCCGCTGGCCGAAGTTCGGACTCTCCAAGGATACGTCGACTGGATGAAGGGGTTGCTCACCTTCATGCCCGACGGACGCTATGTCGTGAAGTCGTTTGCCACCGACGATGATCGAAACAGTGTGTGCGCCTATGGCGTCTTTTCGGCCACCCATACCGGCCAGGGCGGTCCCTGTCCGCCGACCGGCAAGAGCACGACGACGGACTACGTTTATGTCATGGATTTCGACGGCGACAAGATCCGCCACATGACGAAAATCTGGAACTCCGGATGGGCCGTGAAGGAGCTTGGCTGGGGCTGACGCGCAAACTTTCCGTGCGCTGCGTCCGGCGAGAGGAAAACACGCGCGTTCCCCACCGGCCGGGCGGCCGAGCCGCGGTCAATGAAACCGCTAGCAGAGCGCATTCCCGCGAAAGCCAGGATCCGCTCCAATAACCTTTCTCGGCGATAAATTCCAGAGCGGAATTTGCTGGACCCTCGCTGATTCCGCCAGAAAGACCCTACAGCGGCTTCAGATATTCTAACAATGTCTGTTTCTCCAACGGAGACGACTGCGTACCAAACTCATGCCGCACCGGCTATTGCTGGAATTGCGCGCTGCACAGCCTGTTGTGTCCGTGGTGGCGTTGAACCGCGTCTGCTGCCGCAAGCCAACATTCACGATGTCGTAGGTCCGACCCACCTGAAACCAAGCCACTCGGTCAGCAGTCGGCTTCAGCAGTTCCTCCAGGGTCGGCACCGAGCCGGTGTGCAGATAGGATGCGGCCGCCCAGATGCCTGCCAACACCCGAGACTCATACGGAAACGACGGTGCTACAGTCGTCGTAAAGCGCGGCTGAAAATGCGGCCGTGAGTTCCCGCGTGCGCGGCGTTAACGCCATCGTTGATCTTACCGTCCGCACCGCGTCGGCTGCAATTTTGAACGGGCTTTGAAGGATCGTCCGATTACCGACATCGCCAGCACATTGAAGACGGTGTCAACAGGCAGCAGCTTCTTGGTGACCGCCGGGATTTCCGCACCCTCCAGCACGCCGGTCTCCACCGTCCAACCCAGCAGATCGTCCTCGCGGCCGTCCGTTCCTACGTCCTGGACCAGTGTCTTCCATGTCAGGAGAGCGGGAAAACGGATCTTGCCGGGGGGTGATCCCGTGGCATCCCACGCAGCCGCCTTGGTCTTCGCCACGCTCAAACGCCAGCTTGCCCTGCGCAGCCAGCACCGGGTTCACCGCCCGCGGCCATTTCGGTGGTCCTATTTTCTTGTAGTGCAGACGGCCAGCACGTCCGGCGCCACACCGTCGCACATCGGTCGCACTATCGCGTCGCGATTCACTGTCAGGAGCCGTTCCGGCAGTCTCGGTAGCTGGAAAAACGCGACGTACCAGGATTTTCGCATCTGCTGCAAGTGCCTAAGCCCCGTACGGAAGCACGGCGGACGCGGGCCGCTCGTAGTACCGACCGCGCCAGCACGTCTCGCCCGGCTCCTCCTTGCGGCCCGGCTGCTCCGCACATCCCGTGCGTGACGTAGACAACTCGTGTTTTGCCGATGTCAGGGACGCTAAGGCCCGCTGCGCTATTTCCGCCCCGGAGTTTTATCCGTCAACCCCGCTCGCCGAAGCGCCTCGGCCATCGCGTCGCCGCTGGCGGGCGCGGGGTTGCTTCGGCCCGCATGCGTCTCGGTGGGTTGGAGACGCTTGGGGCGATCTCGGTGGGTGCTGCGGTCGGCCGCGCGTGCGGGGCTTCATCGAGCCGCATCGTCAGCGAGATCCGACGGCGTTTTGGGTCGACCTCCAACACCTTGACACGGACGACATCGCCCGGATTCGCAACCTTGCGTGGGTCCTTGACATAAGCATTGTCCATCGCAGCGATGTGCACTAAGCCGTCCTGGTCGGGCGCGGATCACGACCGGGCTCTCGAGTTCCTGCAAGATGTCGTTGACGGTCGGCACGCCGAACACGGCATCTGTGAAGGCCTCCGGCAGATTGTCCGCCGCTTTCAGCCGTGCCGGCATTGGAACCCTGGGCTATGCTCTTCTCAGTGACTGAGCACCTATGAAAACCCTTCGACACGCGAGCTTTTACCACGCAAGCCGGGTCTGGGCCGCGCAATCGATGCGGCCGAGAGCGGAAGCTTTCAAGGGTCCTGTCGAGCAGGCCAGTTGGCTACGTGCTTGCGGAAACGGGTGGCTCTGTGCGCCCCGAATGATGCTATTTTTCGCCATGCCTTCAGCTTTCTCTCATAGGGGTACCTCATGAAAAAACGGCCCGGTCGAGATGGCGCGTGGCTGGCCATAGCCGTGTTGCTGGGCTCGATCTTGGCTTGGGCAAACCCGCAGGCACTGGGAGCGGTCGATGTGCTTGAGCGTAGCTATAACCCTCTCCGCACGGGTGCAAACACCGGGGAAGCAACCCTTACGCCCGCAAATGTCACTTCCAGTGCCAATCAATTTCATAAGCAGTTTGTGATGAGCGTCGACGGTAAGATCGAGGGCTCGCCGCTCTATGCTTCGAACATCAATATTGCGGGCGGGGTGCATAACGTCGTCTATGTCGCGACCATGCACAACACGGTATTTGCGTTTGACGCCGACTCCGGCCGGCAACTTTCCATGCGGTCTCTCGGCAATCCGGTGACGGGGCAGGATCTCCACGAACTCAAGCCCGTGACGATTCATGCCGAGTGGGGCATTGCCAGCACGCCAGTCATCGACCGGGCGACCGGAACCCTTTATGTGGTGCGTTGGGGGTACGAAGACGGCGTCAGCGGACCGACATACGGGCTTTTTTCCCTCGATATGTCGAATTTGAGCAATGACAAGTTCGCCCCGGTACTCATAGACGGGTACGACGTCGGTGGATCCGGCTTTCAACGGCACCGCCAAATGCAGCGGGCCGGTCTGGCGCTGGCGGTCAAACCCAATGGCGCGAAGGCTTTAGTCGTGGCCTTCGGCGGTGGCGAGGGACAATATAGTCCACCTGGTTGGGTGATCGCGTTCGACACGTCCAAGCTCGCCAGCACTAATGCTCTGGCAAACGTCTGGTGCAGCAATCCGAACAATACCGCCGGCAAGGGTGGCGGTGGTGGCGTGTGGATGGCCAATGCCGCCCCGGCGGTTGATGACAACGGCGATATCTATGTGGTCACGGGCAACGGACCCTATAATCCACAATTTGGCTTCGATCAGCTCGGCGAGAGCGTCGTTCGCCTGACTTGGAACCCCGGAACCCCGGGATCATTGGTAGTAAGCGATTGGTTCACGCCGTCACTGGGGGGCATGTCCGGCGGGATCCTCTCGTTGTCGGCGAACGGGACAGCGGACGCGATCCTGTGGGCAAACGAGGCCTTCGGCAACCTGCCGAGCGATCCCGCCGCCCAAAGGGCGCCGACGCCGAACATCCTGCGGGCTTACGACGTCTCGACCGCGTCAACAGGCACGTTGCAGTCGATCTGGGACAGCGAGATAGAGCCCAATGATCATGTCGGCGCCCCTACCAAGTTCGCTCCGCCCCTGGTCGCCAACGGCAAGGTGTACCAGGCAACCTATGACAACCAAATTGTCGTCTATGGTCTAGGCGCTGCGTCACCAACGCCAGTGCGCGATGTCCGCCGGACGGTCGTCTTCATCTATGCGCAAACCCACCATGATCAGGAGATGTTTGTCCGGGGCGGCGGCAAGGGAGGGAATCCGATCCGCATCCGCCACCGCAACTGGCTGAACGACCACACCGACCAGTACCGGTGGGGCGACGTGTACCTCGACTGGAGCAACGGAAAAATCGGCCAGGCGCGCCGCTTGCCGGATCTCGGCGGCGGATCTCCCGTCGACTGGACGACGAGCGTCGCCCAGGGACAAAATCAACCTTACATCTGGATGGCCGGTTACGGCATCGCCGACGAGAACAATTTCGGTCCGGATTACTGGATGCTCGACGTTGATATGGATTGCGAGCAGGCGTTCGACGATGGGAAAAGCCACAGATGGTTCGAGCTCAAAGCATTCGTTGTAACCCCGTTAATGACAGCAGTCGCGCCGACCCCGGGGTGGGAAGGGGATATTGCCCAGGCGAGCAATCCGGCGCCGCCGTACGCGTCAGCCAACCACATGGGCATGTGTGGGATGGTAAATGTGTTTGTGGCGAACTTTCCTGACCTGCCGGCCGGGCGAGATCCGAACTCGGCGCAGTTCTTCAGCCCGAGCTATACGTATCTCTCGCCAATTGACGAGCGGGGCGCTTCAGAGGAGGTTTTGAACAACACGCCGTGCGTTTCACCGGGTATCGAGAAGCGTTGCGTCGGCAACATCGCGCAGACCTGCCAAAGCGTCGATGCCGGGAAATTCTTTCGTTCGGTTGTGTGTCCAGTGAAGGCTGGCATGTTCAGCAGGGAACAAACCTGCCGGGGTAGAAGTCAGAGCCCCGTAGTTTGGATAG
>Ga0306918_10002027_pt1 | contig 10247 bp, 8 predicted proteins | sample tim00Cox0000000H_FD_203315 | JGI IMG/M metagenome (GOLD analysis project Ga0306918, IMG submission 203315) | Lab enrichment of tropical soil microbial communities from Luquillo Experimental Forest, Puerto Rico - timezero.00C.oxic.00.000.00H (v2)... | ecosystem: Environmental > Terrestrial > Soil... | reverse complement strand
AAGAAGAGCGGTCAGCACGTCTTGATCGGATATCATGTGTGGGGGCCGGGATCGCCAATCAAGCCGCTGGAATTTCGCATATTGGTCAGACTCGAGAAGCTCGCGCCATCGGCTCAGGAGAGGCCGATGTAATTTTGTGCCGCGAATTACACCGGTATTGAGAACGAATGGATGAGTTCGTCCGACCTTAAAGCCCCAGAGACGAGCCCGCAGCCCATCCGGATCGTAGCGGGCCCTGCACATAGCTTCCTCTGTGATGACGAGCACATCAGGGTCAAGCTTGTGGAACAGGTAGGAAATATCCCGCGCAACAATAATGTCGGAATCGATCCAGACGATATCGTCGTGGCCTTCGTCCATCAGATGCAGGAGAGCTTGCGGCTTCACGTTGTGGCTATACGCGGTCGGCAGCGGATCGACATCCAGTCTCACTTGTTCATATTGCCTGACCCACGAGACGAACTCTTCTTTTACCGGGGAAAAGAACAGACGTATCGGTAAGTTCGGACAATGCCTCGTCAGGCTCATGAGAAGAAGCTTAACAGAAGGCTCGAAGCTCGGGCGATTTTCTGCAATGCAGATTATCAATCAACTCTCCCAATGTCTTAACGTCGGAATGTTATCTTACCACAACGAAGCCGTCCATTCACGATGCATTATTCATGGCTACCAAGACTCCCTGATACCGCGGAGCGATAGGCTGGCATTTACGAAGGATATTGACGGATTTCGATCGGTCGAGATGGACTGTGGTCGGGTCTCAGGGAGAATCCTTGATATTAGGAACTTAAAGGCACGCCGGTCGTCGAACGAGCGAGGACCTCGCAATCGCTATTGCCTATGTCCGCTGCGACTTAGTGGCCGCCATGCCCAAATTGTCACTGAATAGCCTTCCTCGAAGCAAATTCAGCGAAGCTTTTTGCCACGTTGTTCGCGCTTTCGGCATCCATCCGCAGTTTGTATAGTAGAAATACGGCTCCGAAAATCCTGTCTCTTGACACATTCGAATAAGATCGGTGCGCAGTAATGCGGTTATGTGGGCCGGATAGTCGTGTTCCTGAAACGACGCGAAATGACCCCGAAAGATGAGCGTTAAGAAAGAACGCAGATTCTCCTGATTGGGCATCGTCAATACTAACTTCCCGCCCGGCCTCAGCGCTGTGAACAGATTCCTGAACACAGACCGCGGATTTTCCAAGTGCTCGATAACTTCGCTGCAAACGACTGCATCGAAATATTCCGGAGCACATGGAAGTCCATCATTTAAGTCCTGTTGACGCCAACTTACCGCTCTCGGAAGGTCTTCAGGACGATTCATAATGTCAACACCGTGTAGCTCCATATCATCGATACGAGACAATAATTTGATCAACTCACCTCTTCCCGCGCCAAAGTCCAGTACGCGCCCCTTGATTCCATGAGCCGTAATAATGTCCATCACCATCTTCTTTATTTCGCTGTTGCTAGTTCCGCCAGACAAGTTAGCGGCCAGAATTCGGAACTGAGCGAGGTCTTTTATCATGCTCGAAGTCCGGGCGCCTCCATACGAACTCTCCCTTCCGCTTTGCTTCGCTCTCGCGATTGTCGCGCATAAACAAAGGCCGCGAGGAAAACGGCGCCCGTAAGTGAAAATTGGGCGAATAAATCGACCTCCAACATAGACCGCAGAATGATAAAAGCCACATATCCAAGGAAAAAACAGCTCGTCGGACTAGGCGAGTGGACTACCCAGCGCGCGACTTCGATAGCAGTTACAGCAACCGTGAGAAGCGCCAAACCAAGTCCTATATAACCGAGGTCGACTCCCGATTGGTACCAAAGATTATGAAAGTGATACCCCGCTCGCGCTGGTTGGAACCGGCTCCACAAATCTTCAGCGTGCGGATTGCCGTGCTGCCAGAATGCTTGATATCCAACGCCCGCAATGGGATGTTCTTGCATCATCTTGTTAGCTACGTCCCAAAGAGGCGCTCGGTCCGACAAGTTGACGCTCTTTCCACTGAGCTGGAGCGCCGCTTGAAACAGCTCGTCGCCGAAAACAATAAGAAAGCTGCACAATATCGCAGTTAATAGGGCGCCGGCGCACAAAATGACGACCCGCGAACGGGGCCGGAAATGGCGCAAGTTAAATGCCAGAAGCGAACAAGCCAATGCACCGGCCAGCGCCACAACGGCGCCCACGGACAGCGCGGCCACGATCAGGATGGCCCCGCCAACCACACCGATAAGCGCTAGCGCACGCATAAGCCTGGGCTGCCCACGGTCCAGAAGCACCCACACGCCAACTTGAATCAATAAAGCTTGCATCAAACCGAAGCTGTTTTTCGAGCCGAAGATCCCAATCATAGCCAGTCCGCCGGCGTTCCATGCCATTCTCGGATTCGCTAGGCTCACCGCATCCGCGAGCAGGATCGCCGACAAATACACCGTCAGGAACGATTTTGCCGGCAGTGCCCGCACCATCACCAGGAAACCTCCAGTCGAAAATGCGAATTGGATCGAAGCCCGGAGCGTCCAATCGGGATATTGCGACCAAAATACCGACAACGCCGCGAAGATCACATAGATCCAAAGTATCCAGGAACTACAAATGGCGTTTAGGGCCAAGCCCGGGCGTGCGAGTGCATAAACCGTCGCTCCAACCATAAACACGATCACTGGTAATGTTGGAATAATATCCAAGAAGAAGAGAGCGGCAACCGCAATAAACCAGACCCACCACGAGACGTCCAAAGCTAAGCCCCGGATATTCCCGCTGGAAGACCGAACAACTTGATGTAATGTCACGACGAGCTCGCAAGCTAAGGCTAGATTGAATGGTTTGGCATGGAGGCATCAATTTGACCTGTGCTACTTAGCGCCGCGGCAACCTGGTCGCGAGACCAGAGACCGAGATATCTGGGAGGCTCGGGCGCGACGAAATCTGACACCATCGACAACGGTGGGGGAAGCATAAAGGGCGGCAGCCTTAAGTTTATAAAGCGAAACCCGCCGGCCCTTACATCCTCGTTTTTCCTAGAGAAACTGTATGTCGTCGTAAGCATGTAGGGTATGGCAGCAGCGACGAAGTTTCTGAAAACTCTCCGGATATCTTGATTAGGCAAGTGGAAGAGTACGTCTCGACAAAGCCATAGGTCAGCGTTCGGCAGAGGTCCTTCTACAATGTCGATTGCATGGAAGGAACATCTTTCGTTTCCATATTTTTGTTGCAAATCCTGGACCAGGGGGGCGAGAATATCTCCGCCTATATACCGGGTTCCACGCGGCAATGTAACGTGTCTCATCCAGTTAAAATCTCCGCAAGGTACATCAAGAAAAACCTCCACATTAAGTGTCTTTAGATAATGCTCTAGCAACGGCCTCAACGGCTCGGTATACGCGACGGTGCTTCCCCTACCGCTTCGTGACTCGGATGATCCCCATCGATTTTCCTCAAAGATCGTCTGGAAAGCTTCCTCACCATTGAGGTACTCCGAGCCAAAATATTTCCCGTCGCGGCGATATATCAAAGGATAGAGAAATGCCCACAGCGGGTTGAAGATCGCAGGGTTACGACGCATGAGGTTCTTTACGACGAGACGCATCCAGCGCACGACTTCTCACCTTGATGCTCACTACTCATCAACGAGAAATATGCACACGAGTATATAGATGCCGATTGCTGCCAGGAGAGATTGCACAATACATATCTTCTTGGTTGATAACAGCTCATGTGGTTGAGAAATCGATCCAGCGTTTGTTCTAACTGGGTAAGATCGGCGAAACGATCGCCGCAGTCCGCGGAAAAAAAAGGTACCGACGATGCCGGGATCATCACGTTGCTGACCTCCTTCCAAAGCGGGTCAAGCCAATACCCATTGTCCCACGCGAGGACCGGAACGTTCGACGCAAGCGCTTCCTGATAGGCCAAGCCCTGCGTCTCGTGCTCACAGACGAAAATCATGGCACGCGACCTCTCCAGAAGTCGCCGATAAGTCTTGTGATCATGATATTTGTATCGGATTACGTGGGTCCGTAATCCACGGCGAGCAAGCACATCGAGTATTGGCTGTAGCAGCTCGACCACCAGCCTTTCGTGACTCCACCGGATCTTGTCGTAAACGAGGAAATCGACGTCTTTCGCATACGATCTCGTATCGACCCATTCGTCGGTATCGATCCCGGCGTACCATCGAACGCATGCATCGCCGTAGATGGGGCGAAACATGTCGTGCATCCATTGTGCGAGAACGAGATAAATGCGAAATCGAGGATCTTCCATCAGACGGGGTGCAAGCATCGGGTGGTCAAACATGGAAGGCCCCAGGATCGCGGGATTCGGTAAGTTCCAGCCTTCCAAAACGGTGGGAAATCCAACCAACCCGACCGGGTACTCAGGATGCTTGCGGGCAAGCGCATGGTCATTGATCCGCACAAGCCAGCCCTGCTTTTCGAGGGCCTGTTTAAGAAGCTCGAAAGAAACGCCAAATCCCGTTTTCTTCTGCCTGGTGTGGGTGAGGTCATAGATTGGCCGCACGACGCGCTTGAGGTAGCGATCGTACATGAAGAACTTGTCCTTCTCGAATTCCTTATAGAAGAGAAGGATCAGTCTTCTCTCTGCAATAGCTCTTTCGAGCGAGACAGGCGGACGGTGCAGCATGGGTGTTCACATCGAGAGCCAGTGAGCGTTATATGAGGCTCGACGCTGATATGTTCGTGCCCGGCGGAACTTAACGTCACCCGTAGCATAACTTTGCCGTGTGATATGTGATTAACATACGCTTGGAACCTTGTCATCTCCTGGTAGGCAAATGACCAGGCTGTGCGATTTGATCGTGGTTGATTCCCAGCTCAGGGCCTGCCAGCGAGGCATCCGTGTGGTATTCCGTTCCAGGATGCTTTCAGTTATCAGTCGGATGAGTTGCGCTATCCTCGGCATCACACTGTTTGCGGCAACCACTCCGTTGGCCATCGCGCAGGTCGACGATGCCTTTCATTATAATCGCTTGCTCGGCCGGGGCATCAATCTCGGGAACGCCTTGGATGGGCCACAAGAGGGAGCCTGGGGGGTCACGCTCGAGGCCAACTATTTTCGCTCGATAAAGGAGGCGGGGTTCGATTCGGTGCGCATTCCCGTCCGCTGGTCGGCGCATGCCAGCACCACGGCTCCATACGACATCGAAATGGACTTCTTCGAGCGGGTCGATTGGGCCATTAGGCAAGCGTTGTCGAGAAGTTTGGCCGTCGTCATCAACGTGCATCACTACGAAGAGATGAACCAGGATCCGGTCCAAAATCTCCCGCGCCTGGTGCAACTCTGGAAACAGATCGCGCTGCGGTACCAGAATCAGCCCAAGAGCCTTATGTTCGAACTCCTAAACGAGCCGCGCGGCCAGCTCGACGACGAGCGCTGGCAGGAGGCATTTCCCGCGCTCCTCAAGGCCGTTCGAGAGAGCAATCCAGACCGCATAATCCTGATTGGCCCGGCATATTGGAATGCCGTCGACAAGCTGGACAAGATGCAGTTGCCGCCGCAAGACCGGCGGATCATCGGTACGTTTCACTACTACAAGCCACTCCAGTTCACGCACCAGGGTGCCTTCTGGCTCAACGACAGTGCGCCCTGGCGCGGGACACGATGGACGGGCATACCGCAAGAGCGAGAGGAGTTGCGCAAGGACTTCGAGCGCGCCGCGGCATGGTCCCAACAAAACCACCGCCCGCTCTACCTTGGAGAATTCGGCGCCTATCGGGAGGCCAACATGGACGATCGGGCGCTGTGGACGCGAGCTGTCGCGCGTGAGGCCGAAAAATGGGGCTTCAGCTGGTCATATTGGGAGTTCTGCTCCGAGTTCGGCGCGTACGACCCAGCCGCGCAGCGGTGGCGGCGACCCCTTCTTAATGCCCTTCTAGACAAGGACTGAGACACGGACCGCGGGATGACGGCGAGGCCGGATACCCGGCAGCGTGCGTCGTTTACGCTGTCCTCAATCCACGTAACCGTACCGTGCATAGTACCGCCTGTCGTAGTAGTGGCCACGATGGCCTTCGTAGCGGCACAACAGGTTGAGATCGGCCTTGTTGAGGACGACTCCGAGCAGATTGTCGTATACGCCCGGCGCTTTCCAGAGCGCATGTTCCACCACGTCGATCTTTGTGCGTCCCCACTCGATCACGAATACAAACCAATCGACGAGGTGCGTCATCGCACGAACGTCCGCCACCGGCGCCAATGGCGACAGATCGACGATGATGTACTCGTAGGATTGGCGTAGCCGCTCGAATAGGATTTTCGTGGCTTCGCAGGCGAGCACCTCGCTGCTGTGAGCTATCCGCTCGTTGACGACGGCGGGCAAAAACACTAAACGCGTGTCGGGGTCCACGCACAGCGCGTCCTCGATCCTCACCTGATTGGCAAGAACCTCCAACAAGCCGACTTTCGCCTCCGGGATCAGTTTACGCGACAGATCGGGGTTGCGCAGGTCGGCGTCTAACAGGACCACCCGCCCGCCGACACTCGCGATGCTTTGCGCCAGCGCCATTGCGGTCGTCGATTTGCCTTCGTTCGGTAGCGACGCGGTGAACGCCAACACCTTGCTGCCCTTGGCCGACCTGTTGAGGTCCGCCGCGATTTTGATTGCGCGGATCGACTCGGCAAAGCGTGAAAACGGCGAATCAACAACCGCCCAGAACAGGCTCTGGTCACGCTTGATGATTCGGTGCTCCAAGCCCCCATAGTCTGTCGTTGGCGGGTGCGGCCGCAAGGTCACCGGCCCTTTGACCTTTGGCAGCACCGCTATGCAGTCCGTGTGCAGGATGCTTGCAACCTGATCGCTGGTGCGGAAGACGCGATCCGCTATGTCACGCAACAGGCCCAGCCCAGAGCCCACGATCACACCTCCGGCCGCCGCCATCATGAGGATGAGCCTGATCCTGGGATTGCTCTGACTCAAGGGAGGCGTGGCGGTTGTGATGAGCCGGGCTTCGGTGATCGGGAACGATTGCTGCTGAACCGATTCCATATAGCGCTGCAGGAAGTTGTCATGCAGCGCGCGGTAGGTCTGCGCGCTGCTCTCGAGGTCGCGCAGCGCAATTTGGGCCTGATTGGCAGTCTGCGATACCGAGACAATATCGGCGAGGCTCTTGCTGATGGACTCTTCACGTGCCTTGGCAATCTCGTGATCGCTCCGGTAGGTCTGCGCGATGCGACCAAGTTCGTCAACGATGACTTTGCGAATCTCGTGCATCTGGGTGCGCATATTGACCACCGAAAGGTGGCCGGACCCATACTTCACTGAATATTCGGCCTCCTTTCGACTGTAGTCGAGATACTGCGATCGCAGCTTGGTAATGACTTCATTGCGCAAGCTGTCGGTGACTGTGGCGTCGGGCACCTCCACGCCCGAACGCAAGATTTCGTCGACGCGACTAAGCTTGGCCTTCGCCTCCGCCGTCTGTGCGCGTGCCTGAATCAACGAGCTGTTGAGTTCAGAGAGCTGCTGCTCGTTCATCAATCGGCCGCCGGCAGCGACGATGTTATTCTTCGTCTTGAAGTCCACCACCGCGCGCTCAGCATTGGTGGCCTGATCACGCAGTTCTTTGATGCGGTCCCGCATCCAGTTGCCGGCTCTCCGCGTCGCCTGGTATTTTGCCTCTAATTGGTCGTCGATGTAGGCCTCCGCCACCGCATTCGCGACCTGCGCCGCCCGTTGCGGATTGTGTGATCGGAACCCGATGTTGATGACATAAGTCAAGCCCGCGCGACTGATGATCAGGTGCGATTGCAAGCGTCCTATCGCTGCTCGGGTGAGAGCAAATTCGGAAGGCTGCTCTTCTGACGATCCAAAGGGGTTCAACACCCATCCCTTGATCGTGGAATAAAGGCCGTCATCCGGCGCGACGAACTCGGGATCCTCGGTGAGGTGCAGGTCCTTGATGATCGCGAGCGCCACGTTTTCCGACAGCAAGACCTCGACTTGACTATCGACCGACCACGTGTCGGGGGGGGTATCGCCCAGCACCGATTGCTGCTGGAACAGCTGGACCTTACGGCTGTCGATCATCAATTTCGCAAAAGCGGTGAAGCTCGGCGGCGTGGTGAGGAGATAGACAGCGGCGAGCGCCATGATCAGCAGAAAGCACGCTACAATGATCGGGTATTGTCGGTGCAGGAAGCCGGTAAAAACCTTGAACAGTTCTTCCAGCGATATGTAGTCAGGTCCGGGCCCGGAGGCAGGTGTTTGGGCGCCACGGTAGGGAAGCGTCGGAGCTTTGAAGGTCTGAAGCATTTCTTGAACGCGACCGCCTAATGATTGTTCGAACCCAAAGCGCAACCGTCACACAATCAGCACGCGCTTTCTTATGCGGGGTGGCGACGAGGCTATCTCGACTCCCCGGCCATGGAGGCCAAATATCCAGAGTCCGAGCAGGCCTGTAGTTGCCATTCGATCATCTCCTGTCCCATTTCACAACATTAAATATAACACAACCGTCGGCGAGATTGGCCGAAATTATGTAGTAGGCGGCAGCCTCTCAGTGCACGTGATTAACATAATTAACATACGTCGCACCAGACTATGTCAAATGGACGATCTCCCCGAGTGGGTTCCGGCTCTTCCGTTAAAGACCTCCTGAATCTGCAAGCATAATCCATCAAAGCACGGAGGGCGCGCACCGCTGGCCGCCAGCGCCCCCTGGCAAAATGAAGGCACATCAACGCTTGAGTGCTCCGGGACGGCGAAGGCGTGCCCAGCCGAGCGGAGGAACAGCGAGCTGATCTTGGTCTGACCGCCTCAATGTGGGGTCTGGGAACCGGACGCCAAATTTTGAGGTCGCTTCGACGCCGCGATGACGGGCGCTCACACTTGGGTTAGAACGGCGGTGAGGAAGAACTCCCTATGGGGAAGCGATTGTTGATCCTGGCCACAATGTTCAAATTGTAGGCGTTCGTTGCGGCCACAATCGGGTCGTTGACCGTGGCGACTGTCAGTCTGAAGTAGTTCAGCGCCTTGCTGATCTCGACGCTAGTCGCATTCGCAATGTAAAGGACGTCCTTGTTCCGCATCTGGAACTTGGTCGCGAGCATAAAGCCGTCGGGATTGCGTAAATTCAGGTTATAGATCACGGGAATGATCGGTCCAGGGAAGCGCGTGCAGTCGATCCCTAGCCGTTGGGCCACTTCCCTGGTCTCTCCGCGGTAGAGGAAGACCGCGGAAGGCTCGGCCAAGTTGTCGTTCAGCCCACCGGCTTTTCCGATCCCCTCCGCGAGCGAGATCCGCCAGGCGTCGAAATTGACCACGCCCTGCACCCCTCCCGTAATCGTGTTGGCGGACACTGCACCGAAGGCAACGAAGGTCTGCGGCTCGCGGTAGAGATAGATCGTATCGCCTGGATGCGTCCAGATATTGTTGGAGGGCTCATAGACCAGCGCCCCGAACGGGGCTGTGGCGCGGCGTCCCCCGCGCTCGAGCATCACCCAGGTCTCGTGTCCTTGCGCTTTCGGTCCCGCTGCGCGCGTAATCGAATCGAGGATATGCTCACCCGCATAATTCGCCGGGAACCGATTGGGATTGTTCACTTCGCCAAGGACGCTAATGAGCGAGGTCCGCTGCTCCACAAGCGACACGACAGCCTGCGGCTCGATCGCGCGGTTCTTGATGGCATCTACAATGTCTTTTTGAACTTGCGAAGGGGTTCGGCCCAATGCCCGGATCGCGCCGGCGTAGGGGACTGATATGTTGCCGCTGGTGTCGACATTCTGGTTGGGCAGCGTGATGAAATTGCCGGGCCTGACACCGGCCTCGATCGGTATATATAAGCCGCCCGCGGCGGCCTCGAAGATCGCGACGCTGACGCTGTCGCCAATGCCAAACGTGATCTCTCTCGGGGGACGCCGATCGGGGAACACGGTGCCGATCCTGGGCGCGTAGCTTGCGAGGATATCGATGACCTGCGGCGTGATCTTGACCAAGACGTAAGGCAGTCGTGTCGGGTCGTCCGTATTCCCGCCGCGGTAAATTTCACCAATCTCGGGCCCCGTGGTTGGCATGATGGAGCAGCCGCCGCCCGCGAGGGCGAGAATGCCCAAAATGGCTACGCGCGCAAAATGCCCTTTCCCACTCACCACGCAACCCCACTCCGTAGACATGTTAACGATCACATTCGCTCGCTTAACGAGAAACGGTCAGTATTGGCCCACAGCCTGGTCGTCTAGAAAACCAGAGTTCTACTCATCGGAGCCCCCAACCGGTGAAGGTATAGGCACCACA
>Ga0306918_10002006_pt1 | contig 10295 bp, 12 predicted proteins | sample tim00Cox0000000H_FD_203315 | JGI IMG/M metagenome (GOLD analysis project Ga0306918, IMG submission 203315) | Lab enrichment of tropical soil microbial communities from Luquillo Experimental Forest, Puerto Rico - timezero.00C.oxic.00.000.00H (v2)... | ecosystem: Environmental > Terrestrial >... | reverse complement strand
GCGAACCGATCGCGCGATGCGCGACAGCGGTGCCTTACCTCGTTGTCGGATGACTGATCATCCTTCGACCTCAGCCGCCGACATAGGCGGCGCGCAGAGGCCGTGGCGACGCGAGCAGATGGCTGAGAGCGAGCGCCACGGTAACGGCATAGGCGATGACCGGCGTGGCCATGATCAGCTCGAGGGGCACAACGGGCTCCCTGCGAGCCCCTCGCGCGCCGCGGGCTCGGAATTCGCCCGCGGCACATCGGCCAGCGCCTGCGCGGCCTCGCGCGCATGCTCCGCGTTTTGGGCGATCCGGTCGAGATAAGGCTGTACGGCATGGCCGAGCGCGGTGAGGGCGATGAGCGGCTTGCGTTGAAAAAGGGCGCCGCCCAGCGCGCGCTCCAATCCTATGATGGCGTTGGTCAGCGAGGGCTGGGAGACGCCGCAGCGTCTGGCCGCTCGCGTGAAATTGCGCTCCTCGCAGAGCGCCAGGAAGTAGCGGATCTGGTGCATTTGCATGGGTCCACCTCGCGGGATCAATCGCGCTCGCATGCGAGCCTGCCATCGACATCGGCCTTTGACGGTGAGGTGGCTCACAGAGCGTCGCTTTTTGTCGCCGAGCTTTCGCATCGCCGGGCGCGAGCAACCGGCTGGGCGGGGGTCGGCAGGGCCTTGAGCGGATGCACCCCCAGCGTGCATTTAAGGGCTTCGCGTCTTAGAGGAGCATGCCCCGGATTGGCAAACGTGGGCGCCAGAATCGATAGCCGTAGGTTATAATGTCCCCCGCTTGAATCGAGCCTCCGACAAACCGGTTGTCGCGGGCGTGTTCGAGAGCGCAGGTGGAATTGCAATATTCGTTTGTGACGGGGGAGCGCTCATGTCGATTCCAGGCGGCAAGCGGCCGGCGGAACGCACGCGGGACAAGCTGTCCTTGCTCCGCAACCACTCGCTGTTTCGCGATCTTCCGGCGGCGGTGATCGAGCACCTCGGCTCGTATATGAAGACGCGTCGGGTGGTGCGCGGAACCACCATCTTCGCCAAAGGCGATCCCGGCACCGGGCTCATGGGGGTGCTCGCCGGAACGGTCAAGGTCAGCGTCGCGTCCGCTGACGGCAAAGACATCGTGCTCAACCTCTTTCACGAGGGCGAGGTTTTTGGCGAGATCGCCTTGCTCGACGGTCGCCCGCGCACCGCCGATGCCACCGCCATGTCCGACTGCGAGCTCGTCGTCATCGAGCGGCGCGACTTCGTTCCGTTTCTCAGCGATCACCCGGACGTGATGCTCAAGTTCATCGAGATCCTGTGCTCGCGGCTGCGCCGGACCAGCGAGCAGGTGCAGGACATCACATTCCTGAATTTGCCGACCCGCTTGGCGAAGACCTTGCTCCAGCTGACCGCGGCCGAAGACGGTTCCGCGGCCGCACGCAAGGCGGCGGTCACGCAACGCGAGATCAGTCAAATGATCGGCATATCTCGCGAGAGCACCAACAAACAATTGCGGGCATGGGCCAAGCGCGGTTGGATTCGTCTTGAACGAGGGGGCGTCAACGTGGTTGCGCCGGACAAACTCGCTGCCATCGCCACCGAGGGTTCGGAATTCGATCGATCGTGAGCTAGACGCGATGTGTAGGGTAGGCGATTTTGTCCACCCTATACCGCTATCTATGACAGCGCTCCCACGACGCCTCGCGCTTCGAGCAGCTGCGAGAGCTTTTTGCGCGCGTGGAACATCCGGGTTTTGACGGTGTTGCCCGGAACGCCGAGGATGTCTGCTGCCTCCTGCACCGATTTTTCATGATAGTAGACGAGGTCGATGATCTCGCGATGCCGCGGCGACAGGCGGGTGAGGCAACTGCGCAAAATTTCTCCCCGATGCTTGGTCTCGAAGGTCGCTTCCGGATCGTCCGCCGGATCGCTGGCGTCTACGGTTCCTTCGTCCGACGCTTCGTACCGACGCCGCATCTCGGCCAGCGCCTTGTAACGGGCGATGGCCAACAGCCAGGTCGTGACCGCCGAGCGCGCCTGGAATCGGCGGGCCTGCCGCCAGACGTTGAGGAACACTTCGCTGGTGATGTCCTCCGCGAGCGCCTCGCTGCCGATGAGCCGCAATACGAAACGGTAGATGCGCGCATGATGCCGTGCGAACAAGACTTGCATCGCGAGCCTGTTGCCGGATGCGATCTTTGCGATCAGCGCCTCGTCCGAGTTGTCCTTGGCCGTGGGCGGCCGCCGCCAGGCGGCGATACCCGGGACGAGCTCGGCAAAGTCGTTGCGCATCGGTAGCTCCCCTGTCTTGGGCTACCAATATGCCTAGACCGCCCCGCGGAAACCTTTTGTTAACTACTTCACACAGCCGACCCAAGCTTTCAGGCCCATGCTTGACCGCGACGGCATCCCGGGTTCGCCGGGTTGGCGGGGCCTGGGTGCTGGTCTATTTTCCGCTTAAGCGGCGAACGAACAGCAAAAATCGCGGCCGCGCAAATCGATCGGGGGAGGGACGATGCCTAGTTGGACCACCGTGCTGCTCGCTGCGTTACTGCTCGCGGGAGCGGGCGGCAGCACCCATGCCCAAACCTATCCGAGCGCTACCGTCAAGCTCATCGTCCCGGTTCCGGCCGGCGGCGTGACCGACACCATGGCCCGTATCGTGGCCCAGCGATTGACTGAGGCGTGGGGGCAGCCGGTCGTCGTCGATAACCGTCCGGGCGGCAATTATGCCGTCGGAGCGCAAGCGGTGGCAAAATCGCCGGCGGACGGGCTTACGCTCCTTGTCGCGCCGGACTCCACGGTCACCGCCAATCCGCATCTCTTCAGCAAGCTTCCGTACGATCCGGTCAAGGACCTCACGCCCATCGTCGTGCTGTGCCGCATCACGCCGGTGCTGGTGATCAACCCGACGCTTGCGGTGCAGAGCGTGCAAGAGCTGATCGCGCTGGCGAAGGCCAAGCCCGGGAGCTTGAACTACGGCTCCTACGGCATCGGCACTTATGCGCATCTGAGCATGGAGGATTTCAAGCAGAGGACCGGCACCGACATCGTGCACATCCCCTACCGCGGCGCTGCGCCGGCCGTGACCGCCCTGCTCGCGGGCGACGTCGCGATGCTGCTCCTCAATCTCAGCAGCATCGAAGAACACGAGAAGACCGGGAAGGCGAGAATTCTGGCGGCCGCGGGTGAGAAGCGCGCCGCTCTGCGTCCGGATTTACCCACGATCTCCGAAGCCGGCGTGCCGGGTTTCTCGACCACGGCCTGGTTCGCGCTGTTCGGGCCGGCGAATATGGCGCCGGATCTGGTGGCGAAGATTCACGCCGACGTCGCCAAGGTTTTGGAATTGCCGCAATCGCGCGAGTTCTTCCGCGTGAACAGCTTCGAGCGCGTCGATCTCACGCCCGCGCAGTTTTCCAAGCTTATCCAGGACGATTTGGCGCACTGGGGCGCACTGATCAAGGCGGTCGGGGCGAAGCTCGATTGAATGATCGAATGATGCGTTTTGCGTTGTCCCACCTTTGGATCGTCATTGCCGGGCATAGCGCGTCGGAAGACGCGCGTGAACGCGCTTATGACCCGGCAATCCATCTTCTTCGTAAAAATGTTTTGCGTAGCGGATGGACCCCGGGTCAAGCCCGGGGGGTGACGCGTTGGGTATGAACAGCGAATGAAGCCAACTAGAGAGGAACCGCGTTGTGCCTGAACAATATCCGCCCATTCGCCGCTTCGTGACCGGCCATGACGCCGATCACGTCGCCAAGGTGATCATGCAAGGCCCGGCGACCAATGCCAAGCATCCGAGTCCCGGCACGGCCTCGACGCTGATCTGGTCGACCGACCGCACGCCGGCCGACATCGCGGTTGGGGAACAGATCGAGGATTTGGGCGCGCGCATCATCGGCACTGCGCCGCCGGCGAACGGGACGCGGTTCGCCGTCATCGACTTCCCGCCGGGCAATCAACCCCGCATGCACCGCACCGAGACCATAGATTACGTCATCGTGCTCGAGGGCGAGATCGAGATGGACATGGATGATTCGACGGTGAAGATGAGGGCCGGCGACGTGATGGTCCAGCGCGGCACCAACCACGCCTGGGCCAATCGCAGCAACCGGCGCGCCCGCGTCGCCTTCGTGCTGGTCGACGCCGTGGCGTTGGGGATCGGTCACCCCATCACCGGGGCGGCGAACGCGCGCTGACGGCGAACGCGGCCCGCTCCCAAGTCGACACATCGTCAGGAGAAGGCATGAAAGTCCTGATCACCGGCGGGATGGGCGTGATTGGCGCGGAAGCGAGCCGCAGGTTCGTGCGTGAAGGACACCGCCCCATCATCTTTGCCCGCCATCGCGACGAATGGCTCATTCGCGACATTCTCGAGGAGGTCGACATCGAGCTGGGCGACGTGCTCGATATGCCGCGCCTGCTCGACGTCATCAAACGGCATCGAGTGACGCATATCGTTCACGCCGCGGCGTTCGTCGGCGCGGTCTCTGCGGCCAATCCTGCGCTCAGCGTCCAGGTCAACGTGATGGGAATGGTGAACGTGTTGGAGGCCGCCCGCACGTTCGACGTCGCGCGCGTGGTCTATACCAGCGCGAAGGGCGTCTATGGTCCGGTGCTGGGCGAATACGGCGCGCCGACCTACAAGCCCGTGCCGGAGGATTTTCCGAAGAACCCCAAGCGCATCTACGACTCCGCCAAGCTGATGGCGGAGCAGGTCGGTCTCTATTACCAGGCCCATATGGGCGTCGACGTGGTGGTGCTGCGCTTCGCCACCACCTACGGGCCGGGCAAGACCGCGCGTCACGGCAAAATGGGCGTGACCAGCCAGATCGTGGAAAACCCCGCCAACGGGTTGCCCTTCCGCCTCGCGCAAGGCGGCGACGAGAAAGACGACTTCGTCTACAACAAAGATTCAGCCCACGGCATCTACCTCGCCTGCACCGCGGAAAACCCCATGAGCCGCGTCTACAATATCGGCACCGGCGTGGGCATCACGCTCAACGATGTCGCGCGCGTCATCCGCAAACATCTGCCGCACGCCGAGATCGAGATCGGGCCAGGGCTGAATTACCTCGGCATGCCCTATCCCGCTTCCAGCGTCTACGATATTTCGCGCGCGCGCGCCGAGCTCGGTTACGCGCCGCAATACGATCTGGACCGCGGGATTGCGGATTATCTCGATAGCCTCAAGCGGTTGAAGGCAAGTTGAAGGTCGCTCGTTGCGAGGACGTTCGCCATGACAGTCGCGGTCCGCATGGCGTTGAAGCTCGCGTGACGGAATGGGGCCCGGGGCGAGCTGGGCTCCCCGAGATCGCGGCAACGCTTGCGCCGGTGCCAGGACGCCCGTTAGCGACGCTTACCCAGCGTGCGTCCTTTCGGACCGCCGCTGACGTCTGGAACCTCGATGCCCAGCGCAGTGGCTAAATCGATTTGATGATCCTGCTCCTGCATGAGGATCTGGCGAATTTGTTCCGCCGTCGCGAATTCTCCGAGCGCTTCGCATTGCCGGATGCGATCGCGGTAATTGCGAATGGTTTCATTTTCGTTGTCGAGATCGAATCGCAGCATGTCTTTCGGTTTTTTCGACGTGCGCACCGGCTGGGGCGTGACCACCGGCATTTTACCGAGATAGTCGATCTGCCGTGAAAGGATCAGGGCGTGATCGAGCTCCTGTTTGGCGTGAATTTCGAGCTGGGCGGCGATGTCCATGTATTCGGCGCCGCTGAGCACTTGGGAATAGACGACGTAGGCGATGATGGCCTGATATTCGCGGGAAAGGTCTTCGTTCAACAGCTCTGCGAGGCGGTCGCGGGAGATTTCGTTTTCGTTCGCGGCGGATTTCGGCCCAGCCATTGATTCCTCCTTAAAAGGCGGTCGTCGATGTATTCGCTTGGACTTGCGTTGCCATTATGGTTCGACAGTTCGCTCGAGAAAGCGCTGCTCGGCACCTCAGCTGCCGGTCTTGGCCACGAAGGAATCCTTGGCGCCCGGCTTGAGCACGACGTAGGCGCGCCGCCACGGCTGATCGTCGATCAGCCGCCATTTGTGGCCCTTGCCGATGTGGTCCACGGCGACGAGGACATCACCCGGCCGCAGCACGAATGTCTCGCCGCCGGGGGTGGCGAATTCGAGCGTCCCCGACAGTGTGATCACGAATTGCGGTTCCGGGTCGGGGTGCCAATCATACGAGGAATGCGCCGGCGTTTCCTTGAAATGGATGGCAACCACGTCGGTGCGATCCTTTTCATCGATCGTGCCTTCCAGCACATGCGATGCGCCGTCGGGTCCGGTGTACAGCTTGAACGCTCGCATCATTTTCAATCCTCATCTGAGTTCTTCGGGAGGCGAGGCCTTGTCGTCGAAGCCCCTCCGTCACTCCCAGAGGTTCGCCTTGGCGAGATCAATCAGATCGTCGCCGCGGCCGCCCATCACCGCCTTGAGCATGTAGAGCGTGAAGCCCTTGGCCATCTCGACCGTGATGCTGGGCGGAATGGGAAGCACCATCCGGCTCACGACCGCGTCGATCAGAACCGGTCCGTCGTGCGCGAGCGCTTCCGCGATGCCATGCTCGACGTCGCCCGGATCCTCGAGGCGGATCCCGCGCACGCCGACCGCGTCCGCCATCGCCGCGAAATTCGGATTCTTGAACTTGGTGCCGAAATCGAGAAATCCCGACGACTCGGCACCGGCCGCAAAGGCTGCGACTTCCTCGTGCCGGACATGAATCCATTCGATCTTTCCCTGACCGCGCAGCGCGTCGGTCAGCCCATTGAGACTGTCACCGACGATGCCGTAAATGCGTTTGACTCCCGCGGCAGCAAGAATCTCGGCGAATTGATCTGCGACCCTTTGTGCCATCGCTCGTTTCCCTTTTCTCGCGCCCAACGCAAGGTCCGGGTATGCCCCGCCGGCATCGGGGCAATGTTCAAACGTCTTCGAGGCGCAGCACGGCGGCGGTGTCGGCGCGGACGCGTCGGGACAGCGCGGCGTCCGCGATCAGAGATTCGCCATAGGACGGGATCATCTCTTTCAGCTTGGGAAGCCAGCGGTTGGCCGTCAGTTCGTTCTTGAAGCATTTCTCCAGCACGCCGATGGTGATGAACACCGCGGTCGATGCGCCAGGCGAGGCGCCCAGCAACGCCACCAGCGAACAATCAGCTGCCGCAACCAGTTCGGTGCCGAACTCGAGAAATCCGCCGCGTCGGGGATCCGGCTTGGTGATCTGCACGCGCTGTCCCGCCACTTCGAGTTGCCAATCGTCCGGCTTGGCGCGCGGATAATATTCCTGCAGGGCGGCGAAGCGGTGATGCGCCGTCTGCAAAACCTGGCCGATGAGATATTTGGTCAGATCGAAATTGTCGCGAGCAACCGCCAGCAGCGGTCCGATATTGGCCGGCCGGATCGACTCGAACAGGGCCATGAGCGAGCCATACTTGAGGAATTTGGTGGAAAAGCCCGCATAAGGTCCGAACAGGAGCGAGTGCTTGCCGCCGATGACCCGTGTGTCGAGGTGGGGAACCGACATCGGCGGAGCACCGACGGACGCCTTGCCGTAGACCTTGGCGTGGTGGCGCTTGTTGATGTCGGCGTCATCGCAGCGCAGCCAGATGCCGCTGACCGGAAATCCGCCGTAGCCTCTGCCCTCCGAGATTCCAGACTTTTGCAGAAGCAGCAACGCGCCGCCGCCGGCTCCGAGATAGACGAACTTCGCCGTGGTCGAGAGCGTCTCGCCGCCGTGCTGGTTCTTCATCTCGATGCGCCAGCGCCCCCCCGGCTCGCGCCTGATGTGGGTGACGCGATGCGAGTAGTGGAGTGTGAACCCCTTCATGCCCGCGAGGTAGCGAACGAGGGTGCGGGTGAGCGATCCATAATCGACGTCGGCGCCGGTGATGATCCGCGTGGCGGCCACCTGTTCGTCGGCGGCGCGGCCCTCCATCACCAGCGGGACCCACTCGCTGAGTTTCTTCTTGTCCTCGGTATATTCCATGCCGTGCCAGCAATGATGCGCGCTCATCGCCGCGAAGCGTTTCTTGAGGAAGGCAACGTTCTCAGGCCCGTGCACGAAGCTCATGTGCGGGACCGGATGGATGAACGATTGCGGATCCGCGATCGCGCCCTTCGTCACCAGGTAGGACCAGAACTGCCGCGACAGATCGAACTCCACGTTGACGTCGAGCGCCTTGGAGATGTCGATGCTGCCGTCGCTTCGCTCCGGCGTATAGTTCAGCTCGCAATTCGCCGCGTGGCCGGTGCCGGCGTTGTTCCAGGCGTCCGAGCTCTCGAGCGCCGCGCCATCGAGCGTCTCGACCATCGAGATATTGAGCGCCGGCTCGAGTTCCTTCAGGAAGACGCCGAGCGTGGCGCTCATGATGCCGGCACCCACGAGGACGACATCCGGCTCGCTGGCGGCGCGATTTTCAATCATGGGTTTCTCCGACGCAGGAACGATTGGCACAAAAGCTAAAAGCTCAAAACCTGGCACGTCACGTCCGCTTTGCCCCTCAAAGCGGACATCGCTCTGATCTCAAAGTGATCGCGCTCTTGGACCATCTGTCTTGCATGACGCCGATGTCGTCGTCCCGAAATCGGCCGGCGAACCAGCCAACGCAATCGCGCTGATCTCGGCAAGCCGCGGCATCATCGCGGTCGGGGCGGCGGTGCGATCGGCGGTGCGAGCGCTGGCGGCACGTTCGAAAACCATGTCGTATCCAAGACCTGCCTCGCCATCTGTTGATCGATATGGGGCGAGATTTCGCGGTGAAACGCATAGGCGAGCGTGTCGTACTCGAATCTGCAGCTTGGCGAGCGGTTTGGCGGCAAATATCCGTCCTGGGTCAAATCGGCGAACGTCACCGGGTCGGCGCCGTAGGCCAGGCACATGAGATTGTAAAAGCGTTCTTCAGGCTGGCCGTGGTTGCTGGCAAAGCCCGCCAACTGCGTCTTCACGATGGGATTCGTTCTGTAATCCGCGACGTACATCCTCCAAGCCCAGGCGCCGCCTGCAATCAATCGCCGCGCTCGCTCCTTGCCGAACTGCAGCATGATGTATCCTGCAAAGTTGTCGGCGGCATCTTCCGCATGTCCGAATATCGGCACTTTGAAAATATCGTACATTGCGTGTCCGACCTCGTGGGTCGTGAGCCAGAAGAATTGCCCGATTGCCGCATCCCTCGGCGTGATTCCGCCGGGGGTCGTTTGCTTTGGCAAGGATTGCAATATGTGCCGCAAAAGCTCGTAACAGATGGTCACCGTCGGTTTGGAATTCTCTCGGCTGTACCAGGAATTCACCATGCCGCATTCCGTGGTTTTGATGGTCAACTCCTCCGGCAGACGAAACGGACTCAATATCCCCTGCATATCCTCGAGCACACGGTGCTCCCTTAACATGCCGTAGAGCTCCTGAAGCTCGGCGCTTTTGGGCACGACATATTCGACCGTGACGCGGTTTGGTCGATCGTTTTCGGCGGGGGCAGGGACGTTCTGACCGGCTTGGTTACGAGCGCCTGGTACCAGGACCGGGGCGGCGACGATGTAAAGCTTTTGCCCCGAGCGAAAAATAATCGCGCCGGGACCCAAATCGCGGGCCCCGAGCGCTTCGATCTGCGCCGAGGTATCGCCTTTCGCTCGACCTGGCGTGATGGCAAAGGTCTTTCCGTCGATATAGATGCTGTCATTGTCGGCAATCGTAGCTGGGAGTGTTTGCGATTGAGCCACGGCCAGATTTGACACGATCGATGCGATGCCAACGATGGCGCCGATGGAGCTGATCGACTTCCCTTGGAGACTGCTCATCCCTTTCTCCACAGTTGCTCGCCCGCGACGCGGATTGATCCTCACGAGGGACGTCGCGCGTTTAAGTTCGAGAAGACAGAAGGGGCGGACCGAAGCTTATGTCAGCCCGCTCCCACGAACATTAAAGGCTCGCAGCCGCGTCACTTTGTAGCCGCCGAGATCCAGTTATCCTCGAAGGCCTTTTTGAGCTTGTATTGGACATAGTCCGGATCGTAGGCGAATTGCATGAGCGTGGCGTTATAGCCGGCGCTGCCGCCACCGGTGAGCCTTGGATCATACTGCGGCTGCCGCGGATCGTTGAGGAATTGCATGAGCATGGCGTTATAGCCGGCGCTGCCGCCACCGGTGAGCCTCGGATCATACTGCGGCTGCCGCGGATCGTTGATGAATTGTTGGTTATAGCCGACGCTGCCGCCGCCGGTGAGGGCTGGATTGTACGGCCCGCCGGTGAGGGCTGGATTGTACTGCCGCGGATCGTAGGCGAATTGTTGGTTATAGCCGATGCTGCCGCCGCCGGTGACGGCCGG
>Ga0306918_10002004_pt1 | contig 10300 bp, 7 predicted proteins | sample tim00Cox0000000H_FD_203315 | JGI IMG/M metagenome (GOLD analysis project Ga0306918, IMG submission 203315) | Lab enrichment of tropical soil microbial communities from Luquillo Experimental Forest, Puerto Rico - timezero.00C.oxic.00.000.00H (v2)... | ecosystem: Environmental > Terrestrial > Soil... | reverse complement strand
TGCTCGCCCGTCACATGCCAGGGTTCCAGCGCCTGACGTATCTCGAGCGTCACACCGCCATGTTCGACCGCGCCATAGAAGGGAAACCGGAATTCGCGCTGCGCCTCGAACCAGACCGGATCGAAGGCATAGCCAACGCGCCGTAGGTCGGCGAGAACGCCGAGAAAATCCTCCCAGACGAAATGCGGCAGCATGAAGCGATCATGCAGCGTCGTGCCCCAGCGCACCAGGACTCCCTGCTGCGGTTCGCGCCAGAACCACGCAACAAGCGCGCGCAGCAATAATTGTTGCGCGAGACTCATGCGCGCATCCGGCGGCATTTCGAAGGACCGGAATTCGAGAAGCCCAAGGCGCCCGGTCGGGCCATCAGGCGAGAACAGCTTGTCGATACAGATTTCCGAGCGATGCGTATTGCCCGTCACATCGACGAGCAGATCGCGGAACAGGCGGTCGACCAGCCACAAGGGGACCTGCTCGCCGGGACCCGGCACATTGGCCAAGGCGATTTCGAGTTCGTAGAGATGATCGTGACGGGCCTCATCGACGCGCGGCGCCTGACTGGTCGGGCCGATGAAGAGCCCCGAGAAGAGATAGGAAAGCGACGGGTGCCTCTGCCAATAGAGCACGAGGCTTTTCAAAAGGTCGGGCCGCCTGAGGAAGGGCGAATCGGCGGGCGTCTTGCCGCCGAGAACGACATGATTGCCGCCCCCCGTCCCGGTATGGCGCCCATCGGTCATGAATTTATCGGCGCCGAGCCGCACCTGCCGGGCGTCCTCATAAAGACCTTTCGTCGTCAGAACGGCGGCGCGCCAATTTGCGGCGGGATGCACATTGACCTCGATGACGCCAGGGTCCGGCGTGACCTTGATGACATCGAGGCGCGGATCGACCGGCGGCGGATAGCCTTCGATATGCACCGGCACGCCGGTGGCCGCGGCTGTCGCTTCGATACAGGCAAGAAGTTCGAGATAATCCTCCAATCTCTCGACCGGCGGCATGAACACGCAGAGCACCCCATCGCGCGGCTCGATCGAAAGCGCTGTTCGCACAGCGCCTTCGACAATCTCCTGCTCGACGCGTTCCTGTGGCGATACCCCTGCCGTCGGGCTGCGCTCGAAGTGCTGGGCGAGCTCATGCGGGTCGGGCAAGGGCCCGCGATCTTCGATAGGGTCCCGCTCCATGATGAAGGGATAGGCAGACGCCGGGATCCATGGCAGCGAGGCCAAAGGCAAACGGTAGCCGACTGGTGAATCGCCTGGGACGAGAAACAGCTTTTCGCGCCGCAGCTTCCACTTCTCGCTGATCCAGCGCGGGCGCGTTGCCCCATTTGCCTGCGCGTTCCAGCGCTGCACCGGCAGCACATAGCCGGATGGATTCGTCAATCCGCGCGCGAAGGTGCGGATCATGCGATTGCGTTCTTCCGCATCCTCGATTTTCGGATCGAGAGCATCGGTATTCTCAGGCAGATGGCCTTCCTTGACGAGCCAGGCCACAGGATCCTCATAGGCCGGCAAGACGCAACTCGTGTCGATCCCGAGCCGTTCGGCAATGCCCTCAGTGAGGTTGAGGGCCTGCGCCCGCTGCGCCCCCGCAAATGGGTCGGCGGCCTTCGGCGCCGCGAGATGCTGGGCCCCGACCTCGGCGATGAGGGCAGGATTTTTCCAGATCGGTTTGCCGTCCTTGCGCCAATAGAGTGAAAAGCCCCAGCGCGGCAGGCTCTCGCCCGGATACCACTTGCCCTGACCGTAATGAAGCACGCCGCCGGGCGCGAAACGGGTCCGCAACCGCCGGATCAATTTATCTGCAAAGCCGCGTTTCGTCGGGCCCACGGCCGCCGTGTTCCATTCCTCCGTCTCGAAATCGTCGATCGAGACGAAAGTCGGCTCGCCGCCCATGGTCAGGCGGACATCCTGGGCGACGAGATCGGCATCGACCTGTTCGCCAAGCGCGTCGAGCTTTTCCCAGGCAATATCGGAGAAAGGCAGCGTGATCCGGGGCGCCTCGGCGACGCGGGTCACCTGCATGTCGAAATGGAAATCGACATTGGCGGGCTCGACAACGCCCGCGATCGGCGCGGCCGAGTGATAATGCGGCGTGGCCGCGACCGGCAGATGGCCCTCGCCGCAAAACAGGCCCGAGGTCGCGTCCATCCCGATCCAGCCCGCTCCGGGCAGATAGACCTCCGCCCAGGCGTGCAGATCGGTGAAATCATGCTGCGTGCCCTTGGGGCCGTCGATCGGCTCGATGTCGGCCCGCAATTGGATCAGATAACCCGAGACGAAACGCGCCGCGAGGCCAAGATGGCGCAGCATCTGAACCAGCAGCCAGGCCGAATCGCGGCAGGAGCCCGAGCCAAGCTCCAGAGTTTCCTCCGGCGTCTGCACGCCGGGCTCCATCCGGATCACATAGCGGACCGCCTTTTGCAGCTCGGTATTGAGATCGACCAGGAAAGTGACGATATGGATCGGGCCCTTGGGCAGCGCGTCAATATAGGCGGCAAGACGGGGCCCCAGCGGTTCGACCCCGAGATAAGGCGAAAGCTCCGCGGCGAGCGTCGCCTCATAGGTGAAGGGAAACTCTTCGGCATAGGGTTCGATGAAGAAATCGAAAGGGTTGATGACGGCAAGTTCGGCAGTCAGATCCACCTCGATTTTCAATTCCGTCACTTTTTCCGGAAAGACAAACCGGGCCTGCCAATTGCCATGCGGGTCCTGTTGCCAGTTCACGAAATGGTTCGCCGGCTTCACCTTGAGCGAATAGCCGGGAATTTTTGTGCGGCAATGCGGGGCCGGACGCAGCCTTATGATCTGCGGGCCGAGCGCCACCGGCCGATCATATTTGTAATGGGTGACGTGATGGATGGCGGCAGAAATGGTCATTGGTGATCATCCGAAATGCCGAAACTCTTCCACTCGGCAATAGGCGCTTTAGGACTTCGAGCCACCAATAGGCCGTCAAGGTATGGCAATCAATCGCTGAGGGTATAATATACCGGGGTCGAAGGGAACAGGCGGCGCGAACCGAAAGTTTTCCCGCAGGCTTTGCAATTGGCAAGGAATTTCACGTGATCGACGAAAAACCGATGTCAGATATCAAGGGCTTAAGCAAGGTTGCGCTTCCCCTCTCGCGCCGGGGTTTCATGACGACGGCTGCGGCCGCCACCGCTGGCTATACGCTTGCCGCGGGTCCGGTCCGCGCAGAGCCGATCAAGACCGATACCGAGGGTCTTACCGCAGGCGATGCGAAGGTGAAGCTCGCTGACGGCGAATTGCCGGTCTATTTCGCAAGGCCGTCGAACATCGCGAACCCGCCCGTCATCATCGTCTCCATGGAGGTCTTCGGTCTCCACGAACATATCAAGGATGTGACGCGGCGGCTCGCCAAGCTCGGCGCTTTCGCGGTCGCACCCGATTATTATTTCCGCCTGGGTGATCTGACCAAGATCACCGAGATTCCGCAACTCATTCCATTGGTCAATGGCAAACCGGATACGGAGCTTTTTTCGGATCTCGACGCGACGGTCGCCTGGGCAAAATCGCAAGGCGGCAATGTCGATCGGCTGGGCATCATCGGCTTTTGCCGGGGCGGACGCACAGTTTGGCTTTATTCGACCCATAACCCCAATCTCAAGGCTGGCGTCGCCTTTTATGGCAGCCTCATGGATCCGCCGAACAATGCCATGCCGAAGAATGCCTTCGACCTCGCGGGAGAGGTCAAGGCACCCGTGCTCGGGCTCTATGGCGCGGAGGACACCGGCATTCCGCCTCAGCAGGTGGAGCAAATGAAGGCCAGGCTGCAACAGGCCGGCAAGACCGCCGAATTCAAGATCTATCCCGGCGCGCCGCACGGATTCTTCGCCGATTACCGGCAGAGTTATCGCAAGGATGCGGCAGAGGACGCATGGAATGAAATGCAGTCCTGGTTCAGGAAATATGGCGTGCTGAGCTGAGGAGCTTGGCGCTAGAGATAAGGAACGCGGCGCATATTTCGCCGCGTTTTGAGGAGCTTGCGTGAATGACAGAACTGACCAATGATGAACGCAAGCTTTTGCGTGCCATCCTCACCAATGATTTGCACGAGGCTCCGCTCGGTGAAGCAAGGATCGGCAGCTCGATCTGGTGCGAAAGCATCAATGATGCTGCTGAGCCGACCGGCATCAAGGATGGAAAGATTCTGTCCGTGATCGTCTCTCGTTTGGCACAAAAGAAACTCGTCATTTCCGATGGAGAGACGATCGAACTCACCAGGGCTGGCTATGAGGCGGCGGTGGCGGCACCGTAAATCGACCTCTTGCGAGTGCCGGGTCACTGCGTCATGGCTTCAGGATATTCATTGCCTGATGGCCACCTTTGTTGTTTCATGATTTTCAACTGGCGGGCGCTGTGCTCGCCAAAATTTCATGCCCCCTGCGGCGATTGCGAGGAACATTCTGTTGCAACGCCTTTTTATTATTCAGACGTCTATTGTCCGCACGCTCGCGGCATTTGCAGCAGCCCTTGCAATTGCATTTTTTAGCTATAGCGCTTTTGACGCTGAAGAAGCGAGTCCACTGAGGGCTTTCGCAGCAACAAACCCGCCAACACAGCTCGCACAAGACGCACACTTCGTCGGCAGCGCCGCATGCGGAACTTGTCATACAAGCGAAACGCAAGCCTGGAAGGGCTCGCATCACGCCCATGCAATGCTGGAGGCTAATGCTGACAACGTGCAAGGCGATTTTCACGAGCGCCAGGTGACGTTCGCAGGCGTGACGACGACCTTCTCGCAGCGCGACGGCAAATATTCCGTCAACACCGATGGGCCGGATGGGCAGTTGCAGGATTATGAAGTGAAATTCACTTTCGGCTTTACACCGCTGCAGCAATATCTCGTCGAATTGCCCGGCGGCCGCCTGCAATCCCTGCCGATTGCCTGGAACACCCGCCCGCGCGATGAAGACGGCCAGCGCTGGTTTCATCTCTATCCAGGTCAAGAGCTGCGCGCCGGCGATCCGCTGCATTGGACCGGCCTGCAACAGAATTGGAATTTCATGTGCGCCGAATGTCACGTGACGAATTTCGCGCGCAATTATGATGCGGACTTGAAGACCTATACTTCCACTTTTTCCGAGCTCAATGTCACCTGTGAATCCTGTCACGGTCCAGGGTCACAACATCTCGCCTGGGCGGAGAAGAAACAAGGCTGGGAGGATCTTGCAAACAAAGGGCTCGACATCACATTCAACGAGCGCAAGGATGTAACCTGGTCGCTCGATCAAGCCAGCGGCAATAGTCTGCGCAACAAGCCACGCGACAGCGCGCATGAGATTGAGACCTGCGCGCATTGCCACGCGCGGCGCGGTCCGATTGCCTCAAAGGTGCAAATCGGCAAACCTCTCGGCGATGCCTATCACGTCTCGCTGCTCGATGAAGACCTCTATTTTTCCGATGGGCAGATCAAGGAAGAGGTTTATGAATATGGCTCGTTCCTGCAAAGCCGCATGAATCATGCCGGTGTCACCTGCAGCGATTGCCATGATCCACATACATCGAAACTTCGCGCGGAAGGAAATGGAGTCTGCCTGCAATGTCACGCGCAGGAGAAATATGAGGCAACGGCCCACACGCATCACGCGCCTCAATCGGCTGGCACTCAATGCGCGGCCTGCCATATGCCGGAACGCACTTACATGGTGGTCGATAATCGGCGCGACCATAGCCTGCGCATTCCAAGACCGGATCTCTCTGTCGCGCTCGACACGCCCAATGCCTGCAATATTTGTCACAAGGACAAATCGGCGCAATGGGCGGCGGATGAGGTGAAAGCCTGGTTTCCTCATGCCAATCAGGGATTTCAGCATTACGCCGAATTGTTTCACGAAGGCACACTTGGCGCGCCCGGTGCGCGTGAAAAACTCATTGCCTTCGCCAATGACCTCGATCAGCCGGGCATTGCGCGGGCGAGCGCGCTTGCCCGCCTCGATCGCATTTCAAGCCGCGCCATGCTCGATCAATTGCGGGCGCGCCTTGGCGATGCGGATCCGCTTGTGCGCCGCGCGACGGTCGAGGCCTTCGCGAGTGTCCCAGAGACCGCGCGGCAGGATCTTATTTCCATGCTCGATGACCCTGTCCTCGACGTGCGCCTGGAAGCGGTCCGCCAACTCGCCGGCATGCCGCGCCAAGCCCTTGACGCAACAGCACAACAAAAACTCGATCGCGGCATTGAAGAATATATCGCGTCGCAGAAGAGCAATTCCGACCGGCCGGAAGCACATCATAATCTCGCGCTTCTCTATCTATCGTTGCACCGGATCGAGGAGGCCGAAACCGAGTTTCGCGCCGCTCTCGATCTGGATCCGGCCTTCGTGCCTGCGGTTGTGACGCTCGCCGATCTTTATCGCGGCACAAGACGCGATGCCGATGGCGAGAAAGTTCTGCGCGCATTTCTCCAGCGCGAGCCTGATGCTGCCGCCGTACGTCATGCGCTGGGCCTGCTTCTCGTGCGCAACGGGCGCAAGACCGAAGGGCTGGACGAATTCAAGAAGGCGGCAGAAGCAGCACCTGATAATGCGCGTTTCGCCTATGTTTATGCCGTGGCCCTCTCCGACAGCGGCAAGAGGCAAGAGGCCATGCAGGTTCTTCAAAACGCGCTCGCGCGCCATCCCTATAATCGCGAGAGTCTTTATGCGATGGCCACCTTCCTGCGCGATGCCGGCGATCGCGATGGCGCAATGTCCTATGCCAAAAGGCTCACGGCATTGGAGCCGGACGATCCGGGCGTCGCCGATTTTCTGCGCAGCCTTGCCCGATAAAACACCATGCGCGCGCCGCTGTTGACGCGCAGTTTATGCTGGTCCAAGCTCCAGCATCTGCTTCGCGGCAGCAAGGAATGTGGGTTTCTTGTATCTTCCAGGAGAGGGGAATTCTGGTGGACACGTCTCAACGCACCACAGGCGCGATCATATTTGGCTTTTTAGCCTGTGTGATTGCAACGCCCGCATATGAAGACGAATTTGCGTTTAGCTCTTATCCCCTTGGTTTTCGCGGTCCTCTCGCCGGTGTCGTGCCGCCGCCTGGCCTTTACCTTGAAAACGACACTTACTTCTATGATGATGCTCAAATCGGTGGCGGGCGCACGGTCCAAACCGGCGGGAAAATTCTCGCGAATGTGCAACAACAGACAACCGCTGATTTCGTGACCCCTATCTGGGTCACACCCCTCGAAATTGGCGGGGGCAGTCTCGGCGTTTCGCTGACCATACCATTCGGCCGGCCGAACATTTTTGCTGGTGCGCAGCTGTCTTCGCCGGTTCTTGGCCAGACCATCGGCACCGGCTTGGAGCAAGCCAATACGACGTTCGGTGAGATCTTTCCGCAGATCTTCATTGGCTGGCACGATGGCAATTTTCATTGGAGCTTCAACGTCGGCGGTTTCGCGCCCACGGGCTATATTCCGAACGTCATCTCCAACCTCTCCCTGAACCGTCCGGGCCTCGACACCACAATCGCCTTCACCTATCTCGACACGGAACTGGGATTTGAGATTTCGGTCATTCCGGGCCTCACCTTCAACTGGATCAATCCGGTGACGGATTATCGCAGCGGCACGGATTTCCACCTGGAATGGTCGGCATCGAAGTTCATCACCAAGGACCTGTCCATCGGACTGGTCGGCTATCATTATCAGCAGCTCACCCCAGATGGCGGATCAGGCGATCTATTGGGCCCCTTCCAGGGTGCTGTGACCGCAGTTGGTGGAACCGTCGGCTATAATTTCGACCTGGGAAACACGCCGATTTCATCACGTGTGAAGGTGTACCGCGAATTTAATGCCTCAAACCGGTTCGATGGCACGGTGGCGTTTATAACCTTTTCCGTGCCTTTATGGGTGCCCTCGTCGAAACCGGCCGAGACACCCAAAGTGACCGCGAAATATTGAGCTGAAAGGAGCGGAAACGCCCAGTCTTTTGCGTTCAACCGGTACCCGCAGGGCGCTATCCAGAAAAGCCGAAACTCTGCTATATGTCTGCCGCGTGACATGAGCGTGAAGCAAGGCGGGGACCGATGGACGACGAGAAATGGCTTGAGCGGCGCTATTATGGCGGAGACCTTCCAGCCCAGGCCGAGCGCGCGTTGCACGCGGTGGGTCTCTGCTGGGAGGATGAGCAGGCCTCCGAAGCGCATATCAAACATGCGCTCGCCATTGCCCCGGACCATCTCGCGGTCCATTATGGCGCCTATAAATTCTATTATTACCGGCGCCGCCTGAAGGAAGCCCTGCCCCATGTCGAGGCCTGGGTCGTCGAGGCCATCAAGCGCAATCATTTTCCGAGCAACTGGCGCGACGTCAAATCGGAACATGCCGATTTCAATAATTTCGATGGCGAGCCCCGTGTCTTTCTTTTCTCCTTGCGTGCCTATGGATGGCTGCTCGCGCGCCTGCGCCGGGTCGAGGAAGGCCGCGCCGCCTTGCGCAAAGTCGCCGAACTCGACCTCAAGGACCGGATGGGCGCCCTGCGGCTTCTCGCCATTCTCGACCAGCCGCAGGACGAGGACGAGGAACGCTCGCCAGCATCAGCCTCTCACGAAGTTTGATCGCTATTCACGATTGGAACGTGAACACGGACCCCGTGTAGGAACGCAGAAGTTTCGCAGGCATTTCCGCTTTCATGATCTCATAAAAAGGTTCGCCGCTGCAATGCAGCGGGATGACATAAGCGGGATCGATCTCCTTCAAGGCGGCGATCACTTCGCGGACATAATCTTCCTTGTAGGGCGCAAGGTGAAAGCCACCCATCACGGCATGGACCTTTTCAACGCCGGAGACCGCTTGCGCCTGCCTCACAATATTGACGATCCCGCGATGACTGCATGATGAGAGCACGATCAATCCGCGCCCTTTCAAATGATAGGCCGTTGCGATCTCGTGCCGGAACTGGTCGGGGAAGCTTTCTTTCTGACGCTCTTCTTCGCTGAACGCCTCAGGGTAGCAGCCGAAGCTGCCGGCGCGTCCGATCCGCATCGTACTCGGCGAGAGGAGTTTTTCGAAAGAAGCGAGACTGATCCGGCCCGTGGTGAAGCCATGATCGGCGACGAGCGCGGGTCCTTCGGAAAACATCACCGCGAGATCGGCCTCCTGAAGTGCCGTGCGATCGATCGCCCCGAAATCGCCCTTCGTCGGCGGCGCGACCCATTGTCTTGCGCAAAAACATTCCTCGCCGCCAAGATAGATCGGAAGCTTTGCGCGCAGCTTTCCCTTGTTCTCGTGCAGGAAACCGGCGAGGCCGCCGAAATGATCATAATGGCCATGCGACAGGACCAGCGCATCAAGGCGCGACGGATCGAGAGCAAGCAAGGAAAGATTATTGTTCAAGGCTTCCGGCGTGAAGCCAAAGTCGAGAAGAATGTTGCGCGATTGGTCGCCGAGCTCAGAGGCGACATGCAGCGAAAGGCCAAATTCGCTGGTGAGCGAACGGCGGGGTGGCGCGTCGCTCAGCGCGAAGCCAAACCGTTTGATTCCGACATTGCCGATCTGAAGATCTTGCGCAACCGCAATCTGATAGCTATCGACCACGACATGCACGGTCAAACGATCGATCTCTGGCACTTTGCCGGAAATCGATTGCGCCCTTACCGCTCGCCCACCGGCAAGGAGCCAAGCTCCCATTGCGCCAAAAAGCGTGGCGCCGCCGCCGCACAAAAAATCGCGTCTATCAGACAAGATGAATTGAGTCTGGTTCCGCATTGCCACCTCCCAGCATGTTGCTGTGACTGCAAGGGCGTGAGAACCTGTTTCGAAGGCCGTGTCCTTATGGAGGTTGATTTAATCCCAAAAGGCCGAGATCGCCAGCAAAGCGCTTGCGATCGAGCGATTTGCCGGAAACAGCCTTGATCCTTGCGTCTCACATCGGAGCATGGTGACGTCCCGGCTGGAACATCTGACGGCACTGCGGGCTGAGCATGGCCTTGTGCCGGTGCATGCACGCGGCAACACGAGCTTCATCGGGGACGACATCGCCGCAGAGGCGAATGGCATCGTCCTGGCAGGCCTGCGTCTGCTCCTGTCGAGAATATTGGCTGAACGCGGCGCTCGGGAAGAAAAGCATCGAACAAGCGACAAGCGAAACGAGCTTCGATTGCATGGCGGCGTTCTCCCATCATTTTCTTAAATGCTTTGCCGAAACTCAGATATGAGGAAAGGTGCTTTATTCGCCCTCCTATGAGCCCTCATAAGTGATACGATAAAGCGCACCTGCAAAATCGTCGGAGACGAGAATCGATCCATCGCGCAATTGCGCAACATCGACGGGGCGGCCGAGATA
>Ga0306918_10001994_pt1 | contig 10332 bp, 15 predicted proteins | sample tim00Cox0000000H_FD_203315 | JGI IMG/M metagenome (GOLD analysis project Ga0306918, IMG submission 203315) | Lab enrichment of tropical soil microbial communities from Luquillo Experimental Forest, Puerto Rico - timezero.00C.oxic.00.000.00H (v2)... | ecosystem: Environmental > Terrestrial >... | reverse complement strand
GAGGGTGCAAGGCGCACGATTGTCGCCATAAGAGCCCCTAGTGCAATTTCCGCCCGCGAGCTTCCGCAACAGACCCTTGAGCCTGATGGTCATGCATAATGGTCTTTCGGCCTACTCGCGATATCTTCGAGCGTGACCTTGGGAATCGAATGAGCGCTGATGCCATTTATCTTGCAACGATCTGGACCACACACACGATGGGACGCGTGCAATTGATCTGGATCTTTTGCCCCAACCTTTTAGCGATCTGGCTGGTGGCTCGATTGTTTGATGATGTAAGGGCGGCTTGTTAATTGTCGCCGTTATGCTGCGCTAACTTCGCAGGTAGGAGGCAGCCGAGGACGATTGCGGCTCACGGCACCGGGGAGCCGGAACTGTAAGGCTGTCTTCGCGGCCTGGCTTGGTGCTCGGCGCATGACGATGTCATCGGAGAGGCCAACAACAATGACACCGGTATTCTTCTAGCACGTGGTGTCCGCAGCTGGTGGAAGCTGACATAAGCTCGAAATCGGCGGTTCTCATTCTGATCGCGGTCGAGAGTCTCATCGGGTACCCGCACGTCTGCGGCGCATTATTATGGGCATTCAAATGGTAAGGGCGCCCTGTTCCTTCGAACGCCTTGCAAGAAAGCTCTCGAAGAACAGCCGGCCAAGTGCAATCGACCCGCAATTAACCATAGCCAAAGCAAATCCAGCGAAGGTTAAGATTCGTTAGAGGATTGGCCCGGTAGGCTATTCGCGTTCAGGGGCATAGGGGCCAGCGGACGGCAGGATCACTCTCACCGGATGGTTCTCGTGGGTTAGGCGGCGTAGGCCGTCCTAGTGTGGGGTAGGATATGAATCGTGTCATTGCCGTGATCGCATGCGGCTTCATCGTGGCCGCGTGCTCTGCATCCACACCGAGCTTGAACTTTTTCAGCTCGTCACCGTCGACGGAGACCGTCGGGACGGTCTCTGTCCGGACGGAGACCGTCCGGTTCGAATCGAAGCCTCCCGGAGCCGAGGTCAAGACCTCAGTCGGGTCCTGTCGGACGCCGTGTGAACTCAGCGTCCAGGAGGCACCTGAGATTTCGGCGACGTTTGCGCTCCACGGTTATCAGCCGCAGACCATCTCTGTGCGCCAGGAGCCAAACTCGTCCAAGTTGGCGCCAAACCCGGTCTTCGTGGAGTTGCGCGCGGCTACGGCGGGCGCAGGGAAGAAGCACCTCAAGAAGAAACCTCCCGCAGTGGCGGCCCGAACAAATTCGCCCGTCGCATCGGCGGCCCCGGCCACGCCGCCCGCAGCGTCTGCGGCCGCTCCGGCATCTTCGCCCGCGGCTGACGCAGCCCCCTCCGGCACCAATTATCCTTGGCCGAATCCATCCTCGGCCAAGTAAGCCGCGCTACAAGCTGGCGTCTTCGGATCCGGTGCAGGTTAAGAACTCGTTAGGGGATTGCCCTCTAGCCTAGTCGCGTTCGAGGAGGTCGGGGCCAGCGGACACCCGGCAGGATCCACTCCGAATATGCCCCGCTTGTTTACCCCCCGGGGCGTTTCATTTTCACCAGGCCAGTTCGCGAGGCCGCGGGCCGTTTATGGCACTACTCGGTCATAAGCCTTTGTGGCCCATGTCCGCAGCCGGCGGAAGCTGACGTTGACTGCTCTCGCCTCGAGACGGCGCGACTCGTTCTATAGTTCGGGGCGCTAAGCGCACTGGATCAAATCGAAGAGCCCGACGCATCCACGGTGTAAACCAGTACAAGTGTATCGGCTGCAGTCCCGGTAAACACCCCGACACTCGAACGATGGAATCTGGTTCAGACGACGACAGTCGCGATAGCGTGCAAGGCAGGTGTTTATGCATCGCTGCTTAGCCGTCTGAGCTGCCGCGAAGGCATGAGGCAAGATCGGCGTCGCGTGCATTGAGTGTTCCAACACTCAAAAACAGAAGCACTGTGAAGAGGGCGGAGACGGCGGCAAACGACCGCTTGCTGCATTTCATAGCCAACTTCCTTTCTTCCCTCGAATGCTGGGATCCGGCAGCGCCCCTTATCGCCTTTTGGCGTCAACGGGTAGTGTTATCGTTCGACGGTAGCGATGGAGCCGATGTTCATCGCAAACCTGATCGACTACTCGTGAGCGTGCGTTCGTACTCGCGCTCTTGACCGTCTAACGCGGACGAGATGCCGATCACGGCGCAAAGCCCCATGCCCCCGACGATGATCAGTCCCAATATCGCGGGCAGAGCTAACACCCAGTCAATGAACTTCTGCACGCCGAGCATGTCCGAGGCGGCGGGCCTGGGAAACCCGAGCGCCTTGAACAAGTCGGCCATAGTGTATGGCTCCCACACTGCGGTTTGCAGCCACTTCATCAACTGCGAGAACGGGATACCAATCGCGCCAAAGAGGCACACCATGGTGACCCCCAGTGCGATCCACCAGATCGCCTTGAACCACAGCATCACGAGCCAATGGCCGAACTCGCTCATAATCTCACTCCTAGTCCGACAACGTTTACACCCATTTTGGATCCAATGGGCGCCGGAGGTGGCCAGTGGCGCACAGCGCGCGCACCATCAGTCCGTTTCCGTCCGCGGGCTCCCAGACGTGCTGTGGATTCGGGATGTGCGGCATGAGCGCAGCCGTCATCCAGACCGTCGTATCATAGTTGTCGAGCGCCTTGCGCTCGTATCGGCGGCGCCGTTGATACCCGACGCAATGGGACTGCAATGATGCCATTTTGATGCCGTTCACGGTTAAGCGGGCGCAAATCATTCCGCCTCAACGTGCCGAAATCATTTCAACGGCACATGGCGGCACACATGAAAGCGCAAACTGGAATGACGTTACAGGAAGCAGCACGTGCAACAGGCACGGCGAAGTCTTCATTGCAATTCCGCTGGCTCGATGCACCACGTTCCATCAGGACAGCGCGCACCGGACGGGCAGCTGGATTTGAGTCGCCCGTTGCAGCCGGTACGAAGGACGATGCGCTGGACCATAGCGGCATGGGGGGCGACGAGGTTTTGCAACAAGTGCTCCAGCGGGCGATTTTGGCAGAACAGAAGGCATCTATCCTTGAGGCGAGCCTCAAGGATATGACCGCGCAACGCGACAAATGGGTATTGCAGGCGGACGATTGGAAGGAACAGGCGCAACACGCGAACCGCCGCTGACGGCACCTGCGCCAGATTGCGCACCTGCTCGCGGCGAGCAGGCGGGAGCGGTTCGCCGGGTCGAGGTGTTCATAGGGGCAGGGCGCCGGCGGCGCTGGTCGCCCGAGCAGAAGGCGCTGATCGTTTCTGAGACATACCACAGGAGCATTCGCGAGCTCTGACGGGACCATATAAACCTTACCATCTTTGCTTCCCGCAAAATGATGACGGCAGCGCTGATCATAGCACGTTTGGGGCGGCTGATCCGCAACCGAAACAAGAGCCTGCAATAAGCGAGGCGTATTGCGCCGCGTTCATTTTTGCATTGCTCATGGAATTATGAACCGGTTCACACTCGCGCTTGGACTGAAACTCCGGAGACGAAGTAGCCGCTGACCGCACGATCAGAGCGTGATATCGTCCTCTACACGGCATGAACGCCACGGGAGGGTCTCATCCGGGAATTCACTGGAGCGCTGGGCAGCGCCTGGTTGCACGGCCGCTCGCGGTCCGCGCGCTTTAGCCAAACCGGGCGGATCGGCGCGCGATAAGGTTGCTTTGAGCAAGGAAGAAACGGAGGCTCTGCCATGATACGTTTGATGCTTATTCCGCTAATGTTTCTGTGGGCACAAGTCGCCCTGGCCGCATCCCCAATTATCGTCGATGACTCCTATGTCGCCGAGGCTATAGCGCGAAATGCAGTTGTTTGGGACGTACGACCTGCTGATGCCTATGCCAAAGCACACATTGCTGGTGCGATTAACATCGGCGATGCGGCCAAAATTTTGCGCGACGAAAATAACGAGGATTTCATCGCGACGGATCGCATTGAGAGCATACTCGGCGCGGCGGGTCTCGACCCAAAGCGGGAAACCATCGTCTACGGCAGTCGCGGTACATGGAATCCCTATTTGGCTCTTTACGCCCTGCAGTATTTCGGCGGCAGCAATGTCCGAGTCTCGCCGCCGGCCGGGCGATAAGCCGTGACGCCTCGCAGCTTCCGCCCGTCGCACTCAAGCTGGAAATCAATCCGACCGTAGCGGTCACGACCAAAGAAGTGGTGGGGAGGCTTAACAACCCAAGTGTGCAAATCGTGGATGCGCGCACTCTGCAGGAGTTCCGTGGCGAAGATATTCGCGCAATTCGTGGTGGTCATATTCCGGGCGCAATCAACATCCCCTACGAACAGAATTGGATCGATCCCGAAACCCCCGCCAAGCTTGCACGCAAGCAGATCACCAGCAATGTCGGCATGTCACTCAAGCCAGCCGAGGATTTGAAACGCTTATACGCAAGGCTCGACCCCAGCAAGGAAACGATTGTCTACTGCCAGAGTGGCGCGCGTGCGTCGGAGACCGCGGGCGTCCTGCAGCAGTTGGGCTTCGCAAACGTCAAAGTCTACGATTCGTCGTGGCTGGGCTACGGCAACACGCTTGATGCACCCGCCGATAACGTGACGCTTTTCAATGTGGGACTGCTCAACTCGCGGATATCCACAATGCAGGAGCGAATCAACCAGCTCGAAAAGGAACTCTTGGAAGCGAAAGCTCAAAAATAGTTTCCAGCGGTTCCAAGGAGATGCGCTGGTGTTATAAGGTAAACGATGTTTGACGTCGTCGTCTCGTAGCAGGCGAACCAAAATGCTCAAGGCGATTAACCGAGTCCAGGTCGAAGAATTAATCGAGTTGCTTGAGCGATTATCCAGAGCAAGGCAGGCGCGAACTGCTGAAGGCCGCACGCAATCATCTGATGAAATTACCCACGACCCTCTGCGTCGAGAACTTACTAACCGCCTCTATGCTCTCAGCGGCGAGGCGCGTGACGAGCTTATTCTTTTGATGCTAGCGGGGAGAGGTGACGTTGAACATGCCTTCACGAGGGCCCTTGACACGCGCTCGAGGTACGTTGATGCGGACGATCAGGTTGCATACTTGCTTGGTAAGACCGTGAGGCTCGCTGAGTATCTAAGGATAGGATTGGACGCTGTTGGAGTGGCCACTAATCGCTCGCGAGGACCAGCCATTCGCAGAGCCGGATAGCTGACCGAAATTTCGCGCGATCTACAGTAGTGATCTGGGATACTGCTAGACGGCTCGACGCTGCTCGCTAACATCGAAGCCACGACACGTGCAGCCGGCTTTATTAGGGCCTCAAGCAGACGGGGCTATGTCGAAGACAAGCATGCGATCGAGTGCCCGGTAGGTCGAGCCCGATAGTTAGCGGACCGGTCAAGATAGAGCAGGCGTATTCGCTGCGAGGAATAGCCGGTGGCAATCTCTTCGGAACTCGTGGAGACATCCATCCCTGCGCGTCTCGACCGGCTGTGCCGGGGCCGCTTCCACACGCTCGTCGTGGTCGCGCTCGGGATTACCTGGATACTCGATGGTCTGGAAGTGACGCTGGCGGGTGCCGTGTCACCCGCACTGAAGGAGAGCCACCGCCTCCGTTTCTCCAATGCCGATGTCGGGCTCGTGAGCAGCGCCTATGTCGCCGGCTCCGTGCTCGGCGCATTGTTCTTCGGCTGGCTCACGGACCGGCTCGGACGTAAACGGCTGTTCTTCGTGACGCTTGCGGTTTACCTCGTCGCCACTGCTGCGATTGCGTTCTCGTGGAACCTGTGGAGTTTTGCCCTATTCCGTATCTTCACAGGCGCTGGCATTGGTGGGGAATATGCCGCCATCAATTCGGCCATCCAGGAACTCGTCCCTGCGCGTTACCGCGGTTGGACCGATCTCGTCATCAATGGGAGTTATTGGGTCGGGGCTGCGATCGGTGCAGTCGGCTCGATCCTGCTGCTCGATCCCTCAGTGCTCCCACAGGATCTGGGCTGGCGCTTCGCTTTTCTGATCGGGGCAGCCCTTGGGCTCGTCATTTTTCTCATGCGCTTCTGGTTGCCTGAATCGCCGCGTTGGTTGGTGACACATGGTCGTGCCGAAGAAGCCGACGCCATCCTCAATCACATCGAGAGGGGCTTTTATGCCGTCCCAGTCGAGACCTTGCCGGTTATCCGACTCCGGACCCGGCGCTTTACACCACTTGCGGAGGTTGCCAAGACGCTGCTTCGTGTGTAGCGCCAGCGGACGCTAGTGGGCCTGACGCTGATGGTAGCGCAGGCGTTCTTCTACAATGCGATCTTCTTCACTTACGCGCTGGTATTGACCGACTTCTATGTCATTCGTGCCAATCAAGTTGGCTGGTATCTTTTGCCTTTTGCGGCTGGAAATTTCCTTGGGCCGGTGTGCCTGGGTCGCTTGTTTGACACGATAGGGCGCCGGGCGATGATCGCCGCGACCTATGCGCTTTCCGGCATTTTGCTCGCCATTGCCGGCTACTTTTTCGCTATTGGCGTGCTTTCGGCAACAGGCCAGACCATCGCATGGATGGTGATTTTCTTTTTCGCCTCGGCGGCGGCAAGTTCAGCCTATCTGACCGTGAGCGAAACGTTTCCACTTGAAGTGCGCGCGCTCGCCATTGCTTTTTTCTACGCCATCGGTACTGGCATCGGCGGGGTGAACTGGCTGTTCGGCGCCCTTATCGACACTGGCTCACGTTGGAGTGTATACGGCGGATACCTCCTCGGCTCGGCGCTGATGATTGCAGCGACTCTTATTGCCGCCCGGTATTGTGTCGCCGCCGAACGCAAACCGCTTGAGGCTGTCGCACGGCCGCTGGCTCCGTGGATTGAGTTCGCGGAGCCCTCGGCGGGTCAGCCGGCTGCGCAAGGGTTCTACGCGATGTAATCCGGCAGTCGCCAGTTGCTCGGCGCAGGGGAGCATCGTCAATTGCGGCGTGGACGCCGCAAGAACAGAGAACCCGGCAAGAGTGAGTCCCGAAAGAATATGAACCTTGAATCTCAAACCGTATTGATTACCGGCTCGACTGATGGTGTGGGCCGGCTCGTAGCGCGCCGGCTTGCCGATCAGGGTGCGCGCGTTTTGGTCCATGGGAGGGATCGGCTTAGAGGCCAGCGATTGGTTGACGACATCGAGGCGGCCGGCCACGGCTCGGCAGCCTTCCTTGCCGCAGATTTTTCATCGCTCGCCGAGGTGCATCGTCTCGCCGGCGCCGTTCGCCAGGAATGTGAGCGGCTCGACATTCTAATAAACAACGCTGGCATCGGATCGGGCGGTTCCACCGGGGACCGGCAAGTCAGCCAGGACGGTTACGAATTGCGCTTCGCTGTCAACTATCTCGCCGGAATCCTGATCACCAGGATGTTGCTACCCCTCATAGTGCTTAGCAAAGCAGCCCGCATTGTGAACGTCTCTTCGCTCGGACAACACCCGATCGACTTCGATGACGTCATGCTGACACGCGGTTACAGCGGCTCACGCGCCTATGCACAGAGCAAGCTCGCCCAGATCATGTTCACGTTCGATCTCGCACGTGAACTCGATCCTGCGGCGGTCATGGCAAACTGCCTGCACCCTGCTACTTACATGGCAACAACTATGGTGCGGCAGAGCGGCGTCACGCCGCTCAGCACCCTCGAGGAAGGCGCGGAAGCGATCCTCAACCTTGCGATCTCGGAAGAGATAGATGGGCGTTCTGGCCAATTCTACAACGGGCTGCTGCCATCGAGGGCAAACGCACAGGCTTATGACGAGAGCATGCGCGAACGGCTGCGGGTGCTCAGCTTGACCCTGACCGGATTGAAGTGACCGCCCCCAGGGGAATGGCGCAAAGCCAGCTGAATTCTCTCTGGCCGCGACCCCGGAGTGGACGTTGTTCTCGCCTACGAATAGGAGTTTTCAGGTAACAGTGACCGTCGAGAACGGATAGGGCGCCTCAGTTGGTGGCCTGTAGGGTGCTGGGGGATTAGCTGCTCCGGACGACTTGCGGGGCGACGGCTTGACTGTTACGCGGGGTGGGCCACCTGGTAAGCGATCCCCGATGCCGTTCGCCACATCCTCGCAAACCGCCGCCAATTCGAAATGCTCCTGCTTCACGAGCGGATCCTGGGCGGTCTCGGCAAGTTTCCGACAATTGGCTTGGTCCCGCAGGTAGTCATCCCGATACCTTGACAATCGTAGAAAGGGTGTCGTGCAGGATTACCGATGAATGGCTGCGGATGGCGACTTGCTTTTTGGCCCAAAGCGCCATTTTGAGGTGTATGGAGCCTCCTCTCACGTGTGATACGTTTGCGAAATGAAATTTACAGTTGCTAGTTTGGCGGTTGGAATTCTGCTGTTGCCTACTCAGGCACAAGAGCCAGATCGCAAAGTGATTCACCTGACCGAGATTACCTGCAAGGTGTTCGTCGAGGCAATGAAACCGGAGGAGCACCGCATCATCGTTGCATGGCTGCAGGGCTATTACTTACCTGAACATGATCCTCCCGTCATAGACGTTGACAAGTTGTCGTCGGATAGCGCGAAGCTTAGGGAGCACTGTCTCAATAGTCCCGAGGACGATTTAATGACAGCTGCTGAAGCTGTATTTGGTAAGTGAAGCTTTGGAGGTGGCTCGCAAGGTGCTCGAGACTATTTTTTACCGAGGTGCTTCGTCTGCCAAGGGCGACGCGGGACCGGGTTCTGCGCGCTAACTGTCGTTCCACTTTAAAAAGGATTCCACGTCGCGCTGGGCGTGAATTTCAGATATCCGATATTGGCGCCGAGACGTAATCCGACGCCGGAGCGAATCGGGACGACGACGACATTGTTGAACGTCAAGGCCGTCATCCCCAATCCCCCAACAAAATATGCCGAGCCGTCGATGCCGATAAAGCGTCGATAGATCGCGTCGGTAGCCGGAAGATCGTAGACGAGCATCATGGTACGCGCGCCGTCGCCACCAAAATCGAAACCGAGCGAGGGACCTTCCCAGTAGACCCGACGGTCGCCGGCATTTTTGGTGTACAGGATACCGTTACCGTAACGCAGACCAGCGACCCAGGCACCGCTGGCCTCTTCCCCCAAGACATATCCGTTGGGCAGACCCCATTGGCTGCCCGCTCTTTCAACGATCTCAGCGAGCCCGCGCGAGACCGAGCCGAAGAACCGGTGCCCTGCATCAATGACCTCATTTGAGGAATATTGCTCACCTTCGGAGGGTAGATTGCTCGCAGGCGGAGGATACGCTTGCGCCAGGATCGATTCAGTGTTCGAAGGGACCAAAGCCAGGACGAGGAGGGCGGTCCGAATCAGGGCCTGCATCGCGTGCTCCATAGGGGACGATCCAAATTTCTGACTTTCGTAACCGGCTTTGTGGCAGCCGATTCGCCCCCACCATGACAATAGCATGGAGCATGCCTCTCCAAGGTCTGCCCTCGGCCTGAACCAGTTTTTGCCTATCTGCGTGCGTACAAGTGAGGACAGGAGGCGTCCGCAGGCCCCTCTCAGCGACTGCTTGTTTTTGTCGGCGTCGGGGTAACAATTTGAGGGAAGAAACTAGGCACCGCCTGACGATGCGGTAGTCTGAAGGTCGGCCTCCTTTCGACGGCTGTAATCAATCCGACCGAACATAGCCAAACATCGGACGCTTAGTTCCGGGGGTTGTGTCCACGCTTGTAGGGCAGCGCTCCTCACCGCGCTTAATCGCGGCGAGCATCCTATGGCAGAACTCAGCGTTCCGAATTCGGAGGTCTGCCACGTACGCGGCGTGAGGGTCTATTTCGAGCATCAGCTTCCGATCCATGCGTGCCCCATTCTTTCCTGCGTGCTCAAGCTCAAATGGCATGTGGGCCCTTTTGCGAACTGAGTGCCGCAATCCGGCGAATAGGGTAAGCCAGGAGTGAATAGCGCCCGGCCAAGGGATCGCCAGCAGATTGCCGAATCAGGTAGGAACGCGAGCACCGTTTCCTGGCGGCAATAGGAGGATTGGGTGGTCCCTGCACATTTGATAGAACTCGGCCAGCAAGCACTCGCCAGCGTCACCGCCAATATTGCAGGCGGTGCGCCCCTTGTCCGATGCCAACTACTCGCCTCGGAATTTTACGAAGCGTTGAAACGGGAGTTGCGGGCAACCTCTGACCTGGGCGTTGTCGAGCGGGCGATGGTGGCGGCGGCGACCGAACTATGCCGCTATGCCGCAACGGCAAGGATCACTCCCGAAACGATGCTGGCCGAGCTCAGGCGAGCCCTTGACCTGTTGCAAGCCAATATTCTCCGCATCCATTAGGTTGACGACGTTGGTCGGCTCGGGTCGCTCGATTGGCTTGCCTTCCTGCTTCATTTTGAGCAGTTCCTTCAGGGCATCCT
>Ga0306918_10001990_pt1 | contig 10343 bp, 10 predicted proteins | sample tim00Cox0000000H_FD_203315 | JGI IMG/M metagenome (GOLD analysis project Ga0306918, IMG submission 203315) | Lab enrichment of tropical soil microbial communities from Luquillo Experimental Forest, Puerto Rico - timezero.00C.oxic.00.000.00H (v2)... | ecosystem: Environmental > Terrestrial >... | reverse complement strand
CCCGCCATAAGGGGAGGATGGATGAATTTGGCCGAGGCTTACGGCCGTCTTGCGGAGCAAGCAGAGGAAGCTTCAGACGCGGGCCTTATGCACTCGCTGCGGGACCCTTTGGACTAAAGCTGCCGCCGGAACAGCGGTAGTCGAAGTTCTTCACTCAAAACGCCAAGGATTACTTAGCTGGAAACGAAAGAGGGGGAGCGACCATCAGGAGTACCGCCGATGCTAAAAACTGTATTTGCAATGGGTGCCGTCATATTGCTTTCAACAAACTTCGCGATGGCCCAGCAGCAAGCCGTCATAGCGGAATGTGCCGCCGATATCAGGGCGGCATGTGGAGATGTGCCGGCGGGTGGAGGTGCGATCAGGTCGTGTCTCAACTCGCACTTAGCGGATCTAACCCAGCGGTGCCGGGCCGTTCTGACTGGAGCGGCGGCGATTGCGAATGAATGCCGCGGCGATATCAGAGCGATGTGTGGCGACGTGCAGCCGGGCGGCGGCAGAATCGAGGCTTGTTTAGAGGCTAACTACAGCCGACTCAGCGGACCGTGCGTCGATGTCATGGCCCGGACCGTGGGTCGCGGCCCCTAACCTCTAAAAGCTGGAGTGCGTCCTTAGTGGTCCGCACTCTTGGCTCCGGAGAGGCGCATGGATGCCCCTCGTCTCGCCGGAGAAAGCGGGCCGTCGGCGATAGAGACCGTCCGACGGCTTGCCTTGGCAGCGACCAAAATTGTGCTTTGGATCCGCACATGTGCAGTGCAAGCCTGTGCAGTGCAAGCCAATGTCTGCTTTGGGCCAATAGCGGATATCAGTGCCACCGAGCGCAGACACTCCGCGTGGATTTACGGGGATTTTTCTTGTGCCTACCCACGTATGCTGCTCAAGGTCTGCGTCGTTATCGGATCCGGAGTAAGGCCGAATTGGAATGAGCGGCACTACCCAAGCTTATTTTTTTCGTTTGGGCAGTGGCGTAGGCTTGGACAATGAATCCTATTGAGCAATTCGAGATCCATGAGATCTTTCCGATTGCCAAGATCGGTAAGTTCGATATCGCGTTCACCAACTCCGCCGCCTACATGCTAGGCGCGGTCTTGTTTGTGACCGTTTTCTTACTGGCTGCTACTTCGAAACGAGCTCTGGTCCCCTCACGATGGCAGTCGGCAGCGGAGATGTCTTACGAATTTGTTCGCAACATGCTTCAGAGCACCGCCGGCACGGAAGGGATGAAATTCTTTCCGTTCGTGTTCACGCTGTTCATGTTCGTGCTGACACTGAATATGGTTAGCCTGATCCCTCATACCTTCAGTGTCACAAGCCAAATCATTATTACCGCCGCCCTTGCCCTCACGGTGTTCTTTATCGTGGTGATATATGGATTTATGCGGCACGGTTTCCATTTCTTCAATTTGTTCGTGCCCAAAGGCGTTCCGTTTTATATTTTGCCGCTGGTCGTGTTTATCGAGCTGATGTCCTTCCTCTCGCGACCGCTCTCACATAGTGTTCGTCTGTTTGGAAATATGCTGGCGGGACATATTACGCTACAAGTCTTCGCAGGCTTCATTGTCCTGCTCGGTACCGGCTTTGGCGTTATTGGGTGGATTGGCGGCGCACTGCCGCTCGTATTGATCGCCATGCTTTACGCGCTAGAGACACTGGTTGCCTTTATCCAAGCCTATGTATTCGCCATCCTCACTTGCATCTATCTGAACGATGCCATTCATCCGGGTCACTGAGCGATAATTCCACCGGATGGTAGGCGGAAGTCGGGGGCGCCGCTTCGGTCAGAAGCAGAGATGTGCAGTGCCGTAGGCGATGTCCGCTTTGGGTCAAAAGCAGACATATGCAGTGCAAAATGGCATGTCCGCTTTACACCCGAAGCGACATCAAATGCGACATAGTGGAATGTCCGCTTTGGGCCAATAGCGGACATCGAAACGTTCAGTAAAGCACCAACGGCGAGCCACTGTTTGAGAACGGCTCGCCGCGCTGGTCCACTACCGTCGCGTCTAGGTGAGGGTTAGCCACCGCCCCCTTTGATATTCAGCGGTTTCTTCATATCCAGCAGCGGTACCGGGTTGTCTGGACGTTGGAGATCGGGCCTCCAATCATTTGACGCTCCACCGGGAAGCCTCTTGATGCTCGGGTAGTCAACGATTGACTTGTTGAACTCCATAACAACGGGGACGATTAATGCGAGCACCCAACCGTTGTCCTGACCGGCATACTTGCCGGGCGACTGCGTCGGCATCCGTGCCGACATCGCGCCATTAAACACCATGTCGTACTTCTCGAACGGGTCCATCGTGAGATTGTAGACCGCGCCGATCGAGCCGAGGTTCTGTTCTGGACCAAGCCATGTATCCTTCGCGGTCCACAAATACTTCCACGCAATGCTGACATCCGGGTTGTCTGGATCACCGGCGACATCTGACCGCGCTCCCATGAAGTTTTCGCCGTCGATGTAGATCCACGATCTGCGCGCCGAGTGCTTTGCGCGACCGAGGATGTATTCGCTGTTATCGATGCTGTCGAAATAGATCGGCTTGCCACTGTTGTCGGTCCACGCCCCTTGCGGCGGTGGCGTCAGCCCGACCATTTTGGCGAGCGTGGCCCAGCAGTCGATGTGCGACATCATTTCATGGTACTGCGCACCGGCCGGGATCTGTCCGGGCCACCACATCAAGCCTGGAACACGCCAACCACCTTCAAATGCCGAACCCTTTTCACCCCGGAACGGTGTGGTGCCGGCATCGGGATACGCATCCTGCCATGCACCGTTGTCAGCCGTTACAATGACGATGGTGTTAGGTGCTTCCGCACGGATCGTATCCATGATGCGGCCGATGTCGTCATCGAGTTCCAATAACGAGTCCGAATAGTCGCCGAGGCGAGATTTGCCAGCAAACTTCGCTGCCGCATTGGTCGGGTTGTGCATCTTCATGAAATTGACGTCTATGAAGAACGGCTTCGAGTCCTTGGCGTGTTTCTTGATGTATTCGATTGCGTAGTCGGCTTGGCGGACGTCGAAATCAGCAAGGCGGTCATACGTGATGTACTCGCCTCTTTTCGCTGGCTGTCCGGCAACGCCCTCCCACTCGTACATGTTCACCACTTCGAAATACGCTTTCGCGATCTCTGGATTGTATGAGGGGAACCACGGATGGAACCACTTCGACGTGTCGGCATAGGTGTAAACGCCTGGGTAGTACGCCGCGAACGCCTTCATCTCATCGAAGCCGTGCTCGATGGGGTAGGATTCTGGCTTGTCGCCAAGATGCCATTTGCCAGAAAAATACGTTGAGTAACCGTTCTTCTTGAAAAACTCGGCAATGGTCGGCGTCTCTTTTTTCAGCGCGTTCTCATCGCCGGGGGCGACCACGATGGAGAGCGCCGAACGGATCGGGATGCGACCAGTGATGAATGAGGCGCGGCCTGCGGTGCAACTAGCTTGACCGTACCAGTCGCTGAACGTGGCGCCTTCTTTTGCGATCCGGTCGATGTTCGGCGTCGGGTGACCAAGAGCCGCGCCGCCGCCTGAATAGGCTCCGAAATCATTCCACCCGGTATCGTCGGTCATGAGCATAACGACGTTAGGTCTTTTCTGTTGTTGTGCAGAAGCCTGGGAGTGCGCCGTCGCCAGAGCAGCGACACCAACAAGCAAGCTAAGAAGTAACTTTCTCGTTCTGAATTTGTCGATGAGTGCGGGCTTCATACTCTTCACTCCAGGGGTGATAATTAGAGCAATGGGCTCCGGACCTTGTGGTCCCGATCGTCAGCGGCAAAAAACTTACTCAAAACGAAGTGGGCTTAAATTGGCCTTTAGGGAAGGTGGCAATCGTAAAGTATCAAAATCCGCCAAAGACGATGTCCGCTTTCCGTCACAAGCAGACATATGCAGTGCACCACCGTATGTCTGCTAGGAGCAATAGCGGACAGGAACCCCCTGCGCGTAAATGGCACCTAAACATTGGGCCATAGTCCAACTCAAACTATCGCCTCGCTCCCGATAGCATCCGCTTGAATCTTAGGGAGGCACTGCATGTTTCAGCACGTAACGTTTCCCCATCATGCGACATCGGCTGATCGAAAGGGGTTGAATAGAAGGGCGCTCCTTTCGAGCGCAGCAATGCTCCCGGTGTTGCCTTCGGTTCTGCTTGAAAATACGCAGAGCGCTGCCGCACAACAAGCCAGCTCAGGACTTTCGTTTGCAGTCTACGGCGACTCTCGGCCTATGATGTACCTGCCGCAGAAAGATGGTCGCCCGGACCTGACCAAGCTGTTCGTCGAAATGTTTGGATTGGTCATGCCGCAGCGGGTCGCCGAGGCGGTAGTGAAACGTGATGTGAAGATGATCTTCGATCCCGTCACCAAAGACCTCATTCGCGTCATAATGCCGTTCATGTCTCGTACCGAGGTCATGACGTTGACCGTGGATCAGGGTTGGGTGACCCGCGCTACTGTTGAAGATGTGAAACTGCTCCCCGGGGTGCACCGGGAGATGTTTGAGCTTGCCGGTAGCGAATGGGTCTCACGCGAGATCGTGCAGCAGGTGCGGAGCGGGCGGGCCAAATTCGTAGTGAATAGCGGCGACGTCGTGTGGTGGGGTAATCAAGGCTTAACGATTAACGACAGTCCATACTGGAAACGGCTGAACGACACCATGCTCAATCTGCTACCGGAGCCAGACGCCGAAATGCGCGCCGCCGGGCTCGAAGGACGCTGGCTTATGTCGGTCGGCAATCACGAAGTGTGGGGCGATCCAAAGATCGAAGGTACACTGAATGCGGTGCCCTATCTGAAAAACTTCGGCGTAACGCCAGAGCGGTTGATCTACAAGTTCGACTTCAAAGACATTCGGTTTATTTTCCTTTGGAGCGGAAAGTACGACTATCGTTCACCGTCGATGTGGGATGCGGACCGGCCAAAATATGCGGAGCAGATGGTCCAGTTACGGGAGTGGCTAGACGACGCCAAGGTGAAGGGAATCAAAAAGGCCTTTATCACCTTTCATTACCCGGTTTTCTGTCGCGCCGGCCTTGGTCCCATCCCGGAGCCTGATAATCCTCACAAAGTGATTGCGGGTTACGCCAAGGACTTAGAGTTGGTTGTCTTCAATGGGCACGTTCACACGACTGAACTCTATGATGTCGATGGCGTGAAATATCTTGTTCTCGGTGGCGGCGGGGCGGAGCAGGACCCGATCCTTCCGGGCCGTACGAGCATCAAGGTGCCAAAGGACTATCCGCCGGACCTCTATTGGAGGGGCAAGCCGCCGCAACTGGAATACAACTACGTTTTGGTTGATGTCGATCCGGGCAATAAAACGAAATTCACTCTGACGCGGTATCGACCCGGGTCGGCCGAGCCGTTCGCAACCGAAGCGCTGTTTTCGTAGAACGGCGGTCGGTAACCAGCTCGTCTTGGTATGGCGACTACGCTTCTAATACTGCACGGGTTGGTCGCGATCGCCTTGCTTGGCGCGATTACGCATCAGGCATTGGCGACATGCGCGCCGTCCAATGCTGGACCGCATTCTTTCTTCGGTCGATTTCGCGCCGTTCCCGCCGAGCGTTTCGCAAATGCCATCATCGTTTTGTATTTAACCTCCGCGCTGTTCGGCGCGATCGTCTACCTGTATTTCAAAATCGATATTCAGCCGACTTTGGAACGCGACCGTCATTGGCATGCGATGGGTTTCCTCGATCTCAAGGAGGATTTTGTTGGCGTCGGATTGGGCATTCTGCCCGCATACTGGTTCTGCTGGCGTCGGCCGGCCGATAGTCAACACAATCACATACGCACGACCCTAACCATACTCCTGGCGTTCATTGTCTGGTGGTCCTTCATCGTTGGTCACGTCATGAATGATATTAGGGGGTTCGGATCGTGATGCCCGCCTCGGCAGTACGCCGTTTCGTCTTTGCGTTTGGGGCAGCGTTTGCGCTTCTCTATGTGATCGGGCGATTACGCGGGCTCGCGCTGTTTACGGTGTATCCCGCTCAAGGCATCGTGCTCTTGGGCACGCACCGCTCCAGAGATTTTGCCGATCCGGTTTTGGATTTCCTCGCGCCAGAGATGTACTGGTACGGGTGGACTGCTTCTGCCGCCGTCGGCGCTCTCGTGATCGGACTCGGCGCCGCGCTTCTGCCAAATCGCCTAAGCGGGTTCTGGGCATGGTGTGTGTGGATCATTCCCCCAATGGCGATGATCGCGTGCGTGTACCTCACGATACCTTGGTTTCGATTGTAGCAGGTGCCCAGTTTCGTTTGGGTCTAATGTCCGCCTTGGGTCAGAAGCACACATGTGCAGCGCACAAACTCATGTCCGAAAGCGACATCAAATACGACGTAATGGAATGTCCGTTTTGGGCCATAAGCGGACACCAACAACCCCCTCTGATGGAATTCACCAGCGGGGTCTCAATTTTGCGTTGGACCACGGTCCAATGGCGCTTGAGAGCTAAGCGACGGATGATGCCTCTTCAACTCGGCGGGCTGAAGCAACCCAGGCGCGAAAAAACTCGTCCATTGATATAGCGCAGCGAGCCGACGCCAAGCCATTGCCGAGTTGCCCGGAGCAACTGGCGATGGACTGGCTTGATGCCTTCAGGTCTCATGCCGTAGCGCTGCCGAACCTGGCCAAGTTTGGGATCGTCATGGCGATCATCGCGGTCGCACCGGCGATTGCACGGCGCATCAGAATTCCAGAACTCATAGTCCTGCTGGCCTTCGGAATCACGCTAGGACCGCATGTTCTTGACGTCGCCCCGATAAACCACCCGATCGTGCAGTTCTTCGGCGATCTTGGCAGGCTATTGCTAATGTTTGCGGCCGGGCTTGAGATCGATCTCAGCCTTTTTCGCAAAGCACAGACCCGCAGCGTCATTTTCGGGCTCATCACGACCATCGTGCCGCAGGTGCTCGGCACCGCGCTCGGTCTGACGTTCGGCTACGGGGTTATACCATCAATCGTCATTGGTTCGCTGCTCGCGTCGCACACTTTGCTCGCGATGCCGATCGTCACTCGCCTTGGCGCACTGAGTTTCGAGCCGGTCGTCGTCGCGATCGGTGCCACCATGGTATCGGACGTGTTATCGCTGGTTATCTTTGGAATCTGCGTGTCAACCTACACGACAGGCTTTTCGCCGTCGGGCCTCACCGTGCAGCTGGCTGAGGTCGCTATCTTCGTGCCGCTGATCATGGTCGGGGTTAGCCGCGCCGGTGCGTGGATTCTGAACAAGCTGCGGGATAACGAGGCGGGCTATTTTGTCACTATGCTTGGCATAATGGCGGTGTCTGGCATGCTGGCGGATTTGATCAACCTGCCAGATATCGTCGGTGCCTTCTTGGCAGGATGGGCGGTCAATGCCGCGGCCGTTGACCATCCTGCGAAGGAAAAGCTGGATTTCTTCGGCAGGGCTTTTTTCATTCCAATCTTCTTCATTGTCATCGGCTTCCTGATTGTCCCGGTCACGGTGGGCCAGACCATCTTCAACAATTTCTGGCTGGTTGCGGGCATGGTCGTTTCCTTGCTCTTGGGAAAGGGAATCGCAGCAGCGATCGCCGGTCGCGCCTTTGGCTACACACGTCCGGAAAGGCTGACGATGTGGGCACTGACGCTGCCACAGGTTGCCGCCACGCTTGCCGCCACGTTGGTCGGCTACAACACCCTCAATGCTGCCGGGCAGCCGTTGCTGACTGGTGAGATATTCAATGCGGTGCTGGTACTAGTGGTCGTTACTTCGTTTCTTGGGCCAGTCCTAACGGAACTATTCACGCCGAGAATGATCAAAGACGGGGCAAACGCGAAGTCTGCATAACCTGCGGCGGCGAGCGTTAAAACGAAAGCTATTCCCGCTTTTCTCCGTCACGCCTGATTAGGCCTTGCTGAAACACCTGAGACGAAAAACTGGCTGATGGGATGGATTCGAACCCTCGACCCCGACCTTGGCAGGTTGTGGTCTGGTCCGAGTGCCTCTTCGCAGCCGATTTTCTCCGGCGAAGGACTCAGCTTGGGTCCTATAGCAAAATTCCCGCTGCATTGTCGTTGAAGAGCTCTCCATCGTGGACATAGCGCGCCAACATGGCGTCGGAGGCGTGACGGGTTTGCGCCTTGATCCGCCAGGCCGAAACGCCCGCCTGGGCGGCACTAGTTGCGAAGCCCGCCCGTAGCGAATGCCCGGAGTAGCCTGTCGGATCGAGACCGGCAGCGGCAACTCTTTCGCGGACCACGATCGAGACAGCTTCGCCCGATAGGCGTCCGCGATGGACGCGACCGTGCCGGTCTACCGGCCGGAATATCGCCCCATCGCTAATACCGGACACCTGTAACCAAGCTCCGAGCGCGCCCACGGGACACCACCGGGTTCGACCGTATGGGATGGCTATCGTGTGGCCCTGGCCATCCTGGTCGGTCTTCGAACGCCGAAGATTGAGGGTGACGCCGCGCCGCACGTGGTCGATATCGGCTACATCAAGTGAGACCAGCTCGGAGCGACGTAGCGCGCCGGCAAACCCGATCAGCAACAGGGCCCGATCGCGGACGTCCTTCGGGCCGTCACCCATGGCGTCGAGCACCAACAAAAGGTCCTCGAGCAGCAGCGGCTTTGATTGCTGCTGGATGCAACGTCGCGTTCGTTTGATGCCCCTCAGCGTCGTCCGGATGAGCTCTGAGCGGGTTGGATTAGTTGCCCCTCGCGTCTGGTGCGCCCTAGAGATCGAGGTGATGCGCCGGACAAGAGTTGCGATGCGAAGCGTACCGGCGTGTGCGGCCAGGTAACGCGCAACAGTTTCGGCTGAAGCCGGGATGCAGCCACCCCAACTTTCGAAATGCGCCAGATCGCTCAGGTAGGCCCGTCGGGTGTTGTCGGCGAGGCTGGCGCGGACGTAAGCGGCTACGGCGTCTGGCAATTCAATGTAGTCAACTGCACTGCCGTGCGCGGGCCCCGGGTTGGGTCGTGATAAGTAGAAGTTATCGGAGGTTAGGAAGTCGGACATCGGCTCCTACCCGCCGCCAAAATGGAATGCACCCCTGCCCCAGCGGATCGGTACTGGACGAACACCCGGGCGCGAACCTCGTTCAAGTGTCCGAGGTTGTTTCGGAGCGCCGCCAAGAGCGGCGCAAAGCCCTCCGGCGGCACGCCAGACAAGAGGAGGTCGGTCTCGGTCCCGAACGCCTCCAGTTCATCGGCGTCCTTCCAAACGAGTTTGGTCGCCAGGGGAGCGGCATCCGCGTAGAACGCGGCCATATAGGCCGCATCGTTGCGGCGGGCCGCCGGGACGTATCGCGCCAGGGTTTCCTGCATTTCATCATTCTCCGAGGCGAAACGCCGGACGGCCTCCCGGCCAAGGCGGGTGTGCTTGTCCAAGGAATACATCGGCACGCCGTCGACGATCTTCGCAACCGGCACCTCGGGTTCGATGATCGTGGGGTAGCTATCGCAATTCGCGGCGAGCCAGACCAACGGGACCATCAAGGTGATTGGTTCGCGGGTTTTTCGCGCGGCGATACCAGTCGCAGCCACGAGTTCGTCGGGCACCCCTAAGCCGTGGAAGGTTTCAAGAACTGCGGCGAGATCGCTATGCTCTCGTTTCTCTCCATTCCAGCCGACTCCCGACGCGCAGGATGCCGCGATTGCGCGTTCTGTCAGCGAAGCGTTCTGCTTCATGACGGCGGCAAGCTGATCTGTCCGTGAGCTCGCACCCCGCAGCATTCTTGCCTTTGCCAGCGAGGGATGATGTTGCGCACTCGTGATCAGGTGTTCGGCGGACCGGCTCTTCGGGGCTTGCGCCAAGACACGGGCGAGCTGAACCGCAATATGGAGGTCGCCGCCATTTTTCCTACGCCAACTCGGGTCCGTACTCGCCGCTACGGTCATTGCGACTGCATCGGGTGACGCTACGCCGACATCCTCGAATGCGATCACCATAAAGCGCCGCCAGATGGCGGAGCCCTTCTGCGCGAAGAGCGTGAATGCAGCTCGCTGCGCCGTCGCAACCTCACCGCGACGAATGGATTTTTGCAGCAGACTGATCATCACCCACTGATCGGCAATAAGCGGCTCGATATCGAGATTCTGGCCAGGAACAAATTTTTTGGAAAAGCGGGTTTTGGCTTCAGCGAGTGCGTCGTCCATTAGCGTCTCCGTATGGTAAGCGCACGAGAGACGTTAACTTTTGACGCCGAGAAGTCATTTAAAATGCGGAGTTAGTGCAAAAAAATCCGAGCCACTTCTACTGTTTCCATCGCTGGAGTGGGTCTTGTGAACACTGCTCGCGCGCGCCAACGAGGTGATCGAATAGGTGGCGTGATGTCCGCTATTGGCCCTCAGCGGATATTCCATCTGT
>Ga0306918_10001987_pt1 | contig 10349 bp, 7 predicted proteins | sample tim00Cox0000000H_FD_203315 | JGI IMG/M metagenome (GOLD analysis project Ga0306918, IMG submission 203315) | Lab enrichment of tropical soil microbial communities from Luquillo Experimental Forest, Puerto Rico - timezero.00C.oxic.00.000.00H (v2)... | ecosystem: Environmental > Terrestrial > Soil... | reverse complement strand
CACGTGTAATAGCGGTCAAGATTTGACTATCGGTAGCAACCGCGGTCAGAAATATAACCTTCGTAGCAAGTCCATCCGAAGTTATACCCGACAGGACATCGAGGCCGCTCAAGCCGGGCATGCTAATATCAAGCACAGCGATATCCGGCACGAGCGTCCGAATGGACTTGGCCGCGGCGATCCCGTCCCCACAGAGCGCGACCACGTTGAAGTCTGGCTGCGCTCGAAGAATGCTGGCCATCCCGTGAAGCACGACGGGGTGATCATCAGCCAGAACAATGGAAATAGGCGGCCGCGGGCTGTTCATGCCAATGGCATCCGTATCTGGAGCTCGGTCCCTCGTGGAGAACTACGTACATCCAGCGATCCGCCAAGTTCACCAACACGCCCGCGCAGCGAAACTGGACCTAGCGCGGCATCGACAGGCTCTTTGTTGTCATACGTGCAAGCTGAGCCGGTGATGCCATGTCCATTATCTTGAATTTCTATCGCGAGATGTTCGTTCGTTTTGCGCATACCAACTCGGATCGTTGAAGCTTCGCCATGCCGGACCGCATTGGAAATCGCTTCCGCCAGCATAAGCGAGAGATGGGCACCTAATTTTGCTGGAACCCTCGCATCCTGTGGGTCCACGGAGAAAGAGATCGTACATTCCCACAGTTCGCCGAGTTCGGAGATAACCCGTTGCAGATCCCGGCTCAGGAGAAGATCAGTTCCGGCATCCGATTTTGGCAATGTCTGGCGCACGAAGTCTCTGATCCTGATTTGCTCGTTATTCAGCAGCTGTTTGATCGTATTGAGTCGTGACTGGGGGTCTTCATCACGCTGGCCATCGCTCAACAGCTTGAGCTGAAACCTGGCCGCCGTGAGGCTTTGCAGAATGCCGTCGTGCAGGTCACGGGTGAGCCGTATCCTTTCTCGGGCGGCCGCAGCCTCTTCGGTTTGGCGCTGCAAAATTTGCCGGTCGAGCTCCATTCCGATCCGGGACGCGACAAACTTGATCAACAGCAAAAGGAAATCACCCCAGCTGCCACGGTCCAGAATGAAGACCCGCCCCCTGCACAGGATTCCCGCGAACGGTGCCGTCCCGACGCTACGAATTTGAAATCGTCTAATGAGTTCCTCGTTCATGATGGGCGGCTTTAAGCGAGCCGCACCACTTTGCACGTTGACAAAACCGGATCTCACATTGGTGGTCACAAATATGGAATCAGGGTAGTGTTTCGATCGAAGGAAATCATCGAGTCCTCCGGCAATTTCCCGCGTAAGCTCATAAACATTATCTTTCCACACGGCGACATTGACGAAAGGCTCGTCGACTTCTTCCCAAAGAACCAGCACCCGTGGCACTTCGAGGGCGCGGGCACAATGACTGAGCAGTGTTGCCAGGCTGGGAGAGCTCATGTGTGAGGGGTCGGGACCCGGCCAGTCGGCGAGCTTTGACAGCTGCTCGCGCCGCCGCACTCGCAAGGCGCTGAAGTAGGCCAGGAATGCCCCGGCTGCGATCAGGTTCACGCCACGGACGATTGCCCCGTTCAAACCAACGCCGTCGGATGCGGTCGCAGAATCGGACCGCAATGCGACCGCTCCCACCGCCAGCATTATCACAGCGAGCACGGCGCCCGTCGCCAGCACCCCCTGCCAATCCCAGCGCAGGGCAGCCGCGAGGAGAATGACAAGCGTAAAGAGCGCAAAAAACGGACCGGGCCTGGCGTGGCTCAGCATCACCAGTGCCGCGAGAAATCCGATATCGGTGGCATGAACGACATATCCGGCCACTGGGCCAGGAAACTTCCAAAACGGAATCGCGAGCAAGGCGAGCGCAAGCGCTGAATATGCAAGGAGCACCTTTATCGCGGTCGCGGAATCAGCCAATTGTTCGGGATCGAGCCAAATCGCGAACAGAGAAAACGCGCAAAGAATAACCCGGCCTTGTGCAATGACGCGCTCGCTGTAGTCGTCGAATACGTCCGCCGGGGTGATCTTCTCCCCAAGCAAGATCTTTCTGGACGAGCGCAACAGCGGCATGGCGCGTCCTATCCGCTGACCAGCCAAATTAGCTGACTTTGGCCAAAAAGTTGAGGGGGTGAAAAACGCTCGTGAGCCTTGCTGCACAGGGGCCAAACAATAGAAAACTCGGTTTATTCCATTTTATTCCCGGCAACGTGGGGGCGCAGGACCACAGAGACCATCCCAGGACACGAGCCTGAGCTGCCCGCCGCCGGTCCCTATGCCGAACGACATATTTGCAACCGCGTCGGGATCAGATAGTGGGCAATGGTACCCGCGATGCCAACCGCCGTCCTACGCGAGTGTAACGCACGTTGGGCCCACGCAACTCTCAATGGTTAGACGAAAGTCGAATGCCGCGACGACCGACACATTCGGCACTGCGATCGAGAACGGTATGCAGAGACCTTTAATGGAACCAGCCGGGACCGACAACACTGTGTCCTGGTGGCCATTTGGCGCGTGTAGGCATGCAGCAGGAGCGAGATAAAGAGATGACGATGATAGCGGCGCTGAAGCAGCATTATGAGTACTATCACGCCGCGGACTTGACGGCACTGAAGAAGCTTTACGAGTAACATGCCGAGAACTGCGTTAAGGCGGCCGAGCTGACGGAAGATACCCAACAGCGTGAGGAATACCTCAAGCTGGCACGCCAATGGACCGAGGCGGCCGACCCGCTCTAGACCTGAACGCATTAGGGCGTGTACTCATAAAATCACAATTGGTGACATTGCCAGGATGCCTGGTGGAATGGTCAGGCCCGGTATCCCGCTGCGTTCAGGTTGATCACGAGTTCAAGTTTCGACACCTGGACGACCGGAAGATCAGCCGGCCGAGCGCCTTTCAAGCTCGGTAGCACCTTTCAAATTTTTAATCGCACCTTTGGCGTGTGCGTTGAACCGCATCGGGCGCTCCCCCGACAAATGTTGGGCTGCTGCGGTGAAGCGTGTCGGGGCTTCACGGCCCTGAGATGAGGCGCTGTGCCGACCCTAGCTCAAATTTACGAAGACCACGCCGCTGCTTGCACCCGCGCCGCTGAACGGTGTGATGATCGCGTGGTTCGTGACATGCTGATCAGCCTTGCGTTACAGTGGAGACTGGCCGCGCGCGAACAAGTAGCGAAGCAGTCGACGCAGCCGAATATCTGACCCCAGCTCGTTGAGACGCCCGTGTAATAGCCGTGCGGACTGCGGCTCGGATTGCGACTTCGTGCGGACATTTCAAACAATCGATTTATGCCCAAGGCGGATTTTTGATTGAAAGTTGCCGAGTGAAGCCAGACTTCAACGGTTCCAACCCGCCGGTAGGGCCACCTACTGACGGGTCGGAACTTGCGATCTACACCGAGTCGCGTGGCCGCCGATGACCAACGCTCAATGAAATACGAAGATTTAGTCGGCGAATTCCTCAGTAGGGAGGAAGCCATCTGAGCCAGAGCAAAATGTCAGAGTATGGCTTCGGCGGTTGTGATGGCCATCACTAAATGGTCGATTTGAGACTCACGAATCGGCGCGCTGTAGAACCCGACGAATCATTCGCGCGACGGAACAGGCGGATGTGAGAACACATCCGATCAAAACCAGGAGAGACCTATGATCCGCAAGACAATGTTCGCTGTCGCCACCGTCGCCGCTATCGGAGCCGCGGCGCTCATCCCGACCGAAGCTTCCGCCGGCGGCGGGGGAAAGGGTGGTGGCATGGGTGGCCATCACGGCCATTGGGGCCATGGCTACGGGGGCGGCTTCGGCGGCATCGTGGTAATCGGACCCAGCTGCTGGCGATGGGTGCCCGGCCTCGGCAGGGTATATGTCTGCTACTAAATCGACATCGACTGTTTCAGTACTTGCAGAGGCCCCGGTCTCGCGCGTCGCAAGACCGGGGCCATCCATTTGCGAAACGTGCGAAGGTCACGCAGCTCGCCTCGTCCCCGCGGAAAGTTCCGCACGAAACACAATTGAAACCGTTTTTTGCCTCCCACGAAACCATATTTCGGGCTTCGGCTTTGAACGCTACTTCTCAATAGATGACAAATGGGCGACGGGTGCCTGCAGAGCGGGCCGTAACAATTTCTGGGGGCCAAAAAAGGAAGCTGCTATGAAACGATGCGCCCAATGTCACGGAAAACTCGGATTAGGTGTCCGCTCCCGTAATTTGTGGAACGGCCGCTGGTGGATTCACGTTCGCTATTGTTCGGCCCGCTGCGAGGCTCGTCATGAGCTGGAGCGACGCGAACGCCAAAATATCGCTGGTACACACCTTCCTATCTCGCAGCAGTTCCGCAGAGCTGAATGAGACCAAACGGCGTAACCAAAGGCGTGGTCGCCGATTTGAACGCACGTCAGCCGAAACTAATCGCGACCTAGGGAGAGGCGGGATAGGCCGGGACTTGTCACAACCAGGCAAGGGGTGCCTAATCATGACCATTGCCAACGCCGCGCCTGCCGCCTGGTTTGGTGCATTTGAGGAACCGCCGCATATGCCATCGGACAGGAGCGCTTGTCTACAGAGAGCGGACAACGCCAAACAGCGCGCGGCGCAAGCAACGGAACCGTTCATGAAGAGCGCATACAAAAAGGCGGCGGAGCATTGGACGTTACTCGCGCGACGCGCGGCAACGAAAAAAAAACGAAGAAGAAAACTGAGAAGGATTGGGGCAAGATGACTCCTCGCAAAAGCGAATTCGTCCGGCATTCGAACGAACGGGACTTCCCGCATGTGGTCGAACTCGCACTTCCGCCGGAAGGCTTTCGCGATGTTTTGTTGCAGATTGATGCGTTCCACCGTGAACGCCGCATCCCAGTTCGCCGCGGCCGGAGTCGATACGAGGTCAAGCCATTCTATATTCGATTCTGCTTCCCAGACGCTGCCACCGCGGATGCATTCCGCGATCGCTTCGGTGGCGAGTGCTTGACCCACGCGGCTAGGTCATCGGATGCACCAGCCGTGAAACGGATTGAGCACAGCAGGCCAACGCCACGGGTCCGAGCGACTCAATACCGGCGCCACTGACGATGGGCTGTTCGTGCCCTACGTTCCGTGAGGGAACCTCTGGCACCGCCCATGCGTGTCCTAAGGGAGCCCTTCATGGAAAACCGTGTTTCGGAGGAGATAGCTGAGAGGAGGGCTCTCCCGAGCGACCCCCGCCCTTTGAGCCTCGGCTCGGGCGGGGTTCCCGTGTGTCGAGGGAACCTATCTTTCTTGAAAGCGCCCCGGCTCGCCGGGCGTGGGAGCGCGACGGGCCGGGACTTGCCACAACGCACTGACTGTCCGGGCCAACGCTGCACTTGCCGCCTTGGTTCGATGCCCGCTGATGTACAGCCAGTATGAAGAAAGCCCCGGACGTGCCGGGGCCTCCAGTAGTCTCTAATAAAGGAGAAACCCTAGAGGGACCTGAGTCTCTCTAGAAGTCCAATACTAACCCAAAGCACAAATCAGGCAAGGCGCGCATCGCGTAAACGCCCCGCCAGCCAAAGCTGGGAAGCGGACTGGCTGAAGTAAGTGGCCTCTTCCACGCTAAAATATCTGTAACATTTGAACCAATTACGCCCGAGCAGTGACCAAATGGGCAGCGCTGCTCCTCATACCGGGGCGGCCTCCAAGTAGTGAAGTTGAAGACTGCCCGCGAGGGTGCGTGCAAATCCATGAATCATGCTCAGAAGTATCTAGCGCAAGCCAACTGGCATATCGCCGAATTGACGGTCCAGATCGCTCGCCAGCGTGTAATCGTTAAGTACGCGCTTGACGCGGGCCAGCGCTCAGAGATGGCGGAGTCGCTGCTTGATGCGCTCGAAGGAAGCCTTCGCATATTCGAGAAGCACCGGATATTTTTGCTCAGTTTTCAGCGTCAACCGTCCGAGGAAGCGGCTCTCATTTCAACGAAGTGACACTTGAAAATTTCGGCGGGGAGGTTCCAATTTGAATATCTGTTAGATTTGGACGCGGACCAACTTGCGAACAGGGCCGAAACATTAAACACTGTCAACTTTACGAGGGTTTTTAAGGAACCTCGAAATGCGCTGTCTTTGGTCAGTGATCGCGGCGGCTGTTGTTGCGTGCACCACCTCAGCTTCAGCTCAAGAGCAAAGCGCCAGCCGCGTGGCGAGTGGAGCACCTAACACGGATATTCGTGTGGGGGTCTATGTCAACGTGCGGCCGGACTGTACGTCAGGCCCACTTCCTTCGATCCAGCTGACGTCGCCGCCTGAAAATGGCAAGGTCACCGTCAAGAAAGCGAAGGTAACCGCCACCAATTACAAGCAGTGCTTGGCGCTGGAGGTGCCCGGGTTCGTTGCGTTTTATCGCTCCCGTGCGGATTTTGTGGGCGTCGATGTTCTGACGTTGGAGGTGAAGTTTCCCAATGGCAAGACGCAAGTGCAGCGAATTAGTGTTACGGTAGGTAGTGGAGCGCCCGGACGAAGTACCTGAACAAATCGGGTGCGGACGCGCTCGATGCACCTGGAGTGAAGATGGTGTTGACCGCTTGCCGGGCCACACCAGGGCGCCACCAATCGGGCGGAGCAAGCAACATATTCGGCTTTTTCGGGAAGCGGCAAATCCGTAAAGCCGGTTTGGCTTCGCTAATTTGATTGCGCCGCCCTCCGCCAACGCCGGCACGTTTTCAGTTGATGCACACTTGGTGTGAGTTTCATGACCTTGCACCAGTGGCGCAAAGCGGCGCCTACAATTGCCAGCTCAAGATGCTCGCGATCAGTGCGTCAACAGGCAGCCGGTCGTGATCTTCTTCTCGGCCGCGTACTTTGCCGCGGCCTCCTTGACCATGGGCGCGATCACGCTGTCGTCGCTGGTGTACCAGTCGGACGTGATTTTCCAGTCTTTGCCATCCCAGGTCTGGATGCGTCCGGTGCGCGCACCCTCGTGGTCCTCGCAGGATACCTTGACCGGTTTTAGTTCGTTCTCGAAACCGAGTTGCTTGAGCCGCTCTGCGGTCAGATTGAGGTTCTCGAGGCCCCAGCGCACCTGCTCGCCGGTGAGCGGCTTCTTGCCGAACCGCTCCTGCGCCGTGCGGATCGCCTCGACGCCGAGCATGGCGTTGATCAATCCGCGCACGTAGAGGATCTCGCCCGTCTCCTCCCATTTCGCCGCGCCCAGGCCCTTGTCGTAGAGGTACTTTTTCAAATCCTCGTGCACCTTGAACCGCCCGGAGGTGTGCTGAAGGGCGGCGGCGTTGTATCCCTTGGCGCCGTCTTCGGCCGGCCGAACGTCCGGCTCGGCCCCCGACCACCACACGCCGTACATCTTCTCGCGCGGATAGCCGACCGCGACCGCCTCCTTGATGGCGGTCGAGTTCATCACGCCCCAGCCCCACAGCAGCACGTAGTCGGGACGGTTCTGGCGGATCTGCAGCCAGGTCGCCTTCTGCTCGACGCCGGGATGCGTGACCGGGAGGAACAGCGTTTCGAAGCCGTGCATCTGCGCACGCTTCTGCAGGAGCGCGATCGGCTCCTTGCCATAGGGCGAGTCGTGATAGACGAGCGCGATCTTCTTGCCCTTGAGCTTGTCGAACCCGCCTTCCTTCTTTGCGATGTGCTGCAGGAGAATGTCGGCGGCCGTCCAATAGGTGCCGAGCAGCGGGAAGTTCCACTGGAATACCGAGCCGTCGCGCGACTCCGAGCGGCCATAGCCCATGGTGATGAGCGGAATCTTGTCGACGGGCGCCTTTTCCGTGAGCGCAAAGGTGATGCCGGTCGAGAGCGGGAATACATAGGCGGCACCGGTTGGGCCTTTGCCCTTCAGCCGCTCGTAGCACTCCACGCCGCGGTCGGTGGCATAGCCGGTATCGCATTCCTCAAACGCGATCTTGACGCCGTTGATACCACCGTCGCGCTCGTTGATGAGGTTGTAATAGTCGGCGATGCCATTCGCGACTGGGATACCGTTGGGCGCATAGGCGCCGGTCCGATACACCAGTTGGGGGATGAATTGCTGGTTCTGCGCAAGGGATGGCGTGGTGAGTGCCGCGACGCCAACAAGGGACGCGAGCGCCATCCCGACATGTTGTCTATTCATCGGCTCCTCCATTGAGACGCCGGAAGTGGCCATGCGCGGAGCCGGGATCCCGCGTCCGGACACAACTGTCGCGGCCTCAATATCAGCGACCCTGGCCACCGCAGGCGCTTACTTTCAAGTTAAAAATGCGTAAGCCGAGAGAACACTTGGATGGTAATCTGTATCGGAACAGGTCAACGGAAGGACTTGTGGCCATCGCGAGGCGCGAGGGAAGGCTTCTGGGACCACGAAACTCCCGAACACGGGAAAAAAGGCATCAACGGCGGCTTGCTTTGTCCATCTTCCCCGTGCACTCGTTGCGTTTGCGGGACACGCTCCGTGTAAGGTCCTGCGTCAGCGCTTCGGGTTCCTGCAAGTCTGCCGTCTCCCCGGCGCACTCGTTGCGTTTGCGGCCCAAGCTCCGTTTAAGGTTCTGCATCAGCGCTTTCGCTTCCCGCAAGTCCGCTGTGTCAAAGCCTTCTGTGAATTGTTCGTAGATCGCTTGCACCACCTTTAGGCCCTCTCTCCCTCGACCTTGAGCTTGCCAAAGGCGCGCAAGATCGCAGGCGGCGCGCAATTCCCAGCAACGCGCCTGTTGAGCTCGCGCGATTTCCAGGCTGCTGAGGAGGATAGTCTCAATTTCTTTGGCTTCTGCCCCCGCTGCTGCTTTCAACAAGCCGGCTTTGACGCGCAGCACCTCGGCCGTGGCCCAGCGCTCGCCGGTATCCTTGGCAATGGCGAGGGCCTGCTCGATAGCCTCCAACGCGGCGTCACCGCGACCTGCTTTGGCGCAAGCCTCCGCCTCCAGTGTCAGAAAAATTGGCAGCCACAGCCGAGCTCCTCGTTTCTGCCAAGCGGCGATACCTGCCCGAAGTAATTCGATCCCCCCGTCCACCTCGCCCCGGCATATTTCGGCCCAGCCCTCGAAAATCCGACCGCAGTTTACCCAGTGCGAAAACCCATTCTCCGTGCTGAGCGAGACAACCGTGGCTGCATACGATCGTGCATCTTCACGGCGGCGGCTAAAGAGATCGATGAACGCACGAACATGGCAAATTGTGTAAACGAGCGTGTGCGGATGGGATAGCTCTTCGGCCCATTTCATCGCCTCGGTAGCGACCTCTGCCGCCCGGTCAGCGTATCCGAGGTGCCACAGTGCCCAGCTTAGGTAACACAGTGCCGCCGCCCCGATGTCCTGGCCGTACTGGTAGCGGTAGCGAGAATGATGTGCCGAATCATACAGCGCTCGTGCCTGCTCGAGGTGATGGAGTCCAGTAGCGAATTCCCCTTTCGTTAGGCACGTGGTGCCGAGCATCCGATGGGCAATACACAGCGCCGCCGTGTCTTTAAGTCGTTCGGCCGCGGCCAGGAACTCTATGGCTGCGTCCGTCTGCTTGGAGACTTCGCCTCCGACATAGTGGCCTGCCCAAATCCCATAGAGGACGGCAAATTTCTGCGAGGGATCGGTTAAATCGTCAAAGCGCGCCTTCGCCTGCAGCAGGACCTTTCTCGTGTCGGGTGCCGCGTAACCGCGATCGGCGATCATTGCTTGACCGAGCATCACCTCCAATCCGAGCGCCAGACGCTCGCGTTCGGGATTCTCGGCAAGCGATTCCAGCATTTCGAGCGCGCGCGTCAGGTGCCCAATGGCCTCCGCATTGGCTGACCGTTCGATGGCGCGGCGCGCAGCCTTTCGGAAATAGTCAACGGCCCTCTCGGTATGCCCCGCTTGAGCGAGGTGATGGGCCATGAGCTCGGGTTGTGTTTCGACCGTCTCAGGAAATCCCTGCGTCAGCGCATCGGCAATCCGACTGTGGAGTTGTTGGCACTTGCTGCGCACCATAGTGGCATAGGCCGCATCCTGAACCAGTGCATGCTTGAAGATGTAAGTTGAATCCGGCGGTTCGCCGCGAACGAAGACCAACTCGGAAGCGGCAAGGTGCGCGAGAGCAGTCTGCAGGGTGGGGCTAGAAACCGGGACGACGGCAGCCAGCAGCCGATACGGGAGCTCGCGACCGATGGCGGCGCCCATCTGCGCGATCTCCCTGATTTCGCCAAGCCTATCAAGGCGTGCGGTCAACGAGCCTAGCAGTGTCGTCGGAACGGCGAGAGGCGGTAATGCGCCGGCTGCGACGTAGCGGTCACCTGCATCTTGCAGCAGCCCAGATTCTAGCACTGTCTTCGTGAGCTCCTCGGCGAACAAGGGAACGCCGTCGGACTTGCTGGCTATCTGTTCCTGGAGTTCGCGTGGCAACTCCTTGCTTCCGGCTACGTCAAGAATGATGGCCTCGATTTGTTCGCGCGCCAACCGATTGAGCGTCAGCATGGTA
>Ga0306918_10001979_pt1 | contig 10374 bp, 7 predicted proteins | sample tim00Cox0000000H_FD_203315 | JGI IMG/M metagenome (GOLD analysis project Ga0306918, IMG submission 203315) | Lab enrichment of tropical soil microbial communities from Luquillo Experimental Forest, Puerto Rico - timezero.00C.oxic.00.000.00H (v2)... | ecosystem: Environmental > Terrestrial > Soil... | reverse complement strand
CTTTCGACTGCCATGCCTCTACCCATTCCATTGCACCTTTGTCGGCGCACATTGGCTCCATGCCGGGGTCCATGCAGGTCCATCCATTGGTCCCTTCGCGGATGGTTTTCATTTCGCCATTCGCATTCATTTGCAGGATGGTAGCGTCCTTGACGAGGTCCGGCGGCGCGGCGGTGCTGAGCTTTGCGATCAGCTCGGCGTCGGTCAGCACCGCATGCTGGGCATGGGCCACGCAGAGGGCGGCGAGGACGGCTGAGCCTGCGGTCAAAAAGCCGAGTATTGTTTTCATCTCAAACGTCCTTTCCTTTTTCCGCGTGCGAATTCACGGCAAATTGAGAAACCGGAAAGGCGATTGGCAGGTTCCGTCACCGCGATGAGTGCTTCGATCTCTAACCCAGTGTCTGCCATCCTCATCGCCGGGCCGACGGCAAGCGGCAAGTCGGCGCTTGCCGGAAAACTCGCGCGGACATTTGGCGGCCTGCTGATCAACGCGGATTCCATGCAGGTCTATCGGGATCTTCGGGTGCTCACCGCGCGTCCGGCGATTGATGAAGAAGCCTGCGTGCCGCATGTCCTGTTTGGCCATGTCGATGGCGCCATCAATCATTCTGTGGGGCTATGGCTTGCTGATGCCGCAAAAGCGCTCGATGCTGCGCGAGAACGCGGCCTATTGCCGATCTTCGTCGGCGGCACAGGCCTTTATTTCAAGGCGCTGACGCAGGGCCTTTCCGAAATTCCAGCGGTGCCGGACGAGGTGCGGATAAAGGTGCGCGCCCGCGCCGAAGGGATGCCGGTGGCGCAATTGCACGCGGAACTCGCCCGTTGCGATCCGATGATGGCGGCGCGGCTGAGGCCCACCGACCCACAAAGAATTTTGCGGGCGCTCGAAGTTCATGCCGCGACCGGACAGAGCCTCGCATCGTTCCAGAATGCGCGAACCGCGCCGCTTCTCGATTCGCGAAATAGTGTTTCGCTTTTTTTGGAACCCGACCGTCCAACATTGAACAAAGTGATCGATGCGCGCTTCGACGCCATGCTGACAAGCGGCGCCCTGGCCGAGGTCGAAAGGCTAGGACAACGCGGTCTCGATCCGGCGCTCCCGGTCATGCGGGCGCATGGCGTGCCGCATCTTCTGCGCGCCTTGCGTCATGAAATTTCGATGGAAGAGGCGGCAGTCCTCGCCAAGCTCGACACGCGCCATTATGCGAAGCGGCAATTCACCTTCGCACGGCATCAATTGCCACTGTTTCGATGGGTGAAGCCGGACGAGGCCGAAGCCGCCGCGAGGCTTGCGCTTCATTGATGCCACATTACGATCTGGACGAGGGAGAGAACGATCTCCATGACGATCAGGATCACAACAGTCGCTTCGAGCCGCGTTGCCCGGTCGGCGTCGATCATATCGGTCAGTGCGCGCGCGGTCTCGACAATCGTGTCGAGCTTGCGCTTCAAGGTTTCGGCACGCTCTTTCAGTTCATACTCGTCTTCGAGCCTTCCATAGAGCCGTTCGAGATCAGGCCGGTCCCAAAGAACGTCGGGCTTTTCTTCCACGGCGACACGCCCCGACACGCGATGCTGGACGAGCAGTGTTTGTCCGATCAGCTTCAACATGGCGCGCCGATTCCACGGCGGTCTCCCGTTTTTGGCGAGAGCGGCGGCGAAGGGCTCGATCACATCGAAAACGGCATTGACCTCGCGCTCGTCGCGCCCCAGGGAAACGCTTTTGGCCAAGGCGTCGGCGACGACGAGAAGACGTTGCGCGGAAAGATCCTTCATAGCAATCGCGCCGCCCGGCGGGATCTTGTCGTCATTTTCCGGCGAAATTTCGAGGATGGCGGTTTCGTCGTCAATATGGGTATGCGGCCCCGCGACCCGCAGCTCCACCTGTTTCAACACATCGTCTTCTTCGAGAGGCGTCAGCCCGACCATGACCGCGACGCCGAAGCGGTAAAGTGCGACGAAACCATGCGCGCCGACCTGAAAGGCAAGCGGGGTCGCCGAAATCAGGTCGGAGCGTTCGAGACCGGCCGCGTCAATCCGGTCGCCAAGCAGCAGCGCCCGTGCCCTGGTGCGGCGCACAGTCTGGGAGAGGGGAAGGGCTTGTTGAATGTCACTCATGAACTATGACTACGCGACCCGGTGCTGCTTTGAAAGCGCGCTCGCGCAGGCTCTCCGGCACAGGAAATAGTGAAGTGGAGGCTTCAGAGCTCATCAAATGGCCTCGGCGAAATCTGATCACTTGCGCAGAAAACAAATAAAAGCAAATAGTTAAGGCGATTTTGGTTCGCCGGGCGGAACTTGCTCTAGGCAAACCCGACGAAACCAGTATACCCTGAGTTGCCGAGGATTTCAGGGTTCTTTTCCGGCAAATCGCCTCTGCGAGGGTGATATCCGGAGCCGTTCCATTAGAGCATTTTCAGGCGAAGTGGATAAAGGTTCGCCGTCCGAAAATGCGATAAAACAAACAGGTAGAGCGCTTTCCGATTCAATCTGATCGGAAAGCGCTCTAAAACGGCGGCAATATGATTGCCAAAGGTTAAGGCGGCGAACCGCCCGGCCAGGGGAGGCAGCAGGCGATGAGCACGCCTTGCGGAATCAAGCGTGGATATTCGGTCGCACCGGACCCGGCCGTCGCAGTGCGCGAATTTGCCGAGGCCATTGCCCAGCAAGATATCGGCTTGGTCGTTTTCTTTTGTTCCTATTCCTATGATCTGGAAATCCTCGCGCCGGAACTGCGCCGGTATTTTCATGGGATTCATGTCATAGGTTGTACGACGGCGGGCGAAATCACACCGGTCGGCTATCTTGATGGCTCGATCACGGGCTTCAGCATAGCGGCATCCGATTGCTGCGCAGTTTCAACCGTGATCGAGAATGTGTCGCGGTTCCAGATGAGCGAGGGACATGCCGCCGCCGAGCGTCTTATCGAGGCGCTGAGCGAGAAGGGCCAGGCGATCGATCGCAAGGATACTTTCGCGCTTCTCCTGATCGATGGCATGGCTGCCAATGAGGAGGTTGTGCTGGCCTCGATCCATCCGCTGATGGACATGATTCCCTTGCTCGGCGGTTCTGCGGGCGACAATCTTCGCTTGACGGGTGCTTTCGTCTTTTTTGATGGGACTTTCTATCCCGACGCGGCCTTGTTGACGGTCATCAAGATCCGCGCGCCCTTCCGTGTTCTGAAATGCCAGCATTTCGGCGACTCGAATGTCCGGATGGTCGTGACCCGCGCCGATCCATGGAAGCGGACTGTCAGCGAAATAAATGCCGAGCCCGCCGCACGCGAATATGCGCGGGTTCTCGGCCTTCCGGAATCTGCCTTGACGCCAACCATTTTCGCTGAACATCCGGTCATGGTGAAAATCGGCGGAGATTGTCATGTGCGTTCGATCCAAAGAGTGAATGCCGATGACAGTCTGACTTTCTTTTGTGCCATCGACGAAGGCGTTGTCTTGCGGCTCGCCCAGCGCGAGGACATTCTCGCCAATCTAGCCGATTTCTTTGATCGCGTGAACGAAACCCTCGGGCCGCCGCAATTGGTGATCGGGTTCGATTGCATCCTGCGCAGTCTGGCCCTTGAGAAAAAGCAGGATAAGCATTCGGCGAGCGAGATATTGGCGGCCAATAATGTGATTGGTTTCTCGACCTATGGCGAGCAATTTGCCTCGATGCACCTGAACCAGACTTTCACAGCCGTCGTCATCGGAGCACCCCATGACACTGAATGATGCAAGCGAGCCGCCAATAAAAGCGATCGGCCGCAGGCATTTCGAGATGACGAAGATCGCGGCAGCACCGGGTGAGAGCTTGCCCGCCGATGTTGCAGAGCTTCATGCGGAAATCGCCAAACTCCGCAAGATCAACCGCGTGCTCATGGATCGCGTCGAAAACGACATGAATGCGCAAGGCGGGAATGCCTTCACATTGTTTCAGGCGGCGATCACCCTTGAAAACAAAGTGGCGGAGCGGACCGCCGAATTGACCGAACTGACGCGGCAATTAATGCACCAGATTTCGGTGCGCCGCGCCGCCGAGAATGCGCTCCAAGCTGCAAAGGCTGAAGCAGAGCGCGCGAATTTGAGCAAGACGCGCTTTCTGGCCGCCGCAAGCCATGATCTCAATCAGCCCTTGAATGTCGCGCGTTTGTTTCTTGGCATGCTCGCCGAAGAGGTCGCGACGCCGCATACGCATGAGCTCGTCGATGGCGTCGAGGCCGCGCTTGACACAGTCAACGACCTGTTGCGCGCGCTTCTCGACATTTCGCGGCTCGATGCTGGTGTTTGGCCCGTCGAAATGACCGATTTCGATGTTGGTCCCGTCTTCGACAAGTTGCGCCGGGAATATGGGCCGCAGGCGGAGGCGGCGGGATTGGAGCTCGTGGTTGTACCGAGTAGTGCTACCGTCAGAAGCGATCGCGTTTTGCTGGAGCGGGTCTTGCGCAATCTCGTCAGCAATGCGTTGCGCTATACCGAACGGGGCCGCATCCTCATCGGATGCCGCAGGCAAAACGGGCATTTGCGGTTTGAAGTCTGGGATACGGGCATCGGCATTCCAGGTCACAGCTTGAGCCGGATTTTCGAGGAGTTCCAGCAACTTGGCGAAGGTCCGACAGGGCAGGAGAAAGGTTTGGGCCTGGGATTGGCAATCGTCCAGCGCATTGCCTATCTGCTCGACACGACGATCGAGGTTGCCTCGACGCCTGGGCACGGTTCGATGTTCAGCCTGCTCCAACCCTTGGGCAAAGCCGCAAGCGGTATCGCTGGGGAAACCGCGGACATCGTTCCAATCGCGCTTGCTGGCCGTTGTGTGGTGGTGATCGACGATGATGAGCACGTGCTCGAAGCGATGCGTGCGCTCCTGCAATCCTGGAATTGCGCAACAATCGCGGTGCGCTCGTCAGAGGCAGCAGCGCGCCTCATCCGGCAGGCCGGGCAAGCGCCGGAGATCATCATAGCCGATTATCATCTCGACGATGGCGTGTTTGGGACGCAGGCTATCGCCTCATTGCGCGGCGAATTCGGGCAGAACTTACCGGCCCTCATTATTTCGAGCGATCATTCGCCGGAGTTGAAACAAAGCCTGAAAGAACAGGGCCTGGGCTTTCTTCTCAAACCCACGCCCCCCATGAAATTGCGCGCCATGCTGTCCTATCTGCTCACGCGCGGCTGATGGATATCAACCGGAATGATCCGGGAAATTTTGCTTCTCGTGTTGAAACGCAACGATGGCCTGCGTACGCGTCGCGACCCCGAGCTTGCGGAAAATGGTCGTCATGTGAACTTTCACGGTTAGATCGCTGATCGACAATTCCCGTGCAATCTGCTTGTTCGATTTGCCAGCGGCCAGGAGGCTCAAAACCGCGAGCTGTCGCGGCGTCAGTGGGTCGAAGTCCTTGGCGGTTTTGCCGCCGGGCAATGGCGCGCCGCCGCTCGCCATTTCGCAAGGGATATAGACGCCGCCTTCCAGAACCGTCTTCATCGCGGCAGACAAAACCTCTGGCGGCGATGATTTCGGCACATAGCCCGCCACGCCGCAATTGATCGCCTGCCTGATGATGGCAGTATCTTCGAGCGATGAAACGATGACAACAGGCGTGGCGGGCGCGGCCGCGCGCAGCGCGATGAGTTCGGGCAGGCCGTTCATGCCGGGCATACAGAGGTCGAGAAGAATAAGATCCCATTCCTCCCGCTCCAGCTGGTCGAAAACCTGGCTCCGATTGGCCGCCTCGAAACAGGCGAGTTCCGATTGCGGCAGAAGGTGCTCCAGCACTTGCCGCAACGCTTTCCGGAATAGCGGATGGTCGTCGGCGATCAATATTTTGGGCATGGCGTTCGCGCTCACTTTGCCGCGATCATAATCCATTTCGAGGTGAAGTGGATACTCCTTTGCCGAAAGGCGATGCGGCAGAGAGGAAAAAGTGGCGGGCGCAATTGTTTTACGACCTCTAGCGTATATCGCCGGACCGCCCGCTCTCATTATTGTCTGCTCAATGAGGCTCGATCGGGCAAAACCTGCCCGATCTTAAGAACATGGTTTGCAAGGGGAGGCAACTTTGAAGTCATTGCGCAATAGGCTGCTTGGCAGCGCCGTGGTGGGACTTGCGTTGGCGGCGGGACTTGCGGGGATAGCCCGCCCAAAGGAAGTCCACGCAGGAGAAGCTCAAGCCAGTGAAGCGAAGGCCCTGCCGGCCGCAGCACCAGGCGGCTGGGCCCAATATGGCAATAATTACGAAAATACGCGCTTCAGCTCCCTCAAGCAGATCAATACGCAGAATGCCAGCCAATTGAAGCTCGCTTATGCGTTTTCTCTCGGCTCGCTGCGTTCGAATGAATCGACGCCGCTTGTCATCGGCGACACGCTCTATGTGTCTTCGTCCTGGGGTCCCAAATATGTCTATGCGCTCGAAGCCAAGAGCGGCAAGATCAAGTGGAAATACGAGCCCGATATCCCCGATGATGTCCTTCAATTTGCGTGCTGCGACGTAAACAGCCGTGGCGTCACTTATGCCGATGGCAAGATTTTCGTCGGCCGGCTCGACGGCAATTTGAGCGCAGTCGATGCGCAGACGGGCAAGGAGCTTTGGACGACGCAGGTTGTCGATTACAAGCAGGGCTCGATCATCACGTCGCCGCCGCTCGTTGTACGCAACCTCGTGATCACGGGCTTCGGCGGTGGCGAATATGGCGCACGCGGCAGCCTGCAAGCCTATGACATCAACACCGGCAAGGAGGTGTGGAGGACCTATACGGTTTCCGCGACCGATGCCGACGGAACCTCGAGCTGGAAGGGTGACAGCTGGCAGCATGGCGGCGGTGTCCTCTGGCTCGTCGGCTCCTATGACGAAAAGACCGATACGGTCTATTGGGGCACCAGCAATCCGAGCCCCTGGTCAACGGCTGTTCGCTCCACCGGCACATCCGACTATGGCAAGCTGACGAACCTCTACACCGCCAGCACTCTCGCGATAGATCCCGCGACCGGTAAGATCAAATGGCACATTCAAGGGACGCCCGCCGACGCATGGGATTATGACGGCGTCAATGAACTTGTGCTCGCCGATTTGAAAATCGACGGCAAGGAAACGCCGGCCTTGCTCAAGGCGGACCGCAACGGCTTCTTCTATGTTGCCAATCGCGAAAGCGGCAAACTGATCTCGGCAGAAAAATTCGTTCCCACCAATTGGGCCGAGAAGATCGATATCGCCACCACGCGGCCGGTTGAAAATCCTGAGAAGCGTCCGGGACCCGGCCATCCGGCCAAGGATATCTGCCCGAACCTGATCGGCGGCAAGAACTGGCAGCCGATGTCCTATAGCCCGGACACCGGCCTCGTCTACATCCCAGCGAACAACATCTGTCAGGACATGTCCGAAACAGAGGTGAATTATCGCAAGGGTGTCTTTTACCTTGGCAAGGATTTCACCGCGCGTCCGGGTCCTGGCGGCTATCTCGGCGACATTATCGCCTGGGATCCGGTGAAGCAGAAGAAAGTTTGGGACATCAAGGAAGAGCTGCCGTTCAACGGCGGCACGCTTGCAACCGCTGGCGGCCTTGTTTTCTACGGGACGACAACCGGTCAGTTCAAGGCCGTTGACGCGAAGACGGGCTCGGTTCTCTGGCAGGTTGGTGTCGGGTCTGGCGTCGGCGCGGCACCAATCAGTTTCGCGATCGACGGCAAGCAGTACGTGGCTGTGGTGGTGGGCCGCACGGCTTCGATCCCCGCGTTCCTGGGCGATATTGGCACGAAGATGACGCAGGCGACGCCGGAAGGCGGAACCCTGTTCGTCTTCACGGAGTAAAAGAGTGATGTCAAAGGGGCCGATGAAGTTGTCGTTAGGTGTGGGCGCGGCGTCGATCGCCGCATCCATGCTCCTTATCGCATGTTCCGCCGCGCCTTCGGGCGCGGCACCCGCCGCTGCGCGAGAACCTTTGCGTATTTGCGCTGATCCCGACAACCTGCCGTTCAGCAGTCAGGCGGATGCAGCGCCGGGCCTCTATGTCGAGCTCGGCAAGGAGCTGGCAGGCGCACTCAACCGTTCGTTCGAGCCTGTCTGGTCGCTTGCTTATTTCGGCAAGCGCACGGTGCGCACGACATTGCTTGCCGGCAAATGCGATGCTTACATTGGCCTGCCGGATTCCAAGGATTTCATGGGGCCGAAACTCATTTTTTCGAAGCCCTTTCTGAATGTCGGCTATGCTCTGGTAACTAACGGGGCGACTCACGCGGCAAGCCTCGCCGATCTCGAGGGCAAGCGCGTCGCGGTGCAGTTCGCAAGCTCGCCGCAAGTGATACTTGCCGATCACGAAGAGATCAAAACCGCGACCTATATGGATCCGGAGTCGGCGATGAGCGCGCTTGCCACGGGCAAGGTTGACGCCGCGATCATTTGGGGACCCACTGCGGGTTACCTGAACAAGACGGCCTATCGTGATACTTTCGCGATCGTGCCTGTTGCTGGCGAGGGCATGCAATGGCCTGTCTCGATCGGCTTTTCCCGCGATCATGCGGATCTGCGTGACAAGATCGATTCTGTAATCGAATCCTCGCACGACATCGTGGCGGGCCTCGCGATCAAATATGGCTTTCCGGTCGAGGAGCCGGTTTCGCTGATCGACATGTCGGGCCGGGAAGCGCAAGCGTCACATGAAATCACGCAGGCCAAACAATTGATTTCGCTCGCGGGCATTGAAACCAGCGTAGCCGATAAAGCTTCGCAACCGGTGCCTGCGCCACAATCGCCGCCGGCGGTCAAGGTGACCGAAGAGGTGCAAACCTCGGCGCTGACATCAAGCGCCACTGACGTCGCCTCAGGCCACGAAATCTTCAACGGAACCTGCTCGCATTGTCATGGTCCCGATGCTATTCAATCGGAGCGGCGCATAAACCTGCGGCTTCTCAAACACCGATATGGTGATAAAATGGATCAAATTTTCCACGACACCGTAACGCGTGGACGTCCTGAAAAGGGCATGCCAAATTGGAGCGGAGTCTTCAGCGAGGAAGACTTCAGCAAGATCCTCGCCTATCTGCACACAGTGCAGCAAGATTGATCGACAGCGGACATCATTCAAGGGAGGCGTGACGATGGTTGAGAAAACGCTGGCCGAAATCGCGAATCAAATCGCCATTCGGCCCCATTATGACAATTTCATCGGCGGCAGATGGGTGCCGGCCGTCAAGGGCCAGAGCTTCGAGAATATTTCACCGATCGATGGCCGCGTTGTCTGCACGATTGCGCGCTCGACGGCGGAAGACGTGGAACTGGCGCTTGATGCGGCCCATGCGGCGCGCGAGGCCTGGGGACGCATGTCCGCGGCTGAACGTTCGCAGATCCTTCTGCGTATAGCCGATCGGATGGAATCGAAGCTCGACATACTCGCCATGGTCGAGACGATCGACAATGGCAAACCGATCCGTGAGACCAAGGCCGCCGACGTGCCCTTGGCGATCGATCATTTCCGTTATTTCGCCGGCTGCCTGCGCGCCCAGGAAGGCAGCCTCAGCGAGATCGACCATGATACGGTCGCCTATCATTTCCACGAGCCGCTTGGCGTCGTGGCGCAGATCATCCCCTGGAACTTCCCGCTGCTCATGGCGGTGTGGAAGGTCGCACCGGCCCTCGCAGCGGGCAATTGTGTCGTGTTGAAGCCCGCCGAACAGACGCCGATGAGCGTCATGGTATTGATGGATGTCATCGGCGACCTGTTGCCGCCTGGCGTCCTCAATGTGATCAACGGCTTCGGCGTTGAAGCGGGCAAGCCGCTGGCGCAGAACAAGCGGATCGCCAAGGTCGCGTTCACCGGAGAGACGACAACGGGCCGCCTCATCATGCAATATGCGGCGGAGAATATTATTCCCGTAACGCTCGAACTTGGTGGCAAGTCGCCGAATATTTTCTTCGCCGATGTCGCCGACGAAGATGATGATTTCTTCGACAAGGCGCTCGAAGGTTTCTCCATGTTCGCGCTGAACCAGGGCGAAGTCTGCACTTGTCCGTCCCGTGCGCTCGTCCATGAGAAGATCTATGATCGCTTCATCGAGCGCGCCATCGCCCGCGTGAAAGCGATCAAGCAGGGTAACCCGCTCGATCCGTCAACCATGATTGGCGCACAAGCCTCGAACGATCAACTCGAGAAGATCCTCTCCTATCTCGATATTGGCCGTCAGGAAGGCGCGAAAGTACTGACGGGCGGCGGACGTGCCGACGTTGGGCCTGACTTCGCCGGCGGCTTCTATGTGCAGCCGACGGTGCTCGAAGGTCATAACAAGATGCGCATCTTCCAGGAGGAGATTTTCGGGCCGGTCCTCTCGGTGACGACCTTCAAGGATGATGACGACGCACTCGCCATCGCCAATGATACGCTCTATGGTCTC
>Ga0306918_10001974_pt1 | contig 10382 bp, 4 predicted proteins | sample tim00Cox0000000H_FD_203315 | JGI IMG/M metagenome (GOLD analysis project Ga0306918, IMG submission 203315) | Lab enrichment of tropical soil microbial communities from Luquillo Experimental Forest, Puerto Rico - timezero.00C.oxic.00.000.00H (v2)... | ecosystem: Environmental > Terrestrial > Soil... | reverse complement strand
TCCTCGTCCTTGTCTACACAGGAGGGTGCACATTATTCTTGTCGTGGGGCTTCCACCGTATGAAGCACGGCCATGCTGCACTCCGACGTTCCCGGCTAATGCTTCTGGAGACATGAAATGCTCGAACGCGTTGCCGAAACATCACCGCGCTTGAAGGCCAGGATGGCCGGTGTCTTTCAGGGGCTCGAAGGCCTGACCTTTACATTCGGCCAGGTAATCGTACTCGGAAAGCTTGTTGTTTTTCACGACGCCGCGGCGACAGCGGCTAATATCCTCGGGCACCAGCCGTTGTTCCGGTTGGGGTTCGCGTCTTGCGTGATGGGCGTCGGATTCCACACGGTATGGGGGTTTCTCTTTTACGAGCTGTTCAAAGTAGTGAACAGGCGCCTCTCTTTGCTTGCAGCTTTCGTTGTTCTTGTAGCATGCGCCGTCCAGGCGGTTACCGCCTTGTTGTACATCGCACCTTTATCAATCCTGACCGGCGGACCCTCGATGAGCGCCTTTTCTGTGCCCCAGCTGCAGATGCTCGCGCTGATTTTTTTCAGGTTGAATGGTTACGCCTTTGACATCTACCTGATCTTCTTTGGGCTTTGGTGCGTGTTGATCGGCTATCTCATTTTCAGGTCGGCCTTCCTGCCTCGAATTCTCGGTGTGCTGTTAGCCATTGACGGTTTGGGGTGGATGCTCTATCTATCACCGCCGCTAGCGGCCCATCTGTTCCCCCTGATCGCTACAGCCGCAGGCCTTGCGGAGATACCGCTAGAGTTGGGGCTCATCGTGGCGGGGGTAAATGCTCAACGATGGAGGGAGCAGGCCGCGATGGTGCCCAAATAAAACCGCCCATATCCAGCTTAGAAAAGTGCTCCCGCAGGGCGTCGAGTCCGCCTGCGGCGGTCGAGTGACGCGCGACTCGGAAGTTAGTCAGTTGTCCAGCCTGAAGCGCCTCATGGCGCGCACGATTCGCAGCGGAGGAGTCTGTCACCGGCGACTAACCCGCGAGTAACGGCGTACTGTTTACTTATGGTCTATGCGGGCCAATTCCAAGTGAGAGCTCCCCGTCGTCCGAGGACGCTTAGTTTAATACAAGGGCTGTTCTCGCCAGCTATTGACAAATGCTGCGACTAGGCAGGACCCTTGTCCCAGAAATGTGTGCCGGAGCCGTGCGTGTGACATCTACGGTTGGCGACTACACAGCCAAGTGGTTGGATGCTGCGGTGCGGTAGGTTCGAGTGGCCGACCATGAGGCCGGAACCACCGCGTGCAACATCATCTGAGCATAGGCTAGGCTATATACGGTTAATGTGACCCACCGCCAAGTGCCTAGGATTGTGTGCAGGGCCCTCGCATTGACGAATGTCAGTTCACTCGGAGGCGGAAAACTAGTAGTGGCTACGGCGGCCTGTTTCCTTAGGCCCCCCGCGGTTCGTCCGGCGGTGACCGCGAAGAGCCGGAGAGCAAACGGGTCGCGCTTCAATGCCTTTCATATAGCAACAGGAGGCACATCCCCGACATCCCCGAGCCGGCGCTTGCAAAGAAGCGCGATCAGGTGTAAGTTATCGAAACGATATGAACCTCCTAAGTACAACACAACACGGCATCGAAATCGAAGACCTGACGAAGACCTACGGCACGTTTTACGCGGTCAAGCATTTCAATCTTTCAGTCTCGCGCGGGGAAATATTTGCCCTGCTCGGCCCGAACGGAGCAGGCAAGACCACAACTATTCGCATGTTGATGGGGATTTTGGCCCCCACTTCAGGAACGGCCAAAATCGATGGTCTTGACTGCTTTCGTGACCGTGTAGAAGTCAAAAGACGCGTGGGATATCTGCCGGATGAGCCGGTTTTCTATGACTATCTGCGCGGACGTGAAATCATCCGTTTCTGCGGCGAGATGCACGGCCTCAGCCGCGCGGAGATTGCGAGCTGCACGCGGCCCTTGCTGGAACAGATGGAACTCACCGATGCCCTGGAAGAATTTGCCGTGAATTACTCCAAGGGAATGAAGAAAAAACTCGCTCTTATTTGCGCGATGATTCACGATCCGGCACTTTTGATACTGGACGAGCCGACCAATGGGCTCGATCCATTTGCCACGCGATCGCTGCATGGAATCATACGGGCGAAGGCGGCGGCGGGCAGGACAATTTTCTTCAGCACTCACCTTCTTGACCAGGCGGAGAAGTTGTGTACGCAGGTTGCTATCATGGCGAAAGGCAGGCTCGCCGCCCATGGTACGCTGGCAGACCTCCGGGGGCGGCTATCCACAGACAGTTCCCTGGAGGAGATCTTCTTCGCGGTCGCAGGAGCGACGGAAAACAAGGTATGAACACCGGCCACTGCGTAAGTTCGGTTCGCGCGCTTTGGCTGATCACGCGCCTCGCCTGTCGACGCCAAGTCAATTTTTGGCAGAGCCTGCGCGTAGCTCGCAAGGAGACCGCGTCCAAGGTGATTGCCTTGGAGTTAGGTGTGGCGGCAGCACGCACAGCCACGCCGGCCAAGGCTCGTGGGCGCTCCTTATTCAGCATATTCATCCTGCTGATGATGGCCCTCAATGGCTTCAACATGGCTTCCGGTGGGCTGCTAAAACTTTCCGACAGCGTCCTTAATCGGGTGGAACCTCCCTCCCGTAAAATTCGGGTTAGCCCTTACACCGCACTGGCGCTCGCCGATGCCGAGAATGCCCTGAAAGCGTTGCAGACGGCACGCGACCCTGAGGAACGCAGGAGATCCGAAACGCTCTGGAACGAGGAAATCAACCGCCTCTTCCGGCAGGAGGTCCAGCAGCGGTTCCTTTCCGATGATGACGCCAGCGCCCAAGTGAAGCTGATGCACGACACCTTCGCCAAGCTAGGAGCTTCCGGTTTCGAAGCCTCGAGAGCGTTGCTGGCGCATACTTCCTCCCAAACCTGGCCGCGTGACGGTGAGGCAAGTGCGGTCTTCATGCGGGTGCTGGGCCTAATGGTTTTTCTCTGGATTCTGGGGACGGTGTTTTTGTCATTGGGATTCAACAACCGGGATTTGGGGAAGATCGAGTGGAATCTGGAGTGGCTCTTTACCCTCCCCGTTTCCGGCCGCGTGCTATTTGCCTCAAAGTTAGTTGAATATACCTTCTTGAATGCCCTGGCATGGGTATTTTTCCTTCCGCTACTGGTGATGGCCTGCATTGCGGGCGGGCACGGTTGGATGTCGCTGGGGCTCGGCTTCCTGGCTTTTCTTTGGTCGCTGGTTTTGGCTGGGGCGGGAACCACTTTTTGCGAAGTAGCGTCGCGCAAATTCCTGAGCCTGACGCAATTGAAAAACCTTCAAGCGCTTTCGACGGTTTTGGGCGCGTTGCTTCCGCTGGTTGCTCTTGCCGTCTATATGTCCAAGCCCGTCGATGACTTTCTTGTTATGCACGCTGCTTCGTGGCGATGGTTGGACTGGAGCCCGTTCTCCTTGCCGCTGTACCTGGCTCTTCCCTTCGCCACGGTGCGACAGATGCAGCTTGGCATCCTCGCCATGATGGCAGTGCCTGCTATCGCCGTGCTCGCCGCCCTGCGGGGAAGCGAGTTCCTGACGCGCGACGGCCTGATCCGGGCCGCCGGACCCTACCGGGGCACCAGAAAACCTGCTGGGGCAGCCGCTGGCCAAGGTTGGTTGCGAGGAATCGCTGCGCATGAACTGCTATTGCTGGCGCGCGACCGAAACCTGATGGCGCAGGTACTCTTCGTACCTCTGCTACTTCCCGTTTTTTACTTGCTCGTATTTTCCGGGCTGACCACCGCCGTCGCCGGCAGCGGTCGTCACGCGGCCATGCTGGCCTTCTTCATCGGCGCTTATGCGTTCATGACCAGTGCCATGTCAATCCTCAGCCGCGAAGACAAAACGCTATGGTTCCTGATGTCATTTCCGCAATCCGTCGCGTCCATCTTTCTGAAGAAGACCCTCGTCTGGGCGGCGGTAGGTTTGGTCTATGGCGGGGCGACGCTGCTCTTGGTGGGGCATTTCGGCCATCACTCGCGCGGCGACTGGAGGGATGCCTTCTTCGCCCTCTATGGAATCGTCCTTTATGCGTTTATCGCCGCCGGCATCGGCATTCTGGCGACCAACGTCTTGGCAACCGCGCCCCGTCAGCGTTTGAGGACGGACATGGTGTATTTGTACATGCTTCTGGCCGGCATGTGGGCGAACACGATCTATTCTTTCTCCTTCTGGACCAAGCTTGCGCAATTGGTGGTGACAACGCTGCTGGCGGTTGCGTTATGGCAGAAAGTCATCGATAGTTCTCCCTATTGGTTGGATCCCACGGAGCGTCCTCCTCGAACCGTGAGTCTGGCCGACGGATTAATCGCTGCCTTGGCGTTTTTCGTGGTGCAAAGCGTTGGCTGGCTGATTCTCCATTGGGTAGCGCCTATCTCGCTGTCGGCGCAACTCACCCTGGCCTATTCATTCGCCGGAGTGACGGTGGGAGGGCTCACGCTAATGTATCTTTGGCGCCAGGACATCCCCGACCTTTGGGAAAGAATTGGCCTCACGAGGGAGGGTGGCCGGGCTCTACCACTATGGCGAAGCGTGCTGCAAGCCACGGCATGGGGCCTGGTGGCCGCATTGGGAGCGTTTGTTTATCTCCAGGTATTGAAGCTATTCTCGGAGTGGGAAAAATGGAAAGAGAACGCTGAGCTGGGTTCATTCCTCACACGGGGTGACAATCCCCTCTGGCTCTGCGCCCTGGTGATTCTGGCAGCACCGATCTTCGAAGAGTTTCTCTTTCGTGGTTTGGTACTTAAGGGGCTTCTGCGCAGCACCGGCCCGACCGCGGCTGTTGTGGGCAGCGCCGCTCTCTTCGCACTGGTGCATCCCCCAGTTTCCGTGGTGCCGGTTTTCGCCTTGGGAATCGCCGCCGGTCTGAGCTTCCGTAAATCCGGACTCCTATTGGCTCCGATCGTCACTCATGCGGTCTATAATAGCTGCGTAGTGTTCCTCAATAAGTAAAAGCTGATTCCGGTCGGAATCACGGCGCACTCCAAAGCAAGTCGGTGCTTGGCAGGATTGGGAACGAAAAAAACGGGCCTTGCGGAAAGCAGAGGGGCACATCCTGCATAACTGTTGGGAAATCGCCATGTGTTAAGTGACGGAAGAAGCCAAGTGCGGGTCGATGGACAAGCGGAGCGAAAACTCGGCCACGCTGACACCCTCGGGTCTCTGCAATCCCGGGTCCTACCAGGGCTGAGGCGGGGCGGAGGGCAGCGCGGTGTGGACTGTAGGTGCGGGGCTTGCCCCGCCGGCAAGGGTACCCCAGGATACCCCTAAAGGCACTCCAATGCCAACGGACGAAACCTTGCCCATTGCCAAGCAAATCGCAGACGGGCTCGAATATGCGAACGAGCGGGCCTCGTCCATCACGAGCCGAAGCCAGCGGAGGTGAAGGTGAGGCCGAAGCCGTCTCCTGGAGAAGTACTGAATTCTAATCAGGAATGCCGACGCGGCGAACGAGGTCTGCGAACCGGGAATCGGAGCGAATGGGGTCTAGCCTCGGATCGACCTTCAGGTAGATCAGTTGATCGGAGCGTTCTCGGTAGGCTTTTTCGAGCCAGTCGAAGGCTTGATCGTTTTGACCGAGACCGATATAGATGAGCGCAAGCTCGTACAGATTAACGTAGGTGCGCGTTGACTCCTGCTTCAGCCTCGCAATCGTCTTTTCCGCTTCGGACTTATTCCCAGAAACCGCGTAAACGTGCCCGATATCGGATTGCACTGCCAGGTTTCCGGGGAGGAGATCCTTTGTCTTAGTCAGTTCGCGCAGGGCTTCCGGGTACATCTTTTTCTCCTCGTAGGCCAGGCCGCGGTACCAATGCGCTAAAGCATAGCTAGGCTCCAGTTCCAGGGCCTTCGCCAGTTGATCGAGCGCCCGATCGTGCTGCCTCGTATACAGGTAGTGCCAGCCGAGGTGCACAACAAGGATCGGACTCAGTGGGTCGAGCTCGAGGGAACGAGTGCTTTCCGCCAGAGCTTCGTCTCGGCGTCCACTCGAGAATAGAAGATGTGCGTACCAGTGGTGGCCGTGTGCGTAACCAGGATTGAGCTCGAGCGATCGCTTGAATTCCGCCTCGGCTCCCGACCAGTCCCAGTCGTAGTTCAGCTTCACGTAAGCGAGCGAGTTGTGCGCGTCGGCGAGTGAACTGTCAAGCTCCAATGCTTTCAGAGCAGCGGCTTTAGCCTTTGGCTGCACCTCGCTTGGGGGGTGCCCGCCGACGTCGAATGAAGACCCGAACAAAACATAACAGTCCGCCAAGCCGCTGTACGGAGCGGCGTAGCTTGGGTCCCGGTCGATCGCCTCTCGAAAATAGCTTATCGCGCGGTTGAATGATTCCTGGTTTCTCTTGGCCCAGAAGTAGCGGCCCTTCACGTAAAGCTGATAAGCCTCCGGGTCAACCGGGCGGCCACTGCTGAGGCGTATATTCTCCTCGGGCGTGAGCTTCACCCGGACCTGCTGGGCAATGTTGCGCGCCACCTCATCCTGTAATACCAGGACATCCCGCAGATCTCGCTCGTAGGCCTCGGCCCAAAGATGCTGGTCGGTCGCCGCGTGGATCAACTGCGCGGTGATTCTGACCCGGTTCCCGGCCCGTTGCACCGATCCCTCCACAATCGCGTCGACGTTGAGTTCCTTGGCGATCTCCGGCAACGGCTTCTGTGTCCGCTTGTATCGCATCACCGATGTCCTCGAAACAACCCTTAGCGCATTGATCTTGGCCAAGTCGGTGATGATGGCCTCCGTCATGCTGTCGGCGAAATATTCCTCGTCCGGGTCGCGGGAGAGATTCTCGAGGGGCAATACGGCTAACGACCGCATCTGCGGCGGGTGCACCCGGCTGAAGAGTCCGTCGCGCCAACTGACTACGTTCAGTCCTACCAGGGCTGCCCCTAGCAGCAGGGCGCTAATCCCCGCCCATAGAGCTGCTCGCAACCAAGGTGCCTTGGCTCGCTCTGGCGGTGGCACGCCTTGCGTGGGAGGCGGCATCCCCAGACGCCTCAGGTCGACCTCCATCTCTTTCGCTGCTTGGTAGCGGTTTGCGGGATCCTTGTCCAAACACTTCAGGATGATGTCTTCGAGCTTAAGTGGGAGGTCCGGTTTGATCCGCCCCGGCGGTGGAGGAGCCTTGTGCTGAATGTCGCCCGCCAGCGCGATCGGCAGGCTCGCGTCGAATGGGCGGCGTCCGGTGGCCATCTCATAGAGCACCACGCCCAGAGCGTAGATGTCTGTTCGAGCGTCCACTTTCTCACCCCGCAACTGTTCTGGGGCCATGTAGGAGAGCGTCCCTACCACAGCGTGCGACTCCGTCAGGCTCTCGGTCACCGTCGCCTCACTCACTGGAGGCACCAGCTTAGCCACCCCAAAATCCAGCACCTTCGCGTGTCCACGATTCGTCACGAACAAGTTCGCCGGCTTGATGTCGCAATGAATGATCCCTTTCTGGTGTGCGGCGTCCAATGCGTCGGCTATCTGACCCGTGAGGTTCAGCAACTCGCCCATCTTAAAGGGCTTAACCGCAAGGCGGTCCTTGAAGGTCTGCCCTTCCAAGTACTCCACCACGATGAACGGCTGACCCTGGTGTTCATCGATGCCATGAACGGTGCAGATGTTGGGGTGATTCAGCGCTGACGCCGCGCGTGCCTCACGTTTGAATCGTTCCAGCGCGTGCGGATCACGGAGGCAACTGTCCGACAAGAATTTGAGAGCGACGAAGCGGCCAAGCTTGGTGTCTTCGGCCTTGTAGACCACGCCCATCCCTCCACTACCAAGCTTTTCGAGAATCCGGTAGTGGGAAATGGTCTGGCCCAGCATCGGCGTCAGCTCGCCTGCACGCAGATCTGGCCTAGATTACACCGGTCTGCAGGAATAATGAAGCTGCTCGTAAAACTGTAAGAACTGGCAAGGGCCAGCGCGGATAACCGCGTCGTAACGCAAGATACCAACCCAAAGGCCCGGCTGTCTGGGAGGCGGGCTGCGTCGTGGACAACTGTTGCGAAATCCCCATGTGTTAAACAACGTTCACGCGCTTCCCAATAAGTTCCTTACGACAGATTCCTTTGTGAGGCGAAATGGATCAGAGGCTGTCTGCCAACATGTTTTCCGCAACCGATCGGCTTTTGGCGAAACACAGGGATCTGTACAGAGGGCGCTAGCCCAGTTGAGCACGTTACTGCAAATCGCTGTCGCTGATGGGAGTTTCGCTCAAGTCCTTAGACGGGTTACAGCGCCCAGACTCAGCACCAGCAACACACCCACTAGGGTAACAAAGACGCGCCGTTTGCAGCTCAAGAGACGGCCCGTCAACCACCGTTCTCGCGCAGGACGCGGTAGATGTCCATCCCGTATTTCTCCACGGTGCTGATCCCAATTCCCGGGACGGCGAGCAACTCCTCGCTTGTTCCAGGGCGGCTGGTCGCCAGGGCCCTCAGCGTGCGGTCGCTGAAGATTCGGAACGCTGGCACGCCACGCCGCCGGGCCTCAACCAGACGCCAGACGCGCAACGCCGCTTCGAGGCGGGAGTCCGACGCGGCTTCTGCCCCCTGTACCTTTGGTATCGGCCTCGGTCCGCCTACGGTTTCGGGCCTCGATGCCCCCTTCCGCGTCGCAGAAACAGCGGATTTGGTTTTCCTTGTGCGCCTCGCGGACGGGAGGGCCGTGTCCTTCATGATGAACTCCACCGGCGTCCTTTCGTCCAGGGCGTAGCCGGCGCGCGTGAGCCGGGCCTTACGGTATGGGATCTGCTTGCCATCCTTCTCAAAGATGGCGTCCGAGAGTTGCAGGAGTCCCGCACGTGCGGCGGCACCAAGCACTTCTTCGAAGGCGTCGCGGCTCATCTCGTGATTGGGACACAGTTCACCGTACAGCTTGCCTGTTGATTTCGCACCCCCCGTGCGCAACGCGGCCACCACCCCCAAAAGCTCCTTGTGCTCCGCCTCCGTGGCGGTCCGAAACCGCTGCGCCACGCACTGCCCTGGAGCGCAGAAATCGCAGATGCCGCACGGCTTCTGCCCGTCCGCGAGATCCCCGAAGTGGTGCACCAGGGTGGCCATGCGGCACTGGCTACTCTCCGCGTAACGGATCATCTGGTCGATCTGAGCCCGCTTCTTCTCAGCTTGGGCGATGTAGGACTCGCGCCACTGGTCCTGGCCCCGGCTCACGTTCTCGGCGAAATCCACCACCGCGCCGCCGTGAGTCCACAGCTTCTCGAGAGCCTTGTCGAACACCTCTTCATCCATCCGGAGTTGCTGCTGTAGCGCCGCCTTTTCTTGAGGCTCGGCCCGGAGGCGGGTAAAGATCCCGTCCAGCACGGTCACATCCGGATAATCGCGCTCGAAGAAGAAGTCGTGGGTGTAGCGATCGGCGTAGGAGTGCATCAGAATTGCGCGGCTGGGTGCGCCGTCGCGCCCGGCGCGCCCGATTTCCTGGTAGTAGGCTTCCAGGCTCCCCGGCAGGGCGGTGTGGATCACGGTGCGGATGTCCGCTTTGTCGATCCCCATGCCGAAGGCAATCGTGGCCACCATGGCCTCGATCCGGCCCTCGAGGAACTCCTCCTGAACTCGGTGTCGGCGCTGAGCATCGAGCCCCGCGTGATAGGCCCCGGCAGCAAAGGAGGCGCCGAGTTCGGCTGCCAGGCTTTCCGCCTGCTTCCGCGTGGGTGTGTAAACGATGGCTGGCCTGCGTTCAGCCGCCCGCAACAGGTCGCCCGCGACCTCGGCCCGTCGGGAAGGCGCGATTTCGACAATCTCCATGGCGATGTTGGCCCGCCGAAAGCCGTGAACGAAGCGGGCCGGCCGAACCAGCCCCAACTGCGCGGCGATGTCATTCTGAACCACGGGCGTTGCCGTAGCGGTCAACGCCACCACCGGCGCCGGACGCAAGCGGGGCAGGTGCTGGCCCAGCATGCGGTGATCCGGCCGGAAATCGTGTCCCCATTGGGAGATGCAGTGCGCCTCATCAATGGCGATGAGGGAAAGTTGTTGTTTGGCCAGCAGGTCCGGGAAGCCGGCCACGCGCAGCCGCTCCGGCGCGATGAACAGGAACTGCAACTTACCGCTGAGGTAATCCCGGCAAGCTTGCCGCGAGTCGGCGCGAGGCCGGCCGGAATGGATGCGATCAACGGCGAAGCCTTGCTCCTTCAGCTTGGCCACTTGATCTTCCATCAAGGCAATGAGCGGACTGATCACCAGCGTAGTGCCGCCGCGGGCGATGCCCGGCAACTGGTAGCACAGCGATTTGCCGGACCCGGTCGGCATCACCAGCAGCACGTCCCGACCCTCGATGGCGGCCCGGCAGACATCTTCCTGGTTCGGCCGGAAACAGGGGAAGCCGAACGCCTTGTGCAGCAGACCCTTCGGGTCACCCGTCGG
>Ga0306918_10001971_pt1 | contig 10388 bp, 12 predicted proteins | sample tim00Cox0000000H_FD_203315 | JGI IMG/M metagenome (GOLD analysis project Ga0306918, IMG submission 203315) | Lab enrichment of tropical soil microbial communities from Luquillo Experimental Forest, Puerto Rico - timezero.00C.oxic.00.000.00H (v2)... | ecosystem: Environmental > Terrestrial >... | reverse complement strand
GACCAGATGAACACCGTGCGCCGGCCGATCCGATCGCCCAGCCAACCCCAGATGAAGGCACCGGGGACCGCGCCGAGACCGGAAGCCAGCAGGATCGCGCCGCCCTGCCAGTAGGGCAGCGACCACTCCTTGGTGAGCGCCGCGGTAACGTAACCAATCAGAAAGAAATCAAAGAAATCAAGTAAATCGGCCACATTTGCAGTGCAGATTAGCTTCCACTGATTGGCCGTCAGCTTCTTCTGCCGCTCCAAAAGTTCTATCATATATCCTCCCGATTCTCCCGGTGGCACAGCGCGTCCCGAGCGGTTTCTTGTTCTTGAATAGTTGTGCGGTTTCTTATACTACCGATCGCGATCCCTCTAAAATGTTAATGTGCGAGGCATCGCAGGGCGCTGTTCAAACACGCGACGGGACCAGCGAGCACTTAGGTTGCTGGCGGTCCGCCGTGCGCAGCAGAGGTCAGGGTGAATGTCCGTCCCAAACCGGTTTGCCGTGGGGCTAGCGAAAGCCCATGGACCCGCCTTTGCAAAAACCGAGTTCGCAACCGACTCTCCGCTGGAGGGGACTGGATTCGAACTTCCAGTACGCGGGTGCGGTCAATCTGATTGTCGCTCCCCGTTGCGGCTCGTCTGTTCCGCCTGCTCGATGCGACAAGTCGCGTCGACGGCGCATCCCCCGGGTATCGGCCCTTCAGCCACGGCTATCGTTAGCCGATAAGCGTCTTCACCGGTCTTCTCAATGTTGGTTCTCTATCGCGATCACCGCCTGCGCCGCGAAATTCTGCAACAGCGCAATCTGCTTGTCGGAAGCTGGAGTGCCGCCGCATCCTGGAGCGCACCGCGCCGCGAAGTCCGCGCCTTTAGGCGGCGGCGCGCAACCTCCGGGCGGTCGCCGCAGGGCTTTTTGTCCGCCGGGCCGCGGGGACGGCCTGCGTCGGTCGAGTTCGCCGTTGGCGTGGGGCAAATATGAGCGCGTGGTGGGCGTTTCCCGGCAGCGCCGGGACGAGATCAAGAGCTATGCGCTCGTTCCGCGATAAGAACACGGGACGTTGAGGTTATTTCGGTCGAACGCGACCGGATAATGAACGATGGTATGCTGTCCCGGTGAGGGAGGCCCATGATTGCTCGTGTCTGTATCGGCGTGCGCGACGTCGACCCGAAGCAAGACCTTCTACGACGCCGCCCTAGCACAGCTTGGTTACAAATGTATAAGGGCTGCGAGGACGCTGGCCGGTTACGGGAACGGGCCCGATAGCATCTCATTCTGGGTTGTTGCCGCCGAGCGCCCGGTTCCGGCAGACGAAAAGTCGGGTTTGCATTTCTGCTTTGCGGCGCCGGATGCCGCGGGGGTCGATGCCTTTCACGCCACGCAGGCGGGCGTGAACAACGGCGCACCCGGTCTGCGGCCGATGTACGACGCCGATTACTATGCCGCCTTTATCATCGATCCGGACGGATACCGGATCGAGGCATATTACGGCCCGGGCGAGAGGTGACGGCTGAGATCCGCCAAAGCAGCGGCCATCTATGCCAAGGATGCTCGAGCTATTAGCCGCACATCAACGATTAGACGATTCACCATGCGCGGCAGCATCCTACGGGGCCGCCAACAAGCAGCGCCATCAGGGACGTCAGAAAGAAGAAGGCACGCATCGCGCTCCTGCAATCCTGAGTGACGGGTGAGCGAAGTCGCGGCTTGGCTTGCTGGGCGGCACCGCGGCTAATTCGTGTAGTGGTGGCAGCGATCGCGTGACCATCATTCGCCCTGCGGCACTGGGCTGGCCTGAGGCGCCATCCGGCCGGGCGCTGACGGGAGGTCCGGGCATAGCACGAGCTTGCCTTCGAGACCGCCCGCCTCGAGACGACGGTGCGCTTCGGTAATTTCATCGAAGGAGATCCGCTCTGCCACGCGCGGCCGGATCGCGCCAGTTGCCAATAGGCCGAAGAGCCGCTCCAGGTCCTCCCGGAACCAGGTGGGGTGTCGCGCCCGCATCACGTTGATTGAATAGAAGCCGGCTCGCTTGCCGCCAGACGCCCACCTCCACAGATACAGGCGCGCTATCCACATCAACATAGTGAGCATGCGACGCTGCGCCCGCACGCCCGCCGAGTAGCCGTAGGCGCAGAGCAGGCCGCCGCGCTTGAGCGCCGCGAACGAGCGGCGATAACCGTTCTCTGCGATGCCGTCGAAAACGACGTCGAACCCGCCCGGCAGAACACGCGTGAAGTCTTCGCGTTGGTAGTCGATCGGCGTGGCGCCGAGCTCACGGATCAACGTCGCATGCGCGCCACGGGCAGTGCCCCACAGCTCGAGGCCGGATAGTCTGCCGAGTGAGAGCAGCGCCTGACCGACGGCGCCGGCGGCCCCCTGCACGAGCACGCGCCGGCCTCGCTGCACCCGGGCTGCGCGGTGTATCAGCTGGTACGCGGTCGTCCAGCTCAAGATCAGCGTGGCCGCCTCCGCCGCGTCGAGGCCTGTCGGCACACGGACCAGGCGGTCAGCTCGGAGCGTGCAGTAGGCGGCATTCGACCCGACAACCGTCATATCGGCCACGCGGTCGCCAAGCTGAAAGCCACTCACGCCATCGCCGAGCTGATCGATTTCCCCAACGACGTCATAGCCGATTACGAACGGCGGCCGGCGACGCATCGTTTGCGGGTAGAGGTGGCGCCGGATCAACATATCCGTGTACTCCAGACCCGAGGCGAGCACGCGAACCCGCACCTCGCCCCGGCCGGCCGTCGGCAGCGGAGCGTCGATCACCTCCAGCCCATCGGGACCGCCGAAGCGCGCGACTTGAACCATCCTGTTGCGCGCCTCGCTCATGGGCGGAGTTCCTCCAGTCATGCCCATTCATTTGGCAGCTATATGATCATCCCCATTGGGCCGAGCATGATTTCATCGGCGGTCTTTTTCTGGTCGGGGTTCAGCGCAGCGTAGAGCGGATCGGCGGCCGCTTTCAGCTTGCGCACGGCCTCAAGCCGGGTTGCCAACATTGTCTCGCGGGCAGTGAGCTTGTCGGGAAATGTCGCGGCCGTATCGATCCCCGTCACGGCGCGCGGCATGGCCCGCATCGGCGTCGCGTTATCCCGCATAGCCTGTGCAAAGGCGTTCCAGAGAGGCAACTGCGCATCGCTGATCTTGAGTTCTGTCTTGAGGAACGCGAGGCGGCCTTCGATGTGTCCCGCCCTCATGTGCATGCCGTCCTGACCCATCATCCGCATCATCGGCATGTCGCCATCAGCTTCCGACATCATGCAGCCCCACATCGGCGGCGAATCAGGAACAGTTGCGGCGCCAGCCGGGTGATGCGGGTCGGACTCGGTCTCTGCGCCGAGCACGGGGGAAGCCGCGAGGGTCAGGATCAAAGCGAGCGCGGTGCGAGTCTTTCGGTTGAGCATGGGTTTCCTCTCTTCACCGGAACTCCCATACGCCGCCCGCGCATGCGGCTTTCTGATTTAGATCAAATCGAGAAACAAATTGCTGTCTCTATTTGCGTGGGCAAGCTTGGATGGATCCGGCCGGAGCGTTGCCAGTCAGATTGGAAGCCGGAATCACCAGCAAGGCTTCATCCGGCCCCTTAGCCTCGATCCTACTCAGGGTTGGCTATCGCCTGATCGGCATTTGCGCCGGCAAAATCCTTAAGGCCGCCAAGCCGGCCGATCTGCCGGTCGACCAGCTCCTCGCGAGCGGGGCGTCGGCGACGCACGCTGATGTGAGCAGCGCGAAAAATAAGCAGCGGCCATCTGCAGGCTTCGCATAATTCCCCGCCACCACCTTGATTAACGAAGCATCAACCACATGACGGTAACCTTACCTCAGTGATTCACGACATAGGTACAAACCCACGAGTGAACGAAGTTTCTATTTACTTCGAGGCCCACTGCTCACCTGGCGGCAAGTTCTATGTGACCCGAGAGGATAAAATCGTTAGCACCCGGTTGGGTGGGCGGTAGCCGCGACGTTTTCATCCAAGGTTGCTCAATAGGGCAGATGAAACGCATTATTACCGGCGTGATCGCCGCAGTTCTGTTCAATTTCGGGTGTGTCCAACTGTCCATGGCGGCACCGCAATCTGTGGACGTTGAAGCCCTGGCTGCCACGCTTGCGAAGCAACTATCAACCCTTTGTCCGCTCGCTGCCAGGGACGACGTGTCGGCACACGCCAAATGTGCTGACGGGTTGCGCGATGCGACTTTCATTCCCTGGTCGCGTGACGGTTTGCTGTTCGGGGGGGATCAGCCAAATCTCAGGATTTCAAAAAGGCAGTTGACACATTTCAAGCCGAGCATTTGGCAACTTATGTATCTGTCTCTCTTTACCTTCACTGGAAGGCAGTCGGTCGATAAAGACCCCCAAGAGCACATCAACGTCATCCATATCGAGGCATATTTTCGAAACGCCATGCCGCCCGGTGAATACCCGTATCCCTTCTGGCACAGTGCCGATAAGTGGAATGCCTATGAAACGGCCAATGAACTTAAATTCTATCTCACTCCAGCAGGACAGGTGTTCGTCGTGACCCGGTCGCAAGGCGGGAGCGAAGCCGCGCGGCCCGTACACGCACGTGACGCCACCGGCATTTGACGGCCACTGGCAATGGACTGACTCCTCGGGACAGTTGCAGCCGCACGCCTCGCTCTTTTCAAACAAATACAGTGCCGCCAACCCATTCCTGCCTATGTTGGATAATGCCTATCGTAACTTCGCGACTGACGCACGAAAGGCCACTTGCCTCGAATGCCATGCGCCTGACAACCAGGCTGAAATGGATCATCTCGTGCTGTTGCAGACGCCAATGCACGCGTCGGGCGAGATTGATCGTGTGATCACGGAAGTTAGAAACGGTGAGATGCCGCGGGATGATGTCGGGTTGCGCAAGGAGATCGATCCCGAGTTGCGTGCTGGCATTCTTCGGACCGCCGAGGAATTCCGACGTACTCTTGCAGAGGCCGACCAATGGGAGGCGAAGCGGCGCGCCACTGAATATGGCTCTCACCTGACGCTTCAGCCATGAAATCGTGCTCTGTGATGTTGTAGGAGCGGGCAACACTGCGTTGCGTCTCGCCCGCTTCGAGGCGCTTGCGAGCCTCCTGCTGCTGGCGCGAGGTCGAGGATGGGCTTGCGGCCGAATTTGACGCCTCGGGCCTTTGCCGGCTCGTTTCTCCTCGCGCGTGCGGTCGCGCGTCAAACCACCCTCGACTCGGCGAGGCCGCCGAGCACGGTCAGCATCAGGCGGAGTCCCGGACCATTTGTCGCAAGAGCGAGCGGGCCCGACTTGCATGCCGACGATCGTGATGGTCACGCGGCTCGACCACCTCGTGCGCTCGACGCTCGACCTGTTGAACACGCTCACGGCGGCGGGCGGGTGTTGATTAGTGGGGATTTCTGTATCGTCGGATTTGGGTGATGGGGTGGACGCCCCTGACGGCATCTGTGTGCCAAGGTGACGGTGTCGAACGGCCACCGAAGGAGGCGTCCATGAAGCAGGCTACCACGATCGGTTTGGATATCGCGAAGCACGTGTTCCACGTGCATGGAGCGGATGGGGCCGGGCACGTGCTCTTCCGCAAACGCATCACTCGCGTGAAGCTTCTCGGTTTCCTAGCGGCGCAAACCCGGTGCGTCGTTGCGATGGAGGCCTGTGCCGGTGCGCATTACTGGGCGCGTGAGATCGCTAAATTGGGCCATCAAGTGCGCTTGATTGCGCCGGCCTACGTCAAGCCGTTCATCAAGCGGCAGAAGAACGATGCCGCCGATGCAGAGGCGATCTGTGAAGCGGCCCAGCGGCCGACCATGCGCTTTGTTCCGGTCAAGACCGAAGAGCAGCAGGCGAACGGCATCGTGTTCCGGGCCCGGGATCTCCTGGTGCGTCAGCGCACTCAGTGCGTCAACGCTCTTCGCGGGCACCTGATGGAATACGGTTACGTCTTTCCGAAGGGCATTACCCACGTTGAAAGCCTTGTCGCCTTGGTCGAGGATCTACAGTCCTCACTCCCTGACAGTGTGCGGGCTATCTTAAAACTGCTCGTAGACACCTTCACCGCATTGGAGGTGCAGATCAGCGTATTAGATGCGGAGATCAACCAACGCTCGAAGTCAGACCCGACGGCGCGCCGGTTGATGACGATACCGGGCGTGGGGCCAATTGTCTCGACGGCAATCACCGCTCTCGTGCCAGCGGCCGAGGGGTTCCCGGCCGGGCGCGATTTCGCGGCCTGGCTCGGGCTGACGCCGCTGCAGAAATCGACCGGTGGCAAGCAAAAACTCGGTGCCGTTTCAAAACGCGGCGAACGGACGATCCGCCGCCTGTTGATCATTGGCGCGAGTGCCGTGGTTCAACAGGCCAGCCGGCGCGGGGCACCCAAGGGATCATGGCTTGCGCAGATGTTGGCTCGCAAGCCGAAAATGCTGGTCACCGTTGCTCTGGCCAACAAGATGGCCCGCATCATCTGGGCCCTGCTGGTCAAAGGCGGCACCTACAGAACTCCGATCGCGGCGGCGTAGGCTGACCACGACCGCGAGGACGTAAGGGCGAGCGGAAGGAGAGTATGGCGCAACAGTCGGCGAGACGGGTGGGACAACCAGGGCTTTCCACCGTGCCTCGAGCACGCTTTGGGTGATCTGGACCCAGTCCGCGAACTCCCATACAGGCCGGCGGCTGTCGTCCTGCCGCATCATAGGCCGGACAGATGACAGCATCCGACCTTGCGCAACAACGACCTCAACGTTTTCCCTTGCGTGAAAGGGGGCGTCCACAGATGGTTAGCCGATCTTCTCTGATGCCGTGGCGAACGGAGAGGTAGCACGCGGGCGAGCGTCCGCGTGCGTCTGCCGTCGAGCGGCCGCTTTGGTCAACTTCCACTCGCCGGGAAGGCGACACCAGATTTCTCTAGGTTTTCGGTATAGGCCCGAATGCGCTCAAATCGCGCGGTTTGCAGGATGCAAGCGATGGGTTCAGCCGGGTCGCCGAGCCGTTGCGCCGGCTAAAGATCACCGCGGCCCTTGCACCCTTCTCGCCGGCCGTCCCCCACCTAGCCGCCGCGCCCCACCTCACCGACCATGTGCAGCAATACCGGTAGGTCTGCGCTCCGAGTCTAGGGGCCGGGGTAGTGCCGTCGGCCACCGCCCCGGTTTCCTCCCACCCTGGCATGTGGGCCCCGCACGGCGCCAGGGGTGGTACAGGCACACCCGTCGATGTTTGCCGCGAACGGGTCCCATCCGGACGGCCCCAGCGGCGCCGAAAACAATCTGCTGTGCCGGGTGATCGAACCTTTGTTGCGCCAGCCAGTGCAGATGCATCTTGGTCCAATGCTTGCGTCCACGGTAGATCCGCCCGTGCGCAGCAGAAACGACAGCAGCTGTTGGCGCTTGCGGCGAAGATCCTCCGATGCCGCCGTGCGCGCCCGGACAAGATCGCGGACCGCTTCATGCATCGCGTCCGGCACCCAAACCGGCGTCAGATCACCGGCGCGCAACAGTCGAGCCAGTGTCACGGCATCCAGGCCGGCAATTTGGCGCTCGACCGCGGTGAGGTCAGGACGGCGCGGCCGATCGTGCCGATTGCCGTTGGGGATCAAGGGGATACGTTGCCGTACGAATGGCGGAAACTCGCCGCGAACGCTTTCGAGGGCGTATAACCACGCGAACGCGTTTTCCGTCAGCGTCAGGGATCGTGCAGCCGACGTGATTGGAAGTTCGCCTGACTCTCCGCTGGAGGGAGGTTGATTCGAACTTTCGGTTCCGCGCGAGATAGGCCTCGGTTACGAGGCTTTGTCCTCATCTTTCGGCACAAATCCTGGCGGTCCGCCGAGGGCACCCACTCCGCTAGGGGAGCCTCGACCGCGACCGATGTCGGCAGGGTTTCGCGGAAAGGCGGTTTGAGAGCATCCTCGAGGTCGGAACCGGGCTGGGCTATCAGCCCGCGCCTCTAGCGGAGAGAGGCCGTGTCCCTCAAATGCGATCAGACCTCAGCCCAACGCTTGGTTGAGATCCTCGATCAAGTCGTCGGGATCCTCAATCCCGACCGAAATGCGAATAAGCGTCGGCGTGATACCCAGCAGCAACCGTTCTTCTTCCGGAATGTCCGAATGCGTCATCGCCGCAGGATGCGAAGCGAGCGTCTCCGTACCACCCAGGCTCACCGCGAGCTTGATCACCTTGAAGCGATCCAGGACGGCAAAGGCCTCCGCCTCACCCCCCTTCACTTCGAAGCTGAAAGTGGAGCCTGGGCTCCTGCATTGTCGCTCAAAGATTGCACGATCGGGATGGCCCTTTGGCAAGAATCCCAGATACCAGACCGAAGCGACCTTCGGATGAGTATTGAGGAAGTCTGCGACCTTGCACGCGCCTTCCGCTGCGGCTGTCATTCTGAGTTTCAGGGTTTCAAGTGAACGCATCAGCAACCAACCGGTATGCGGATCGCACATCGTGCCCAGGATTGTGCGCATGCCACGGATCGGTTCGAGTAGACCGGTCGCTCCCGAACATCCGCCCGCAATCAGGTCGGAATGACCGCCGACGTACTTAGTAAGCGACGTGACGACCAGATCAGCACCATGTGCCAGAGGGGTCTGATAGATCGGTCCCAGCATCGTGTTGTCGACGATGATAACCGGCCGCTTGCCGTCCGGACCGGCGAGGGCAGACACGATTTTCCGGGCGCGCTCGAGATCCACCATTCCGTTTGTGGGGTTTGCTGGCGTTTCGATATAAAGCGCCGCAATCGGCCCTTTGCCGCGTGCCGAGCTGACGGCTTCTTCCATCGCCCCGTTGCCGCCCTCGCTAGGAAAGCCGATCGAGGTTACACCGAATTGCGGCAGGATCTTCTTCAGTAGGAAATCGGTGCCGCCATAGACGGGGCCCGAATGGATGATCACCATGCCGGGGCGCGCATAGGCCCAGAGCGTAGTCGAGATCGCCGCCATGCCCGAGGCGAAGACGAGACTGGCTTCGGCCTGATCCCAGATGGCCAATCGATCCTCGAGCATCTCGAGGTCGGGATTGTTGATCCGGCTATAGATCAATCCGGGCTCTTCATTGGGGCGCTTTTGCCGCAAGCCGTACGCCAGCTCGAAAAACTCCTTCCCGTCCTGAGCCGATCGAAACACGAAAGTCGAGGTATGGAAGACCGGCGGCTTGAGAGAGCGCTCGGACAGAAATGGGTCATAGCCATAGCCCATCATTAGGGTTTCCGGTGACAGTGGGCGATTTCCAAGAAATCTGTTGTGGCTGTCTGTCATGAGCGTCGCTCCGATCTGCCTTTCAAGAAGAAGCCAGTAAACGCTGCGGTCCCTCCGAGAACTCCGACTCCTAAGCAGCCTGATATCGGCCCCTGATCTCCGGACCCGCGAGCGTTTTCATTTGCGACAAAGGCATCGTCACGGAAACATGGTCGCGACCTCGCGCGGGCCGGCCTGTGCGAGACACAGGCTCTTCGCGGGAGGGAATAGGACTCGAACTGTCAGTCCCCTCAGATGGAGCTTCGGGGACCGCTCTACCCCGGCAGGATGCAGCCGCAGACGCGGGCCCGGTGTGAGCGGAAGAGAGGTCGGCAGCAATGTCGGCCAGCCCCCGCTGGGAGGGAGCGATCGGCGAGATCATGAGCTTCACCCGGATTCCTACCGGAGAAGCTGTTCGAGAAGGCTCCGCGTGGTCATCTCGATAAAGGGCTTCGACTCCCCGTTTGTCAGGACGACCACGCCTGATTTGGAGGATGGAACCAGCACGACCGCAGCGCGGAAACCGGGATTCTCGCCATTATGATAGATCAGGTGCACGCCACGAACGTCAGCGGTGAACCAGCCAAGCGCATAGTGCAGGTTCTCGGCACGAGCGACAGGCCTCCAGTCCACCCCCACCTCGATCTCCGGGCGATGCAACTCTGCCATCATTTGTGTCGACAGTATCCGGTGTCCGAACATTGTTCCGTCGTCGAGTTGCAACAACGCGTAGCGCGCCATTTCATCGACGCTTGCATTGATGCCACCCCCCGGGCCCAAGGGCTCCAAGTACTGGAGACGGTTCCAAGGTACCGGTACTTGGCCCAAGACACTGTCATTGCGATACGGTTGGGCTCGGTCAGGCGCCTGCTGCAGCCCGAGAGGCCCGAATGAGGCCATCGTCATCCCGAGCGGCGCAAAGATGTGTCTCCGCGTGTAGGCCTCCCAGGATTGATCCGTAATCCGTTCGAGGACGTACGCCGCGAGTACGATACATCGGCTACAGTACTGAAATCGTGTCCCCGGCTGCGCGGTGATCGGCATGTTGGCGAACTCGCTGACGATTCCGTCTCGGGTCGCTGGTACCTGTTGGGGCCATTGCTCGTCCGCCGGAAGACCACTGGTATGAGATAGCAACTGTCGCAATGTCACTGCCTGCGTGGGTTG
>Ga0306918_10001956_pt1 | contig 10440 bp, 11 predicted proteins | sample tim00Cox0000000H_FD_203315 | JGI IMG/M metagenome (GOLD analysis project Ga0306918, IMG submission 203315) | Lab enrichment of tropical soil microbial communities from Luquillo Experimental Forest, Puerto Rico - timezero.00C.oxic.00.000.00H (v2)... | ecosystem: Environmental > Terrestrial >... | reverse complement strand
CGCATGCGTGAGACGCACGGTCTATGCGACGAGCACGGCGACGTTGCCACCGCGAGCCTGCTTGAGGTTTGGATCGACGAGGCGGAGCGACGCACCTGGTTCCTCTTTGAAGCGGCACGCCCTGCTCAGTGACTCCCATGCGCTAGAGGAGCAGGATGGTCCGGTGAACTAAATTGAAATTTAGCGATTGAAATTGTCGGCGGCGGGATAGCTTCCCTTTCGGAGCACAGAGAGAGAGAGAGAGCAGCAGGGTTCAGCATGCGTACGACCGAACAGATTGAGCGCTCCTCCAACGTTGGATCCGAGCAGTCTCAGACCGATCCTCTTCACGAACGCAGCTCTGTTGCCGCTCGCCAAGTCGTTGAACTGTGTTCGGACCCCCGCGAACCGCCGCCGATCACACGCAGACTAACAAATTTATTTTCAAGAAATCCAGTGGCACGGCGAAGCACGCCGCCGCGGTCGAAGGCTGACGGCTTTGAGTGCTCTCTCCATCGTGATACAATTACTGCGTGGCAGCAGCACAAAGCGTCAGCAATTTTCGATCGATGCCCTTTATCCGCACCGCGAGCATTTACCGGCAAAGGTGCGGAAGTTCATTGATATTGTCGCAAAGAATTTTAGCCAGATCGATTGGGATAGCTCCGCACGTGATGTCGGTCGACTTGGTAATCCGATCAGTCAGGCAATCGTCTCGAACACCCGACCCGGGCGCGCCGAAAAAAGTGCTAGGCCTCGATAAATAAACGCTTCCAGCGTCAACTGGCGAGCCGCTTTTGCGCGCTCGCACTCTGACCCACCAGTTCCGCGACGCAACCGGGGCCGGACGAGAACTTCAAGCTGAAGCCGTGCAGTTTGGCGATTGCGCTCACCAGACTCAGTCCCAGTCCCAAGCCGGGGTCGCGCCGACTCTTGTCCGAACGGTAGAAGCGCCGCGTCACGAGCTCGCTTTCGTCGGCAGGAATTCCGGGTCCGGAGTCGCAGACGCGCACGACGGCTTGATTGCCGTGACGAAGCAAACTCAATTCGACCCGCCCGCCTTGTGGAGTAAACTTGACTGCATTGTCGACCAGATTGGCGATGGCCTCGAACAGAAGGTCGCGGTCACCGTGGACTTTGGTTTCTGCTTCGGCTCGAACAGCAAAATCAACCTTTTTGTCTTCCGCGATCGGCTCGTAAAGGTCACCGACCTCGCGCACGATGTCGCCAAGCGCGACATTCCGGAATCCATCCATACGGCGGCTGTGCTCAATTTCGGAAATGCGCAACAGTGCCGTGATGATCGCAAGCGACTGGTCGAGTCCTACGAGCGCCTGATCGACGCTTCTGCGCAATTCTTCGAGACTGCCGGCCTTCTGGCGGGCGCGCTCTAATGATACCCGTACGCGAGTGAGCGGCGTGCGCAGATCGTGCGCGATGTCATCGCCTACTCCGGCCAAACGGTGGACGAGAACCTCGATCTCGCCTAGCATCCCGTTCACAAGCTCCGCCAATTTGTCGAACGGGTCGTCGGTGCCACGCGCCGGCAGCCGTTCTCGCAACTCGCCGGCCACGATGCGCTGGATCTTGCTGTTAACTTCCTCAATGCGTCTTTGCGCGCGAAAACTCAGGAACACGCCGACGGCGAGACTCAGACCCAGCGCCGGAATCAGACCCACTGCCAGCGTGCGTTCCACAATGTGGGCGATCCAGGTAAATTCGTAGTCGCTCCGGGCAATGACCAAAGTGCCGCCTTCGGGCAGCGCGCGCGAAACGGCGCGAACGGCCTGCTGCTCGCGCGCCCCACCATCGATCTTGATCAACGAAGCGAGTTTTGCGCCGCCGCCCCCCTGGAGCATCGGGGGCAAAGTTTCGATATTCCCCGCGATGCGCCGGCCGTCGGCAGCAAACAAACCCCCAAGTTTCACGTGATGCGGGTCCGCTCGTAGGTACTGGTCGAGTCCTAAAATGCGTTGCTCCGGTTCATGGCTCGCAATGGCATTCGCTATCTCGTTGTTTAACGCATCAACGTCCGTTGTCATGTAAGAGTAGGCCTGCGCGAGGATGAAGCCGAACATCAGTAGAATGCAGAGGATGAACGCGCCGGACACCGCGAGCGTCCAGCGAAACGTCGTGCTTCGCGTGAATTCAGGCAGGCGCACGAAGGATGAAACCCTCACGGCGTACACTATGGATCATCGGTTGCTCGTTTGTTGCGTCGATCTTTCGCCTCAACCGACCCATGTGCACGTCAACGAGATTGCTCTGCGGCACGAATTTATAGTTCCAGACCTCCTCGAACAGCATGGCGCGAGTCAGCAACTGATCCTTTCTGCGCATCATGTATTCAAGCAGGCGAAACTCGCGCGGCAGCAAATCGATCGCGCGATCGCCGCGTTTGGCGGTGCGCGATAGCAAATCGAGCTCGAGTGGCCCGACGCGCAATACCGTGTCGCGGTCTTCGGCGGGGCGGCGTAGCAGCGCTTCGATCCGCGCAATCAATTCCTGGATCGCGAATGGCTTGGTCAGATAGTCGTCGCCGCCGGCGCGCAATCCGCGTACCCGGTCGTCGACCGCCCCAAGCGCGCTGAGCACCAGAACTGGTTTACAAACCCGCTCCTGCCTTGCCACTTCGATGATCGTGAGACCATCGACCCCGGGCAGGAGCCGATCCACGATCATCACGTCCGCGTTGCCGGTACGCGCCTTATCCAGGCCTTCGATTCCTGTCGCCGCCCAATCGACTTCAAAACCGCGATCCACCAGTTCGGCCACGATCTCGCGCGCCGTTTCGGCGTCATCTTCGATCAACAAGACCCTGGACATCAGAGATCTCTCGTCGGGGCCGCCGTGCGACTGTGTTTGGTGACCAGGATCAGCTTCGCCCTGATCAAGCGCTGCAGGCGCGGCTGTCAACGCCGTCACTGTTTCGAGCATCATAACATATCTACCTTGGGCTTCGTCCCAGCGTCGTACTTAATGCGGCAATGCGGCAGACGCTATTAAATTGGATTTTAAGTTGCGCAGAACTTAGCTCCAAGGCCTTCCGTCTCATGACTAAATCTGAATTTAATTCTGAAACATGTAATTTAATGGCGTAGCGACGTGACTCGTCCGATCTCCAGGGTACAGCAGATGCCAATCGCATTTGCCGACTAAGAAAAGGAAAAGGATCATGGTCACGAAGTCAAAGATTGCGATTATTGCCGCTGTTTTGGGATTGATCTCCGTCTCCCCGGCGCTCGCACAATCATTCAATCGCAGTGACGGTACCGGAAACGAGCTGCGATCGTACTCTGACAGTCAGGGCGGGCTGCGCGCCGGGATAGTGTCAGAGCAGAACCAGATCGTGGCACATCGAAAAGGCTTGAGCGCGTTCGCCAGCGTGTCGCGTGGCGTTTCCAGCTCAGATACTCCCGCAAACACCGGAGGCGGCAGCGTCGGGTACAACGAAATGCTGCAGAACGACCAGTGGTAACGAAAAGAGGCGGTGCCTGCCCGCCCCTTTCGTTCGTTTCCCTCCGAACAGTCGAGGAACGAGATCGATCAGATCAACAAGGAGAAACGCCGTGTCTGACCAATTGTATCTCTTGATCCAAGGTTGGCTGATTATCATGCTGACAGTTCTCGATGGGGGCGCGGTCCTCATCCGGCATCCGGGATGGTTTCAATAACGCGCACCGACGCTGAGCTGATGACTTCTCAGCAGCGAACGGCGTTAGGCGAATGGAGAAAAGCGATGAACGACGTGCATGAATTGTTGGAACACCCGCAAGCAGACGCTGCGAGAAATCGCAGCTCCTCAGCAAACGGCAAGCTCATGAATGTGGGCTTCATCGGCCTTGGCCAGATGGGCGCCGGCATGGCAGCCAATCTGCTCAAGGCGGGTCATCGTGTAACCGTTTTTAACCGCACGCCGGCGAAAGCGGAGCCGCTGCTCGCGCATGGCGCCAGATTGGCGACCAGCATTGCCGAGGCTAGTCGTGGCGACGCGGTCGTAACGATGCTAGCCAATGACGAGGCGGTTGATGATGTAGTCCTCGGGCGCAACGGCGTGATCGCAAATCTACCTTCCGAAGGCCTACATGTTTCCTCGAGTACGATCAGCGTCGTCTTGTCGGAGCGACTGACTGAGGCGCACACCAGGAAAAGTCAGAAGTTCGTCGCAGCGCCAGTATTCGGTCGGCCCGATGTGGCGGCGGCGGGCCGGCTTTTCATCGTCGCGGGCGGGGACGCCGCCGCAATTGAGGCCGCGTCTCCTCTGCTCGAAGCGATTGGACAAAAGACATTCGTCATCTCCGACACGCCGAAGGCCGCCTACCTGGTGAAGCTCAGTGGCAATTTCCTCGGCGCTTCGGTGATCGAAGCACTCGGCGAAGCTATGGCGCTTGTCGGTAAGGCCGGCATCGACGAGCGGCAATATCTGGAATTTCTAACCTCCACACTATTCGATGCCCCGATCTACAAGACATATGGCTCCTTGATTGCCGATGGACGTTTCACGCCGCCCGGCTTTGCCGCGCCGTTGGGCCAGAAGGACATTCGTCTGGTGCTCGCGGCCGCCGAAGATCTTCGCGTGCCCATGCCGGTGGCCAGTCTGTTACGCGACCGTTTCCTCAATTTGCTCGCTCACGGCGGCGACCGACTCGACTGGTCAGCTATCGGACGGCTACCGGCCGCGGACGCGGGCACTGCTGCATTCTCAACATTGTAAAGGTGATGCCATGGAACAAATTGCAATCGGCAAGTCCGGTCTGACAACGTCGCGAATCGGACTTGGCACCTGGGCGATCGGCGGCTGGATGTGGGGCGGCACCGACGAAGCTCAATCCATCGCCACAATACGCTCGGCCGTGGAACGCGGCATAACGCTGATCGACACGGCGCCGGCCTATGGTTTTGGCCATTCTGAGGAGATCGTCGGCAAGGCGTTTGCCGAAGGATCGGTGCGCGACAAGGTGCAGATTGCGACCAAGGTCGGCCTGGCATGGAAGGACGGCAAAGTATTTCGCGACTCCAAGCCGGCGCGGATCCGCAAGGAGATCGAAGATTCACTGCGCCGGCTGCGTACGGACTACATTGACCTTTATCAGGTGCACTGGCCTGACCTCGAGACGCCGATTGCAGAAACGGCGCGGACGCTCGAAGACCTGAGCCATCAAGGCAAGATCCGCGCGATCGGGGTGAGCAACTACTCGCCCGCGCAGATGGATGCATTCCGCGCCGTGGCCAGCCTCGATGCCGTTCAGCCGCCCTACAATCTCTTTGAGCGTGAAATCGATGCGGACGTGCTGCCCTACGCGAAACGCACCGGTCTCACTGTCTTGAGCTACGGCGCGCTCTGCCGTGGCCTCCTAAGCGGGCGCATGAGTTTGGAAACAAGATTTGATGGCGACGACCTGCGCAAGGTTGATCCGAAATTCCGAGGCCAACGTTTCCGCCAATATCTGGCCGCGGTTGATCAGCTCAAAAAGCTTGCGCAGGAGCGGTTCGGCAAATCGGTGTTAGCGCTTGCAGTGCGCTGGGTGCTCGATCAGGGTCCGACGATTGCCCTGTGGGGTGCCAGGAATCCCAGCCAGCTCGACCCGATCGGTGAGATCGACGGCTGGCATATCGACGCGGCGGCGAAGCGCGAAATCGACGCAATCCTTAAGCGCCGCGTCACGGATCCCGTGTCTCCATCATTCATGGCGCCGCCTGTGACCCGACCCGCTGAACGCGAGCTCTCAGCGGTCTAGCCTCAACCGACTAAAACCGAATTTAGCTCTCGAAATTCGATTTTAATGCCATGGCACCGTCAATCGGCTTACCTCGAGACAGGTGCGATAAAGAGCAAACAAATTGTTTGCTGATGAAACGAGGAGAAAGATCATGGCTCGACTCAATGCGGCTTCCAAAGAGACAGCAAGACGCGCCCGAGCGATTGCGATTGAGTTCAATCAAGGCGTCGAACAGCAGACCTTCCGCATGCGCAAGGTGATGCTCCTCTTGGCCATTATCATCCTCGGTACGGCAATGGCCACGCATGCACTTGCCGCGGGACGCATGGGTGGCGGCTTTGGCCAGGGCGGCGGCTTTCGAGGTGATCACATGAGCCACGGATTCGCGCCCCCGATCTTAGACGAGGCCCCGACAATGCCGGCGCCGACCTTCAATCCGTCGGATTCGTACACCGTGCCGCAGGCGCCCGAAGCTCCGGTCTCGCCGGCCAGTCCAGGATCGGTTTTTGGGAATGGCTGAGCACGCGCCGGACGCGCTCTGTCGCGCGTCGCGACTGACGTTGCCAACTGATGAGAAAGGAGAAATCCATGTCTACAATCGGAAAAATTGTGGTTTCTGCGCTAATCATTCTCAGCACCGGACTGGCGATCACTATGACTGCTGCTTTCGCCAACGCGCCTGGAGGCGCTTACATCCAGTGTAACGACAGCAATTCATCGCCGGTCAGATGTACACCTGATAGCTGGTGACCGCGCTCAGCTTGATCAGCTTATGGTGAGCGCCTAAGGGTGATCAAATGATGAGATCACCCGGCGTGCAGGCTCTGGTGAATGGCGCCATAATTGGCCTTTTCATTGCCGTTAGCAGTACCGCCGCGATTGACATCGAGCCGACCAGCGCAACGCTTACACCGCAGGTACTCAAAGAGATCGCGCAGGTTGAAGCCGAGATCGATCGCATCGAGGCGCAGACGATCGATCGGCTCGCCGCCCCACCGGATAATCAAGTCCAGCAAATCGAACTGCTCGGCAAAGCCATGCTGTACGACAAAGAGCTCTCGGTGAACCGCAACGAAGCCTGCACTTTTTGCCATATGCCCGAAACGGGTTTCACCGGACCAGTCTCGGAACTTAATCGCACGACCGGCAGCTATCCCGGTTCAGTGCGTACCCGCTACAGCGAGCGCAAGCCGCAAACGCATTCTTATGCACCGCTTTCACCGGTGCTGCATTACAATCCCGGCCAGGACGATTTGGTCGGAGGAAATTTCTGGGACATGCGGGCGACCGGGCGGCGGCTTGGCAACCCGGCGGCCGAACAGGCGGAAGGACCCCCGACCAACCCTGTCGAAATGGGGCTGCCCGACATCGTCTGCGCGGTTTACCGGGCGTCGCAGCGACCCTATCGCGATCTGTTTCAAAAAGTCTGGGGTGCGCAGGCCTTTGCCATTGCCTGGCCGAATGACGTCGAGCAAGTCTGCTCCCGGCCGGGACCACCGCCCGCCAGCGATCCGAAGCCGGTTCATCTGAGTGACGCCGATCGTGGGCGGGCTGCGAGCACGTTTGATCAAATGGCGCAGTCGATCGCCGGCTATGAAGCTTCGGCTGAAGTCACCCCCTTCACCTCTAAATTCGACGCGGTGATGGGGGGCAAGGCGCAATTCACGCCGGACGAACAGGCCGGATATGCGTTGTTCCGCGGCAAGGCGAATTGCAACTCCTGTCATCGTGACGGCGGTCCCGGAGAGGATCCGCTGTTCACCGATTTTACCGCCAGCAATATCGGCACGCCGGCGAATCCCCAGCTGCCGTATTATCTGGAAGATAAGCCTGACGCGCTCGACTATACGGCCAATCCGGCGGGACGCTCATTCATCGACGGCGGCGTCGGCAGCTTCTTGGTCAAGGGCCATCCGCTCAGCGAACCCTCCGTCCCCGATGCGCGGTGGCTGCCGCTCGCACCAAAGAATAATGGGCGGGTCCAAGTGCCAACGCTCCGCAATGTCGACAAACGCCCCTATCCGGACTTTGTGAAAGCCTACGGCCACAATGGCTACTTCAAGAGCCTGAAAGCGATCGTGCACTTCTACAATACGCGCGATGTGCTGCCGCGCTGCGGGTCCAACGATCCTGGCGAAGGCGTGACATGTTGGCCGGCGCCAGAGTCGACTGCAAACATGAATACCAAAACTGTCGGCAATCTGGGTCTGACTGATGCGGAAGAAAATCAGCTTGTAAGCTTTATGCAGGCGCTCACCGACGGCTACATGAGCCGCGATTAGGCCTCACCACGATTTCCGGTGTGTCTTTAGATCCACCTTTAGATCTGGCTGCGGCATGACAATGACGGATCGATGTCATTGATCTCGGAGGGTAAGCCGTAAAAGCATTACTACACCGCGCTGATCGAGCACCAATGAGCGGTCTCGCCGAACTATCGCGCAGCGCCGGAGAAATCATCGCTGGTCGCCAATTGGGTTTTAGATCCGCATCTACTCGCAATTAAATCCAAATTTAATTCTGGAACGTGAAATTTAATGGCGTAGCGACCTGACTCGTCCGATCTCTACGGCGCAGCGTACGAGATACAACGGAGAGTCAAATGCGCAAGGTCAGGTTATTCGGCATTGCCATAATCATGATGCTCGCCGGTATTGCGGCATGGGCCAGCTCAAGTCATTCTGCGGTCAAAACCACAATTGCCGCCCCCCAGATCGATCCGTTGTCGCTCATGGCGAACACAAAGAATTTGCCCACTCAGGAGTCGCTCAATTTGAAGATGTGGCCAAATGATGGGCCCCTACACTATTGAACTGGAGGCGAAGTCAGCTACGCCTCCCGCCAGCGCGCGCCAGCTTAGTGCCCGCTCGATGGCTTTTGGCAATCGGCTCAGGCCGCCGGACGACTGCGGCGGCCACACACACGAGAGTCAGTGTCGTCGTCACCGCCGTGTAGAGCTTGCCGGTGGGCGCAGAACCAGTCACCGTCATTCCGGGGCCAGGCGCAAGCGAGGAGCACGGAATCCATAGTCGCATCCCGGAATGACGAGAGGCGGAGCCTTACCATGACCGAATGGATTGCGCGGCGCGATGACCCGCGGAAGCCGTTTTCGATGCCGGTGTTGCTCAGCTTTGTCGCCGGCTATCTCGACACTTACACCTATCTCACGCTGTTCGGTCTCTTTGCGGCGCAAGTCACTGGCAGTTTCGTGATTGCAGGAGCCGAATTCGTGGCCAGCGATTTTGGCATTGCCGGCAAACTTCTGGCGATTGTCGCTTTTCTCGTTGCCGCCGCAGCAACCACAGCCTGCATTGTTTTAGCGCGCGACGCCGGCCGGGCCATCTTGCCGTGGATGCTCGGGCTTGAAGCACTCTTGCTGGCGATTTTTGCCGCCATCGTCGTGTTCGGCCCGGCCGTGAAAAATGCGCACGATTGGCACGGCATCGTCGCTGGCCTGTTCGCGGCGATGGCTATGGGTGCGCAAAGCGTGCTGGTGCGGCTGCTCATGCAGGACATTCCGCAGACCAACGTGATGACCGGCAATATGACCCAACTGGGCATTGCGGTGACCGAACTGGTCATAACGGGGCGGCGTTCGGCGCGTAGCGGCGCCGGCGCCGCGGCGAGCGAAGTCGCCAAAGCGCGCAGCCGGCTTATCACCGTGCTCGCAATCGCGATCGGATTTCTAGCCGGCGCTGCCGCCGGTGCGATAGCCTTCGCCACGATCGGCCTGCGCGGCACGTTCGCGGCAGTCGTCATCATTGCGGGGCTAGCCTTGTGGGCAGGCGCGCGCGAGGGCACCGGCTGACGTGAAAAATTCGATCGGCCGATCCGATTGCAGCGGGTTCGGGAAAACGTTTCTCTCGATCGTCGACTCGCCTCTTATGAGCTGACGCGCTCGAGCGCTGTTAGTAATCCGTCGCCTTGATGGCGAGAGTGCGGTTTCTCATGGCGAACTCACCTCAATCGGTTCGAGCGACTTGCCTCGCGCGTTCTTCTTCCGATTGAGGACAGAAGCGATGCAGCCTTTGCCTGCTATTAAATTTCTAATTTCATTGCCTCCGCGCTTGGTCTTAAACCACTCGCGGCAAAGAGAGCGCTGCCCACGCCGATCGACTGTTTACGTGTGGCTTTAAAAAGCCAAGCGGTATTTATCCTTTTGAGTTCAAACTGCGCTCAATAAAATCGAATTTAATGTTCTGAATCTCTATTTAATTGTGCTCTTTCGCCTCCTGCTTATCTTCGATCTCGACGAAAAACGTGTGCCGTAACGACATGGCGAAATCGTCACAAATCTGACCGTCGTGAGCGCGCAACGCGCCAACGACAACTAAGGAGATCGAAGATGAAAATGCTCAGTAAGATGTTCGTCATTGCGGGACTAGCGGCGTTGATTCCGGCGCCGGTGTTCGCGCAATCGGCGGATTTGATCAAACAAGGCGACTATTACGCTCCGACCCACACCGGCGTGCAGCACGCAACCCCTCAAGAACTCAATGAGATCAAGCAGGGGGATTATTACGCGCCCAGCACGAGCGTTGTGCAGCAGCCGAGTGCTCAAGAGCTGAACCAGGCTCGTCAGGGCGATTTCTACGCGCCGATGGCTGGCGAGTAGAGGTTATTTGCTTCCAGTTCTCGCCCTCCTCGAAAGGTTTCGTGAGGAGGGCGACTTTCCCGTAGCGAGGAGGATTTCATGAGAATTTTGTCCCTCATAGCAGCGGTTGTCCTGCTCGGCTGCGGC
>Ga0306918_10001949_pt1 | contig 10447 bp, 11 predicted proteins | sample tim00Cox0000000H_FD_203315 | JGI IMG/M metagenome (GOLD analysis project Ga0306918, IMG submission 203315) | Lab enrichment of tropical soil microbial communities from Luquillo Experimental Forest, Puerto Rico - timezero.00C.oxic.00.000.00H (v2)... | ecosystem: Environmental > Terrestrial >... | reverse complement strand
CGGGAAAACAATGAAACAGCAAGCCAGGCCCTCGAACAGGAGGGCGTGCGCCTCCGCCGATCTCATAGCCGCAGCGTCCAGTAGCCCTTCCGGAAATGCAGGACGGTGCGACTGACCGGGGCAATGTCTATGCGCCAGAACGACTTCGGGGGCATGTCCAGGGCCCCCAGTATCGCAGCCCGGATCACCGCGGGATGCGTCACGGCCACCGTGGGCGACGGGTCGTGGGTCAATGACTCCAGCCATCCGGCAACCCGTTCGATCAGGTCCACGATCGACTCACCGCCGTGCGGCGCCCGCGCCGGATCGGACAGCCACATTTCGAGGTCCGCGGGGCCGACGGCCAGAAGGGTCTGCCCACACCACCCTCCGCAGCCGAGGTCGGCCAACCTTGGCTCCGTTGTGGCGTGTAACCCCAGCAGCTGCGCGGTTTGACGGGCACGTGTTTCGGGCCCGGCGAGTTGTCGGACGCCGCCGTCGATATCCAGGCGGGCGGCCGCCTTGACCTGCCGGTGACCGATGCGGTTCAGCGGTTCGTCGGCGGGAAAACGCCCGGCCGCCATGGCGTCGGTCATCGCGTGCGACACCAGGGTCAGCCGGATAACGTCGGTCATGCCGCGATGCTCGGTGCCCGCACGCTGTCGGCTCGCTCCCCCAGCAGCCGACCGGCCAGCGTCGCAAAGACCAGGCCGATGGTCGCCCACAGCAGCAGCTGCGTGCCCAGTGAAAGCAACCTGAATTCGTAGAGGACGTCGGCGGGAAAGCCGGGATAGACGATCGCGCCCGAGGCGTCGCGCAACGGGCCTGGCGTCTCGGCGCTCGTCGGCAGCAGCACCGCCACCACCGCGACCGCCACCAGGTAAGCCCCCGCCGCGAGCAGCCTGCCGTTCCACGCGCCGAGTCGGGCGGCGAGTCGGCGCGCCAGCCACACGACGGCGATCGCCAGCGCCACCGACGCCAGCACCATCACCAGATACCAGCCGGTGCGGGCCCGGATCGTGTCCGCCTGGCCCACGGCCGGCGGGTTCGGCGGGTATTTCACGAACGGCACCAGATACGCCGCCCCGAACGCGGCCGCGGCCAGGAGCAGCGAAAGCGACCGCGGCCCAACGCTTGTCGCGCGCGGGTAGACGACGCAGAACAACACGGCGAACAGTGCGCCCATCGCCACGCCGAAAATCAGCACGCCGAAACCCAGCCCGGCGTTGGCCTGCACCCCGCGGGTGAACAACTCGGCGCCGTGCTCGTGCACGCCATGAGCGTTCTCGGCGTCGATTCGACCGTCCTCAAAAGCGATCGCGCGGCCGATCACCGGCTCCGCGCACAGGCGGGCGAACAGGAATGCCAGCACCGCACCGATCAGGCCCGCCAGGAGACCGCGTGCGATCAGACGCTTCTCCATGTGGTCGGGTCAGTGGCAGGGGAAGCCGAGCAGATGGCGCGCGTCGTGAACGAACTCGTGCACGTGGGAGTCACCGCCGAAGAGCGACGCCGCACCCTGATCGACGCCGACGAAGTAGAGCGCCAACAGCGCCAGGAAGGCGGTTGCCGCCAACCAGGCCGCGGCGCTCGCCGCCGACAGATCAATCGATCGGGTACGGGTGGTCTCGGGATTGGACACGGTTACTCCTTCCGGGGATGTTCGCGCCCCGCGTGGCTGTGACGAGCTTCGGGTCTGACTTTGACAGTGGCGCGACCGCTCTGGAGTTTCACCAGATTCCGTTGCCCGTTTGGCACCCGTAAGTGTAACCCCCGATCAGGTGGGCTCACTGCTGCGGCGACGCACCCCCGTAGCCGAGCTGGCTCGCGGTGTACTTGGCGCCGTCGGTGACCGGGACGGCCTGGACCGCCGTGCCGTAGGCGCAGATCTCGGTCCACACCTTACCGATCTCGGTGGTGTCGAATCGCATCGCGAGGACGGCGTTGGCACCGCGGTTACGCGCCTCGGCGATCAGCCGTCCCATCGCCTCGTTGCGGCTGTCGGAGAGGTTCTTGGTCATTCCGATCAGCTCACCGCCGAACACGGACTTCAACCCGGCGCCGAATTGGGAGAACGCGTTTCGGGAGCGCACGGTCAGCCCGAACACTTCGCCGCACACGCGCTGGATCTCCCAGCCCGGAAGGTCGTTGGTGGTAACGATCAGCACGTGCGGCCCCCTGAACACAGCGAAAACGGGCGGTAGTCCCGTCAGAGACTAACCGCCCGTTTCCGGCAACCGCTACTGCGTTTCTGGCGCGCTGTGCGCGCCGGCTTTGGCCAGATCCGGCTCGACCGGCGGCTTGCGGGTTCCGGTGAACGTGAACACCGCGTCCTCGCCGGCGCCCTCGCCGTCCCAGTTGTCCACGTCGACGGTGACGATCTGCCCGGGTCCGACCTCCTCGAAGAGAATCTTCTCGGACAGCTGGTCCTCGATCTCGCGCTGGATCGTGCGCCGCAGCGGACGAGCGCCCAGCACCGGGTCGAAGCCCCGCTTGGCCAGCAACGACTTGGCCTTGTCGGTCAGCTCCAGCGCCATGTCCTTGCTCTTGAGCTGGCCCGCGACCCGGCTCATCATCAGGTCGACCATCCGGATGATCTCGTCGCGAGTCAGCTGGTGGAAGACGATAACTTCGTCGATGCGGTTGAGGAACTCCGGCCGGAAGTGCTTCTTCAGCTCGTCGTTGACCTTTTGCTTCATCCGCTCGTAGTCGTTGTCACCACCGCCCTGGGTGAAGCCCAGGCCGACCGGCTTCGAGATGTCGGAGGTGCCGAGGTTGGACGTGAAGATCAGCACGGTGTTCTTGAAGTCCACCGTGCGGCCCTGGCCGTCGGTGAGCCGGCCGTCCTCGAGGACCTGCAACAGGCTGTTGTAGATCTCCTGATGCGCCTTCTCGATCTCGTCGAACAGCACCACGGAGAACGGCTTGCGCCGCACCTTCTCGGTGAGCTGCCCGCCCTCCTCGTAGCCGACATATCCGGGCGGGGCGCCGAACAACCGCGACGCGGTGAACCGGTCGTGGAACTCGCCCATGTCGATCTGGATGAGCGCGTCGTCGTCGCCGAACAGGAAGTTGGCCAGCGCCTTGGACAGCTCGGTCTTACCCACACCGGACGGACCGGCGAAGATGAACGAGCCCGACGGGCGCTTGGGGTCTTTCAGCCCGGCGCGGGTACGACGGATCGCCTTGGAGACGGCCTTGACCGCGTCTTCCTGGCCGATGATCCGCTTGTGGATCTCGTCTTCCATGCGCAGCAGCCGGGTGGTCTCGGCCTCGGTCAGCTTGAACACCGGGATACCGGTCCAGTTGCCCAGCACCTCGGCGATCTGCTCATCGTCGACCTCGGCGACGACGTCGAGATCACCTGAACGCCACTGCTTTTCGCGCTCGGTGCGCTGGGCCACCAGCTGCTTCTCCCGATCGCGGAGGCTGGCCGCCTTCTCGAAGTCCTGAGCGTCGATCGCCGATTCCTTCTCCCGGCGGGCCTCGGCGATCTTTTCGTCGAACTCACGCAGGTCTGGCGGCGCGGTCATCCGGCGGATTCGCATCCGGGCGCCCGCCTCGTCGATCAGGTCGATCGCCTTGTCGGGCAGGAACCGGTCGTTGATGTAACGGTCGGCCAGGGTGGCAGCGGCCACCATCGCCGAATCGGTGATCGACACCCGGTGGTGGGCTTCGTAGCGGTCGCGCAGACCCTTGAGGATCTCGATGGTGTGCTCCACCGTCGGCTCCCCCACCTGCACGGGCTGGAAGCGGCGCTCCAGGGCGGCGTCCTTCTCGATGTACTTGCGGTACTCGTCGAGCGTGGTGGCGCCGATGGTCTGCAGCTCGCCGCGGGCCAGCTTGGGCTTCAGGATCGACGCGGCGTCGATCGCGCCCTCGGCGGCGCCGGCGCCGACCAGCGTGTGCAGCTCGTCGATGAACAGGATGATGTCGCCGCGGGTATTGATCTCCTTGAGCACCTTCTTGAGGCGTTCCTCGAAGTCTCCGCGGTAACGGCTGCCCGCCACCAGCGATCCCAAGTCGAGCGTGTAGAGCTGCTTGTCCTTCAGCGTCTCCGGGACCTCGCCGTGCACGATGGCCTGTGCCAGGCCTTCGACGACGGCGGTCTTGCCGACGCCGGGCTCGCCGATCAGCACCGGGTTGTTCTTGGTGCGCCGGCTCAACACCTGCATCACCCGCTCGATTTCCTTCTCGCGGCCGATGACGGGGTCCAGCTTGCCCTCCATCGCGGCGGACGTCAGGTTGCGCCCGAACTGATCGAGCACCAACGACGTGGACGGGCTGCCCGACTCGCCGCCGCGACCACCGGTCCCGGCCTCCGCGGCCTCCTTGCCCTGGTAGCCGCTCAGCAGCTGAATCACCTGCTGGCGCACCCGGGTCAGCTCGGCGCCCAGCTTGACCAGCACCTGGGCGGCCACGCCCTCGCCCTCGCGGATCAGGCCCAGCAAGATGTGCTCGGTGCCGATGTAGTTGTGGCCCAGCTGCAGCGCCTCGCGCAAGCTCAGCTCGAGGACCTTCTTGGCGCGCGGGGTGAACGGGATGTGGCCCGACGGCGCCTGCTGGCCCTGGCCGATGATCTCCTCGACCTGGCTGCGAACGCCCTCGAGCGAGATGCCCAGCGATTCCAGCGACTTCGCTGCAACGCCTTCGCCCTCGTGGATCAAGCCCAGCAAAATGTGCTCGGTGCCGATGTAGTTGTGGTTGAGCATCCGGGCCTCTTCTTGCGCCAGGACGACGACCCTGCGGGCACGGTCGGTAAATCGTTCGAACATGGGCGGTTACCTGCTCTCCCTCACCATCGGTACTCCGTCTTGGGACGGGGGTCGTCGCCGGCACAGGGGCCGACGCTGCGTACCTGCCATCCACTGTAATGGTCGGCCGGCCAGCGTTCCTAACGTCGCGGTGCCTGGCGCTTCCAGGCTGCATCCCCCGTTACAAGACGGTCAAACAGATAAACGAGGAAAACCACCAAAGCGTTTCCCGCATTGACCGGCGATCATTTCGCCGCCAGCGAAAATGAGAAGGGACCGGCGCCCAGACCTCATGGCCCGGGCGCCGATAGGCGGTTTGTCAGGTCGCCGCGTGGAATGCGTCGATCACGTCGGCCGGGATGCGGCCGCGCGTCGACACGTTGTGCCCGTTTCGGCGAGCCCATTCCCGGATGGCGGCACTCTGCTCACGGTCGATCGCGCCACGTCCGCGCCCAGAACCGGACCGCCCACGCCGCCGGCCGCCCACACGACGGCCAGCCGCCACCCATTGCTTCAAATCGTTGCGCAGTTTCGCGGCATTCTTGGACGAAAGGTCAATCTCATAGGTCACCCCGTCGAGCCCGAATTCCACGGTTTCGTCGGCCGCGCCCGCACCGTCGAAATCATCGACCAAGGTGACGGTCACTTTTTTCGCCATTAGCTTACCCTCGCGTTTCGTCCTGAGCAGTTGCCTTGCGGTTTGGATTGACTCCCCGGACACTAATCTGCCATAAACGGTCAGCATACTCAATCCGGAAGCGAGACCTAACTCAGCCGGAGTGCGGCCGAACAATCGGGAACAAAACTGTCTCTCGAATTGACAGTCCGGTCAAAGACATCAACAAGCGATCGATACCCATTCCGGTTCCGGTGCACGGCGGCATCGCATACTCGAGCGCGGTGAGAAAGTCTTCGTCAAGCACCATAGCCTCATCGTCGCCGGCGGCCGCGGCCAGGGCTTGTTCGGCGAATCTCTCGCGTTGCACGATCGGATCGCTTAATTCGGAGTATCCGGTGGCCAGTTCTACTCCGCGAAGGTAAAGGTCCCACTTCTCGGTTACGCCGGGGATGGTGCGGTGCTGGCGGGTCAAAGGGGTTGTGTCGACGGGGAAGTCCTTGACGAAGGTGGGTGCGGTCAGGGCCTCGCCGACCGTGTGCTCCCACAATTCCTCGACGTGTTTGCCGTGCCCGTAGCCGCGGTTGTCCGGAATTTCTATGCCCAACCGATCCGCGATGGCACGCAGCCGCTCGACCGACGTCTGAGGTGTGATCTCTTCACCGAGCGCCGCCGACAGCGACGGATACATTTGTATCGACGCCCATTCTCCGTCTATGTCGTAGACACTGCCGTCGGGCAGCGGCAGTTGTCTGGTCCCGATCGCCTCGTCGGCGACCTCTTGAATAAGCTCGCGGGTGACGACGGCCGAATCGTCATAGGTTCCGTAGGTCTGGTAGGTCTCCAGCATGGAAAATTCCGGAGAATGGGTCGAATCGGCTCCTTCGTTACGGAACACGCGATTTAGTTCGAAGACCTTATCGAATCCACCCACGACGCAGCGCTTGAGGAACAGTTCCGGTGCGATCCGCAGGTAGAGATCGATGTCCAGCGCATTGGAATGCGTGATGAACGGCCGGGCCGCTGCGCCGCCGGCCAGCGTCTGCAAGATAGGGGTTTCGACTTCGAGAAAGCCGCGCCGTTCCAGTGAGTTGCGTATGGCGCGGATTACGGTGATTCTCTGGCGCGCCACCGCCCGCGCTTCGGGACGCACGATCAGGTCGACATAGCGCTGCCGCACCCGTGACTCTTCGCTCATCTCCTTGTGTGCGACGGGCAGTGGCCGCAGCGATTTGGCCGCCATTTGCCAGGAGTCGGCGAGGACGGACAACTCGCCGCGCCGTGAGCTGATCACGTTGCCGTGCACGTAGACGATGTCACCGAGATCGATGTCGGCCTTCCATGCGTCGAGCGATTCTTGACCGACCTTGTCGAGGCTGATCATCACCTGCAGGCTGGTGCCGTCGCCGTCCTGGAGTGTCGCAAAGCACAGTTTCCCGGAGTTCCGTGCGAAGATGACCCGTCCCGCGACACCGACCAGGTCGTCGGTCGCGGTGTCGATCGGCAGGTCGGGGTGGGCGGCCCGCACCTCGGCCAGGGTGTGGCTGCGATAGATCGCAACCGGATAGGGGTCACGCCCCTCCGCCAACAGGCGAGCACGCTTTTCCCGGCGGATCCGGAACTGCTCGGGAACGTCTGGGTCGGCGGCACTCACGACGTGCCAGCTTAAAGGACGGAGCATCGAGTGTGCTCCGACGGCGTCGAGTGTGCGGTGAGGGCGCGAAACCCGCCCTGAGGCCGCGCTAGACGCAGGCTCTACGCGGAAGACCGCCCGTCAGCGCGCCGTCTTGAGCCGGCCGCGCTGGGCGTCCCGGTTGCGTTCGAAGACCAGCCGCAGGCCCTGCAGGGTCAGGTGCTGGTCGTAGTGGTCGACGGTGTGCAATTCGGGCAGCAGCAACGGAGCGGTATGGCCGGTGGCCACAGTCGCGACGTCGTCACCGGCGAAACCTTCCATGTCCTCGCGGATGCGTTGAACCAAACCGTCGACCAGCCCGGCGAAGCCGAACACCGCACCCGACTGCATGCATTCGACGGTGTTCTTGCCGACCACCGAACGGGGGCGAGCCAGTTCGACGCGACGCAGTGCCGCGGAGCGGGCCGCGGCGGCATCCGAGGAAACCTGAACGCCGGGGGCGATGGCGCCGCCGAGAAACTCCCCCTTGGCCGACACCACGTCCACGCAGATCGAGGATCCGAAATCCACGACGATGGCCGCCTTCTTGAACCGGTCAAATGCGGCCAGGCAGTTGACGATCCGGTCGGCGCCCACTTCCTTCGGATTGTCCACGAGCAGCGGGATACCGGTGCGCACCCCCGGCTCGATCAGCACGTGTGGCACCGACGGCCAGTACTGATCGAGCATGATCCGCACCTCGTGCAGCACCGACGGCACCGTGGACAGCGCGGCGGCGCCGGTGAGCCGCTCGGAGTCGTCGCCGATCAGGCCGTCGATGGTCAGCGCCAGTTCGTCCGCGGTGACCTCGGATTCGGTACGAATCCGCCATTGCTGCAAGACTTTTGCTTGCTCCTTGGATCCGGATAGCACTCCGACGACAGTGTGCGTGTTGCGGACGTCGATGGCCAGCAGCACGGCTACCGCACACCGATCCGCGGGTCTAGCAGCTCCGAAGCGTCGGCGGGCACGAACGCTGGGTCGTGGCCCAGGTCGATCGGCTTGTTGTCGGCGTCGACGAACACGATGCGCGGCTGGTAGGCGCGCGCCTCCGCGTCTTCCATGCTGCCGTATGCGATCAGGATCACCAGGTCGCCCGGGTGGACGAGATGCGCTGCGGCGCCGTTGATTCCGATCACCCCCGTCCCGCGCTCGCCGGTGATCGCGTAGGTGACGAGGCGGGCACCGTTGTCGATGTCGACTATGGTCACCTGCTCGCCCTCGATCAGGTCCGCGGCGTCCATCAAGTCGGCGTCGATGGTCACCGAACCGACGTAGTGCAGGTCGGCCTGCGTGACGGTGGCGCGGTGGATCTTCGACTTCAGCATCGTCCGTAACATCAGTTCCTCCAAGGTGATTCAAGGACACGATTTCCGTCCGCCCCTACGGTGGCGGCGAGAGTTCCGATCTCAAGTGCGATGTTGTCCAGCAATCTCGTCTTTCCCAACCTGGCCGCAACCAGCAGCCGGCCGGGCCCATTGGCGGGCGCCGGACCAAGGTCGGGATCGCGCACCTCCAGGTAGTCGACCGCGAGCGCGGGCACAGCGTCGAGCACGGCGCGTGCCGCGTCCAACGCTGCTTGTGCACCGGCCGGCGCGGCGTTCATCCCCGCCACCAGCGCCGCCGAGAGCGCCACGGCCAGTTCACGTTGCGTCGGGTCGAGGTAGCGGTTGCGCGACGACATCGCCAGCCCGTCGCCTTCTCGCACGGTCGGCACGCCGACGATTTGCGTGCCGACGTTCAAGTCGTCGACCATGTGCCGGATCATCACCAGCTGTTGGTAGTCCTTCTCGCCGAAGAACGCCCGGTCGGGGCGGACGATCTGCAGCAGCTTCAGCACGACGGTCAGCACACCACCGAAATGGGTTGGCCGCGGGCCGCCTTCGAGTTGGGCGGCCAGCGGACCGGGTTGCACCGTGGTGCGCAGACCCGTGGGATACATGTCCGGAGCGGTCGGCGTGAACACGATCTCGACGCCTTCGGCGCGCAACATCGCCAGGTCGTTGTCGAGGGTGCGCGGGTAGGCGTCGAGGTCTTCCCCGGCGCCGAATTGCAGCGGGTTGACGAAGATCGACACCACAACCACCGAGCCGGGGACCCGCTTGGCCGCCCGCACCAGCGCCAGGTGCCCCTCGTGCAGCGCGCCCATGGTGGGCACCAGCATCACCCGGCGCCCGGTATGGCGCAGCGCGCGGGTGACGTCCGCCACATCGTGTGGCTTCGGGTACACGTTGAGTTCGCCCGGGCTGAACGTGGGGGTCTTCACGGCGTCAGCACCTCGACGACGTCCGCGGGGGCGTGCGCGCGCCGGGCGGTCCGCAGGGCGTTCACCCGGTAGGCCTGAGCCAGTTCCGGGTCAACGTCGGCCAGCGCCGCCAGGTGGTCGGCGACCGCGGCCGCGTCACCACGGGCGACCGGGCCCGTGAGCGCCGCCTGGCCGCGCCGCAGGGTGTTCTCCAGCGCCGCCCGGGCCAACGGCCCGACGATTCGTTCGGCGAGGCCACCCGGCTGGTCGTCGACGGTCTGTTGCCCGAGCAGTTCGCTGCCGCGCAGCGCGGCCCGCAAAGCCTCGAGCGCATCGGCGAGCACCGTCACGATGTGGTTGCCCGCATGCGCCAGCGCGGCGTGGTAGAGCACACGCGCGTCCTCAGGGACACAGAACGGCTCCCCACCCATCTCGAGGACCAGCGACTGCCCGATCGCGTATCCGACATCGTCGGCCGCGGTGATCCCGAAGCAGGTGTCGGGCAGCCTGCTGATGTCCTCGTCGGAGCCGGTGAACGCCATCGCCGGGTGAATTGCCACGGGTATGCACGCGGGTGCCAACGGCGCGAGGATGCCGACGCCGTTCGCGCCGGACGTGTGGGCCACGATCGTGCCGGGCCGCACCGCCGAGGTGGCGGCCAGCCCGGACACCAGGCCGGCGAGTTCGCTGTCGGGAACCGCCAACAGCAGCAGCTCGGCGTTGGCGGCCACGTCAGGTGGCGATGCCACCGGGGTGTCGGGCAGCCGACGGTGCGCGCGCTCCCGCGACGCACGGGAGATGGCGCTACACGCCACCACGACGTGGTCTGCGCGCTCCAGCGCGACACCGAGCGCGGAGCCCACCCGGCCAGCCGAAATGATCCCCACCTTGAGCCTGGCCGGGCGCAAACCGTCGAACTGCACCATCGCAGACGACCTCACATTTGTCTTCGTTCGTTCCAGTCCCATGCCTCGGGTACCGGACGGTCACTAAGACTTTAGTCGATCTGGCAGCGACACCCAATGTGACGAAGCTCCCAGGTCACCCCTCACGACGACGACGCCGGCCACCTCCGGACGGCTGGACCTGCAGCCGCGCCAATAGGTCGGCAACCGACTGACCACCGCTTGGCGGGCCATCCTCGTCCTCCAGGTAATCGGAACCGCGGTGGCGGGGTGCGG
>Ga0306918_10001947_pt1 | contig 10457 bp, 9 predicted proteins | sample tim00Cox0000000H_FD_203315 | JGI IMG/M metagenome (GOLD analysis project Ga0306918, IMG submission 203315) | Lab enrichment of tropical soil microbial communities from Luquillo Experimental Forest, Puerto Rico - timezero.00C.oxic.00.000.00H (v2)... | ecosystem: Environmental > Terrestrial > Soil... | reverse complement strand
CTGTCATGGAGGGCAAGGCGGCGCTGTTTGCGGACCTGGTCGGCATCAACGGCGTGCCGATCCTCATCAACGAGACGCAGCCCGCGCGGGTGGTCGAGATCGTCAGCGGCATCGCGACTTCCTTCGGCGCCATCCAGCTCGAGGACTTCGCCGCGCCCGAGTGCTTCGAGATCGAGGAGCAACTGCGTGCGCGGCTCACGAAGCCGGTGCTGCACGACGACCAGCACGGCACAGCGGTCGTGACGCTCGCGGCGCTCATCAACGCGACGCAGCGCTCAGGCGTCGACCTGTGCGCGAGCATCATCGGCCAGATCGGTCTGGGCGCCGCCGGCAGCGGAATCGTGCGCCTGCTGCAGGCCTACGGGGTGCACCACGTCCTCGGAACCGATCCGAACCCGGGTGCTGTGGCGCGCCTCACCGCCATGGGCGGGGAGGGCGTGACTCTCACGGCCCTCATGGAGCGCGCGGACATCGTGATCGCCTGCACGGGCGTGAAAGGTCTCATCCGCCCTGAGTGGGTGCGCAAGGGCCAGGTGATTCTCGCGCTATCGAACCCGGATGCGGAGATCGAGCCGCTGGTGGCGCGCGCGCAGGGCGCCGCGTTCGCCGCCGATGGCAAGGGCATCAACAACGTGCTGGCCTTTCCCGGGCTGTTCAAGGGCGTACTCGAAGCGCGCGCCACGCGCTTCACGGACGCGATGCTGATGGAGGCAGCGCATGCCATTGCGAGCCTGGCGCGCGGGGATGAGCTGGTTCCCGATCCGCTCGATCGGGAGCTGCACGCGAAGGTGACGGCGGCGGTGCGCGCCGCTGCGGACCTTTGATTCAACACGCGCTTCCCGCGACCGATCGACCCGCTTACCAGACGAGGCGTACGCGCAATCGAGCGCCGGCGTGCACCGGCTCCACGGCGAATGCCACCCGCCCAGGCTCCGGCAGCGCCATGAACGCGTCGTTGAAGAACGCGCCGTTGAAGTCGCCAATCGCCATGCCGACCAGTACATCGGAAGGATAGTGAAATCCACCCTCCACCCTCGCCCAGCCCGTCGCGAGCGTGAGACCGGTGAGGCCGGCGTCGATCACAGCGCGCTCCGTAGCGCTCACCGCGATCCATTGCATGTTGCGACGGCCAAGCTCGGTGAGCACCGCCGAGCGCGAAGCGTGCGAGGACGGCATGCTCTGGTCGTCCTGGCCGTTGGGACGCTCGCGCGCGCTCGCATGCTTCAGCAGCGAGCTCTCCTCGTCCGTCACCACGATGGCAGCTCCACCGACCGCGAGACCCCGCGCTTTGTCGAGCAGCCACGGCCCCGGCTCGTCGCCGCCGGGGGTCAGCGCCACCGTTGCGAAATAGGCGTACGCCGAAGTGCTGCGCAAACGGTCGCTCCACTCGGTCGCGTTCTGCTGCGAGCCGAAGATCGGTGTCTCGCGCCGCGCCCAGCCCGATATCCGGTGATCCCAGTTATCGATCTGCAGCACTGCCGCGCCGGCGAGCGGCAGCCAGAAGCCCGGAGCCTCGACCGCGGCGAGCGCGGCGCGGCCGACTCTCTCCCAGCCGGGTTGCACGGTAGCGTCCTCTCCCCAGTTGCGGCCGTTCGGCAGCGCCGCGCACCCGCCGAGCGCGAAGAGCGCGCAGAGGCTGGCCAGCCTCAGTAAGGCAGGCTGAAGCGCCGATAGGCGGCCGCGAGCAGCCAAAGCGGGCCGATGAGCAGGAACTGCAGGTCCTTGAAGAAGGAAGGCCGCTTGCCTTCGAACGCGTGCCCGACGAACTGCCCGATCCAGGCGATCACGAAGATCACGATCGAGGTGACCCACAACGGCCAGGGCAGCAGGGCGAGCATTCGGATGATCGCGAGCAGCGCCACGAACGCCACCAGGATCCCGAGCGCCAGCGCGGGCGAGAGCACGAGGTAGTAGATGATCGCGGCCGCCGCAGCGAGTGTCGCCCAGTTGAGCCAGGGCGAGAGGGCCGAGAACTCCGCGGGCACGGGCGCGGACCACAGCAACCCCATCACCGCCAGCACGATCGGCGGGACGCAGATCCAATGCAGCAGCTTGTTGGTAGGGTGCTGGTGGCTCGCGCCGTACTCGCCGAGCCACTCCGTCACCGTTCGCATGCCGGGAACGCTACGCGCCCCATCGGGGCGCCGCAAGAGATGCGCGGCGAGGCCTCAGGCGGCCATCATGCCGCGCAGCTTGCCGAGAGCGCTCGACTCGATCTGCCGGATGCGCTCGGCCGACACCCCGTACTTGCCGGCGAGCTCGTGCAGCGTCGCCTTGTCCTCCGACATCCAGCGGCGCTGGACGATGTCGCGGCTGCGGTCGTCGAGTCGGCCCAGGGCCCCGCGCAGGCGCTCCGCGGAATCGTCGGCACTCTCGGCGTCCTCAACCTGTTCGGCGGGATCGGCATCCGGGGCCGGCAGATACGCGGCCGGGCTGTAGAGCTCCTCATCGTCCGCTTCCGGCGCCGGATCGAACGACAGGTCCCGGGCCGCGAGGCGCTTCTCCATCTCCGTGACTTCGCCCGGAGAGACTCCGAGATCGCGCGCGACCGCCGCCGTCTCCTCCGCCGACAGCCAGGTGAGGTTCTTCTTCAGGCGCCGCAGATTGAAGAACAGCTTGCGCTGCGCCTTGGTGGTCGCGATCTTCACCAGGCGCCAGTTGCGCAGAACGTACTCGTGGATCTCGGCGCGGATCCAGTGCACGGCGAAGGACACCAGCCGAACGTTCAAGCTCGGGTCGAAGCGCTTCACCGCCTTCATGAGGCCGACGTTGCCTTCCTGGATCAGGTCACCGATCGGAAGGCCATAGCCGCTGTAGCCTCGCGCGATGTGCACCACGAAGCGCAGATGTGAGAGCACTAACTCCCGGGCTGCTTCGAGATCACCCTCGGAGCGGAAACGCTCGGCGAGCACCCGCTCGTCATCGCGGCTGAGAACCGGAATACGGCTTACCCGCTCGAGATAGGCGTCCAGACTCCCGAGTGGGCCGGCCAAGGCCAGATCGCCCGTGCGGGCGACCAGTGCACCTGCAGTCATGAGATCTCCCGTGGCTTGGATGGACATTTTAGCAGTCGACTCCTTAGAGTGCTAAAGGCTCCTGAAGTTCCCTGCAGGGGCCTGGAGCCCCTTATCCAACAATAGCTTGCGCGCGACCGCGGCCGTTCGGCATCCCCCTTCCGGGTAGCCCCGGCGCTACCGGAAGAAGGTCCACCGGCAGCGTTACAGCTCAAGTCAGGTGCAGGATTAACCGAGACCCGCTTTCCCGGTAGAGTCTGATCAAGCCCGCGGGGTTCCGGAGCAGACCGTGCCCCGCGCGAGAACCAAGCGGATAAGAGGAATAGAGAGGGGAGGCCGATGATCACCATTGCATCGCTGTGGCTTCCGATCCTGCTCTCGGCAGTGATCGTCTTCATCGCCAGCACCGCCATCCACATGGGCCCGTTCTGGCACCGGGGCGACTTCCCGCCAATGCCGCGGGAGACCGACGTGCTCGATGCGCTGCGGCCGTTCGCCATCCCGCCCGGCGACTATTTCATCCCGCATCCGGGCGGCAACATGCGCTCGCCGGAGTTCAAGGACAAGCTGAATCGGGGACCGGTGGCCGTCATGACCGTCATGCCCAACGGGATGATGTCGATGCAGCGCAATCTCCTGCAGTGGTTCGTGTTTCTCATCGCGGTGGGCATCTTCTGTGCCTATATCGCGGGACGCACGCTCCCCGCAGGTACGCCATACCTGCGGGTGTTCCAGATCGTGGGCGCGACCGCCTTCATCGGCTACGTGCTCGCACTGTGCCAGATGTCCATCTGGTACCGCCGCTCCTGGGGCCTGACCGCCAAAGCTGCGCTCGATGGCCTCATCTACGCCGCGCTCACCGCCGGCACTTTCGGTTGGCTGTGGCCTCGCTAAGGGAGGCGAGCAGTGCGTCACGCGCGGTACGTGTTATGCCCATGTGGATGCGAGACCCACCTCGGGCTCCGAATCGGGTCAGGTAAAAACTCAAGAACGCGTCACGACTGCATGACATAAAGCATGTTTTGATACACTGCAGTGGATCAGGGGGCGAGGCGCAAGCGATGAGACGAATGGGCTTCTTCGGCGTGACGACGGCGGTGTGCCTGTCGTTCGGCGCTTCACTCGCGCAGGCGGCCGTCGCCACCGGCACGGCGCAGCGGGTGCACCTCAGGTACAGCAACCGCCCCACGCTGAACGACCCGGCGCTGCGTTCGAGTGCGGCACTCGTGCTCGATCTCACCAACTCCTCGGTGCTGTACGCGCGCCACTCGGATGTCGCCCTGCCGATCGCCTCGATCACCAAGCTCATGACCGCGCTCGTGGTGATGGAAGCCGGCCAGTCCCTCGATGAGATGCTGGCGGTGAGCGGGGACGACCGCAGCCTCGGCAAGGGTTCGGCCTCGCGCCTCTCGCCCGGCACAACGCTCTCGCGCGGCGAGCTGATGCACCTGGCACTCATGGCTTCGGAGAACCGCGCTGCCCATGCGCTCGGGCGCAACTATCCGGGCGGCGTCGAGGCGTGCGTGATCGCGATGAATGCCAAGGCGCGCGAGCTCGGTATGACGAGTGCGCACTTCGTCGAGCCGACCGGTCTCTCGGACGAGAACGTCGCAAGCCCCGAGGACCTGGCGAAGCTGGTGATGGCGGCGGCGAAGGTCGCGGCGATCCGCGACTACTCGACCGACAGCGATTTCAGCGTGCGCATCGGCCGGCACATGGTGCGCTTTCGCAATACCGACTCGCTGGTGAGCAAGCCCGACTGGAATATCGTGGTGCAGAAGACCGGGTACATCCACGAGGCCGGGCGCTGCCTGGTGATGCAGACCGTGATCGAAGAGCGACCCGTGGTGATCGTGCTGTTGAATTCCTTCGGCAAGCGCACCCGTGTCGCCGACGCGCGCCGCGTCCGCCGCTGGGTGGAGGCGACGCTCGTCGCACACGACACCCGCACCGCAACGACGACCTGAATAACCACCCCACGAAATTGCGCTTGCCGTGCCCGGCGAGCGAACGCTGCTCAACAAGACGCGCAATTTCCCGGGGACCCCGGTTGGGAGCTCTCGTACTCGCGCGTCAGGCGCGCGGCTCGATGCTGCGCAGGTGACGCGCGGCGGAGATCCACGCCCCGAGCCATCCGAGCACCGCGCCTGCGCCGAGCAGAATGCCGATGTCCATGGGCGCCGGGCCGTGCAGCAGGTAGCGGCCGCCGTAGAGCCGCGAGAGCGTCGCGACCGGCTCGCCGAGCACTGCGATCGTGACCGCGATGATGCCCCACGCGAGCAGCGCGCCACCGAGACCGTAGAGGACACCGGTGTAGAGGAAGGGGCGGCGCACGAAGGCGTTGGAGCCGCCGACGAGCTTGGTCACCTCGATCTCAGGGCGTCGCGCGGCAATCTCGAGGCGGATGGTGTTGCCGACGACCGCCAGCACGCCGACACCGAGGAGCACGGCAGCGATGAGCAGCAGCCGCCGCAGCACCTCGAGTATCGCGTTGAAGCGCATGACCCACTCCGAGTCGACCTGCACGAGGTCCACTTCCGGCCACGCCTTGAAGTAGCCGCGCAGTGCTTCGAGCGCGCTGGCCGAGCTGTACTCGGGTTGCGGCCGCACGTGCAACACGTGAGGCAGCGGGTTCTCCTTCAGTGCCACCAGTGCGTCGCCGAATCCCGAGTAGGTGCGGAAGTCCTCGAGTCCCTTGTCCGCCGGGATGAGCGTCACCGACGCGACGTCGTGCCGCCGCTGCGCCGCCTGCGCCAGCTGCTGGGCCTTGACGACCGATACATCGGTCTTGAGGAATACCGACAGATCGATCGCGTTGGCGAAGTCGCCGGTTGCCGCCTGGGCGTTGGTCACGAACAGCCGCAGGGCGGTCGGCAGTGCGAGCGCCAGCGCGATCACGAGCAGCGTCAGCAGCGTGGCGAGCGGGCTGCGCGCGAGCCGGCCGAGCGAGCTCAACAGCGCGTGCAGGTGGCGGCCGCTCGCGACTCCGACACTCATCGGACGGCCAGCACCGAGGGCAACGGGTCATCCGCGTCGCCCTGCACCCGGCCGTTCTCGAGCACGATCACCCGCTGACCGAATTCGCGTACCAGGTGGTGATCGTGGCTCGCGATCACCACCGTGACGCCGACGTCCTGGAAGCGCCGGAACAGCTTCATCACCTCCTGCGACAGATCGGGGTCGAGATTCCCCGTCGGCTCATCGGCGATCAGCAGCGGCGGCTTGCTGACCACGGCGCGCGCGATGCCGACGCGCTGCTGCTCTCCGACCGACAGCTCGAGCGGGAGCACGCGCTCCTTGCCGAGGAGCCCTACCTGATCGAGCGCCGCGCGCACCCGCCGGTCGATCTCCTTGAGCGGTGTCGCCGCCACCGCCAGGGGGAGCGCGACGTTGTCGTAGACCGGGCGATCAGCGAGCAGCTTGTGATCCTGGAACACGACGCCAATGTTGCGGCGGAAGGCGGCGACATGCCGCGACTTCAAGGCGTGGGTGTTACGGCCCGCCACCACCACCGCGCCGCGCGTCGGGCGCTCGAGCACCGCGATCAGCTTGAGCACCGTGCTCTTGCCGGCGCCCGAGCGGCCGGTGAGGAACACCATCTCACCGGTGTGGATCTCGAAGCTGACGGTATTGAGCGCCTCGCGGCCGTTGGCGTAGCGCTTGCTCACGCGGTCGAAGACGATCATGCCGCGCCTGCTTCGCCGCCGGAGATGGCGGGGCGAGCCTCCGGCCCCTCGATGAGCGCCGTGGCGAAGGCCGCCGCGTCGAACTCGCCGAAGTCCTCGGCCGCCTCGCCGACACCGATGTAGCGGATCGGTATCCCGAGCTCGTTGGCGATGGCGATGACGATGCCGCCTTTCGCGGTGCCGTCGAGCTTGGTGAGGACGAGTCCGGTGACGCCGATCGCCTGGTGGAACTGCCGGGCCTGGACGAGTGCGTTCTGGCCCTGGTTGGCGTCGAGCACCAGCAGCACCTCGTGCGGGGCGCTGGCATCGAAGCGTTGTATGACGCGCCTGACCTTCTTCAACTCCTCCATGAGGTGCGACTGGCTGTGCAGCCGCCCGGCGGTGTCCGCGAGCAGCACCTCGCTCCCGCGCGCCCGCGCTGCGGCGAGGGCATCGAAGACGACGGCCCCGGGATCCGCGCCCGGCAGCTGCGCCGCGAAGTCCGCTCCGGTGCGCTCGGCCCACACCTTGAGCTGCTCGATGGCCGCCGCGCGAAAGGTGTCACCCGCAGCGAGGAGCACCGAGTGGCCCTCGGCGGCGCAGCGCCGCGCGAGCTTCCCGATGGTGGTGGTCTTGCCCGAGCCGTTGACCCCGACCACCAGAATCACGTACGGGCGCTGCGCCGGATCGATGCGCAGCGGCGCGGCGACGGGCGCGAGAATCGTCACGATGGCCTCGCGCAGCGCCGTGATCAGAGCGCGCGCATCCGTGAGCTCGCGCCGCGCCACGCGCCGCCGCAGCCCCTCGAGGATGCGCTCGGTCGCCTCGACGCCGACATCGGCGGTGAGGAGCCGCGTCTCGAGCTCTTCGAGGATCGCGGCATCGATCTGCCGGCCGCGCAGCAGGTCGGCGAGATCGTAGGTGAGCCAGGAATTGCCGCGGTTGAGGCGGTTGCGCAGGCGGCGAATGAAGCCCGGGCGGTCCTCGGCCGGTGCGTTCGCGTTTTCAGGGGTGCGGCGGAACATAGCCTGACATTGTAGCGGGCGAAGAAGAAGGGCGGCCGCTTGGCCGCCCTTCTTCGCGTGAGCGTGCGCGTTACGGCTGGATGACGAGCGGGTCGAAGACGCAGATCAAGGTTCCCGGCGTGCTCGCCGGACAGAGGGGGGGACCGAGAGGATTCGCAGGATTCGGTATGGGCGAACCGACGAAGCTCAACGACTCGACCTGCATCTCCGCGGTCACGGCAGGCACCTTGTCATCGATGATGGACCCGTGGTCACCCTCTATGAAGTTCACGTAGGCACGGAAGCCGGCCGCGTTCGTCAGAGGTCCGGGCGCTGCGGGCGCCGCAATTCGCGAAAGCGCCGTCGCTGCCCCGCCCGGTCCGAAGGCCGACGCGGTGATCATGTTCTGAGTCGTGGCATTCGGCACCACCTGGTCCGGGCAGTTGTTCGGTGGTGGCGCGGCCGGCGTGCAGTTCGGCGGCGGCGGCGTGCTGCCGACCACCTGCAGCACATGGATCGGATGCTGCGCGGTGGCGAGTGCGATGTAGCTGATCGGGTCGCCGGCGTCCCACAGCGTTTGAATGTCACGGAAGAAATTCGCGTAGAGCGTCGTGCCTGGGATGACTCCCTGTGCCTCGAGTCCGTTATTGACCTCCGTCATGAAGGAAGGCGAGGTGGTCAGGATCTGCGTAAGTCGGCCACCGGGGTTGGCGAGCGTCGCCGTGACGACGCCCGGACCCGCTGCGCTCGGCTGGGGGACGATCGCCATGAAGTCGGTGCCGACGATGGCGCCGAGCGAATGCCCGAGGTAGTGAATCTGGGCTGCGTCGATGGAGCCGGCCGCTCCCAGGGTAAGGCCCGGCAGCAGGCGCGAGAACATGACCAGGTCGATGGCTGCTTCGCGCAGCCCGTCGCGCGTGGTGAGCGGGCTCGTCAGGTTGATGGCATGCGAGCCGGAGGGGTCGATCGTGCCCGGAGTGATCAGCTCGAGATCGAAGGTACGCTCGATCGAGCCTGTTCCCGCCGGAATGATGCCTGTATAAGCGGGATGAGTATCGGTCGCGTAGAGCGGATCCTGCGTGTTGGTCACGCCGTGCAGCGGAATGTCGATGGCTGCGACGACGAAGCCCGCGTCGGCGAAGCTGTCGGCAACACCGAACACATCCTCGCGGCTGCGCGTGATGCCGTGCTGGAAGATGAGCACGGGCCAGTTCGGGCGCGACAGCGGGCCGCCGAACTTCGCGTATGCCGAGTTCGCATTCGGCACCGTGACCAGTAACGGGATCAGCAGGTGAGAATTGGTCGGCACCGGCAGCGGGTTGAAGCGCGTGACGTTCGTGCTCGTGTGATCGAGCGCAAACGGTGGCGCTTGCCACCAGTCGGTGACCGGCGCCGTCGGCCCCTGCGCGGGGGTGCCAAGGTAGTAAGGAATGCTGAGCGCGCCGACGTAGATGTCGGCGTGGCCTGGCAGGTTCAGGCCCGGAATCTGGCTGGTGTTGAGTCCTGTGGGATTCACCTTGATCGTCTGTCCGGTGGGGTTGGCAGTCAACGACATCAGCTCCAGCGTGTCGACCGTCGACCCGGTGCTGAAGCTGAAGGACGCCACGACGTTCGCCGGGTTGAAACCGGGGGCAACGTGCGCGTACAGCGTCGCGAGTCCAAGGTGGGCACCGGTCAACTGGCAAAGGGGGTTCAACGTCGCGTCGGTAATGCTCGGGCAGGTCGGTCCGCCAGAGTTCAGCGCGGCGAGGAAGTTGGCGTAGTCCACATCGGGCGCAGCCGCCACACCACCGACCGTGATCGCCTTGGTGAGCAGTACGAGATACGCCTCGCCATTGCCACCGTTGGCCATCGTCTGGCAGGGCGAGGTCATCGCGGGCGGAGTCGGCAGGCAGGTGCTCGCCGCGAGCGGATGGAGCGGCGTGATCTCGAGGATCGTCGGGTCATCCAACGCTACCCCGACCGAGTAGTCGGCGGTCGCGCAGGCGGCGGCGCCCACGACGCACCCCGTGAGCGGTGCAAACGTTCCGGTGCCGGTCCCAAACGGCGGCCCCGGCGGCACCGGCGCCTTGGCCTGCGGGCCGGCATTGTTGGTGTTGATGTGGATCATTACCACGGCACCCGGCGTCGCAAGCGAGGCCGCATCGATCGGCCCATTGAAGCGCTCGCGGATCACGGCATTGGTCGAGAAGCCGTCGACGTCGTTCAGGAACGGCTGGTTCGGCCAGGTCGCATTCGGCGGCTGGATGTTGAGTGTGCCGTCGGTGGAGCCGGCGAAGTAGACGTCAAACGGGTAGGGCAGGATCCCCGCCGCAGGACAATAGAGTGCCGTGCTGGCTGATCGCGCTGGATTGACGCACGACGGGGTCCCGGGATTGCCGTTGTAGCTCGTGAGGTCGGCCTGACCCGTGACCGTGCCGTAGCCACTGTTCCCGCAGCCGCTGACGAGTAACAGCACGCCCGAGACCACTCCGGCGGCAATGAGTCTTTTCATATCCCTCGAAGCTCCTGGCCGACCTCTCCACGCGTGAGTCAGCCGCGCTGGCGGTCGGTGTTCTGCTGTGGTTCGCGAGCCATCTGAATTCTTGTGGCTCACCGGCCGTTGACCCCCTCCTGCCGGTGCTGCTTGAGCGCTGTCGAACGAGTCAAGCTAGAGTACGCTCACGGCCAGAACAGAGGCAAGGTGCGGCCCGGAAACAACCAAAGCGCGCGCTTGGCGTTGGGTGGCAGGTCAGAGCGCCGCTCGGCCGCTCCCAAAAAAAGGGCGGGCGGAC
>Ga0306918_10001939_pt1 | contig 10470 bp, 4 predicted proteins | sample tim00Cox0000000H_FD_203315 | JGI IMG/M metagenome (GOLD analysis project Ga0306918, IMG submission 203315) | Lab enrichment of tropical soil microbial communities from Luquillo Experimental Forest, Puerto Rico - timezero.00C.oxic.00.000.00H (v2)... | ecosystem: Environmental > Terrestrial > Soil... | reverse complement strand
AGACGGCGACAATTTCCTCGTCTTGTGCCACACTCACGGGGTCGAGGGCTTGCAACAGCAAGGAGTTGGTCGCATTCGCCACATCTCGATGTCCCGACGTGTTTGAGACAATGGCCGGTTTGCCACACGCCATATACTCCATGAGGACGAGATTCGATCCCCCTGGCTTTTCCGAAACATAATTTCACCGAGTCTTCATGGGCATTTCCGGCCAATGCCTCATGAAAGCGCTGCATACTCAGGCGCTTAGGAGCATACACATGCACCACTGTGGGTAAGGCAGGGCATGTACGCCGACGTCGCTTACGTTAAGGTGTCGAGTAGCGCCTTGGCCTCCTGCAGATCGGCGGTATCAAAGCCCTCGGTGAACCAGCCGTAGATCGGCAGCAGCAGCGCGCGGGCTTCAGTGCGCTTGCCATGCTGCTGCCACAACCGGCTCAGGCTCATGGCCGCACGCAGCTCCCAGGACTTGGCCTGCTGGCGACGGGTAACATTGAGGGCTTGACGAAAGCAGGTTTCTGCCTCTACGTGATGCTCTGCAGAACCCGCTAGCAGCAACTCGCCGTTGAGTCGATGTAGCTCAGCTTCCCAGCGTTGCTCCCCTGTGTCGTTTGTCACCGCCAGCGCCTCGGCTAGTAGGGTGAGTCCTGCCTCGCGCTGTCCCATCTGCTCAGAGGTCTCGGCCAGCAGGGCCAGACCATACGGCTGAAGCACCTTGGCCCCCGTGGCGTGCCAGGCTGCCAGGCCCTGCTGCATCTGGGCCATACCCTCCTCACTTTGCCCCTGGCCTGACACAGGCGCAGGAGACCGTGCAGTCAGCGCCCACCCCCGAAAGATCGTCCCCCCTGCTACCCAGAGCCCAAATCCCCGCTCAGCCGCGAGGGCTATGACGGCCTCTGCTCGCTCCTGGGTTAGTTGCCTCTCCCGGCGGAGCTGATGGAGCATAGCGGCAAAGAACAGGGCGTAGGACAGGCTGAAGGGGTGCTCCAGCTCTCGGGCTAATGTCAGCGCCTCGTGGCTCCACCGCAGGGCTTGGTCTGGATAGCCCAGACACCACAGGGTCACGCCGGCATAGGCTCGGCACATCACCCCAGGATCCTGCCCATAGCGGAAGGCATGGGCATGGTGCTGCTGGCGGTCGTAGAGGGCAATGCCCTGCGCAAAATGCGCCTGAGCAGAGGCAAACTCTCCCAGATAGTTCAAGGTATTCCCGAGGGCATAATGCGCTTCCAACAGGAGCGCCGGGTCGCCGACATGCTGGGCCAGGCTGAGGAGTTGCTCCCCCAGCTCTTGCGCTGTCCGTAATTCCAGACGGATCAGGTAAAAGTTCCACAAGCCCCGCAACACCTGGAAGAGCTGTGGGGTCTCTCCCACCTGCTGGCACAGCTCACGCGCTCGGGCGTAGGTGTGTTCCACTTCTGGAGCCGCATACCCCTTGGTCACCGCCAACGCTTGACCAAGGGTGATCTGCAAGTCCAGCTCGTGCTGGAGGCGCTCGGGGCTGTCCGGCAGGGTCTTGAGCACCTCGAGTCCCTTGGTGAGATGGCTGATCGCCTCCAGATTAGCCGAGCGCTGGAGGGCACGTTCACCTGCCCGCTGCCAGTAGGTAATGGCGCGGGCGCTCTGGCCCGCCTCGGTGTAGTGCTGGGCGAGCAGTTCCGGTTGCGCGTCCACCATATCGGGAAACTGTGCCGCCAGCACCTGCGCAATGCGCTGGTGATACTGTTGCCGGGTCCTGCGCAACAATGACTGATACGCGGCATCCTGGATGAGGGCATGCTTGAACATATAGGTGGCCTGCGGGGGGAGGCCTCGCTGGTACACCAGCTCGGCTTCCACCAAATGCCGGAGACCCTCCTGCAACGTGGCTTCGTCCAGTGGCGCGACCGCCTGGAGGACCTCGTAGGCAAACATCCGCCCAATGGTGGCGCTGAGTTGGGCCACGGTTTTGACTGTGCTCAGCCGATCTAGCCGCGCCATGAGGGAGTCGTGCAGCGTGGCCGGAATCGCCAGGGGAGGCAGCGGTGCGGTGAGCTCATAGGCGCCATTGGCCTCACGGAGGAAGCCCGACTCCAGGACTGTCTTGGTTAGCTCTTCGACAAAGAGCGGCACGCCATCGGTCTTCGCCACGACCTGCTGCACAATCTCCATCGGCAGCGTCCTGTCCCCGGTCATCCGCCGCATCATCAGTGCTGCTTGGGGATGGGCTAAGCGACTCAGCGTCAGCAGGGTCACGTGCGCGCGCAGGGGCCAGGGGGGGTGAAACTCCGGGCGACAGGTCAGGACGGTCAGGATACGCGCCGTAGGTTCCTGCGCCATGAGGAGGGTGAGAAACTCCAGGGTGGAGGGATCGATCCAATGCAGGTCTTCGACGATGAACAACACGGCGTGCCGTGTCGCCTCGGCGCACAGCCACGCCAGTAGCGCCTCCAGCGTTTTCTGCCGCTGCCGCTGCGGCGTCAGGGTGAGGGGGGGAGCATGCGCGGGCAGCGGCAGCGACAATAGGGCCGCAAGGAGCGGCACGGTGTCTGGGAGGGGCCAGGCATAGGGGGCCAGGGCAGCTTCCAGCTTGCGAAGCTTGTCATCAGGGGTGTCATCGTGGGTAAAGGCCAGGGCCCGCTCCAGATGCGTGATAACGGGGTACAGGGCACTGTGTTGGGTATGGGAGGCACAGCGGTACTCAATCCGGGTATACTTCTCACCCGCTACCTGCTCTTTGAGCACCTGCACGAGGCGCGATTTCCCAATGCCGGGCTCACCGTTGATCAGCACCACCTGGCCCAACCCATCCTGGACCTGGGTCCAGCGCTCCCGGAGGAAGGCCACTTCGGCGTCGCGCCCGACCAGCGGTGTCAGGCCTCTGATGGCCCCCACGTCGAGCCGGGTCTGGGTCTCGCTCGTGTGCAGCACCCGATACACCCGCAGTGGGTGGGCCAGCCCTTTGAGGTCCTGCATCCCCAAGGAATGCGAGATAAAATAGCCCTCCACCAGGCGCGCTGTCGCCTCACTGATGACGATGGTATCCGGGGCCGCCAGGCCTTGGAGGCGGGCCGCGATATTCGGCGTCTCCCCTAGCGCCAACTGCTCTTGTCGTCCTCCTCCCCCCATCGCGCCCACGACCACGAGCCCGGTATGGATACCCATGCGTATGGCCAATCGGACACCCTGACGCTGGGCCAGGCTGCTATTCAGGGTGCCCATCACCTCGACAATCCCCAACCCGGTCCGGACGGCGCGTTGGGCGTCATCTTCATGGGCGTGGGGATAGCCGAAATAGACAAGCAGACCATCGCCGAGCAGTTGAGCGATATGCCCATCGTAGCGCTGGATAACGTCGGTACACACCCGCTGATAGGCACGTACCACGTCCCGCCAGTCTTCCGGGTCGAGGTGCGAGGCGAGCTTCGTCGAGTCCACCAGGTCGCAGAACATCACGGTGAGCTGGCGGCGCTCGGCGTCGGGGGGCGGTGGGACGGCTGGTGCGGTCTCGCCTTGTGCCGGAGAGACGTCCGGCGTGGCAGGCAGCGGCACTGAAGAGGCGGGGGGTGGGGCGCTGGCCGTCCCACCCGTCCAGACCAGGACGCGCCCGTCTTCATCCACGGCCAGACGTTTGGCGTAGATGAGTTCATCCTTGAGGGCCTCTAGATCCTCGTCATCCAGCGCGAACTGGCGTTTCAGCGCCCGATAGGAGAGCCGCTGCTCGCGTTGCAGTAGTTCGATCACCTGTGTACGGAGGGTCGTGAAGTCCATCACCGTCCCTCCACCTGCGCCAGTGCAGCCTCCGTCTGGGGCAGCCAGAACGTCATCTCCATGGCACGGTACAGCGCGATGGCCGTCGAGAGTTCAGTGCGGGCCTGCTCCCGCTGGCCGGTCATGGCATACAGCGTGCCGAGCCCGCGGTGGCAGTGGGCCACCAAGGGGCGCATACTAAGTTCGTCGGCCAGCGCCAGAGCCTGCTGGTAGTGGGCTTCGGCTTGCTCGGCATGAGACGGATCACCATGCGCGGCGGTCTCGCCGAGGAGCCGGTAGGCATGCGCCTGGTAGCCGTGCCCCGTATGGGTACGGGTGAGTTCGAGAAGGCATAGGACAAGCGCGCGCGCCTCATCCACACGGCCAACGAGGAGCAGGGCCTCACTCAGCTCGGTGAGCACGAGCGGACGCATGGGCATGCGGTCTCCAGTAGCCACGCGCTCCAGCATCTGGTCCAGGAGTGGGAGTGCCTCTGCCATACGACCGGCGAGGGCATACGCCGAAACTAAAATGGCTGCAGTCAGGGGGACCTGCAGCGGGATATTGGCACTCTGGCACAGCTCCAGACACTGTTCGAGTATGGGGATCGCCGTGTAGAGCACCCCTTGGCGGCGGTAGAGCAGCCCAAGCCCTATACGCGCAATGGCAATACTGAAGGGATGCTCGGCAGTCACGGCCAGCTGTACCGCCTCTTCTCCCACGCTCTTGCCCTCAGTAAAGCCTCCCAGTTCGGCGAGACACCGGGTCACATAGTTACGGGAGGTGACGGCGGGGAGACCGAGCCAGCCAAAATGCGCACCGTGCAGCCCGCCCGTGAGCATGGCTATGGTCCGCTGCGCGACGTCGAGCGCCTGCCGAAAGGCTCCCATCGTAAGATACGTCCAGCCCTGGGCGTTTTGGGTGGCGACCTGAACGTCGAAGACCCTAGGGGTCGAGGAGAGGGCGAGAGCGCGCTGGCCAGCCGCAATGGCGCTGTCATACTCGTCCATGATTGAGAAGGCTCTACACAGATAACAGGCGATCCATACGAGCCGCTGGTCATCGCCCAGCCGCTCGGCGAGAGTCTCAGCGGTGCGTAAGTGGTCCACGATCCGCGTGTGTTCGCCAAGTGGCAGCAAGGCATGGTGTAGGTCGCACCGTAGGTCGATAGCCTGTGCGAGCGTGTCGCGGCATTCGGGGAGCTGCGCCAGAGCTGCAAGTGCCTGCTCAAAACACGCCACGGCTTCAGGGTAGGCAAAACGGGTCGTCGCTCTGGCCCCGGCCTGCCGACCGTAGGTCACAGCTTTGTCCCACACCTCACCCCGTAGGGCGTGGTGCGCCAGGCGTTCAACCTGCTCGGCCACCCGCTCCCCAGCAAGCGCCTCCAGGGCCTCGACGATGCGGGCATGCAGCATGCGCCGTCGCTCCTGGAGCAGACTGCCATAGGCCACCTCGTGGGTCAGGACGTGCTTGAAGGTGTACTCGTACTCGGGAAAGAGGCGCGTCTCATAGAGAAACTCAGCGCTCTGTAAGTGGGCCAGGCCGCGCTGCACAGCGTCCTCCGGCACCTCGGCAATCGCCTGCAACAGGGCCAAGGGCACCTCGGTACCAATCACGGCCGCCGTCTGGAGGAGCCGCTTCTCCTCGGGCGGCAATCGGTCAATACGGGCGGCCAGGACGGCCTGGACGGTGGCTGGCACCTGGATGGTCGGAAGGGCTTGGGCCAGGCGATAGGCCCCATGCTCACCGACCAGGACTCCAGTCTCCACCAGGGTGCGTACGCTCTCTTCCAGGAAGAAGGGGTTGCCCTCGGTACGCGCAATCAAGAGCTGGGTGAGCGGCGTCAGGCTGGCGTCGTTCCCGAGCAGGGCCTGTAACAACTCGTCGGCACTCACAGCTGGCAGCGGGTCCAGCCGCAGTTGCGTGTAGTAAGTCTTCGACCCCCAGCCGTGCTGGTACTCCGGTCTATAGTTGACGAGAAGCAGGAGCTGGGCAGTGGGGAGACTCTCGACTAGGCTATTGAGCAGAGCCTGCGTCTCGGAATCAATCCAGTGCAGATCTTCGAACACCAGCAGCAGTGGCTGTTCCTGGCTCTCGCGCAAGAGGACGCGCTTGAGAGCGTCGAGCGTACGCTGGCGGCGCTGGGGTGGATCGAGCGTCAGGAACGGGCTGTCGTCCGGCAGGACGTCCAGGAGCGACAGGAGCGCCGGGAGGGTGTCCTGGAGGGTCGGAGCGAGCGTCACCACCTGGCCGGTCACCTTCGCCCGGATCGTGCGGGTGTCGTCATGCTCCTCCACGCGGCTGTAGCGCTTGAGCAGGTCAATGACCGGGAAGTAGGGCGTCGCCTTGCCATAGGAGACCGAGGCGCTTTCGAGGACCAACCACCCCGAGGTGAGGTGCGAATGAATGAACTCGTAAACGGTGCGCGACTTCCCCACCCCAGGTTCCCCCACGAGTGCTACCGCCTGGCCGTGCCCCGCCCCGGCCTGCTCCAGGCCCTGTTGCAGGGCCGCCAGTTCCTGCTGCCGTCCCACGAAGCGCGTGAGCCCACGGGTAGCAGTCGCCTGCAAACGTCGGCGCAAGGGCGTAGCCCCGACCAGCTCAAAGACCTCCACAGGGTTAGCCAAACCTTTGACGGGCACTGGTCCCAACGCGTGCACCTCCACGAAACCCTCGACCAGTTGCAGGGTGGTGGCCGTCAACATGATACTGCCGGGGGTGGCCAGTTGCTCCATACGCGCCGCCAGGTGCGTGGCCTGGCCGACGGCGGAGTAATCCATATGCAGGTCATTGCCGATAGCGCGTACCACCACCTCACCACTGTTGAGGCCGACGCGGATCTGCACTACCAGTCCATGGGAGCGGCGCACCTCCTCAGCGTAGCGCCGCAGGGCGGCCTGCATGGCCAAGGCGGCGTAGCAGGCCCGCACCGCGTGATCTTCGTGCGCCACGGGTGCGCCAAACAGGGCCATAATGCCGTCGCCTAGCACCTGGTTCACCGTCCCTTCGTAGCGGTGGACGGCATCCATCATGTACTGTAAGGCCGGATCGAGGAGCCGCTGAGCGGCTTCGGGGTCGAGGTCACGGATCAGCTCCGTAGAGCCTTTGAGATCGGCGAACAGCACCGTCACCTGTTTGCGCTCCCCTTCCAGGGCACTCCGAGAGGTCAGGATTTTCTCCGCCAGATAGGGCGGCGTGTAGGTCAATGGGGCCTGCACCGGCGCGGTCGTGGGTGGTGGGGTTGACGCCAGTTCACCTCTCCAGACCAGCACGCGGTCATCTTCATCCACTGCCAGGCGTTGGCCGTGGATCAGCTCGTCTTTGAGGGCCTCCAGGTGTGCTTCGTCGAGCTGGAACTGGAGCTGGAGAGTGCGATAGGTCAGGCGCCCCCGGCGCTGGAGCATGGCTATCGCCTGGTCGAGGATCTCCTCAAAGGTCATCGCCTACCCTCCCTCTGCCAATGCAGCGTGCACAAGACGGTGTGGGAATTGGCCAGGCCTCTCGGGCGCATTTATACCGCATATAGTTGACAGAAGAAAGCAGGAAGTCCTGGGAATGCGTGACACCGCAGTGACGCCGTACTCACAGACCCGAGGGAGGAGGTGTCACGTGCGCTTGGGCAGACTTCACCCAGCAAAGATCCTCACAGAGCATAGGAGCACAACATGTCCCCACGCACACGAGACGCCAAAAAACAGGCCAAAGCCCGACAGCATCGTCGCCTGCAAGCGCAGGAGCGCCTTGCACGTGATCGCCGCCAGGCACAGCAGGCTGCTCAGGCCCTCCAGCAAACTCTTGATGCCTTGGGGCTTCCTCGCGACCTTGTGGCCGAGATCGAAGGGCGTTTGCGCAGTCAAAAAAAGCTCTTGAGCAAGATCGTTGGCGTCATGTTTCCGCCCCTCTTTGGCTGCCGTACCAACTCCGAACTGTGCCGCGTACGGGGCTGGGACAAGAACCTCCCCTTGCGTCTGCTCGGGGCGCTGCCCAAGCGCTCCTGGCTCAAGCGCCTGAGACGCTTGGGTTTGGAGGTATTGCTACCGCTATGGCACCATGCCGCTAGCGCAAGTGCGGCCACTCAGAGCCGCTGGCAGTGGACCTGGGTCGGCGATGACTCGGTCTTCAAAAAGTATGGCGAGCAGTTGGGGCTCGTCGGCACCTGGTGGAGTGGCCAGGAACACCGGGTGCTCTCCGGTATTGATGGCGTCCTGCTGGTCGTAGTGCTCGGCGATGGCAAACTCGTGGTGCCCGTGGACTTTGCCATCCGGCGGCCTGACCCCACAGGCCCTGGGGCGCCGTGCCGCGACAAACTGCACTGGCTCCAGGGTATGCTGGATGGCCGCGTGGCGGCGTTCCGCCGACGTGGTGTGGCGTTGCCCCCGCCAATGGTCGTGGCCGATAGCTGGTTTAGCGATTCGAAGCTCATGCGCCATGTCGCGACGACGCACCAGGGGACATTCCTTGTGGAAGGGAAGAGTACCTATACCTTCGCACTGCCCGATGGGCGGCAGGTCAAGGGCCATGACTTGCAGCAGGACCGCGATTGGCCGTGGCGGGAGAGCGAGCAGGTGCCTGGGGTACGCTATGCGCGGTTGCGGGCGACCAGTCCGACGTATGGCGCGGTGACGATCATCGTGGTCAGCGAAGCCAGGGAGGAGCAGTTCTACGTGATGTGTCTCGCAACCGCCATCAGTGGCCCACGGCTTATACGAGCGTGGAAACGGCGCCACTGGATCGAGTACTGTTTTCGCACCTTGAAGCACCTGCTGGCGACCGGAGCCTGTCAGGTGCAGAACGAGGATGCGTACTACGGCCATCTCGTCTTACGCCTGATGGGGTGTTTTGTCTTGATGTACACCTCACGGGTGGTATGCAAAGGGCAGCTCACGATGGAGGAAATTATTTTTAGTCTGAAGCACTACTGGCGCTTTGTAGACTCTGAAGTCTTTGAGTTGCAAGCACTTTCATGGGGGGTAGACGGGAAAGCCGCATGAACACACGCCAACCTTAGAGATCGGAATAGTCAGATGATCACAGCTTGATTACATCAGGCTCTGCTAGAATTAATTGATAATAGCTTTACGCGAGGCATCACCAGGGCTTCAGCACGATAACGCCCTGGCTCTTCTCGTGCTCCGCGTTGCGACCCCTCGTCACTGCCCTGCCCTCTCTCCAGCCTCTCCGCCGGCAGCCTGCGAGCTATCCTGCCGCGACTTCCGACCGAAGGTGCATTTTGTCGAAACTTCGCTATACTGATGCGCATCACGAGCAGATTTTCTCCAGGATGGGAACAGGGGAGGAATCCCGCCCATGCGGCGTAAGGTCGAAAGTCCGCGGCAGGCGTCTCCTGTGGATGCGCATGAGCGCCCGCGGGACTATCTTAGCGAAGAGGAATTTGCCCTGCTCCTCCAGGGGACCCCGCGTTCGCGCTACCGTTGGCGCAATGCTGCCATGCTCATGCTCACCTTCTATCATGGGTTGCGCGTCACCGAACTCTGCCGCCTCAGGCGCCAGGACGTTGACCTCGCCCATGGGCGCATCTGGATTCAGCGCATCAAAGGGAGCTTGTCCACGGAGCAACCGCTCCACGCCAATGAACTGCGGATGCTCAAACGCTACTTAAAGCAGCGTGGTAATGTCCAACTGCCCTGGCTCTTTCTTAACGAGCGCGGCGACCAGTTTACGCGCTCTGCGATCAATTACCTGGTTGGGATTACTGGGGTGCGCGCGGGGCTGACGTTTCACGTCCATCCGCACATGCTACGCCACGGCTGCGGCTATGCGTTGGCCAACCGGGGCTATGATCTACGCTTGATTCAAGATTATCTAGGGCATCGTGACCCCAAGCATACCACGCGTTATACCCGCACAGCTGCTCATCGCTTTGAAGGCCTGTGGGAATGAGCACTGGGACCTGCACTATGTCGCGCCATACCCTCTCCTCTGAAGCCCTCAGTGATCTCCGGCGCCAGTTGGACCCTCTGCCGCCGCGGAGTGCGGAGCGACGGCACCGCATCCAAGCGGCCGCGGCCTTCTATGGTGTTTCGGAACCGACCCTCTATCGCCTGCTGCGGCAGCGGCGGCACCCCCGATCGCTAGGGCGCGCCGATCGCGGTGTGCCCCGCGTGTTACCCAAAGCTGACCTGGCACGGGACCTCGAGCTGATCGCCGCGCTCAAGGTGCGCACGTCGAATGGCAAAGGCCGCCATCTCTCGACGGGCGAGGCGATTCGCGTGCTGGAACATTATGGCGTGGACACCCCCGAGGGGCATGTCCACGCGCCCAAAGGCCTTCTCAAGACGCCGACAGTCAACGCGTATCTCAAAGCCTGGGGTTTAGATTGGCGGACGTTGCGGCGGGAACCCCCAGCGGTGCGTTTGCAAGCTCAGTACAGCAATGAGTTGTGGCAGTTTGATAGCAGTCCCTCGGATCTCAAACAGCTCAAGGCCCCGGCTTGGCTCGACGCCAGCAAAGGGCTGCCCACACTGATGTTGTTTAGCGTGGTCGATGATCGGAGTGGGGTGGCGTACCAAGAGTATCACTGCGCCTATGGAGAAGCGGTGGAGGTCGCGCTGCAGTTTCTCTTCAACGCCATGGCCCCGAAGGCGGACGCGCGCTTTCCCTGTGGGGGCCGTCCAGCGTACCTGTCTACCGATAACGGTCCCGTGACGCGCCGTCACGTGTTTCACCAGGTGATGGACTATCTGGGGATCGAAGTGCAGACGCATCTGCCCCGTGGGCACG
>Ga0306918_10001935_pt1 | contig 10474 bp, 10 predicted proteins | sample tim00Cox0000000H_FD_203315 | JGI IMG/M metagenome (GOLD analysis project Ga0306918, IMG submission 203315) | Lab enrichment of tropical soil microbial communities from Luquillo Experimental Forest, Puerto Rico - timezero.00C.oxic.00.000.00H (v2)... | ecosystem: Environmental > Terrestrial >... | reverse complement strand
CCATAACGTTGAGTTCAATCGATGAAGCTTTCAGTTCCTCGGCAAGATTCTGGGCCGCTACAATCAATGCCCTTCCGATGCCATTCCGGCGCCTCTCAGATTGAACATAGACGTAACTAATGAAAATCTTGCTGTTCGGAAAATTGTTTTCGCCTTCTGGTTCATCGAACTTCCAAAAGTGAGCAAACCCGACAGGCTGACCGGCAACATCTGCAATAAAAAGATGTGTCATTGGATTCGAAAGCAAGTCCGAGAGTTTTTCCGGCGTATATGGTTCAATGGTCGGCTTAAACAGCTCAGGCATCGCCGCCGAGTGCAATTCCTGAAGTTCTTGGATTGCTTGCGACAGAAACAATGCGTCAGTGCCGCAGGCCCTCCGGATAACCACGGACATGAAGTTTCTCCGCCGAGTAAATTCCACCCAGAATACCCCCGCGCTTGCTAAAGGCAATTTGTTTCAGTCGCTTCTGAGGATTGTGACCTTGCTTCCGGCTTGAGCTCTCCGTGCCAAAAAGCGGACGGGCAGCTTTCTCCCCAATTCCGGCATTTTAGCAGAGACGCTACCCACCTTGGAGCCGGCAGCGCCGACAGCAACCGCTCGATGGAGCGGGCTTCAGTTCAAAATCCCGCGTATATCCCTCACCACCTTCTCGAACATCGCCGCCGTTAGCCGGCCTGTGTTCACGTTATACTGAGAAGTGTGAAAACTGTCCGCCAGCACCAGCCCGTTCGGCAATTCATGCAGTGCGCCATGGGCGAATTTATAAGCGGCGGGTTTCAGTCCGAATACGCGCAAGATGCCTTCATGCGGTTCGCGGCCGATGGCGAGGAAGACGCGGAGTTTTTTCATTGCGGCGATTTCTTCGCCGAGATAGGGGCGGCAATTATGAATCTCCGCTGTTTCCAGTTTGTGCTGGGGCGGGGCGCAGCGCACGGCGTTGGTGATGCGGCAATCGATGAGTTTTAGCCCGTCATCCGCGCGTTCATCGTAGATGCCCTTGGCAAAACCCTCGGCCAGCAGCCCGGCATAGAGCAGACGGCCGGCAACGTCGCCCGTGAAAGGGCGGCCTGTCGTGTTAGCGCCATTAACCCCCGGTGCCTGGCCCACCACCAGCAGCCGCGCGGTGAGCGGGCCGAAGCTGGGCACGGGGGCGTTGAAGCCGTGCGGGATGGAGGCGCGGTTGGCCTCCCGGTAGGCCACCAGCCGGGGGCACAGGGCGCAATCAGGTGCCGGCATCATGCGAAATCATCGTCCCGGTTCGGCGTGCGGGGGCGCGAGTCGCTTGGCTTGCGGGTGAATTCCGGGGCGATGTCGGCAAGTTCTATATATTGATCCGCCTGGCGGCGCAGCTCATCTGCGATCATGGGCGGGCTTGTCTTGATCGTCGAGACAACGGAAACACGCACACCCTTGCGTTGCACCGCCTCGACCAGCCGGCGGAAATCGGAATCGCCCGAGAACAGAATGGCATGATCCATATGCGGGGTGAGTTCGAGCATGTCGATGGCCAGCTCGATATCCATATTGCCCTTGATCCGGCGCCTGCCCATCGCGTCGGTGAACTCCTTGGCCGGCTTCGTGACCAGCGAATAGCCGTTATAGGCGAGCCAGTCTGTTAGAGGCTTCAGCGGCGAATAATCCTCGGTCTCGAGCAGTGCGGAGTAGTAATAGGCGCGCAGTAAATTTGTTTTTGTGCCGAAAAATTCCAGCAACCTGCGGTAGTCAATATCGAAGGAAAGACTGCGTGTTGCCGCATAAAGATTGGCGCCGTCAATGAAGAGCGCCGTGCGTTCCTGGGTCGAAAATCGGATCATGGGGGGTTTCTTCCGGCCGAGAAAAAGTTAAAAAGCCTACACAAGAGAGGGTTCAATGTTAGAATCTGGCGGCGTTGTGTCCAGCAATGTGATGGTTCTGGGAATCGTGCGCAGGCATAGCAGCAAATGATCCTTGTTGCCATTGGCGCCAATCTGCCGGGTCCGGACGGCGTCAGCGCAAGGGAAAGCTGCGCGGAAGCCGCTGAGGCCGTGCGCGCCATAGAGGGGCTCGAATTCGTCGCCCTTTCGCCCTGGTACCGCACCCGCCCCATTCCTGCCGCCAGTCAGCCCGATTACTGCAACGGCATGATCAGGTTGGAGGGGGATATCGCGCCGGATGCGCTGCTGGCCCGGTTGCAGGAGATCGAGGGTCGATTTGGCCGCGCCCGTGGCGAGGTTAACGCGGCGCGCACGCTTGATCTCGACATTATCGACCTCAACGGCATCATTCGCGCGGTGCCCGACCCAATATTGCCACATCCTAGGGCGCATTTGCGCGCCTTCGTGCTGCGCCCGCTGCTGGACGTGGCGCCCGGCTGGCGCCATCCGGTGCTGCGCCAGAGCATTGCCACGCTGCTGGCCGAATTGCCGCCGCAGGGGATTACGCCTTGGGCGGATGAGGAGCTATAGGCCGTTTGGCCGCCCCGAGGAGCAAAATGTGCCGGTTTTGAGGTGCTTGGCGGGGCGGACAAGGCTGCCATAAAATGAGAAGACTTGCATCGGATCAGGCCGCAGGGTAAGGCAATTCTTCAATTTTCTTTTTCCGGAGCGTTTCCCGTATGGCTCGCGTCACTGTTGAAGACTGCGTTTTGAAGGTGCCGAACCGCTTTGAGCTGGTTCTGCTGGCCGCGCAGCGCGCCCGCAATATCAGCCGTGGCGAGCAGCTGACCATCGACCGCGACAATGATAAGAACCCCGTCGTCGCCCTGCGCGAGATCGCCGACGAAACGGTGGGCCTGCCGGATCTGGAAGCCGACCTGGTGAAGTCCCTGTCCCGCGTGCCCGAGCCCGAGCCGGTGGACGAGGAAGTGATCGACCTGATCCCGACTGAGCAGAATATCTTCGGCCTGCAGGACGTGTCCGCCGAGGAAGAAGCTGCTGCCATGGCCGCCGAGGCCGAGGAAATGTCGCCGGAGGATATCCAGGCGGCGATCGAGGCTGAGCTCGGCGGCAAGTCCCGCAGGTAGGCGCCATGCGGACAGGCTGCCTGGAGTTGAGCCTGTCCTATGCACCCGAAGGGGTGGGGGGTGGCACGGGTAAATTCCACCCGGAGCTGGCGCCGCTGTTGTCCCGCGTAGCGGCTTACGACCCCAAGGCCGACCCGGCTTTTATCGACGATGCCTATGACGCCGCGATGCAGGCCCATGAGGGCCAGAAGCGCGATAATGGCGAAGCATACATCACCCACCCTCTCGCGGTGGCCAATATCCTGGCCGGCTACCGGCTGGATGTGGCCTCCATCGTCACCGCCATCCTCCATGACACGGTGGAGGATACCTCCTTCACGCTGAACGAGGTGCGCACCCGCTTTGGCCCCGAAGTGGCCGGGCTGGTGGATGGCGTAACCAAGTTGACGCGGCTGGAATTGCAGTCCGACCGCACCAAGCAGGCGGAGAATTTCCGCAAGCTGGTGCTGGCGATGAGCAAGGATATCCGCGTGCTCATCGTGAAGCTGGCCGACCGGCTGCATAATATGCGCACCATCGGCGCCATCTCGGCTGCGCATAAGCGCCAGCGCATCGCGCGCGAAACGATGGACATCTACGCGCCGCTCGCCGAACGCATCGGCATGGAGGCGGTGAAGACAGAGCTGCTGACGCGCTCCTTCGCGGAGATCGATCCGGAGGCTTATGAATCGATCCAGGCTCGTCTCAATTTTTTGCGCGGACAGGGTGCTGATGTTATCGAAGAGGTGCGTCAGGAGCTGACGAAAGTGTGCCTCGATGCCGGGGTGAAAACGGCGGACATCGCCGGGCGCGAGAAATCGCCTTATTCCATCTGGCAGAAGATGCAGCGCCGCAACGTGGCGTTCGAGCAGCTTTCGGACATCATGGCCTTCCGCATCATCGTGCCGACGCGCGGCGATTGCTATGTGGCACTCGGCGCCATCCACGCTGCTTACCCAGTCATTGCCGGGCGCTTCAAGGATTATATCTCGACGCCGAAAGCGAATGGTTATCAGTCCCTGCACACGGGCGTGACTCTGCGGCAGCCGCGGAATCAGAAAATCGAGATTCAGATCCGCACGCCGGAGATGCAGGCGGTGGCGGAAAACGGTGTGGCCGCGCATTGGCTATACAAACAGGATGACGCCTCTGCCTCTGACGTGAAGAAATTCCGCTGGGTGCAGGATCTTCTGGAAATTCTCGAAAACTCGGCGGCACCCGACGAGTTTCTGGAAAACACCAAGCTCGAGCTCTACCAGGACCAGGTGTTCTGCTTCACGCCGAAGGGCCAGCTCATCCAGCTGCCGCGCGGTGCCACCTCAGTCGATTTCGCCTATGCTGTGCATAGCCAGATTGGTGATACCTGCGTCGGCGCGCGCATCAATGGCCGCCTCATGCCGCTGCGCTATGAGTTGCAGAATGGCGACCAGGTGGAAATTCTTACTGCCCGTGGCGGCACGCCGAGCCCGCAATGGGAGCGGTTTGTTGTTACCGGCAAGGCGCGCGCCCGCATCCGCCGCTTCCTCGCGCAGCAAATGCGCGACCAGCACCGCGATGCTGGCAAGTCGCTGCTTGCCAAAGCCTTCCGCCAGGATGGCGTGGACGGCTCCGAAAAAGTGCTTGAGCCCATTGCCAAGCAATTCAAGCAGGCCAGTGTGGATGATCTCTATGTCGCCGTCGCCACGGGCATTGTCGGGCCGAAGGATGTCGTCCACGCTGCGTACCCTGAGCTGCGCGGCGGCGGTGCGCCGCGTATGCTGCCGGCCTTCATCGGCACTGGCCTCTCCGCACGTTCACCGCGCAATAATATCCTCCGCGCCGAAAGCAACATGCCGGTCACCGGGCTCGTCGCCGGCATGGATGTGCACTATGCCGGCTGTTGCCATCCGCTGCCGGGCGACAAGATCGTCGGCATCGTCACCACCGGCAAGGGCGTGACCATCCATGCCAAGGACTGCACGACGCTCGATGGTTTCGCCGCCACGCCTGAACGTTTTATCGATGTCGATTGGGACAATGCCGCCATCGCCCGCATGGAGCCCAAGAACAGCAAATTCGTCGGCCGCATCAGCGTCATCGCCAGCAACAGCCCGAACGCCCTGGCCAATCTCACCAACGCCGTCTCGCAGCAGGGCGGGGCTATCGCCAATCTCAAAATCACCCATCGCCAGCAGGATTTCTTCGAAACCATCGTCGATGTCGAGGTTCGCGACACGCGCCACCTCAACCAGGTCATCGCCGGCCTGCGCGGGGCGGCGAGCATCGCGCAGGTGGAACGGGCCAAGGCATGATCCTCGGGCTCGGTTCCGACATTTGCGATATTCGCCGCATTGAGCGGGCGTTGGAGCGGCATGGGGAGCGGTTCACGCAGCGGGTGTTTTCGGAGGTTGAGCGGGCGCGGGCTGAGAAGCGGGCGGGGCAGGCGGCGTCGAGTTATGCCAAGCGTTTTGCGGCCAAGGAGGCTTGTGCCAAGGCCTTGGGCACGGGGTTTCGGGATGGGGTGTTTTTGTCCGATTTGCGGGTGGTGAATTTGCCGTCCGGGCAGCCGACCTTGTCGTTGCATGGGGCGGCGTTGGAGCGGCTGCGCGCCATGACGCCGGCGGGGTATGAGGCGCGCGTGTATTTGTCACTGACGGATGAGTATCCTTACGCCTATGCGCAGGTGATTATTTCCGCGGAGCCGTTAGCTGCCGGTTAAGTTTGTTGCTTCATCCTGCAAAGGAAACGGGCTGTTAATTAGTTATTGCGGATCGGTTTTCTGAAAGCAGTTTCTTTGGCAGCCCGCCTTTGAAGTCTTTTGGGGTGGGCGGCATGATCTCGTTAATGGTGATCCCGGATATGTTGGCGGCCATTGGCTTTCTGGCGGTGGCGTTTGCCGTGAATGATTTATTTGCCGCAACGGAGACGACGGTGCTGCGGCGCCAGCGCGCGGGGCTGATGAGCGCGGCACTCACCGGCGCGCTGGCGCAGACGAGTCTGATTGCCGCAGCACCTTATGGCGTTGTGGCGCTCGACCAGGCGCTGGCGGGCATTGTCACTCTGTCTTTCATTGCGATTCCGGCGCAGTTCTGGCCCGTCATCTGTCGCATCCGTGAGGGGCAGATGAAAATCGTCAATCGCCGTTTGCTCAACCGGACGCGGCGGGCGGAGGAGAGCGTGCGGGCCATGCGGGCCTGGCTCAACATGGCGGAGCAGGCGGGGCATGTCGGGCATTGGCAGCTCACTGTGCCGGATAATCGGTTGATCTGGTCGGACGAAATGTTTCGTATCCATGGCATGTGGAAGGAGCATTACCAGCCGAATATGGAGACGGCGCTGGCGGCCTTTCATCCGCTGGATGGTAAGCGGATGACAGTTTTGCTGCAGGATGTGGCGGCGCATGGCGGCGAGTTCGATGTGGCGGCGCTGCTGCGCCGGCCGGATGGGGAGATCCGCCACGTGGCCGTGCGCGGCCAGGCGGTGCAGAGCTGGGGTGGCACGGTGGAGCTGGTGAACGGGGTGATGGTGGATGTGACCGAGCCGAGGCGGGCGGAGATGCGTCCGCCGGCCCATGCCGGGGCGCTGGACGGGACGGCCGGGGAGGACGTGCTGACGGGCCTTGCCGACCGCAAGCAGTTCGATGCCAGCCTGGGCTATGAATTCAAGCGCGCGGTGAGGAGCAAGAAGCCGCTTGGGCTGGTGCTGATCGAGATCGACCAATTCTATCAATATTCCACCGATTATGGCGCGCGGCAGGCGGCTATCTGCCTGCGCAACGTGGCGCAGGCGGTGCAGGCCGTGCCGCGCCGCACGGGCGACATTGTGGCCCGTTTCAGCGACACGGAGATTGCCGTGCTGCTGCCGCTGGCGGATGGCAATGGGGCGCGGCGCGTGGCGATGCAGATTGCCGAGGCGATCCGTGCTCTGGGCCTGACCGATGCCGGGCGCGATGACGGGCTGTTGACGGTGAGCTGCGGGGCGGCGGCTTTTACAATGGATGATCTCTATAACCCGTTGGAGCTGACCCGCCGTGCGGCGCGTGCCCTGGCCGATGCGCGGCACGATGGCGGGGACCGTGTCTGTGCCTATCGCGAGACTGAATTTACCACAACGCTGGCGGTGCCGGGGTAGGCTGCCTATCTCGGAGGCATGGAAAGATATTTCTATGAGCCCGCGCGCGGGCATGGGCTGAGGCATAATCCGTTCAATGCCATTGTGGGACCGCGGCCGATTGGCTGGGTGTCTACGATGGGGGCTGATGGCACCGTCAATCTGGCGCCGTATTCTTTCTTCAATGCGTTTTCCTATACGCCGGCGATTATCGGGTTCTGCTCGAATGGGGCGAAGGATTCATTGCGCAATGCGCAGGAGACGGGAGAGTTTGTGTGGAATCTCGTCACGCGTGAGCTGGGCGAGGCGATGAATGCGAGTTCTGCTGCCGTGCCTCATGGGGTGGATGAGTTTGAATTGGCGGGGCTGGAGAAGGCGCCGTCGCGGCTGGTGAAGCCGCCGCGTGTGGCCGCTGCAAAAGTGAATTTCGAATGCAGGGTGGCGGATATCGTGCAGATCAAAAACGCGGCCGGGGAGCTGGCGGAGTCCTGGCTGGTGCTGGGCGAGGTGGTGGGGGTGCATATTGCGCCGGAACTGCTGAAGGATGGGGTGTTCGATACATTCGGCGCGGGGATTTTGCTGCGGGCGGGTGGGGCGAGTGCTTATGTGGAAGTGAGGCCAGAAAATAGACTCGACATGGTAAGGCCAAAGTAGGCATTAGCGTACCGGAAATGTCTGCCCATGGCTGGTGACGAAGCCCACGACCGCTTGGATGACGTATTTGGCTTCCCACATGACCTCATAATACTGGCTCGGTGGAATATCGAATAGAAAAACCTGCCGCCCATAGCGCGTGGTAATGCCGAAGGAAGCGATACGTCGTCCATTATCAGGAACTTGGCCGAGACTGGCGATATTGCCCAATGCAACAGGCTGAGCATAGGGGGGGAATTATTTGGCCCGTGTCGAGATTAACAACCAATGCGGTGGGCGGATACGTGATTGAATTGTAGTAATTCAATAAATATATGAAACTCGCAACAATCACGAGAAGCATTAATATAGCAAAGCCAATCGGTAAACGCGCCTTGAGACGTACGAGGCGAATAATGCAGATGATGCTTATGACGGCACCAAGAGTCATGAGACTGGATATAACGATGCCGCTTATTGATGGCGGCGGTACCAGTGCCAATGAATGGCCCGTTACAATCCGAACGAGAAAGGGGTTTACACCCCAGGGATGGTAACCGGCGGCGTGCAACAGGGCTTCATGCCGCAGCTTGCACGCATATGAATAAAGGCCATTGAGCAATACCGCACCGAACATGACAGTATACACAAGTCGCTTGTGCTCGGGGGGAACAAGGGGGGGCGGGGTGTATTACAAAGTTCGTCCATGGAAGGTGTAACGAACTTTAGCGTGTTGAGGACGGCATCGCAACGACCGCCGTCCTCTCCCCAATTACTCAGCCTCGGTCTTGAAATAAGGCTCCACTTTCCCCTTCAGCTTCATCGTCAACGGCTTCCCATGCCGGTCCACCGTCTTGCCGACAGAGACTTTTACCCAGCCTTCCGGCACGGAATATTCCTCGACATTGTTCTTTTCAACACCGTTGAAGCGGATGCCGATGCCACGGTTGAGGGTTTCTTCGTTGAAGAATTTGCTGTCCGGGTCGATGGATAGACGGTCCGGGGGGGTGTCGCTCATAGCCAGCTCCGTATTTTTGCTTTCAGTTTCGTCATGAAGCTGGCGGGCGGCGCATCCGCCAGCGCCACCACCGGCACGGTGGCGATAATTTTGCCGCCGGAGCTGTAGCTCACGCTGCCGAGCACTTCGCCCTTGGTGACGCCTTTGGTGAGGTCGGCATTATAGGCGATGCTATGCGTCACGCTGTTGGCGGCGTCGGCGGGCAGGGTCAGCACCACGTCCTGGGCGGGGCCGACGGCGACTTCGCCGCTGTCGAGATCGTCGCTTTTCAGCGTGTCGATCTGCGTGCCGGCGCTGGCGATTTTCGTGTCGGTGAAAAATTTCTGGCCATAAGCCAGCAGGGTTTCAACCGCCGCGCTGCTCTCGCGCCAGGTCGGGCCGCCGGTGACCACGGCGATGAGGCGCATATTATCGCGCTGCGCCGTGGCGTCGATGCAATGGCCGCTTTCGCGCGTCAGGCCGGTTTTCAGCCCGTCGACGGTCGGGTCCATCTTCAGCATCGGGTTCCAGCTCTGCTGGGTGATGTTGTTCCAGGTGTAGCTCTGCTGCTTGGAGATATCGAGGATTTCCGGCTCACCCTGCAGGATGGCGCGGGAGAGCAGGGCGACGTCCATGGCAGAGGTGTGCAAGGCAGGGTCGGGCAGGCCGGTGACGTTGGTGTAGTTGGTGTCCGTCAAAGTGAGGTTGCTGGCGCTCTTGTTCATCATCTGCACGAAGGCGTCGGTGCTGCCGGCCACCTGCTCGGCCAGGGCCACGGCGGCGTCATTGCCGGAATCGATGATGAGCCCGTGCAGGAGCTGGTCGACATTCACCACGGAGGTGGTGTCGATGGACATGAAGGAGCCTTGCTGGTGCCAGGCATCGACGGAGACGGGCACGGTTTGGTCCGGCTTCAGCCCGCCTTTATGCAGGGCCTCGTAGACGAGATGGGCGGTCATCAGCTTGGTCAGGCTGGCGGGCGGGATCTGCAGATGCGGGGCGGCCTCCGCCAGGATGGCGCCGGTGGAGGCGTCCATCAGCACATAGGCGGTCATGTCCGGCAGCGTGGGCGGGACGGGGGTGGATTTGTCGCCGGCCGGGCTGTCCGGCACCGGGGGCGGGCCGGAGGGCGCGGCGGTGGCGCCGATCTTGCCGGTGGCGTCGCTGGTGGCGGCACCAGCGCCGGCGGCGGCCGTGGCGTCGTGGTGATGCGTCTTGGCCAAGGCCGGGGCAGCGCAGGCCAGGGCAGCGGCCAGCGCGAGGCGGGAGGCGGAGCGGAAATTGGACATCGGGTCGGTCAGACTCCAGGCAAGTCGGGCAAAGCGGGCCTCTGTCTGCACCCATTTATTGACAAGCCGCAAGCCGCAGACGGTAATCCCTGACATTAAGGACAGGTAAGGCCGATGAAACAGAGTGTTATGGAAGCCGTGCAGACGCTGGTTGTGGCGCTGCTGGCGGCTGTGCTGATCCATAGCCTGCTGTTTCAGCCTTACTGGATTCCCTCCGGTTCCATGGTGCCGAGTCTGCTGGTGGGGGATGAGCTGTTTGTGAACAAGTTCGCCTATGGCTATTCGCGCTATTCCTTTCCGTTCGCGCCGCCTTTGTTTTCCGGCCGCATTCTGGGTCGTGCGCCGCGGCGCGGGGATGTGGTGGTGTTCGTGCCGCCGGGCGACCCGAATGTCGCCTTCGTAAAGCGGCTCATCGGCTTGCCGGGCGATAAAATCCAGGTGACGGGCGGGCAGCTTTACATCAATGGCAGGCTCGTGCCGCGCGT